>Ga0187781_10001733_pt1 | contig 16613 bp, 13 predicted proteins | sample 0715_SJ02_MP02_2_FD_132447 | JGI IMG/M metagenome (GOLD analysis project Ga0187781, IMG submission 132447) | Tropical peat soil microbial communities from peatlands in Department of Meta, Colombia - 0715_SJ02_MP02_20_MG | ecosystem: Environmental > Terrestrial > Soil > Wetlands > Peat | place...
GATGTCCAGCTTCACTAACCCGGCGAGTTGCGATCGCATTGTTTTCGGAGTCATCAGTCACTTAAACCGCTCCTGGGAGAAAAGGCCCCTTAAAGAATTTACACAAAAAGCTTGACGCTACCTGAAAGGGCGACCACTCTCTGTCATTGACGCCCTACTTGCAGCGACCGCCCTCCGACACAATCTCATTCTTGTCTCACGCAACGTGAGGGATTTCTCGGTTGTCGGACTAGCCATTATTAACCCATGGGAGGCTCCGACCCCATGATGGCTACCCGTCATCGCGAACAAACGAGTACCAAATCGGTACCACTTGAGCATTTTTGCCGTGCCTTTCGGTCATTTTGCGTTGCCAAGCGTGCCGCAAAATTAATGAGATAGACTTGCCCAACTAGCTTCGGGACCAAGAGGTCCCCAGTTCAAATCTGGGCGCCCCGACCATACTTCAAGCTGTAAATACAACAAGTTACGGCGAGAAACCCCAGAGACAGTTTGCGGGATTTTGGCCCAGCTTTCCGTCTTCTTTCCGTTTTCCCTCATTGGACACGCTCCGAGTCGCGTTCCTGAGCCGCTACCTTCGTACCAGGGCGCGATCACCGACGCTGCCTTCGTGCCGGGAAGACGCGGCTAACAACACATTAGCCCGCTTTTCCCTTGACGGTGCTCGGGGAGTGTTGTACATAGAGGTGTCGACCGTGGGGTCGCACCCTCTTCGCGCTCCCGCTGAAGGCTCGAATGGGGCGCTCGCGGCCCAGAGAGGCTGTCAGGCTCTCTACTCAGGACACCGTTAGCACCCTGTCGGACAACTATGCACCGCGTGCAGGTACGTCAGAGGCTCATCAGGTTCGCGCGAAAATCCTTTCGCGAACAATTGGCGATTGTCCAGCGCCAGCTGGGACGACCGTTAATCCCACGTTGGTACGTCCCGCATCTGAGGAACGACAGAACAGCTTACGTGATTGGGCTGGGCGGCAGCGGACGCACGTATCTGAATGATCTGATCGTGCAGAACATCGGAGAAAGGGCGAAATATTTCAGGAATGCGATCCGCTTCCATCCACGTCCCACATCTATGATCTACAGCGGCCATGCCACGATGAGGTATATTCATACCGGTGCCCTGTCGCCAGCGGTAACGCGCCGTATAATCGAAGCAACCAGATCGGGGTTTGCCGACTTGATTTTTATCTATCGTCATCCCCTCGATTCGCTGCTGACAAATTGGGTTTGGCGCCGGGAAAACATTCTCAACAAGAGGGGGATTGTTGGTATCGCGGATGTTTATAAGAACACAGACGATTTCTGCGCCGCTTTGGAGGCGAATTTTTCTGAACTTGCCGAATGCGAGGCGGGTTCCTTCCTAACCGCACCAGGCGCTCGATGTCTGTCCCTTCAGGAATTCATCGAGGAAACCGAGCTTTTTCTCTCATCTGCCACGCTCACCCTGCGGCTAGAGGACTTCATGATCGACCCGTTCAAGGAGTTTTCTAAGATCGCTGAAGTCATGTCGGCCGACCTTGATCTGAGCCGTCGACGCATAACAGCTCCGAGAGCCACACCTTATCGCTATCTGGCTGTTAAGAAAAACGTCACTCCATTCAGGGACCTTATCAATGCGTTGGATGCGGAAACAAAGACACGCATTGAGAAAATGGGCTATGCTTTGTGAGGAGCCCAAGTTGAGTCTATTAAAACTAAATGATCGGTGGCAGCGAGGTTCGGATTGAGTACGGCTAAATGGGATTACACTGATCGGGCTGAACATTATGACAAGAGGGCGGATTATTGCAAAGAACTCGTGCAGACATTACTGCAACAGATTGGGGCAATTCCTGGGAAACCAGTGGCCGACATTGGAGCTGGTACTGGCAAGCTAACCAAGCTGCTGGCTTTGAATGGGCTTACCGTTCGCGCCATTGAGCCCAATGATGCAATGATGGCCATTGGAATTAAGAATACCGAAGGCATGTCAGTCACGTGGACCAAGGGAGTTGGCGAACAAACGGGTCTTCCAGAATCGTCTGTTCATGCCGCTTTCTTTGGGTCGTCCTTTAACGTTCTCGATCAGAAAGCTACGCTCTCCGAGGTTGCAAGAATCCTCGTGCCTGGTGGATACTTTGCGTGTATGTGGAATCATCGGGATCTTAACGACCATTTGCAGAACAGAATCGAAGAGATAATTCGACAGATGGTGCCTGACTACAATTATGGGAGCCGGCGTGAAGACCCGACTGCGATAATCGATGAGAGCAAATTGTTTGGGCAGGTAATTCATCTTGTACAGAACTTCAAAGTTCAAATCCCTTCAAATATATTTGCTGAAGGCTGGAAGTCACATGCGACCCTGGAACGACAAGCTGGTCAAAAATTTGCATCGGTTCTCGAGTGTATTCAGAAGCTGCTAATGCACTATGAAGTCATCGATGTCCCGTATTCGACTAAAATATGGTTTGCTCCTTTGGCCGTAGAAAAAAACGGCCCGCGTTCATGCGAATTCGCACGAAACGCGATTGCGCGTGCCTGACTGCCGGCCGCCCTCCGCTGGCGGTTTCGGTTGTGCAAGGTTCGGGCCGTCATCCAGCTGCTGGCTGTCTGCCGGATAACGGTTCCTCGAGCCGGAGATCCCCCCCCTTTACCATATCGTGGTACAGCGCCACGTCCTCCGGATTGTCTATTTCGCCCCATTGACCGTCGGTGCCGAAAGTGTCTATGGCAAGGCTCTTTGCCGCTAACAATCGGCGAAGCATTCCGGTCATATCCAGACAATCGCGGCTGGGTGGGTCGAGCCTATCGAGCAGCGCCTCTACGGCACGCCAGGCAGGCGGCGTGAACTTCGATAGGCCCATATATTGGCCCTGGATATCTTCGATCCGAGTCGTTTTGCCGCCGATCTCCAGCAGTTGCCCGGCATCATTGATTCGGAAGGTCTCGGCGTCGGCCAAAGGATCGGCGAAACGCCGGCTCCACAGGAGGCGCCAGGCCCGGTCATAGCTAATGACCAACTGGCCGGGAGCACCGGCCAGACCGCGCACTAATTCGCTGCGATAAAATATGTCGCCATAGCTGACGATGACCGGCGTCGAACGGAGCCAGGGAGCGGCCGCGGCGAGCGACGTCACCATGTTGGTTTCAGCCCATCGCTCGTTGGCGAAATAGGAGAGGTCTGGAAAATCGATCAACTCCGCGCGATAACCGCGGACCACTCCGATCTCGTCTGCCCCGCCACGCCGAAGCGCCGCGATCTGTCGCTCGATTAGCGGTTTGCCTTCGAGTTCAACCAGGCATTTCGGACGATCACCGGTCAGATGCCCCAGGCGGCTGCCTCGACCGGCCGCCAGAATAACTGCGCGCATTATTCAACCATGAAGACCTGCCGGAATAGTACCACGTCGGCAGACGAGAATGGGGCTGACCGCTCAGGGTGCCACATTATTCCTGTGATAGGCTGGACCGAATGGCGAATGGCCTCAACGGCGCCATCGTCGGCAACCGCCCAGACTTCAAGCGGCGGCCGTGAGTCGAACGCGGCAAGGTGATGATAGCTGTTGACCTCTCTGCACTCGCCATCGATGTGGATGACCTGACGCTTCGCAACATGGCCTTCCACACGGCGCAGCTCAATGGCGAAATGCTGCTGGATCACCTGCATGCCCCGGCAAACGCCCAGGACGGGCATGTCGCGCTGCTGCGCCCAACTGAGCAGGGCGTGCTCGACGGCGTCGCGTTCCGGGGCATCGCCGCCGTATTCCGCGAGATCGTTCCCGCCGGTTAGCACCAACCCTGCGATACCTGCCCACTCGCACAAGGCAAGCGCCGTGTCCATGACGTTGGGCAGCGCCACGGGAAGAAGCCCACAGGCCGCCAGGAATTTCGTCCATGCTTGATCCAGGCAATCACGGCGCTCGCCATACTCCGGAATAATCGATACCCGCTGGGTGACAGCGACGGTTTTCATGGAATCACTAGGACCCTTTGGTTCGTGCAGTCGAGACAGAGCTGGCGCGCCGTCTGCCACTGCCGGAACAGGCCTTCGCCGGCGCCGATGATAGCGGGAATGCCAAGTTCGGCGGCACGGATCGCCATGTGCGAATTCGCGCCGCCGAACTGGGTAACAAATCCGCCGATATTACGGGTGAAGATCCAGTCAAAACCCGGGTCAGCGCTCGGCACAAAGAGAATTCGTCCGGCGAAACTTTCAGGCGGGTCGGTGACCGAGGCCACCGGTGCGGTGACGCTTTTTCGTGTAATGAAATTCGGCTGGCTTGGGGGAACGTGAAATGCGACGACCTGGTCGGGCGACGCGATGATCGGTGGAAGCACAAGAGTTCGCGTGAGCGCGTGACGCTGTCTGCCCTGCGCCACACTCGCCTGCAACGCCTGGCAAACTGAACCGCTCTCGCTGTAAAGCTTGCGAATGGCGCTATAGTCCAGAAATGCGCAATCCTCAGCCGAAAGACCATGATCCTCGCCCAACTGCCTGATCAGCGAGAGGGCGTCGCTCAGGCTTCGTGTAAAGACAAATTTCGCAAATTCCCGTCCCTCAATGCCTGCCTTGATGAACTCGATCAAGCTCAGGACGTCGATTTCGAGCCGGTGTTCCTTCAGCAGTTGTTCGATGCGGCGCAACTGCTCGATGGAGAGCACGAAGCGGGGAGGAGCGGGCGCCGCCGGCCGGGCACTCGACCAGTCGAAATAGAGATCGGGCGCCTCGTCGTAACGCGGCGAAAGGATGTCGTAGGTTCCCGGCCGGAGGTGGCCGTAGCGCGCCAGGAAGTCTGCTTTTGGAAGTTTTGCAAAATCCCGGCCGATGCGTGACCCGATGCCCTCGACGCTGGCCATGAACGTCGCGCTCTCTTCGGTGCTGAGAACACCCACGTCCGCCAGGGACTGGAGCATCTGAACCGCTATGAAGCCCGCCCGCGCCAAGCCGGCGAACGGCAGCGTGCCGTATCGCTTGCAGTCTTCGATCAGCCAGTAAATGCGGCTGATCTTGTCGATTTTTGCGTTCCAGATCGCTGGAAGCCGCTGTGCCAGCAATTCAATCTTCGCGCGGTCGCGCCGCCAGAGCGCGGTCTCGCCGTGCATGATGCGATTGGTGAGGCGCCGCAGGGCGCCGGAGAGTTCATCCAGGTCTTGCGGTGAAAATCCGCTCTCGGCGAGCCTGGTCATCCGCTTCGGCAAATCGAGGCTGTAACAGGAGAAAATGATCTCAAATTCGACCTTGTCATGAAACCGCGGTTCGGAGAGGAGACAATCGATGTAGTAATTCGCGAGCCGCGCCGCCAGATCGTCGGGCAGGTCGCAGGGTATGAAGGAGTTGAAGCTGACCCGCACATCGATGTAGGGTAGCCCATGAAAGCTGACCATCAGCGGAAAACTACGGAGATTCCGGTAGCCATAATTGTCCCGCTGATACGCCCAGATGGCGTCAGTGATGAGTTCGCAATAAAGCGACAACGAGAGCGGATAGGGTCGCAACCCAATCATTTCAGCCGGATTCCAATCCGGCATGACGCCGAATATCGCGCGGCTGCCGTGCAGGTAAGGGTGGGGGCGGCTCAGGAGCTCGATCTTGCGCGCGATATCCACGAGCGCGGCGTCGAGCCTGGCGTCCATTGACCGTTCCTGACGATCCATGACGAGGGGCCGGACTTGCAGAAGGTAAACCTGCCCGTCATCGTCGACGGCGAACTCCACGTCGATCGCATCACACGCGAAAATAGCCTCGAGCTCGCTGACGAGGGCAATCACCGGCGCCAGCGATGGGGGACACGCATCGGGCCGCGATTTAAGGCAATAGAAGGTCTTGAGGTCGTCACCCACACCTGTTGTCACACGATCGGTCAGGCCGGAACCGTCGTCATAATTGATGACGAAATAGGGGCCGCCGCTGAGACTGCGCGAGAAGACCACCCCGGCCATTGCCACCCGCTCAAGCATGGGCTGCACGAAAATCTGGTCGTCATCGCTGAGATCATCGCCGAACGAGTCGATCACCTGGTTGATCGCCTGTGCCACCGCCTCGGTGCCCTCAACCCCAAGTACCGAGTCGTACCTTCCGGCCTGACTGCTGACGGCGCTGTCCTCTCCCCGCGCGCTGCTGCGCACGATGACCCGGCCCGAGCCCCAGGGCTCGGCGCTGATGGCAGTGAGCACTCGAGCGGAGTCGGAACGCCAGGCTTTAACCGAGAATCGGACCTGTGGAAGCACACGCCCGCTGCGCAGCAGCGGCGGCACCGCTTCCAGTGATTCCGCCTTTGTTTTGAACGTGGCAATGGGCTTTGGCTGGGCTGCACGTGCTTCATTTCGCGCGCTACACACTGCCAGGATGCGGTCAACCGCCGTGGGAACGTCGAGGGTCCCGTAGTTTTCGAGAACAAGATCAGGTGCTTCAGGCGCCTCTGCGGGCACGTCAAGGCCAACAACATCGCGCGTATCCCCTCGCTCAGCGCCCGCGTAGATGCCTTTGGTGTCCCGATGCCGTAGCTCGTCTATGGGAACCCGAAGATAGATCTCGCAATAGCCGGGGATGTTCTGCCGGTTCCAACGCTGCACTTCGTGAAATAGCGAGATGGTCGCGCAGACGACGTCAACGCCTTGCTCAGCCAGCAATCGACACAGCCGCGCGTTGCGCATCGCCGAGCGCCGTCGGTCGTCTACGCTATGGTTCAGATCGTCGGCGATCACCGCCCGGAGCGCGTCGCCATCGAGGAAGGTGGCGGGACGGCCGGCGGCTTGCAGCCGGCTCCATAATTCTCGTCCTAAGGTTGTCTTGCCGGCACCGGATAAGCCGGTAATCCAGAAGACGCGCCCCGGCAGAGTCGCATTTGGGGTTTCGGGCTGAGGCTCCGCGTCCTGTGCCATTGTCGACATATTAGACTATAACACTACACTCGCTCATCACAGTGGATCTATCTTGCCTGGAAGGTAACCTGGCCGCAAGTTGCGCAGCCCAGATGGTGACGTGACCGGGGTTTTTGTGCCAGGTGAAATGAGAGAGAATTCACCACAGGCCATCACCTGGGCGCCGGGCTATTTGTGTGAGTGAAACGGGGAGCAGTATTCGCTGCCGAGACCCGCGGGGCGGGGATCGAGATGCGTCCGGACCAAACCAACTGCGGCACGCTCTTGGTAGCGCTTGTCATTGCTCCCCCCATTAATGCACCCCCAATGACTCGCAGGGAGCGGCGAAGCACTCCATCGGAGGACTGCAAGCATATGGAGCCTTCGTCCTCCCCCACGGCTTTCTGCACCTGCTTGATCTGGTTGAGAGGAATTATGTAAGTCCCTGATGCGGTGAAGATGTAGGATTCGTCGGCGGGTGCAGTGCAGGACTTGTCGCGCCAGAGGCTCACTGCCACACCCGGCGTGAGCCTGAGTTTTATGATTACGTTATCATTTTGCCTTTCTAGTAGACCCGCTTCTGCCACTTGAAGAATCAGCGTGGTGGTAACGGTCCTGCCTTGGGCGTGAAGCAGAAAGGTAACTCTCAGCAGGCCCACCGACAACAGTGCGATGGGCGCCCACCTCGCACCTTGTCCTAACGCAAGGCCGCGGAGCAGCCAAGCCTTCTCTCCGACCTCACTCCAGTTGCTGGACCGCCTGCGTTGCATGGCCTTTCACCGCTTTGTGAAGTCGTGCGGTGAGAGGGCCAAGCCCTCCACCGTTCGCAAGCTTCAACTTCAAGCTGAGTACAATCGGCCCGCGGGGCCAGAACTTAAGGCTAGCACGTACACTCTAGCAGTCAAAACCAACCGCGTGTTCGGGCCCAGGAGCTGTTTCCGAAAAAGAGACGCCCCTTAGCATCTGCAATAGCGGTGCTCGAGATGCCGAAAAGGTTCTCCTTTGGAGCAAGGGCCGATTATCCCTCGTTCCGAAGACCTCTGCAAGACCCATGTTACTACTTCGTAACTCCCTTCAAGGCTGCTTCTCATCGGTGGCCGTCCGCCCAGTCATATCCGCCCCAATGCTTGGCAGCCGTTGCTGAGTTTCGTTGTGGCGCGCAAAGGTCTTGCGCCGGAGGGGTCTTTCTTTCGGTAGCTTCTACAATTTGGAATGTGCGTTACGGCCGGAAGGGCCGCAGCGTCGCAAAGGGAGAGAGAGTTTTCCTCTCGCCGTCGGCGGAGAGGGTGTCCCAATCTGATCGGGACGGGCGAGGGGATTCAGTGCGTAATCGAAGTTACGAAGTGTTTTACTAAGATTCTAAGTGCCCCGGAGCATGTCCCTGACGCGCTCCTAGCGGCTACCTCCACCGCCGCCGTGGTCCCCGCCATGAGCCCCAGGGCCAGACCCACTGCGGCTCGCGCCCCAACCCACGCCCATATGGATCTCCTCTTGCAGAATCTCGTGGACGGGTTTCTCCTGCACGGGCTTAGGCATCAACTCAAATTCGATCCCCCCCGCCGGCGGGTTAGTGCTGGAGGCGAGCACGCGCACACGAGCGGGCGAAGCCAACAGGTATCCCTCCGGCAGCGTATGCTCATCGAGCACTACTTCGTATTCGCCTTCACGCAGGTTGTAGAAGGCGAAGCTACCATCCTGGTAAGGCGTAGTGTAACGGTTGGTGCCCGCCAGGCGGATCACGACGTTCTCCAGCAGCGTGCCCGCCGGCCCCACAATTCTCCCGGTCAGACATGTCAGGCGGACCACACTGAAGTCTGCTCGCGCGATGGCCCGCGGCTCGACGCTCACGTGCGCCATGGTCGCCGAACCTGGCTCATAATCGGTAGGGAGCTGCTCCATGTCGAGTCCCACCTCGTAAGAGCCTTCGGGAACGGCGGAAAACTGATAGCGGCCTGAGGCATCGGTGACGGCAGTTTGAAAGCGACCGAGGCTAATGGCAACGCCCGCCGCCGGGCGGTTCCCTTCGAGCGAATGCTCCATCACCAGGCCCTGAACGCTTCCCACCAGCGGGGCGTGCGCCGACGCGTATTGCTCGAGGCTCCGCCCTCCCGGCAATTCTTTCCCCCAGTGAAAGTGCTTCGACAGGCGGGCGTAGACGCTCCACTGATTGAAGGCGGCAAGCTCAGTATTCGCACCCAGACCGCTGGCCGGAAAAAGAAAGATGTTCTCGGCGTTCAGCGCCGTGTTCAATGTGTTGCGGAGCGCCTCCAATTGGAAGTGCCAGCCCCTGATGAGCGGCGTGCTAAGTCCCGCCACGCTGGTGTTGTACGCGCTGGTGCTGAAGACGCTTCGGTTCACCAGGTCATTCCCCTTTTCGAGGTAGCCATAGGCAGAGAAGCGCTTGAAGTTGGCCTGGATCGAGCCTCGGAAGAAGAGCGTATCTTTGCTTTGCGTCGACTGCGAGCTTTGCAGCCGGACAGCTCCCCCCAGCACCAGCCGCCTCCAAGTGAAATTGTCTTCGACTTCAGTGAAGCGTTGCGCCATCGGCGCGAGGTTGCTTTGGAGCTTCATGTCGATCATGGAAAAGCGCAGGCTGTGCCGCCGAAGGGGGCGGTTGAGGTTGAAGCTGAGGAGACGGTTGTTCGAGGCAGACTCACCCGGCCGCGAAGGATCGTGCTCAAGCAAGCTCAGGGTGGACAGCGAGGCGCTGGCGTTGAGCTTCCAAGGCAGGACAACGGAAGTCCCTGCGGTATAGGCGGAGCTGTGGAAAGAGGGCAGGTCGGGGTTGTTCTCCAGGTTGTTGGAGTAGGCGCTGGCCGAGGCGTAGAAGTCCGCGCGCTTGATTGGCCGGTAATGCCCTTCCACATATGGCCCCTTCCGGTCGCCCACGAAGGTCCCTAGCAGCGGAAGGTAAGTGGTACTTTGGCGAACATAGTTGGCTTTGAAGCTGAACTTGTCGTCCTCCCAAGACGGGCCTACCAGCAGTGAAAATGGTTGCTGGCGCACCAGCATGGGTGTGGAGGCGGGACTTCCCTCTGCCGGCGTGAAGGTCGAAGCCGTGCCGTAGCCCGCTTCCGTGTAAAACATCAGGTGCTTGGTGAAGCTGTAGGAAGATTGGAAAGTGAGGCTGTTCGAGTTTCGAAACTCGTGGCCAGGGAGGAAAAGGGTGGGCTCGCTGGTCAACGCGTCGGGGTTGGTTGAGAGGTTCAGGCAACGCAAGCCGAACTGCCAGCGTTTGCCCACCTTCTGCTGCATCGAAGCGCCCAACACCCGCTGCGGCATCAGCACGCGGTAGGGGATACGTGGTCCCCCAAGGAGCGTCTCCTCGCCCACGAAGAACTGGTAGCTCCGGTCCGTGCGCCGTATGGTGATTTCAAGGCCGCGGCCTGCGATTTCGGGCATGTAGATGTTATCGAAGGGGTTGTTTACCAGGTTGGAGGCAAAATGGAAGTCACCGCCCAAGAAATCCCAGTGCCAGCCCCAAATCGGTACCCCTTGGAATCCCGCAAACATGTTGCCGGTGCGCAGACTGTTGCCGCCGTAGGCCTCGACGTTGGCGGTGAAAAGGCCAACACCCGGAATGAACTCGCTGGTGCTCACGGCCGGTCCGACTGTTTCGGTCAGCGGTTGCCCGCTTCCCGCCAGATAGTAGCCCTGGAAAGCCACGTCGGCCTGTCCGACGGTCTGGGCTCCCACCCTGGGCGCAAGAAGCATCAGCGCGGCCAGTACCATGGCTACTCGATTCGAATTGTCCTTCGGCCAATGCAACAAGGCTTCCTTTGGAGCGGTGTTGACGTTCCCTTGCACGCAGGTGGCGCCACGTCAACCTCCAGACTATCAATACGGGGGATGTTGCGGCGCAGGCGCCGGCTGGACTTCTGGCGCCTCCGCAGGGGGCTCGACGGACACGTCCAGGGAGCCCTCCTGAATCTCACCCATGCCAATATCGACCCGCGCACGCAACTTGTAGTGCCCCTCCGCGAGACGCGTGTTGAGTGGGAAGAGGAAGCGCTGGTCACGCTGGCGCAAGACCGGAAGGGAGGGGAGCTCAGCCGTCTCTACTGCCTTGCCCTCCGCGTCCAGCACCTCGAGCTTGCCCGTGGGTCGATAAAACATCAGCCCGCTGTTCTCGAACACCACCACCGCCTGCCAGTCATTCGGCTTGGATTCTTTCCCTGGTGGTAGGGGCTCGAGCTGGATTTCCTTGAGCTTGCCAAGAATGGGAGGAGAGCCGACGACCACGTAGAAAGCCGCGACGACACGCACGGCCATTCGCATTCCCAAGCTCGTCACTTGTTCGGCGGCAGGCAACGTGGTGAAGCCGGCGGCGCAGTTATAGCTGCCCTCGGGCACGTCTGTCGGGAGCCGCAGAGTGTAGCGCACCGTCAGGGCCGTGCGCTTATCAATTTCAATCTCCACAGGGTTGAGGCTCAGCCATTTCTTACAGGAGTAGGCAGCCTCCTGGGGAAGGTCACGCTCGAACTGCGGAGTTGCCTGAGCATCGATGTTGAAATCAAGCATCTCGGCGCGCACTCGCGCTTTCTCTTCCGATTCGCTGCTCAGTTTGAGTGAGCCTGAAAACTGCTGCCCCGCGGCCATGCGCAACTCGACCCGCATGGGCGCCAGCCCCAGCCCGACCTGCGCCCGCGCCGGTCGGGTGGCACCGAGGATAAATAGAGCCCCAAACAGAGCTAGGGCGCATTGACGGTATACGTGATGGTTAGTGGACATGTGTTTGCTATATACTCCCATGAGTCTGTAATCTGGTAGTTCAGGACTACGGTGAATGTGTGAGAACTTGAGTTCCCCTCGTTTCCACTCGCTACTTGCTGACCCGGGGCGGTAGTCGGAAGCGTGAACGGCCCGCCTGCTTGGCAACTGGCGGTGGCTCCCGTACCGGTGACCGAAGCAGAGGTGCACGAGACCCCCACGGATGAGGCGGGCACGGTACTACACCCGCTGAAGGTCGCCGAATTTGCATAAACGCTTAAGGTCCACGTCTTGCCGCTTGCTCCTCCACTGATCTTCCAACTCACTGTCGCGCTCGAGTTGCCTGCCACCGCGCTACCAGGATTGTTCGCCGTAAATTGGATGGTGGCTGGCGTTGCGCTCATCCCACTCAGGGTGGTGGCCAACGGGTTAACAGAGGCATCCGAGTTGTCGAAAGAGACGACCGGGCTGGGTCGGCGTGGGTTCAGTCTTGTCTTTTGACCCCACGCCAACCCTCCCGCAAGTACCAGCGTGCTGACTGTCGCAAGCATACTCAATTTGCGCATCCTGGTCCTCCTTTCTTCGCCCCGAGGGTAGCCCGCGAGAGCGCGGAGCCCTCCCTCAGCCAGGGTGTTACCCGCTAGGTCGCGCTGATCGTGAAAGTCACCGTGGCGGTATAGGTCGCGACCTTGTAAAGAGGATCGTTGGTCAGGGACCAAGCGACGGAAGCCGAATTCCCTGCAAAAGCGGAGTTGGCGCCGGCCCCAAATGTACCTACGGGTGTTTGGGCGGTTTTGGAAGAGGTCTGCGACCCCGTGCAGGCCGTGCCCGGTGAGCTGACCGTGCAGGTGTATTTCAGGGCGTCGGTGCCCGTGGGTGGGGATCCGACCGAGGGTCCACCTGTGGGGGCAAAATCGGTCGTGACTTCCAACTGGATATTACCGCCGCCGGTGCTGGGCGTGGTGCGAATGTAATAGGTCAAGCTAGTGGTGCCGGTGTAGGGGGAGAAACTAGCCCCACTCTCCGTGAGGGTCGTGGTGCTGGTGTTGACGGTCAAACCCGCTTCCGCCACCACCGCCACGCTCATCGTGGTGGTCCCCGTGGTGGCACCCAACTGCGCGAGCGCAGAAGACGCCGCGAACAGCAGGGCAAAAGCCGTAAGAGCTAGGACTTTCTTCATGGTATTGTCTCCTTATATTTTGAATTTCTCAGCTTGCGCTGAGGTCGAACCTTTTCAAGTTGCACTGATAGTAAAGGTTAAAGTCGCCGAATAAGAGCCCGTCTTGTATTGGGGATCATCCGTCAAGGTGAAATTCAAAGTCACTGTGTTTGGGCTGGTGCTGCTACAAGAGCCACCCCCGCCCGTGCATTCCGAAGCAGAAAGTGTAACCACATTGGTTGCGGCGGAAGTGCTCACCGTTTGAGTGCTGGAGCAGCTAGTGCCTAACGTGGCCCCGGAGCAGGTGTATTGAAGTGCATCGCCTGTGCTTGGCGGAGTAGCGATGGACGGGCCTCCCGTCGGCGTAAAGTCAGCCGTAGCTTTGACGGTTATGCTCCCGCTGCCTGTGCTCTGTGTGGTGCGTGTACGGTATTGGACCGAGAGGCTGCCGGTGTAGTTGCTGAATGTGGTACCTGACTTAGTGAGCGTCACACTGTTGGGAAACGAAAAAAGTCCTCCCAGCGGAGAGATGACCGCCTGCAAGGTCTGCGTGGTGGTCAGGGTTGCTGCCTGCAAGCGCATGGGGGCCAGCAGTAGCGCAGCCCAGGCGACTAAAGACACGAGGCGTTTTATCAGCCAGCCAAGCATGTTGAGCTTGCTCACAGCGCCACTCACACTCCCCGGTCCAGACAAGCGCGCGCACCGTTCACGATATTGAAATCGAAGGGAACATCGATGAGCGGCCGATGTGCCCTGGTCGCTCATCCCGTATACCCCGAAGTTAGGAAAAGCCATCGAGCTAAGCGTTCTGCCGCACGATCGTTTTTCCCCATCCGAGCATGACCGATTAGGAATTTCTGCATGCCACTGCGACCAAAGCGCTCTCGAGCGTTTCCACTGAACATTAGCATTCTCTAAATATTGCCCCGCAATAGGACAGAAGTACCGTTATACCTGACTTAACCCGATCTGTGCTATTGACCGGCTGGTAGCTGGCGACTTCGTGCCGGGGGCGTGGGCAGGATTATCCGTCCGCCGCGCAAAAGCCCTTGCGCCTGCTAATCATTACCTGAAGGGTCCCCGGCAAGCCCCGACCAAGTGATTGCATAATCGCGGCGACATCGGCTCGCATCAGGGAGTCGTAAACCACATGGTCTTGGACCAAGGAGTCACTCATCAAGTTAGGCCGTTTATGGTCAAAGTGCGACGTACGAGACGTTCGGGTACCACGGTCAATGCAGATGTGACCGTGGGTTCTTGTATCCATGAGCAGGGTAACCCCGAAGGTCATGTGTAGCGCGGAGGCAGGCTCGGGCGAATGATATTGTGCGTTATTTGCTGAGAAAGCCTCGCGTAACGGAGCATGCCCCTCGCAACCTGGTTGGCGCCCTTGTGGACGAAATTGTTCAGGGCGCTCTCTCACACTGCCGCGGCTACTCAGGCTTTGATTATCAAATTTCCCAACAACGGTATGCCGCGCTGGCTCGTGCTCTTGAAAGGGACGACTTTTCCTTTGAGACTCAAACTACTCGTTCGGAGGCGATCTTGGCCGGTGGCAAAAGGCATTCACCGACCAGTGATATAGGGAACCGAAGCGGCCAAATGTCAACTTGACGGAACCCACCAAATCGTTCGCAAATTATCACAGTTTTGGCAGACGAGTCAGCCAGGGGATGGAACAAAACGTGGCGAGTGGTGGAAGGTATTCAACGATCCGCAATTGAACGAACTGGAGGACAAAGCGAGTTCCTCGAACCAGGAAATCGTAGCGGTAGCGAATAACTTCCTGGCCGCGCGGGCCGACAAAAGTCCTGCCCTGGTATTTGGCGCGGTAATATTAGATAATCTCTGCCGCGTCGATGCACTAGTTAAGAGGTAGTCTGAGACCATGCTGTTGAGATTTTTCCAGTGGCTACCGCCGGAATCGATAAAAATCCTCCTGGTGTTAGCCCTTTCGCTTTTGGTCGGTTCGGAGCGGGAGGAACATAAAGCCGCTGTCGAGCAACCTACATTCGGCGGCGTGCGCACCTACCCCCTGATCGGGCTGATCGGTTATGCCATGGCTCTACTCGGGGCCGGGCAACTCCTGCCGCTCACCTTGGGCTTTGCCGTGGTGGGGGGATTTCTGTTTCTCTCTTACTGGCACAAGCTCACCATTTCCGCGGCCGCCGGTATCACCTCAGAGGTGTCCGCCTTGACCATCTACGTAGTCGGGGCGCTGGTTTATCAGGGACACTTCTGGGTTGCCACGACGCTGAGTGTGGCCAGTGCCTTATTGCTGGAGTTGAAAAGCGCCCTCGAAGGCCTCACCAAGCGCATCGTTCCGGAAGAGATTTTTACCTTCACCAAGTTTCTCCTCCTCACTGCCGTCATTCTACCGATACTGCCCAATCAGGCCTTTGGTCCGTTCCAGATCAATCCGTTCAGAACCTGGCTCGTGGTCGCCGCTGTCAGCACGGTGTCTTACGGGAGCTACGTCCTGCAAAAGCTGACGAAGCCAAAAGGCGGAGTGCTGCTCTCGGCGATCCTCGGTGGAGCCTATTCCTCGACCGTGACGACGGTGGTCCTGGCCAAGCGAGCCTCCCGCGAGGACCAGCCCCATCTCTTTTCGGGCGCCACCTTGATGGCGTCCGGTGTCATGTATCTTCGCCTGGTTATCCTGGTGGGTTTGTTCAACCTGAATCTGATGATCAGACTGGCTCCATCTTTCCTCGGGCTGGCCTTTCTGGCCCTGGCTGTGGGTTGGATTTGGTCCCGCCGGCCGGACGACCGTTCTGAGGCGGTGAAGAGAGAGTTCGAGCCTCCAAATCCGCTTGAGCTGCGTGCAGCTTTTCTCTTTGCACTCTTCTTCCTCGCCACGCTGGTGGTCACCCACCTGGTGGTTGTGCACCTGGGAAGAGCCGGCGTTTACGGGCTGGCGGCAATCATGGGAGTCACGGATGTGGATCCCTTCATCATGGGCATAACCCAATCGACGCCCGCGCTCACTCCACTGGCCGTGGCCTCGGCAAGCATTCTCATTGCGGCGGCCAGTAATAATGTGGTCAAAGGAATTTATGCCTATGCCATGGCCGACCGCAAGACAGGCACTCAGAGCCTATGTCTCTTGATAGGGTTGGCCGCGCTGGGTCTCGCACCACTGCTTTGGTTGCCGGCATGATTCTTGCTCCGTCTCCTCGCACGGGCGGTGCAGTTTGCCGATGAGCTTCAACCAGGGAGAATGAGGGGCCGGCGAGAATGCTCGCGCTCCGGCCTTGGATCGCGAGATCGCTCGCTCCACACCCTAGGCATTATGAGTGGCTCCCAACACCTGTATGATTGCGCTCCATCGTGGGCACCGCTGGCTTTCGCCAAAGCAAAGGGCTACGAGGGTATGGTGGCCAAGGACGCCTCGTCGCCATACATCGAAAGGCGATCGAGGAAATGGCTGAAATGCAAGGTCCACCAGGAGGATGAGTTTGTGATCGCGGGCTACACCCGCCCGGCGGGGCCACGTACGCATTTCGGCGCCCTATTGCTTGGTGCATATCAGCGAGGACAGTTGCACTATGTGGGCAAGGTGGGCACAGGGTTTACACAAGCCCTGCTCGCCTCGCTATTTCAGAAATTCCAGCCTTTGGCGCGAAAGCGGCCCTCGTTGGTTGATCCTCCCCCGGAGCGGGGAGTGACGTATCTGGCCCCCAAGCTCGTGGCCCAGATCGCTTATGAGGAGTTGACAGCCGACAAGAAGTTGCGTCAGCCGGTCTTTTTGGGCCTGCGCGACGATAAGAGTCCAGACCAATGTTTTCTTCTGGGAGAAACGGGATGACCAGCCGAAGACGTAATCATGCGGTCTCGGGAAAGTTGCCCATCGCGGTATCGCATCCAGACAAGGTATTCTGGCCGACGGAGGGCTATACGA
>Ga0187781_10001734_pt1 | contig 16609 bp, 22 predicted proteins | sample 0715_SJ02_MP02_2_FD_132447 | JGI IMG/M metagenome (GOLD analysis project Ga0187781, IMG submission 132447) | Tropical peat soil microbial communities from peatlands in Department of Meta, Colombia - 0715_SJ02_MP02_20_MG | ecosystem: Environmental > Terrestrial > Soil > Wetlands > Peat | place...
ACCGCCGATCCTCACATCCAGATAGCCGAGCACGCGGCGCAGCGTCAGCGCACGCGCCCAGGATTCGAGCGCGCCGAGTTGGTCGTTGACATAGCAGCCACCGACCAGCGCACCCATCGAGGTGCCGACGACGATGTCCGGGACAATGCCGCGCGCTTTGAGGGCATGAAGGACGCCGATATGGGCGAAACCGCGCGCGGCGCCACTGCCGAGCACCAGTCCGATGCTGGGCCGGCCGGGCCTGGCCTCAACTGGAGTGGGGCCGACGTCTACGATACTCACCCGAACCTCGCCCTAGACGCTGCGGCTTGGACGCTGCGACATTTGTTCGCCTTTGCGCCGCATGATCGGCCAGACGCAGGACCGCAACAAGTTACCGGCCCAAATATGGTGAAGGCGCCGAGCTCGCGCGCGATGGCGAGCGGGCCGGGGCTTGAAATCGCCGCGATTGCGACCGTAGAAAACCGTCATGCCTGGGCGGGGCTCAACTGCGGTGCGACGCTGTGCCGTGTCGGCGGCAGCTTTGGTGCTGGCGTTTTGCATGCCGGCCGGTGCCTTGGCGCAGACGCATAATCTGACCTCGCCGCAATCCAACACAACGGTTCCGCTCGTTCCCGGCACCGGCTCGCCGGGGGCGACTTTGGTTCCTGCGGCACCGCTGGCGCCGGCGACGCCGCCAGTGGCGCAAGCCGCGCCGGTGGTCCCTGCCGGGCATGTGGCGCTCGCCGTCAGCGCCCGCTACGGCAAAGACGCCCCGGCGATCGGCGCCGGCATCATTTGGCGCGTCTATGCAGGCAAGCCCGACGCGGCCGGCGTGTTTCATCTGCTCAAGGAAGATAAAGCCGCAGCCCCGACATTCATGCTGCCGCCGGGCAATTACGTGGTCCACGCCAGCTTCGGTCTCGCCAGTGCGGCCAAGGCGGTGCAATTGCGCGCGGACACGGTGCGCGAGGTGTTCGAAATACCCGCCGGCGGCGTGCGCCTGGAAGGCCGGGTTGGCGACGCGCGCATCCCGGCCGGCCAAATCTCCTTCGACATCTACACCGGCAGTCAGTTCGATACCACCGAGCGGCGCCCGATCGCGCAGAACGTGATGACCGGCGATGTCGTACTGCTTCCCGAAGGCACCTATTACATCGTGTCGAACTACGGCGACGGCAATTCGGTGGTGCGCTCGGACGTCCATGTTCAGGTCGCCAAGCTCACCGACGTCGTCGTGACCCATCGCGCCGCGGTGATCACGCTGAAACTCGTGAACGAGCCGGGCGGCGAGGCGCTCGCCAACACGCAGTGGACCGTGCTGACGCCGGGCGGCGACGTGATCAAGGAATCGATCGGCGCGTTCCCGCGCGTCGTGCTCGCCGAGGGCGACTACCGCGTCATCGCCCACAACGAGGGCAAGGCCTTCCCGCGCGACTTCAAGGTCATCACCGGCGTCGACGGCGAGGTCGAGGTGCTGGCGCGTTAGGCTAAGGTGCCGTGGATGCCGTCGGTAAAGGCCGATAGTATCGGCGCATGCCAACGGTGTTGCGCATTCGTGGCTTCCGTTTCTTCTTCTACAGCCTCGAAGGATTGGAGCCGCCGCACATTCACGTCGAACATGGTGATAAGATTGCCAAGTTTTGGCTGCAGCCAGTTACGCTTGCGGAATCTCGCGGTTTCCGTATTCATGAACTAAACCGCTTGCGGTTGCTCGTGATCGAGCAGCGCTTGAATTTCTTGGAGGCCTGGGATGCCTACTTCGGCCGTTAAGTACGACGCAACGGCTATCGACGCGAAGGTGATGGACGACCGGCTTCTTGTTGTATTGGCGGATGGCAGAGAGCTGGCGGCACCGCTGGCGTGGTTTCCTCGCCTCCTGGGCGCGACCGACGACCAGCGGCGGAACTGGCGTCTGATCGGCGGCGGACACGGCATCCACTGGCCGGATGTCGATGAGGACATTTCGGTCGCGAGTTTGCTGCGAGCTGCGTGACGGCCGCTTACGCCGCCGCCTTTTTCCTCCGTTTCTCGTCCGGCGGTATCGCCTCATCCTCGAGCATCCGCAGCGCCGCATCGAGCGGCATGGTCTGCTGCTTGTCGCTGCCGAGGCGGCGGATCGAGACCGTGCGTTCAGCGGCTTCCTTTTTGCCGACGACGAGCAGGGCCGGGACTTTCGCCAGCGAATGCTCGCGGACCTTGTAGTTGATCTTTTCGTTGCGCAGATCGCCTTCGACCCGGAGCCCGGCGCGCTGTGCCGCCGCGATCGCCTCGCGCGCATAGTCGTCGGCGTCCGAGGTGATGGTCGCGACCACCGCCTGCAGCGGCGACAGCCACAGCGGCAAATGCCCGGCATAGTGCTCGATCATGATCCCGGTGAAGCGCTCGAGCGAGCCGAACATCGCGCGATGCAGCATCACCGGCGTGACCTTGTTCGAGTGCTCGTCGATATAAAAGGCGCCGAGCCGGCCCGGCATGTTGAAATCGACCTGCACGGTGCCGCATTGCCAGTCGCGGCCGATGGCGTCGCGCAGCACGTATTCGAGCTTGGGGCCGTAGAAGGCGCCTTCGCCCTTGTTGAGGGTCCACGGCCGGCCCGAGGCTTCGAGCGCCTGCATCAAGGCGGCCTCGGCCTTGTCCCAGACGGCGTCCTCGCCGATGCGCTTGTCGGGCCGGTCGGAGTATTTGATGCGCACGTCGGAAAAGCCGAAATCCTCGTAGATCGACAGGATCAGGTCGTTGACCTTGAGCACCTCCGCTGCGATCTGCTCCTCGGTGATGAAGATATGCGCGTCATCCTGGGTGAAGGCGCGCACGCGCAAGAGGCCATGCAGGGCGCCCGACGGCTCGAAGCGGTGCACCTTGCCGAACTCGGCGATCTTGAACGGCAGGTCACGGTAGGATTTGAGGCCGTTCTTGAAGATCTGGATGTGGCCGGGGCAATTCATCGGCTTGACCACATAGGTGCGCTCGTCCTCCTTGCGCGGCTCGATCAAAAACATGGCGTCGCGAAACGTCGCCATGTGGCCGGACGCGACCCACATCGAGGAATCGATGAGCTGTGGCGCGTTGACCTCGGCATAGCCGGCTTCGGTTTGCCGCCGCCGGATGTAGTTCTCCAGCGCCTGGAACAGCGTCCAGCCCTTCGGATGCCAGAACACCGAGCCGGGCGCCTCCTCCTGGAAGTGAAACAAATCCATCTCGCGGCCGAGCCTGCGGTGATCGCGCTTCTCGGCCTCTTCGAGCTGTTTGAGATAGGCGTCGAGTTCTTCCTGTTTGGCGAAGGCGGTGCCGTAGATGCGCGACAGCATCTCGCGGTTCGAATCGCCGCGCCAATAGGCGCCGGCGACCTTCATCAGCTTGAAGGCATTGCCGACCTTGCCGGTCGAGCTCATATGCGGGCCGCGGCAGAGGTCGAACCAGTCGCCCTGCTTGTAGATCTTGATCTGCTGATCCTCGGGGATCGCATCGATCAATTCGACCTTGAACAGCTCGCCCTTGTCGCGAAAGACTTTCTTGGCGTGATCGCGCGACCAGATTTCCTTGGTGAAGGGTTTGTCGCGGGCGATGATCTCGCGCATCTTTTTTTCGATGGCGTCGAAATCCTCCGGCGTGAAGGGCTCGTTGCGGAAGAAATCGTAGTAGAAGCCGTTCTCGATCACCGGCCCGATGGTCACCTGAGTGCCGGGCCAGAGCGCCTGCACCGCCTCGGCGAGGACGTGCGCGGCATCGTGGCGAATGAGTTCGAGCGCCCGCGGGTCGTCGCGGGTCAGGAACTCGATCTTGGCGTCATGCTCGATCGGATCGGAAAGGTCGGCGAGCTTGCTGTCGAGCGCCATTGCCACGGTGCGCTTCGCGAGCGACGGCGAAATCCCCTTGGCGATGTCGAGGCCTGTTGTGTTTTTCGGATACTCCCGACGCGCGCCATCGGGAAAGGTCAGGGCGACCATTTGTGCTCCTTGTGCTCACTCGCTGCGTACGAATGCAGGTAAGCGTGACGGCGGTTATGTAGCTTATACAGCGGCGAACGCCAACGGGGCCGGCGGCTCCTCCGCTCAGATCGCCGCGATCGCCTCGATCTCGATCAGGAAATCCGGGCCGTAAAGCTTCGATACCTCGATCAGCGTGATCGCGGGCGCGGCCGTCGGCGAGACGGTCGCAAAGAAGCGATTGCGGGCTTCGCGATAGGTCGGGAGCTGTCCCATGTCGCGCAAGAACACCGTCAGCTTGACGAGGTTGCTGGCGGTGCAGCCGACCGCTTGGAGGGCCGCGCTCAGGTTGCGAAACACCTGCTCCGCCTGAGCGGCAAAGTCGTTCTTGCCGACCAGCGCGCCATGGCGATCGAGCGCCGTCTGGCCGGCGATAAAGATGATGCGGCCGGCGCGAACCTCGACGACCTGCGAATAGCCGGGCGGGGCGCCAAGCTCGGGCGGATTGAGGCGTCGAATCGATGGCGTCTGGCTGTCAGCCATGAAGCAACTCCTTTCGGACCGAGCCCGGCTAGCGCGGCGGAGTGGTGTTGGTGCCCCGCCACAGCGCGTAGCGCCAAGGCAAATACCACCGCGCCGCGGCCGGGAGCGGGCCCGGCACGAAATCGAGCCCCGCCGTGCCCCACGGATGGCAGCGCAGCAGCCGGGCGAGGGTCATCCAGCCGCCCGCCCACAGGCCGTGGCGCTCGATCGCCTGATCGGCGAAGTCCGAGCAGGTCGGCAGGTGGCGGCAATGAAAGCCGACAAGCGGCGAGAGCGTGTAGCGATAGGCTTTGACCAGCCCGCGGCCGGCGAGGCGCGGAGCGCGGCGTGACGCCTCGAACAGTTGGTCGAGCGACATTTACCGACTACCGTCAGTCACTCCGCCGCCGTCTTTGCCGCGTCTTTGTTTGCGCGCTTGGCTTCAATCTGGCCGATGGCGTCGACGACGGCGTCGAAGGTGAGGAGTGTTGAGGCGTGGCGCGCTTTATAGTCGCGCACCGGCTCAAGCACGGCGATGTCGGCCCACTTGCCATCGTGCGGCGGCTCGCCGTTCTCCTTGAGCATCTTGCGTACGGTCTCGCGCAGCGCGCGCAGCTCGTCGGCGTTGGAGCCGACGACGTTGCGCGCCATGATCGAGGACGAGGCTTGGCCAAGGGCGCAAGCCTTCACCTCATGGGCGAAATCGGTCACCTTGTCGCCGTCCATCTTCAGATCGACCGTGACCGTCGAGCCGCAAAGCCGGGAGACGGCTTTGGCTGTGGCGTCGGGATCGTCGAGCCGGCCGATCCGTGGGATCGTTCCGGCAAGCTCGATGATGCGGCGATTATAGACTTCGTTGATCATTGCAAACGCGCAATTCGGCCGGGCGTGTTGACCTTCAACTGAATATATAGGTACTGGCCGGCTGCGGCGAGAGTCCCCGCGGCTCTGCCGGCTATAGACCCAAGTGAACCGTTGCGATGTCCGACAAAGCATTTTTTCCTGCGCCCGGCACGGCGGCCGACCTTGAAGAAGGCTCGGCGTTGACGCCTAAATTCGACGCCGAGGGGCTCGTCACCTGCGTCGCGACCGACGCTGCCTCGGGCGACGTCCTCATGGTCGTGCATATGAACGCGCAGGCGCTGGCAAAGACGATTGCGACCGGCGAGGCCTGGTATTTCAGCCGCTCACGCGGCACGCTGTGGAAGAAGGGCGAGACCTCCGGACACACCCAGCGCGTCAAGGAGATGCGCATCGACTGCGACCAGGACGCCGTGTGGATCAAGGTCGAACAGGTCGCGGGCGCCTGCCACACCGGCCGCCGCTCCTGCTTTTATCGCGCGGTGCCGCTTGGCAAGGCCGGCGCGGCAACGCTCGAATTCCGCGACCAGCGGGTGTTTGATCCGAAGGCGGCCTATGCCGATAAAACTAAGCGCTAGTCGGTCGCCTTCTTTTCGAGCGGCGTGATTTTGCGCAGCTTCCTTTTTACCTGCCAGCTTCCGTAGTTCTTCTTCAGGCTGCCCGGCTTGCCGGTATTCTCGGGGATCACAAAGGTCTTGAAGTCGCCGCCGATTGCCTCGCTGCATTCGATGCATAGCCGCGTGAAAGGCAGGACTTCCAGGCGGCGGCGCGGAATCGGCTTACCGCATCTTTCGCAATCGCGTTCCTCGTCCATCGCAAGCTCCCTTCGGCGAAGGGATCGGGCCATGCCGGCCGCAATAGCGAAATGGCCCCGGTTTGCACCGGAGCCATCCGACCAGCCAGGGAATGAACCCCGCGCCATTTGCTACGTAAATCAGAGCGCCGCCGCCCTTTGTCAAGAGGGCGGTTTGGCGCGCGCCAGTATGCGTTTCGCGCGGGCAAGGTGCGGGCGATCGAACATCACGCCGCCGATGCCGACAACGCCGGCATCCGGATTGGCGGCAAAGGCATCGACGATCGCCTGCGCGCGGCCGACAGCTTCCGCCGTCGGCGTGAACACCTCGTTGATGATCGGCACTTGCCTCGGATGGATCGCCATCTTGGCCGAGAACCCGTCGCGGCGCGCCTCTTCGCATTCGCGGCGCAAGCCCTCCTCGTCGCGGAAGTCGACATACACGGTATCGAGCGCCGGTACTTCGGCGGCGGCAGCGGCGGCAAGGCAAATGCAACGCGCGAAGCGATAGGGATCGAGGAAGCGACCCTGCGCGTCGCGGTTGGCCTCGGCGCCGAGCTCGGCGGAAAGATCCTCGGCGCCCCAGGTCAGGGCGCTCAGCCGCGCGCTGGCGCCCGCATAGGTGCCGGCGAGAAACAAAGCGGCCGCGGTCTCGGTCGCGAGCGCGATGATCTTGACGTGGCCGTCAGGCAGGCCGGCGAGCGCCTCGCGCACCGCGAGCTTGGCGTCGGCATGAACGACCGCGGCGCCGCCTTGCGCCTTCGGCAGCATGATGGCGTCGGGCCGCGCCGACACGATCGCATCGAGGTCGGCGTCGGTCAGGCCGGTCTGCAAGCTGTTGACGCGGACGACGAGATAAGGCCGTGCGACGCCGGCGACCGTCTCGCGCAAAAACGCGGCGGCGCTTTGCCGGGCGCGCGCCTTGCCGTCGAGCGCAATCGAATCCTCGAGATCGACGATCAGCCCGTCAGCACCGCTCACCATCGCCTTGTCGAGCTTTTTGGCGCTGTCGGCGGGGACAAAGAGGAGCGAACGCATTGACGGGTCATTTCGGCCGCATGCGCATAAACGCCTGGCGGCGGCATTCGGCGACCAGCTTGTTGTCCTGGTTGTAGGCGCGGTGATGAAACTCGACGATGCCGGCGCCGGGCCGCGAGTTCGATTCGCGCTTGCCGATCACCTCCGTGGTCGCGTGTACGGTGTCGCCCTCGAACAGCGGATGCGGGAATTTCACCTCGGTCATGCCGAGATTGGCGATCGTGGTGCCGACGGTCAGATCGGAGACCGACATGCCGATCATCAGGCCGAGCGTGAACAGCGAATTCATCAGCGGCTGTCCCCATTCGGTTTCCTGCTCGCAGAAATGCCGGTCGATATGCAGCGGTTGCGGGTTCAACGTCATGTTGGAATAGAGCATGTTGTCCATCTGCGTGACGGTTCGCGTATAGCGATGCTCGACGACCTCGCCCGGGGTGAAATCCTCGAAATAGAGCCCGCCGCGCTTATGCCGTGTGGCCGCCTGCTGGGTCATTTCCTCCTCCTGCCGTTAAGCCCTCATTTACCATAGTCGTTAATCATTCCTAACGCCCGAAGCAGCCGGTGGGAGCCGGCAGGGAGCCAGGCATGCTGGTCGATCCCAGCAATTCCGCCGCGGGCTCGACGGTGACCGGCGCCATTCGCCAGGCGTCCCAGGCCACCGGTACGAGCTTCAACTACCTGTTGGCGACCGCGCAGGTCGAGTCGGGCCTCAATCCGCAGGCCGGCGCTCCGACCTCCTCGGCGCGCGGTCTGTTTCAGTTCGTCGACCAGACCTGGCTGGGCACGATCAAGCAATCGGGCGCTGCGCTCGGCTATGGCCGCTACGCCGACGCCATTACCAGGACGGCCTCGGGCCATTATCAGGTCGAAGACCCGGTTATGCGCAGCGAGATTCTCAAGCTGCGCAACGACCCGACCGCGAACGCGGTCATGGCTGGCGCCTTCACCCGGGCCAATGCCGCGATCCTGACCGCCAGGCTCGGCCGCCCGCCGAGCGAGGGCGAACTCTATATGGCGCATTTCCTCGGCGCCGGCGGCGCCGCGCGCCTGATCACGCTGGCGGCCAGCAGCCCGGGCGCGAGCGCCGCGTATTTCTTCGGCCACGCCGCGCACGCCAATGCTTCGATCTTCTATGACCGCGCAACCGGGGCGGCGCGCAGCCTTGCTCAGGTGCGCAACGTTCTTACCGCCCGCTACGACGTCGCGCGCTCCAATCAAGGCCCGCCCTCGGGCGCGGCGCAAATGGCGAGCGAACCCGTCGCGCCGGCGGCAGCTGCGCCCGCCGCCGCCCTCGCCGTGCCGGACACGGCTGGGATCAACGATGCCTTCGCGGCTGCGGCTCCGCCCGTGCCGCCCTTAGCCATCGCCGGCAATGCCGCCGCCGCTGCCGTCGGCTCTGGCAATGCCGTTGTCGCGATCGCGGGCGCCGGCAGCCCAGCTAACGCGGTCGCCGGTACCGGCACCGCCGCCAGCAACACCGCCGCCGCGGCTCCCCCCAAGCGGGTGGCCGAAGACCGCCAGATCTTCCACGGCCTGTTCCAGGATGGTAACGGCCCGCTGGTCGCCCCGCTGGTCAGCGAATTATGGACCACGCCGGCGCTCGCCTCCGGCGCCAGCCCGCCCGCGGGGCAATCGAGTGCCGTGAGTCTGCGCGACCTGTTCAAGGATCCCGCGCAAGGCTCGTAAGCCGGCAACCTTTGCAAAGATTTATGGTGAACGGTTTGTTAAGGCCGTCGCGCTTAGGATCGCCATACGCCGGATTCTAGCGTGGCGTGAGCGAGCGATGATCGTCCGTCATTTCCTCGATTGGGTGCGTACCGCGCCAGCCGGCAAGCGAGCCGAAGCAACGAGCGCGCTGGCTCGCGCCTATCTTTATTCCGAGCTTTCCGCCGATGATCTCGCCGCCGCCGAAGGCGCGATGCTGATGCTGCTCGACGATCCTTCGCCGCTGGTGCGTCGCGCGCTGGCCGACGCACTAGCGGCGTCGCCGAGTGCGCCGCCGGCGGTCGTGCTCGCCCTTGCCGCCGACCAGCCGCAGATTGCGGCGCCGGTGCTGGCCCTTTCGCCGCTGTTCGTCGATGCCGATCTGGTCGACGCGGTGGCGACCGGCGGCGCCGCGGTGCAGGCCGCGATCGCGAGCCGCGCCGGCCTGCCGCGCTCGGTCGCGGCCGCCATTGCCGAAGTCGGGACCGCGGAATCCTGCCTGCTGCTTCTGGAAAACGTCGACGCGGATATCGCGCCATTGTCGTTCGATCGGATGGTCGAGCGCTTCGGCCACCTCGCCGCCATTCGTGAGCTCCTGCTCGGGCGCGAGGATGTCGCGGTGTCGACGCGCCTCACTCTGGTCGCCAAGCTGTCGGAGACCTTGGCCGGCTTCGTCGTCGAACGCGAATGGCTTGACCCGGATCGCGCCCAGCGGGTGGCGCGCGAGGCCTGCGAGAAGGCGACCATCACGCTGGCGGCGGAAACGCCGTCGCAAGCGCGGCCGCTGATCCACCATTTGCGCGTCACCGGCCAGCTCACCGCCGGCCTTCTGCTGCGCGCCTTGCTGTCCGGAAATGTCACGCTGTTCGAGGAAGCGCTGGCCGAGCTTGCCGACATGCCGGTTGGCCGTGTCAGCGATCTCGTCCACGGCCACGGCACGACGGGCCTGCGGGCGCTGTTCGACAAGGCCGGCCTGCCGCCATCGAGCTATCCGGCCTTCAAGGAAGCGATCGAAGCCATGCGCGAGGGCGGCTTCATCGGCGAGCCGGGCGGCGCCGCCCGGCTCAAGCGGCGCATGATCGAGCGGGTGCTGACCCGTTGCGAGGACGACGCGCCGGACGAGTTGGCGCCGTTGCTGACGCTGCTGCGGCGCTTCGCGACCGAAGCGGCGCGCGAGGAGGCGCGGCTGTTCTGCGACGGGCTCGTGTCTGAGGTCGCCGAAGCGCTTGCGGAGTGCGACGACGCCGACGTGGCGCAGCAATCGGAAGCGGCCTGACGCTATTCCCGAGGTGAACGCAGAGCTGCCGCAGCTCAGGGCACCAGCGACGGCCCGAAAATGCTTTCCAGCAGGTCCGGCCGGTCGCTGTTCTCGGCGCGCACGAACTCGTCGGTGACCTCGCGCAGGCGCCGCGTCAGTGCGCCGGCGACGGTCGAACGATCGGCGCGGTCGTGGTCGCGCACGATCGCGCGGACCGCGTCGACGTGCTGGTCGACGAGTTCAATCGGAATTCGCTCGAGGTTCGGCGTGTGCTCGACGAGCCGGCACAGGCTGTCGGCGACGCTGCCGGCCTCGGGATAGCCGAAGGTCGCGGCCTCGCCTCTGATGTCATGGGCGGCGCGGAATAGTTCGTCGTGCGTCTTTTTGCTGAAGCCGTGACGCTTGACGTTCTGCCGCGCCGTCTCCAGGCGCTCGCATTCAGAATGCATCCAGCCCGTGAATTCGGAAGATAGCTGCGCCAGCGCCGCTTCGGCGCGCGCGACCGGATCGTCATGCGGGTCGGTCGCGGGCCCGACGGCCTTGCGCAGCGTATGCGGCGGCGTGATCACCTCGTGGTCCGCGTAGGTCATAACCGGAGGCTTGTCGTCCTTGCTGCTGGCCATGCGAAATTGCTCCTGACTCTCAGCTCAACACCTTGGCCTTGTCGAGCAGCGGCTGCTGCCGGATCATGTCCGCCTTGGCGTTCTTGCGCCGCTCCGGGCCGACATAGTTCGGGTTGACGTTGCGGCGGCGATCCGGCCCGAAATACGTCTTGGTCTTGACGAACGGCCGCGGGTTGGCGACGACGTTGAGAATCCGCTCATACAGCGCCTTTGCGGAAATCGGCTTGGCGAGGAATTCCGTGATACCGGCGTCGCGCGCGCCGACGACCCGCTTCTTCTCCGAATGCCCGGTCAGCATGATGATCGGCACGTAAGGGTTGGCATTGGCGCCCGGCTGGCGAATCATCTGCGCCAATTCCAAGCCGTCGAAGATCGGCATCACCCAGTCGGAGAGCACGATATCCGGCATGTAGTGGGTGAAGGCCTCGAGACCGCCGGCGCCGTCCTCGGCTTCGTAGACCTCGCGCGCGCCGAAGCCGTGCAGCAGCGTGCGCAGGATGCGTCGCATATGCGCGTTGTCATCGATGACAAGAAAACGCAGGCGGTTGAAATCGATTCGGACCATCGGGCCTCGCTCGGCGGGCGGCAAGCGCCGATTGCCGCAAGGCCCAAGGTAACGGTGATGCCGTTAACGCTCGGTTAAGTATTAAACCGGCGGTCGCGCCCTCAGTAGCCGAATTGCTCGCGCAGGATGCGCTCGTCGAGGCTGTGTCCGGGATCGAACAGCATGTGCATGGCGATGCTGTGGTCCATGCTGATCTCGACCGAGCGGACCGAGCGCACCTCGTCATGATCGGCGACGGCGGCCACCGGGCGCTTGTCGGCTTCGCGCACCTCGATGGTCACGTGGGCGCGGTCCGGCAGCAGCGCGCCGCGCCAGCGCCGCGGCCGGAACGGGCTGATCGGGGTCAGCGCCAGAAGCGGCGCGCCGACCGGAATGATCGGCCCCTGCACCGAAAGATTGTAGGCGGTCGAGCCGGCGGGCGTCGCCAGCAGGATGCCGTCGGCGACGAGCTCGGCGAGCCGTTCCTTGCCGTCGACGAGAACGCGCAGGCGTGCCGCCTGGTAGGTCTGCCGGAACAGCGAGACCTCGTTGATGGCGCGGTGCCGGTGCACCCGGCCGGCGGCGTCGCGCGCGCGCATGATCAGCGGGTGGATCACGGTCACCTGCGCCGCGGCGAGCCTGCGGTGCAGCGCCGATTCGGAGAACTCGTTCATGAGGAAGCCAACGGTGCCGCGATGCATGCCGTAGATCGGCTTGCCGGAATTCATGAACCGTTGCAGGGTCGCGAGCATCAGGCCGTCGCCCCCGAGCGCCACGATAACGTCGGCCGCTTCCGGCTTGGCATCGCCGTAACGCCGCACCAGCCGCGCCCGGGCCCGCTGCGCCGCCGCGGTGTCGCTGGCGACGAAGGCGATGTGCTTGAAGGGAGGTCCCGCGGGGCGCTTTGGCATCGTCGTCGGATTTGGGTTGGCCGGGTCCGGCCAGTCGGCCCCTTTGCGAGCGGCCCTTGATGCCGCAGGAGACAGGTATGGAACGCGCGGTGTTCGTCTATACGACCTATCCCTCAATTGTCGAGGCGGAGGAGGCGGGGCGTGCGCTGGTCGAGCACCGGCTGTGCGCCTGCGTCAACATCCTGCCGGGCATGATTTCATATTATTGGTGGCAGGGAGCAATCGAGCGCGCCGACGAGGTCGTCATGATCATCAAGACCCGCGCCGGCCTCGCCGAGCCGGTGCGTGCCGCGGTCAAGGAGATGCACTCCTACACCACGCCGGCCGTTCTCGTTATTCCGATCGAGACGGTCGATCCGGATTATCACGCTTGGATCGTCGCCGAAGCGCGAGGGGAGACGGGGCGATAGCGCCGCTACGTCATTGCGAGGAGCGAAGCGACGAAGCAATCCAAAACACGGTGTGCTGCGCCGGATTGCTTCGCCTCGCAGGTCAGATGATTGCCCAGGACGACGGCCTAATACGTCACGGTGCCGTCGATCGCGGCCTTGAGCATCTGGTACGGCCGGCAATCGGTGTCGCCGCAGATCACGCGCACCTTCTCGAGGTCGTCCTTGGCCTTGAGCAGATTGCCCTGCTCGGCCTGCCACATCCCGTAATAGGACCAGGTCACGGCGTGGTTGGGGTCGGCGGCAAGCGCGCGCTCGTACCAGAATTTTGCATCGTCGTAGCGGCCGAGTTTGCGGCTGGCGTAACCGAGCAGCGTTGCCACGTCGGCGTTGTCGTCATAGCCGAGCGCGTGCAGCGCCGCCATGCCGGCGACATAATCGCCCTTGTCGTAGATGAGCGCCCAGGCCGCATGGTAGCCGTCAAGGAAATCCTCGGCCGAGCTGTTCTTCTGCATCGTGTCTTTTTTCTTGGTGCGGGTTCCCTTTTTCGCCGGCGGCGCATACTGGTTCTGCGATGGCGGCGGCGGGGCCGGGCTCGATTCCCCGGCGGCGCCGGCGATGTCGGGAGCGATCAAGGCGCTGGAAAACAGAAGAACGGCTGCGAGTGAACGAGCTGTCGTCATGACGGTCTCCGCGTGAAAATCGCGCGCATCCTACACGGTCACCGGCTCCCTTGGCAGCGCAGCGCTGGGGTTATCGAGAAAATGTGATCGTCTCGCGCGTCGACGCCGGTTCGGGCGCGGCGCCACACATTTGCGCGCATGGCCGCGAGCGTGCCGGGATGACAAAAAAGTCATGAACGTGAATGCAAGCCCGGCGCGCGCTTCAGCACGCATTCAGACCGCATCAAATAGGTTCTCCGCGACGATCGGCGTTGCTCCCCACGCCTCTCCGATTAACGGAAAGCGTGGGAGAGAACCACGCCGCCATCAAACAAACACGGAGAACATCATGTTGAGGAAATTCGCTGGCGTTTTGGTCGCGGCCGCGCTGATTGCCGGCCCGGCCTTCGCCGCTCAGTCAACGGACAATACCGGGGCCACCACGCCGGCGGGCCATCATGCAATGGCCAAGCACGCCAAGTCGACCAAGCACACGAAGATCGTGACGCAGGCGCAAAAGCACGCCCACAAGCATGTCGCGCATGGCAAGCTGCACCGGACGAAGCAGGTGCGGCATCTCAAGCCGGCGGCAACGCACAAGGCGCAGCTCGGCAAGACCACGAAAACGGTCAAGGGCTAAGAGCGATCGGCCGCTACAGCGTGGGCTGCCATTCGACCGGAACGTGCTCGTAGCCGCTCGCGGTCTTGATCAGGTGTCCGCAGGCCGGGAACGGGAAGTGATATCCGGTCACCAGCATGCGGTCGGCGGCGGCGCGATCGAACAGTCTCTTGCGCGTCGCCACCGCCGCATCGCCGTCGATGTCGAAGGCCGCCTGCCAGTCGGGATGCCGTGCAAACACCGCGGGGTGTTGCGCGGTATCGCTCAGCACCATGAGCGATTGATCGCCGGATTGGACGGCAAAAACCGTGTGGCCCGGCGTGTGACCGGGGGCGGGGAGGGTGAGGATGCCGGGCGCGACCTCCGCTTCCGGCTCAAAGCGCACGACCTGCTTGGCGAGATCGGCGAAAACGCGGCGCTGATTGCGGAAGGTGAGTTTCAACGGGCTATCGGCGGCATTCATGTTGGCGTCGTCCATCCAGAACGCCCACTCCGCCGCCGGCACCATGATCTCGGCGTTCGGAAACACGAGGCCGTTGTCCTTGTCCTTGATGCCGTTGATGTGGTCGGGGTGGAAATGCGAGATGACAATGAGGTCGACGGCCCTCGGATCGATGCCTGCGGCGGCGAGGTTGTCGCGCAGCACGCCGGCCGAGGACGCGATCTGGCCGCCAGTGCCGGTATCGAGGAGAACGAGCTTCTTGCCGGTGTTGACGATCAGCGTCGTGAACGGCGTCGCCAGTTTGCCGGCCGGCATGAAAGCGTCGGCGAGCGCGTGCTCGATTTCGGCGTATGGGGCGTTGCGGATGAATGTATCGGTGATCGGACGGTACCAGATGCCGTCATAGAGCGCGGTCAGCTCGAACGTCCCGATCTTGTAGCGATAGATGCCGGGCGTCTCTCTGCCTGCCGCCGGCGCGGCAGCGGCGGCGGGATCGGCGTGCAGCGCCAGCGCTCCGAGCGCTGGCCCGGAAAGAAACGTGCGTCGTGTGAGTGACGACATGGGAGTTCTCTCGGGGTCTCTCGGGGTGTTCTCTCGTGGCAGAGGGCGGTGCCGGTCGCCTGTTTGCTTCGGCCTCCGAACGGGGAGCTCGAATTCACCCCATTTTTAGGCGCTCTCAAGGCAACCTAGGTTCACATCGGTGTCATCGTGGCCGCCCCGGATCATGGACGCGCCGGCGAATGATGGCGAACGCGATCGCCGGCACCGTGCGCAGCGGCCGCCGCTCGCCGGCGTGGACTGCCGGGGCAGGCGGCGGCCTTCAGTTTTATCGGCTCCGATCGACGATGCGGCCCGTCGGCTCAGAAATCGATCACGGTGGCGGGCAGCAGGCCTGGCGCCTGCATCGTCTCGTGAGGTGAAACGGTCTTCATCGCGCTGGTCGTGACGGCTGCGCCGGGATGAGCGGCGGTGCGCAGGCTGTACGCGCCAATGACAAATCCCAGCGCGAGAAGCATAACGCCGATCCATTTTTTCTGCCTTGACATGGCACTATCCTCTTCAAATTGGAAAGGTGCCGGACTTTAGATGACCGATCCCAGCTAATGTTGTGACGCGCAGCACCGGTAAAGCTGCGGCGTATGATCGCGCTGGTTCCTGCCGTCGCAACGCTGACGGCGCAGCTCCGATCCGCTGTGTCGTGCGGCACAGGGCAGCGAGCCTCAGGCTGTTAGGTTTCCGTTCGGACGAGGGCGCAAAGGCGGTGCGGTCCCCATCGCACCTGTCCTCGTCTAAGCCCCGCCTTAAACTCACCCTGGGGCGGGGCTTTCCTTGTCATGCGCGGCGGCGTCATGCGCGGCCGGCGCCGCGCCATGCGCTTTTCCGAAATCCGAAGCTGAGCCCTCGGGCGCCGATTTGCTGTCAGTCGTAGATCGGCGGCGCCTTGCTCGACACGTTGGGCGTAGGTGCAGACTCGGCTGGCCGCGGTCGCGGCAGCGGCGGCGACGATGCGACCCGTGAATGAGTGGTGTGGTGAGCGAGCCGGTGCAGCCAAGTCAAAAACGAGAACTGTCCGGTCTCGCTTCCTCGGCCCGCATTCGTGGCGGTGCCCGCGTATAAACCTGATACAGCCAACAGCAGGAAAGACAGAGAGAACGTGGCGACGCATACTACTCTCAACATCACGATATCCCCCTCGCGCAGCGCGCCCTGGCCGGGGCGGCTGACTCTCGAGACCTAGCTGGAAATTAGGGCTGCGCCGCGGCTACAAGACGGGCGGAAAGCGGCGCGAGGCTGGCGCTCGAAGCGCTGATCCAGAAAGAAACGCGCGTCGAGGTCCATGCCGGGACTGTGACGGGCCTGGTCATGGCGCCCGATGAATGCGTCCGAAAACCGCCAGCGAGGCCGCTGCGACCGCGCGACAACGGTCCGACCATGTTCACAGCCATTGCCCGCTACTTCCGCGCATGGAAGCGCTACGACAACGCCATGCACGAGCTTTCGCTTCTCACCGATCGCGAACTTGCCGATATCGGCATTAGCCGTTGCGACATCCCGCGACTCGCGCGCGAGCATTCGATAACCGAAATGGCGATCCCGGCCGGGACCGATCATCTGAGTGGCTCGGCCAGCCCGACGATGATGCCCTCAGGCCCGCGGATGTAACAGAGCCCTGCCGCTTTCATCTTCCCATGCGCTTCCCAACTCGGTTTTTTGGGAAGATGTCTGGCTTAGAACGCTCAAGAAATGCCTGATTTTATTGGTGCCGGGTGAGAGGATTGAACTCCCGACCAACGGTTTACAAAACCGCTGCTCTACCGCTGAGCTAACCCGGCAA
>Ga0187781_10001737_pt1 | contig 16592 bp, 14 predicted proteins | sample 0715_SJ02_MP02_2_FD_132447 | JGI IMG/M metagenome (GOLD analysis project Ga0187781, IMG submission 132447) | Tropical peat soil microbial communities from peatlands in Department of Meta, Colombia - 0715_SJ02_MP02_20_MG | ecosystem: Environmental > Terrestrial > Soil > Wetlands > Peat | place...
AGCCCGGCCTCCTGCCGCGGGCGGCACCACGAACGGACATTTGCCCAGGCCAGAGCAGTACTGAGCAAGGATCGCTTGCTCGCGCCCGGAAAAAATGAGCTCGGTTCGGTTGACCGGCCCATGTGCCGGGCAGAATAGCTGCCGGTCGGCAACCTTTCGGCGTGGGTGCGCGTCTGTCTGTTGGAGGAGTTGTTATCTGATCTTGCTAGGCCCGAAAGTTTGCGTTCCTACAGTTGTCCGATTGTGAAGTCTCTCGTGGAGGGAACGGCGCCGTGTCGCGATCCGGGTGGTCCCGCAAACAGCAGCCAATGCTGGGCACCGACGGGACCATCGAAGCCGAGCCGCGCGGGCCGCGAGGAAAGGGACGGCGGGGCGCGGTCCTGATCGCCAGCGGCGTGGCGACGATCCTGCTGGCAGGCGTCGCGATCGTTGCCTTCGCGCCGCCCGGCGACCACGCCGACCTGGTGTCGGCCGCCCAGGCCGCGGACACGCACCGGGACGGGCCGGCCGTCGCGCTCCAGGTGCTGTCGGTCACCCCGGCGGCCGGGGAGAAGGGCGTCAACGGCGCGGACCCGATCCGGGTGCAGTTCTCGGCGCCGCTGGCCGCCAGCACCCCGATGCCGAGGCTCTCACCGCATATCGCCGGCAGCTGGCAGGTCGAGGGGGACACGGCGGTCTTCACCCCCGCGATCGGGTACTTCGAGAACACCAAGGTAACGCTGAAGATCCTGGGCGGCTCGAACGGGATGATCTCGGTCGCCGGAGCCAGCGCAGGCTCGGGCGGGCGGCTGGCCACCGACGTGACCGAGAGCTTCACCACCGGCTCGTTCAGTACTCTCCGCCTGCAGCAGCTGCTCAGCGAGCTGGGCTACCTGCCGCTGACCTGGACGGCTGGCTCCACGACGGTGATCAGCCCCGGCAACGCCGAGCTGTTTGCCGCCTATCGGCCGCCCGCGGGGACGTTCAGCTGGACCGGCAGCTACCCGTCGGCCCTGACGAGCCAGTGGGAGGCCGGCGCGGCCAACATCCTCGACGTCGGGGCGATACGGGCCTTCGAGTCGGTGTCCGGGCTAACCATGGACGGGATCGCGGGCCGTGCGGTGTGGTCCGACCTGCTCAGCGCGGCGGCGAAGGGCAAGGACAACCCCAACGGCTACAGCTACGCGCTGGCCGACCAGAACTCCCCGGAGACGCTGACCATCTGGCACAACGGCCGGGTGGTGCTCCAAAGCCCGACCAACACCGGCATCGCGGCCTCCCCGACCGTGGACGGCACCTTCCCGGTCTACCTGAAGTTCTATTTCACCTACATGAAGGGCATCAACCCGGACGGGACGCCGTATGACGACCCGGTGTACTACGCGAACTACTTCAACGGCGGCGACGCGGTGCACCAGTTCCCCCGGGCCAGCTACGGGTGGTACCAGAGCCTGGGCTGTGTCGAGCTACCCTGGGATGCGGCCGAGACGGCTTACGGCTACCTCAGCTACGGCAGCCTCGTCACCGTCACCGGCCCGGTGGCCTGAGCCAACACGAAACTGCGGGACGGTCCTCCCGGACCGCCCCGCAGTTGTTTGTGACGTGTTACAGGGGGTGGACTTCCTCCGCCTGCGGACCCTTGGGACCGCGGCCAGCGGTGTACTCGACCCGCTGGTTCTCCTGAAGGGCGCGGAACCCGTCCATCTTGATGGTGGAGTGGTGGACGAAGACGTCGGCCGAGCCGTCGTCGGGGGCGATGAAACCATAGCCCTTGTCCGAGTTGAACCACTTCACGGTGCCCTGAGGCATGTACTTCTCCTACTGAGACGACTTCGGGAGCGCACGGTCGTGTGTTCCCGGGTTGCTGTGACCACTGCCCATCCGGACGGCCCGGTTAAGCGGGCGGGCGTTCGGGAATCCAGGACACCCGCGGCCAGAACTTCGCAGGCGCTGTGACACGTTCACGAACTTCGTACAACCAGTTGTATTTAACCACCGCCAGCGACAACTGTGTTCCCCAAACCGGCGGGAAACGCCTCCGTCACGCCGCGGCCTAGGGCGCCGCGACGAGCGGCGCGCCGGTCCGGTGGCCCAGCGCCCGCACGCAGGTCGCGAAGCGGGAACCCGGCGTCTCCGCCGCGATGCGTTCGGCCTCGGCCGCCGTGTCGACATCGGCCAGTTCAGGCATCAGCCGGATGCTGAGCCCGGCCTCGCGGAGCCTGGCCAGCTGCCACGACCCGGTGTCGGCGCGCGACATCGGCACCCCGAGCACCAGCGCCGGATCGATCTCACGCAGGCCGAGCAGCCAGAAGCCGCCGTCCTCGGCCAGTCCGAGGGTGGCGTCCGCGGCCCCGGAGACCAGCGGCTCGGCGGCCTGCGCCAGCAGGGTGGGTGTCACCTGCGGGGTATCCATCCCGACCAGGACCAGGGGGGCCGGGCAGGCCGCCCGCGCGTCGGTCAGGGCCCAGGCGATGCGCTCGTCGAGACCGCCGCCGCGCTGGCCGATAACGTCGAAGCCGGGCGGCAGCCACTGGCCGGGCGTGCCGGCCAGGGCGAGCACCCGGCGGGTGACGTTGACGGACGCCACCGCGGCCAGGGTGTCGGCCAGTGCCGCCTCGGCGAGTTTGGCCGCCTCGGCCGGGGTGTACGGCGGGGTGAGCCGGGTCTTGACCCGGCCGGGCACGGGTTCCTTAGCGATCACCATGAGCTGGGCCGCCATACCCGGTCGGCCGTCCCGCCGGTGCTTGCCGGTGTACTCCAGGCCGGTGCCGCGCGGGCCGGTCATGACGCGGGCGAGGCGATGGAGGCCAGCACCCGGCGCATGTCGCGCACGGTCCGGACCGTACCGCCGAGCGTCCCGGTGACCTTGGACTTCCCGGTCCGCGGGTAATAGGGCACGTCGGTCTCGATGATCCGCCAGCCGGCCTCGGACGCGCGCACCACCATCTCCAGCGGGTAGCCGAAGCGGCGGTCCGACATCGGCAGGGCGAGCAGCGCTTCCCGCCGGGCGGCGCGCATCGGGCCGAGATCCCGGACCGGGACGCCGATCCGGCGGCGCAGTTCGGCGGCCAGGACGCGGTTGCCGATCCTGGCGTGCAGGGGCCAGGCGCCCTTACCCTGGGCCGAGCGCCGCCCGAGGACCAGATCGGCCTGGCCGGCCAGCACCGGGTCGGCCACGGTCGGCAGGTCACCCGGGTCGAAGGAGGCATCGGCGTCCATGACGCAGACGATGTCACTGCGCGCCGCGAGCAGGCCGGCGTGGCAGGCGGCCCCGAAGCCGCGCTGCGGGACGGGCACGACTCGCGCCCCGAAGCTCGCGGCGACGGCCGCCGAATCGTCGGTGGAACCGTTGTCCGCGACGATGGGCCGGTAGCCGAGCGGCATCCGGGACAGCACCCAGGGCAGCGCACCCGCCTCGTTGAGGCAGGGCAGGACCACGTCGATTTCCATGGCGCCCGACAGTACTGGCGCGGCCGCCCGCGCACGGCCGGAAAAGGGCCGATCGGCCCTTACGAAGGTATGACGGTATGGGCGGGGCGGCCGACCTGCGCCTATCTCATGCTTTGCTGCAGTCATGCGCGTTCTCGTCACCGGCGCGGCCGGGTTCATCGGATCTCATATCGCGGAGACCATGCGGGCCGCGGGCCATGACGTTCGCGGGCTCGATTCGCTCTCCCCCGCCGTGCACAACGGCAGGCCAGGCCACGTCACCGGCGAGCTGGCGGTCGGCGACGTCCGCGACCCGGCGGCGGTGGACGAGGCTCTGGACGGGGTCGACGCGGTCTGCCACCAGGCGGCCATGGTCGGGCTCGGCGTGGACCTGTCCGATCTGCCTGTCTACGCGGACGTCAACGTCACGGGCACCGCGGTGCTGCTGGAGGCCATGGGGCGCCGCGGCATACCGCGCCTGGTGATCGCCTCCTCGATGGTCGTATACGGCGAGGGAGCCTACGACTGCACGACGCACGGCCGGGTCCGGCCCGCCCCCCGGCATCCGGGCGACCTCGCCGCGGGCCGTTTCGAGCCGCGCTGCCCGCAGTGCGCGCAGCCGCTCGGCACCGCGACGGTCACCGAGGACGCGCCGCTCGACCCGCGCAACGCCTACGCCGCGAGCAAGGTCGCCCAGGAACACCTGGCCGCGAGCTGGGCTCGGATGACCGGCGGGGCCGCGGTCGGGCTCCGCTACCACAACGTGTACGGCCCCCGGATGCCGCGCGATACGCCCTATTCGGGGGTGGCCGCGATCTTCCGCTCCTGCCTGGAGAACGGGGTTCCGCCACGGGTGTTCGAGGATGGCGGCCAGCGGCGTGACTTCGTGCACGTCCGCGACGTGGCCCAGGCCAACCTGCTGGCCCTCGAGGCGGTCGACCGGGCCGATGGCGGTGCCGCTCCCCGAGCCGATGCCCGGGGAGCCGTGGCAGGCGGGCTGCGGTGTTACAACGTCGCGAGCGGCGAGCCGCACACGGTGGGCGAGATGGCCGCCGCGCTGGCTGCCGCGTTCGGCACCGGGCTGGAGCCGGTGGTCACTGGCGAATACCGCCTCGGGGACGTCCGGCACGTGGTGGCCTCCCCCGCGGCCGCCGCCGCGGACCTCGGTTACCGGGCCCGGATCCGGTTCGCGGAGGGCATGGCCGAGTTCGCGCGAGCCGCCCTCCGCGAGCCCGCGCTGGCCGTTCCCGTCCGCATGTTATCGATGGCGGATGGGGTCGGCTCGCGGGATCGATCGCTTGCCGCGATATGTCATCGAGCCGGGGACGGTTCATCCGGCTCGATGGCACCGTCAAGAGCGTCAACCGCGAGCTCGAGGCCAGGGCACGGGCCGGGTGCACCGTCTCAAGCAACCCCGATTATTAGCAACACCTGTTTTCTAGGCGGACGGCCATCAGATTACTGAAACACGTGTTACATCTTGCAGGCCAGGGCCTGGCCGGCAGGATGCGGATCCTATGAATATTTCAATCTCCGAACGGCTGTCCCGAACTGGTTGACGTAGAAAAGCTCACTGTTTAACGTCCGCAGGTAGGTAGATCCCACCCGCCTGACCGACGCGCGCGATGGGAGGAAACCAGGCGTCGCGCCCAGGGCGCGCGCTGAGGATATTGGTCGCGACTAAGCCCGCACGGTCACTGCTGCATATTCCCCCCTGTGGCACCAGCCCATGAGGAGTCGAGAATTGGCAGTAGATAACCCGAACACGTCCGAGCTGGACCACGCGGCTGGGTCCAATGGCCCGGCAGTGCTCGATCCCCAGCACGTCGGCGACATCGTCGGCGCGCTCGGCACGCTGAAGCGAAGTGAGACTGGCAACACCAGGTCCTGGCGGCGTAAGCTCAGGTTGCTGCTGATCATCGCGGGTCCCGGCCTGATCGTCATGGGCGGCGGGAACGACGCGGGCGGTGTCTCCGTCTACGCCCAGATGGGCCAGGACTACGGCATGAAGCTGCTGTGGACCCTGGTCCTGCTCTTCCCGATCCTTTTCTTCTGCCAGGAAATGGTGGTACGCCTGGGAGCGGTCTCAGGCGTGGGCCATGGCAAGCTTATCTACGCCAGGTTCGGGAGGTTCTGGGGAACCTTCTCGGTAGCCGACCTGTTCATTATCAACGCGGTCACCATCGTGGTGGAATTCATCGGAGTCGAGCAGTCACTCTCGTTTTTCGGACTATCTAATTTCTGGTCTGTTTTCCTTTCCGCGATATTGCTCTTCGCGGTGATGGCGGGCGGGACCTACCGGTACTGGGAACGGTTCCTGATCTTCCTCGTGATCGCGAACTTCGTGTTGTTCCCGATACTGGCCTACTTCTCCCATTCCAGCGTCGCCACGACCTTCGCAGGCGCGGTTCCCAGCATGCCCGGCGGCCTGAACGCGACCCTGCTGCTGCTGATCGTCGCCGTGGTGGGCACCACCGTCGAGCCATGGCAGCTCTTCTTCCAGCAGGCCAACGTGGTCGACAAGCGCATCACGCCGCGCTGGATGAACTACGAGCGCCTCGACACCGGCATAGGCGTGCTGATCGAAGTGGCCGGCGCCCTGGTGCTGATGGCCGCCTGCGCTTTCGGCCTGGCGCACACCAAGGTATTCGGCAACTTCAACGACCTGAGCGACACCGCCGCAGCCCTGCAGCACTATGTCGGCCACGGCACCGGCGACCTGCTGGCCATCGCCGCGCTCGACGGCTCGCTGATCGGCGCCAACCTGACGGCGCTGACCACCACCTACACGCTCGGTGACGTGTACCCGAAGATGCGGCACTCGCTGCACTGGAAGCCGAACCAGGCCCCATGGTTCTACGGCCTGTACACGATCCTGGTGGGGCTGTCCGCCGCCGTGACGCTGGCCTGGGGAAACGACCTGAACGTGGTCATCAACGGGGTGGAGGCGCTCAACGGCATCCTGCTGCCATCCGCCCTGGTCTTCCTGCTCCTGCTCGCCAACGATAAACCGGTACTCGGGCCGTGGACCAACAGCAGAACGCAGAACTGGACCGGCGGCCTCATCGCCTGGATCGTGCTCACCTTCTCGCTGGCACCGCTCGTCACCACCTTCTGGCCCGTCATCACGCTGAAGCAATCCATCTGGGGCCTCGCCGCCTGCACGGTCCTCGGGATCGTCGCCACGGCGCTCCTGGTGCAGCGGAGGCCGGGCCGCGACGAGGTGATGCCCGATGATCCCGGCAGCAACAGGCGCCCGCCGGGAATGGACCGCGCCCAATGGCGCCGGGAGCTCAGGGAAAGCCGCGTCGCGTGGCGCACCCCGCGCATCGACACGCTGCAGCGGCCCGCGCTCAGCATCGCGCGCCGGATCGGCCTGCTGACGCTGCGCGCGTACATTATCTTCGCAATCGTCATCATGGTGATCAAGCTCGTTCAGGTAACCACCGCGCATCACTGAACAGGACCTCGCTGTAGCCTGCCGCCGCTCCGGCCCGGGTAACAGCCAGCCCGCCGCCATCGCGCCAGCGACGCCGATCAGTATGATTCCGGCCGCGACCTCGCCGTGCTCGCCGGCCGCCTTACCTAGCTTCGCGCCCAGTTCCAGTCCAATGATGGACATAATGGCGCTGGCGATTCCGAATACGAGCACCGCCACGGCGATCGGGACGGCCACCACTCCGAGTGCGAGTCCCACCGCGAAGTCGTCCAAGCTGAGCGCGACGCCGCTGACCATCAGCCGCCACCCGTGCCAGGCCTGCGCCTGCGGGGCGTCGTCGCCGCCGCGCAATGCCTCGACGAGTCCCCAGACCGCGGCCACGGCCAGTATCCCAGCGCCGGCCCAGCGGGCGGCGGGCCCCAGCTCGCCGGCAACACCGCGGCCGATGAGCATCCCAGCGGCCGGCATCACGACGTCGCACAAGCCGAAAACCGTGGCCACCTTAAGCTCGGTACGCCGGTTCACGCCGCTGACCCCGATGGCGATCGACGCCCCGAAGTTGTTCAGCCCGAGCGCGAACGCCACGACCAACAGCGCCACCATACCTAAATCCCCCGCTCGATCAGGGCGGTGCGCAGTACCGGCTGCCTGGCCCGCGACCCGCGGATCATGAGGTACGCGAGGGCGCCGGGAATAGGTTTCAATCCGGGCGGCAGATGTCACCGTATCGCCTCGGCCAGGGTGAACCCCGCCATGACGACCATCACGAGCGCGGCCAGGCGGGCGATCCACCGCATTGGCAGGATCCGCTGCAGGCCTCGCCCGCCCGCGATGGCCAGCGCGACCACAGCCCACAATGCCAGCACGCTCCCGATTGCCACCGGCACCGGGTCGTGGTACCTGGCCGCGAGGTTCGCGATCACGATGTCCGACAGGTCACCTAGCTCAGCCAGCAGGATCACCACGAAAGAGGTCGCCGCCACGGCCCAGAACCCGGCAGCGCCAGCCTTCAGCCTGGCTTCGTCATCGTCATCGTCATCCGTGCGCAGCACCAGCACAGCACCGGCCAGGAACACCACCGCCACCACGATCTGCACGATCTTGTGCGGGAGCAGGGCGAGAAGGCTGCCGCACGTGACCGCCAGCACCACGTGCACCGCGAACGCCGCGAACGCCCCGGCGAACACCCCGGCCGGCCGGTACCGCGTGCCCAGAACCAAGCTCGCCAGCCCGGAATTGTCCGGCACCTCGGCAGCGAAGACCGTCCCGAAAACTATCGCGGCGATGAGCAGGCCTGACACGTAATCACCTCCCGGCTTAGCCCAGCCGGGGCAAATCCGCGGCGCCGGTACATGGGGTCACAGCGAGGCTATGCCGGAAGGCAGGCTGCCGCGTGCCTCCGGTGATCCGGTTAGCCGACCGTCACAACTGTTAATGCCCGGTGCAGATAGGCCGCCAAGCCAGCGGACACGCCGACGATCCGGGTGGAGGAAGGCCTTGGGCGGGGCGGCACCGACGAATCGAGCGGAGGAAGGGGTCGGGCAGGACGGGTCCGGTGAGGTGAGCCGACCGGCTGGCCGTCAGTTCGCTATGGCGCGGTGGCCGGGGCCAGCGGGGTGGCCGGGGGCGGCCGGCTGGGGGCCGGTGCGGGTCAGGACCGGGGAGCCGGGGCGGGCCAGGGGCAGCCGGATGAGGAACTGGCAGCCGGGGCCGGCGTTACGGACGGCGATCTGGCCGGAGTGGGCCTCGACGATGCCGCGGGCGATGGACAGGCCGAGGCCGGCGCCCTCCTGGGGGCCAGGGGTGCGGGCGGATTCGCCGCGGAAAGCGACGTCGAAGACCCGCGGCAGGTCGGCGGGCGGGATGCCGCCGCAGGCGTCGGACACGCTGACGCAGGCCATCCCGCTCTGCACCTCGGCCAGCACGTCGACGACGCCGTCCGACGGAGTATGTCTGATCGCGTTGGTGACCAGGTTGCGCAGGGCGCGGCCCATCTCGGCGGTGTCGATGAACACGGGCATGCCGCGGACGGCGGCGCCGGTGAGCCGGACCCCCTTGGACCTGGCCACCGGCTCGGCGCTGGCCACGACCTCGGCCACCAGGTCCTCCAGGCCGACCATGCGCCGGGAGAGCCGGAGCGCACCGGCGTGAATGCGGGACAGCTCGAACAGGTCGTCGATCATCAGGGTCAGGCGGTCCACCTCGCGGCGGATCTGCGTGTGGTACTGGGAGACCTCGCGCGGATCGCTCACGACCTGGTCCTCCAGGGCCTCGGCCATGGCCCGCAGCCCGGCCAGCGGCGTGCGCAGGTCGTGGCTGACCCAGGCCACGAGTTCACGCCGGCTGGCCTCCAGGGCCCGCTCCCGGGACCGGGCCTGGGCCAGGCGGTCATAGGCGACGGTGAGAGCGTCGGAGAGTTCGGTCAGTTCGGCGGGCAGGGTGCGCTGGGGGGCGATGTACACGCCGGCGTCGCCGACGCCCTGCACCGCGGCGGAAATCGACCGGCTGGCCTTGATCAGCTGCCGCCCGACGACCAGCGCCACGATCAGGCCGGCCAGCCCGGCGATGGCCATCAGGTCCAGGACGACGTCCTGGTTGACCCCGCTCAGCATGCGGACGGCGATGACGGCCACCCCGGCCATCGAGGTGAGCACCGAGACCAGCACGACCCCGGTGACCATGACCCGGACCGAGCGCCCGGCCAGCAGCTTCAGCGTGACGACCCCGATGGCGCTGATGGCCAGCGCGGACACCAGGGTCCAGAAGGAGATGAAGCCGAGATCGGAGGTGGCGATGCCAGCCGGCAGGCTCCAGGCCAGGACGCCGCTGGTGTAGGTCACGCGGCCTCCGGCTCGTACCGGTATCCGACGCCCCAGACGGTGACGATGCGCCTGGGCAGGGTGGGGTCGGGTTCGAGCTTCTCGCGCAGCCGGCGGACGTGCACGGTGACGGTGGAGGTGTCCCCGAAGGTCCAGCTCCATACCTCGCTGAGCAGCTGCTCCCGGGTGAACGCCTTGCGCGGGTTGCGCATCAGGAAGACCAGCAGGTCGTACTCCCGCGAGGTCAGCTGGACCAGCTTGCCGTCGGCCCGGACCTCGTGCGCGGACAGGTCCACGACCAGGTTGCCGTCGGTGATGGCGCCGAGGTCGGGCTTGTCTGGCAAGCCGGTCCCGCGGGATCGGCGCAGCACGGAGCGGACCCGCAGGGCGAGCTCGCGCGGGCTGAACGGCTTGGTCACGTAGTCGTCCGCGCCGGTCTCGAAGCCGACCAGGCGGTCGGTCTCGTCACCGAGCGCGGTCAGCATCACGACGGGTATCGGCCAGCGGGCCCGCAGCCTGCGGCACACCTCCAGGCCGTCCATGCCCGGCAGCATGAGGTCGAGGACGACCAGATCGGGCGGCTCTTCGGCGACGCGGCGCAGCGCCTCGTATCCGTCGTGTACGCACTCGACGGTGTGGCCGTCGCGGATCAGGTACCGTCCGACGACGTCCGCGACGGTGGGATCGTCGTCCACCACGACGATCCGGCCCGGCGGATCGGGGTTGTTTACCAAGGCTGCCCGCCGTTCGGTGCTACGGCAATGGTCACGCCTACAAGTTAAGGCGTAAACGGTGGGTGAAGCTAGCAATCGGGGCAAAAGCGGCCCGGCCCGTCATCAGTACGTAATCACAGTGACGATTCGGTAAGGTCCGCCCCGATCGGCCCTGAACTGGCCCGGCGGCGGGTTAACACTGGTGGGTGGTTTCGCCAGGTCGCCAGGGATCGAGTAGCACTGAGGAGTCGGCGTGATCGGGGAGCTTTACGAGCACGCGCTAGCCGGCTGGATGCGGCCGGAGGTCGAGCGCGCCGACGGCAGCCACCTGCCGCTTCCGGTGGAGGGCTGGCTGCACGAGAACCCCGGCGACAAGTCGCTGCTGGACCGCTGCGTGGGCCCGACGCTCGACATCGGGTCGGGGCCGGGCCGGCTGACCGTGGCCCTGTCCGAGCGGGGCATCCCCGCCCTGGGCATCGACATCACGCCCTACGCCGTCGACCTGGCCCGCTCGTCCGGGGCCCTGGTCATGCTGCGGGACGTGTTCGGCCGCGTCCCGGGCACCGGCCGGTGGATGACGGTGCTGCTCGCGGACGGGAACATCGGGATCGGCGGCGATCCGGCCGCGCTGCTGCGCCGGGCCGGGGAACTGCTCGCGCCGGAGGGCCGCGCCCTGGTCGAGCTCGAGCCGCCGGGGTCGCCGCTGCGCTGCGAGGACGTCCGGCTGACCTACGCGGGCCTGGCCAGCGCGTGGTTCCCGTGGGCGTTCGTGGGCGCGGATCACATCGAGGACGTGGCCCGGGAGGCCGGGCTGGGCGAGGTCGAGACCTGGATGGTCGAGGGGCGCTGGTTCGCCTCGATCAGCTGCTGCCGCGTCGTGTCCGGGCCGACCGAGGTGCTGGCCGAGGCGGTACCTGAGGTGCTGCCCGAGCCATACGAGGCGTGGGCCGGTCCGGTGCGGCCGGAAGTGCTGGCGCGGGCCGAGCCGGTCGAGCCGGAAGTGCTGGCGCTGTTAAGGAATGCTTACGGTACGGTCCGCGGATGACCTTTCCGGTCCGCGAGATGGCACCCTACGCTGCATGAGCGAGCTGGAGGGGCGCGGCGCTGCCTGGACTGAGGAGCGCAGCGACGAAGGAAGGGAGCGCCTGAAGGCGCCCCGAAAGCGAGCGGGGGACACTGCATGAACGCTAAGGTCCGGGTGGCCGCGATCTGCCTCGCCCTCGCGGCACTGACCGTCCTGGTGCTGCTGGTGGTGCGGCCGAGCATCAACCCGGCCCACGTCCGACCGCTGCCGCTCATCGCCCTCGGGTGGATCGCCTTCCTGACCGCCGCCTGGCTGCTGCGGAAGGTGCCGCTGCGGACGTCGGTCGCGCTCATCCTGCTCGGCGGCATCGCCGTCCAGATCGCCGCGGTGTCCGCGCCGCCCGCGGAGAGCGACGACCTGTACCGGTACATCTGGGACGGCCGGGTGCAGGCGGCGGGCATCGACCCGTACGCGTACGTGCCCGCCGCCCGGCAGCTGGCCGGGCTGCGGGACGAATTCCTCTGGCATCGCGGCGCCGACTACTGCGTGCGCTTGTCTGAGGTAGCCGCGCATCCGGCTGCGAACCTGGTGGTCGGGTGCACCATGATCAACCGGCCAGCCGTGCCGACCATCTACCCGCCGGTGGCCGAGGCGTACTTCCTCGGCGTGCACTACCTGCCCGCGGCCGACACGTCGACCACTCCCATCCAGGCGACCACGGCCCTGGTCGCGGTGTTGACTACCGTGCTGCTGCTGTTCGGCCTGGGACGGCTGGGCCGGGACGTGCGGATGGCCGCGCTGTGGTCCTGGTGTCCCACGGTGGCCCTGGAGGCCGGCAACAGCGCCCACGTGGACGTGGTGGCGGTCGCCATCACGGCGGCGGCGCTGCTGGTGCTGGCCACGGCCCGGAGGCGGACGGGGCGGACCGTCCTGGGCGGCGTGCTGCTCGGGCTGGCCATCGCGACCAAGATGACACCGGTGCTGACCGTGCCCGCCGTGTTGCGGCGACGCTGGATGACCGTCGCTTTGGCGGCGGGCAGCGCGTTTACCGTGGTCTACATCCCGCACGTGCTCGCGGTGGGCGGCAGGGTGATCGGGTTCCTGCCCGGCTACCTGCAGCAGGAGGGGTACGTGAACGGAACCAGGTTCGGCATCATCGGCCTGGTTCTGGCCGGGAAGCTGGCGGTCGCCATGGCGGTGCTCATCCTGGCCGCGGCCGCCCTCGCCGTGCTGCAGTTCTCCGACCCGGACCGGCCCTGGCAGGGGGCCCTGTTCATGACCGCGACCGCGCTGGCGGTGACCACGCCGCGCTACCAGTGGTATGCGCTCCTGTTGGTGATGCTGGTGGCCCTGGACGGGCGGCCGGAGTGGCTCGCGTTCGCGGCAGGCGCGTACTACGCGGCCGAGCCGAACCTGGGGCTGTACACGATCCCGAACCGGCTGCACGATGCGGTCGCGTACGGGGTGCCGGTGGTGGTCGTGGCGGTGGGCTGGGCGGTACGGGAGTTCGGCCGACGCCGGGGCAGCGGACTGGAGCCGGTGCCTGTGCCTGTGCCGGATGGGACGCTGGTGGCGGCTGTTCCGACGGTGGCGGCGGGTACGGCGTTCGCCGCGCCGGTCACGGTCACCGCGCCGCCGCCCGTGGCCGAGGCTCTTCCGCGGCGGGTGCCCGCTCACGAGATGCGGGTCTGAACCCTCCCGGCGCGGGCCCGTCGCCATCGGAGCTTTCTTACCGCTTGGTTACCCGTGAGCCAAACATCAAACGGAACGGTCGGCTAGGGCCGTGAATAAGGTTATGAGCTACGAGCCGTCGCACCGCAAGCCGCCGCGTCAAGAGCGGTGGCCGAGCGCGACCCCCGGAGAAGGCTGGCCGGCCTATCAGCAAGGCGACGGCGGCCGAGCCTGGGAGTCGGCGGAGGCCGTCGCGGGCAGCAGGAATGGTTACGGCGCCGCCAGCAACGGCCACGGTGTCACGAGTCACGGCTATGGTGCCGCCAGCAACGGCCACGGTGTCACGAGTCACGGCTACGGTGCCGCGGGCAACGAGTACGGCAGCACGAGCAACGGTTACGGGGGCGAGTGGGGCGGCCGCGGTCCGGCGGCTGGTGGCTACGGCCCGGCGGCCGGGAGTTACGGCGACGCGTGGGGCGGCGCCCGTTACAGTGACCCGGGCCAGGGCTACTGGGCGGACAGGAACGGCTACGGCGGCACCACGACCGCCTATCCCGCCGCCGGGAACGGTTATGGCGGTGACGGGTCCGGGGGCGGCTACGCGGACGGCTTCGACGGGGCCGCGGACGGGTACGGGGGCGGGTACCGGGACGCGGCCGGCGGGTACCGGGACGCGGCCGACGGGTACGGCGCGGCGGAGGACTACTACGAGGCGTCGAACGGCTGGGACGGCTACACCCAGCCCGGGCACGAGTTCACCGGTGCGGCGGGGTACCTGCCGCAGGACGAGTACCCCGCGCTCGACCCGGCCTCCTCGGTGCTCGTCGCGCCCGACACCCTGGGGGAATGGTGGCGGCAGCCGGACCGGAGCCACGCCGGCGGCCGGGACCAGGCCAGCCGGGGGCTGGTCGTGGGCGCGGTGACGGGACTGCTCGCCGCCGCGGTCGCGATCGGCGTGGCCACGCTCGCCGCGGCGTTCGTCCGGCCGCAGGCCTCACCGGTCAGCGCGGTGGGCAGCGTCCTCATCGGCCGGCTCCCGGCGACGCTGCGGAGCCACCTGACGGCGCACTTCGGCGGGCACGCCCAGACGGTGCTACTGCTCGCGGTGGTCGGGCTGGCCGCCATCGTGCTCGGCTGCGCGGCGCGGCGTAACGCGAGCCTCGGGGTGGCCGGCATCGCGGCGTTGGGCCTGCTCGGTGCGTTCGCCGCCATCACCAGGCCGCAGAGCCGGGCCAGCGACGTGGTTCCGTGGGTGATCGGGGGCCTGGCGGGGATCCTGGCCCTGCTGTGGCTGGCCTGGGCGTCGGCGCCGACCCCAGAGGTCGCGTCGTTGCGGCCTGGCCACGGCGGCAGGCGCAGGGCACGATGACCACCATCAACCGGCGCAAGTTCATGGCCGCGGTCGGCGGCACCGCCGCGACGGCGGCGGTGGCCGGGATCGGCGGCGAACTGCTGCTCAAGAGGCCGTTCCCGGTCAGGCCGGCGATGGCGAGCCCGCCGGTGAAGGTCACGCCGCCCCGCATCGTGACGGCCAAGCCGCTGCCGGCGGCAGACTCGCTGACCATCCCGGGCCTGTCCCCGTTCTATACGCCGAACGCCCACTTCTACCGGGTCGACACGTCCCTGACCATCCCGCAGGTCTCGGCCTCGAGCTGGCAGCTGCGCATCCACGGCATGGTCGACAACCCGATGACGATCACGTTCGACCAGCTGTCGCAGCTGCCCATGACCGAGCACGACGTCACCTTGACCTGCGTCTCGGAGGCCGTCGGCGGCGGCTACATCGGCAACGCCCGGTGGCAGGGCACGCTGCTGGCCCCCGTGCTCCGCAAGGCGGGGATCCAGGCCGGCGCGGACCAGATCGTCATGCGCGACGTCAACGGCATGACCATCGGCGTGGCCACCGACCCGGTGATGGACGGCCGTGAGTCCCTGCTCGCGGTGGGCATGAACGGCCAGCCGCTGCCCGCGGCGCACGGCTACCCGGTTCGCGTGGTGGTGCCTGGCCTGTACGGCTACGTGTCGGCGACCAAGTGGGTGGTCGACATGGAGCTCACCACGTTCGGCGCGTTCGACGCCTACTGGGTGCGGTTGGGCTGGTCCCAGCAGGCGCCGATCAAGACCGAATCGCGCATCGACGTGCCGAAGACCAACGCCAGCCTGGCCGCCGGCCGGGTGACGATCGCCGGAGTGGCCTGGGCCCAGCACAAGGGCATCGCGGGCGTCGAGGTGAGCGTCGATGGCACCTGGTACACCGCGACCATGGCCGCCCAGGACACGATCGACACCTGGCGCCAGTGGTACTACGTCTGGGACGCGACCCCGGGGCAGCACGTCATCCAGGTCCGTGCGACCGACCAGACCGGTTACACCCAGACCGCGGTGGTGCACCGGACCGAGCCCAACGGCGCCACCGGCTATCACACCATCCAGGTGAACGTCACCTGACCCACAAGCCAGCCGCTGGCGCGCACCCGCTTTGCGCACCAGCGGCTCATTCTTGCGCCGCATCATCGATTGGTTCTGACGGGAGCCAGCAGCGGGCTGCCGCTCAGCGGCTGTCCCGCTTCGCCTGTCGGCGGGCCCCCGCCGCGAGGGTACCGGCCCGCTGCTTCTCGGTCCTGGGCGAGCGCAGCGCCCGGTCACCGGTGGGCTCGCCGGCGACCGTCGGGCCCGGCCGGCCGACGGCAGCAACCCCCCGCCCCGCGCTGGGCCCGTGACCCTGCTTGGCGGCCCTGGCTGCCGCCAGCCGCTCGGCGCGCAGTTCGGCCGCCGCCTGCCGGGCGAGGACCGCGACCCGGCGGCTCACCCGGGCCAGGGCCTCCTCGAACGCCTCGGCCTTCATGGCGGCCCGCTTGTTCTCTGGCCGGGCCGCACCGCGCCCGCCGTGTTCGGCCACCCGGGCGCTGGCCGCCCGGCGGTACTGGCCGACGTACTTGTTCCGGGTGCGCCTGATCCGGGCCTCCAGCTCGATCGCCGCGTCCTCGTCAAGCGCGGCGAGCTCGGCCCGCTCGGTCTGGGCAATGAGCAACCGCTCGGTGTCATTGAGGACCGCCAGAAATGACGCATTCATCTGTCTTCCTCGATCTGTGGAGGCTCGTGACACGATCAGGTCTTCCCGTAAGACTGCGCGGTCGAACTCCGGCATTTCCCGTTGGCGGACCGCTGGCTCAGCTGCTGGGGCCTGACCTCGATGGACAGCATCCTGGTCGTGTTCACCCGCCGGTGAGCGGCGCCGACACGGGCGGCTGGCCCCCGCCGAAGCCGTGAGGTCAGCGGGCGCGCAGGGCGGCCAGCAGGTCGCCGAGGGCGTCCAGGCTGTGAGCGCTGACCACGGCGTCACAGTACGGCCACGCGGCGGCCATCCCGCCCACCTCCGGGCGGTAGCGCGGGGACTGGGTGCGGGGGTTGGCCCACACGATCCGGTGCGCGATCCGGGACAGCCGGGCCATCTGCTCGCCGAGCAGCGCGGGCTCGCCGGTCTCCCAGCCGTCGGAGATGATCAGCACCACCGCCCC
>Ga0187781_10001738_pt1 | contig 16590 bp, 11 predicted proteins | sample 0715_SJ02_MP02_2_FD_132447 | JGI IMG/M metagenome (GOLD analysis project Ga0187781, IMG submission 132447) | Tropical peat soil microbial communities from peatlands in Department of Meta, Colombia - 0715_SJ02_MP02_20_MG | ecosystem: Environmental > Terrestrial > Soil > Wetlands > Peat | place...
CTGAGCCCGGCGTCGTACCCCGTGACGGTTCAGCTCTACAACAACGCCACGATCAACAAGGACGACCGAACGGTCGTCTCGTACGGCTACCGCTTCATCATGCACGGCACCGGCCTCGTCTACACCGGCGTGGCGAGTGACGTCGTCTTCAACAACCCCGCCGCGCCCGGCACGCGCCCGGCCAACCCGCCCGGTTTCTCGGTCGACGCGTTCGCCCCGGCGCCCGCCGGGATCTTCCGGGACGCGGAGATCGATCTCGTGGGCGACATCGGGGGCGACAACTCGGTCTTCCGTTCGATCAACGGCTCGATGGCCCTCGAGTACTCGAACCGGTCCGCCGGCGGCTGGCAGAGCGTGCCCTCGGCGTACGACTTCGGGACGGACACGGGCGAAACCTCGACCGGGATCGCCGAGACGTGGACCGCGGGCCACACGGTGAACATCAACCAGGGCCCGGCGATGCTCTACGGCTTGTGGAACGCGGTGCCGTACGCTTCGGTCCCCTCGGGCGCGATCCACGTCTCGGGCGCGATCACGCCGTCCTACGGGTTCGTGTTCGTGAGCAACACCCCGCCAGTCCTCGACCCGTGGAACGCCTCGCTCGGCGAGCGGGACAACACGAGCTGGCTGCCGACCACGGACGCCGGCACGTTCAGCACGTACCTCCCGCCGACGGGCGGTGCGTGGACCTCGGCGTACTACGTGGAGGCGTTCGCGGACGGCTACGCGACCGCGCAGGGTCCGACGATCACGGCGACGGTGAGCTCGTACGACCTCCACCTCGCCCTGTCGCCCGGAACGCTGGACGCCCCGCTCTACGCGTTCTCGAACGCCCAGGAGTCCGCGCTCGCGGCCCAGGTCACCGGTTCGGCGAGCCCGCCGTACACGTACAGCGACCTCTCGGTCGACATGAACCTCTCGTTCGAGCACGTGAACGACTACGGCTACCCCACGTTCGTGGTCTTCATGGCCCAGGGCGTGACGAACCCGATCATCGTCGATGACGTCTACCAGGGCGAGGACTCGCCGGCCGGAAACTACGCGATGACCGACTACGGCTACTACTTCGAGGAAGGCCTTCTTGAGTCGTTCCCCGCGTTCTTCCCGGCGCCGTACTACACTTCAGGGATCAACATCTACGGCGGCGCGCACGATCAGGTGTTCGACCAGACGACGGCCGAGGACGGCTACAACCTGCAGCTCATCCTCTGGGGCGACCGCGACCCGAAGGTCTGGGGGATCACCTCGATCTACGGCTCGAGCGGGGTCTTCCTCGGGGAGACGGTCAACGCCCAGGTCTGGAACGTCACCTCCTCCTGGGGCGCGACCGCGGTCACGGACGAGAGCACGACGGCCACGCACGGCTGGAACATCGTCGCGAACGGGGCCGACCTCGGAGCGATCGGGGTCTACGCCCTGAGCAGCGTCGATCCCCGGTACGACTACGTCGGGGCGTACAATGACGCCGCCGGCATCGTGGCCGGTGCGTGGGACAACCCGGACACCGGCGCGATCCCGTACTACTGGCTGCCCGGAACGATCGGTCTCGCGGTGACGGGTCTGTCCGCCTACAACGGCTCCGAAGGAGCGAACATCTCGCTGTCCGACGGCACGACGATCTCGAACCTGGCGGTCTGGGGCTCGTCGCTCGGCGTGATCTTCGGCCACTCCGCGGACATCGCCGTGTCGGACGTGGCGGCGTGGGACCTCTCGATCGGCGTCGCGACGCTCGATAGCTCGTACGTCTCCGTCACGCAGCTCCAGGTGTGGGATGGGTCCGTGGGGGTCATCGCCGTCGAGTCGACCGTCCTGCGGGTCACGCACGTGGTCGACCGGCGCAACTCGGTGGGCGTCGAGCTCATCGACAGCTCCTGGGCGTTCGTGAAGGACGTGAAGGCCGAGAGGCAGTCCGTCGGCGTCTACCTCGATGGGGCGAAGCACGTTACCCTGGAGCATATCCACGCCTACGACGACTCGATCGCGGTCGTCGTGGCCTAGGAGATCGCGAGGGAGCGACCAGGCGTCGGTCGCATCCCAGCTCCGAACCCCTTCCTCCCTTTCCCTGCTCCCGAGGCTCATCGCATGCGAGGGGTCCTGATCCACGCCGTCTGGGTACTTGCGGTCGTCGCGATGGCGATCCCGCTCACGCATCCTCCCGCAGCAACGCTCACCGGCACCGCTCCGGCGCTTGCGCCCGAGGGGAGCTCTTTGCCGGCCAAGCTCGATGCGGACCCGACCCCGGTCCTGGGATGGAGTAGCTGGAGCTTCCTCCGGGAGGGGGTCAACGCCTCCACGGTCGAGGCCGAAGCGCACGCGCTCGTCAGTACGGGCCTCGCGTCGTACGGGTACCGCTACGTGAACCTCGATGACGGCTGGTACGTGTGCCCCGGGCCTCAGGGACCGAGCGTCGATGCCTACGGCCGATGGACGATCAATGCCACCAAGTTCCCGGCGGATGGCTCCGAGAGCGGCATCGCCGCGGTGGCGGACTACGTGCACCGGCTCGGCCTGAAGTTCGGGATCTACGAGACCACCGGCATCTCCGAGCAGGCGGTGCGGGAGGACTCCCCGGTCCTCGGCACGAATTACACGGCCGACGAGATCGCGACCCGCGTGCCGGCGAACAACTACAATTGCGGAGGGATGGTGGGGCTGAACTACAGCTCCCCGGGCGCTCAGGCGTTCGTCGACTCGATCGTGGCCGAGCTCGCGTCGTGGGGGGTCGATTACGTCAAGCTCGACGGGATCACGAACGCGAACGTCCCCGACCTTCGCGCCTGGTCGCACGCGATCGTCCTGAGCGGTCGCTCGATCGTTCTCGACACCACCGAAGGGAGTTTCACCACCGCCATCGCCCCGCCGCTCGAACGCTACTCGAATCAGTGGGCGGCCGCTCCGGACGTGGAGACGAACGGGCCGGACGAGGGTCACGGAACGAGCTGCGAGAAGGCACCATATGCGGGCTGCCGGAGCGTCTTCCCGCTGACGAGCTACTCGCATTGGAGCGATCGGTTCGATTACGTGGCGACCTGGCAGCCGTACGGCGGGCCGGACGGGTTCAACGACTACGACTCGATCGAGGTCGGCGACGGCGGCTCGGCGAGCGGGATGTCGATCGCCGCCGAGGAGAGCCAGCTGTCGCTGTGGGCGCTCGGCTCGTCGCCCCTCATCCTCGGGAGCGATCTCTCCGGCCAGATCTCCAACGCCTACGGATCGAGCCGGGGACTCGCCGCGACGGACCTGCGACTGCTCGAGAACCGCGCGGTGGTCGAGGTCGACCAGGATGCGATCGACGCCGCTCGGATCTCCGACATCGGCTCCGCCCAGGTATTCGCGAAGGTCGAGCCGAGCGGGGACGGCATCGTCGGGCTCTTCGATTCCAGTGCCGTGCGGACCGGGTCCGCGGACACCATCTCCACCACGACGACCGCGATGGGACTGCCCCCGGACGAGTTCGGCTACTGGGTGGAGGACCTGTGGAACGGCACGTCCTGGTGGATCTCCTCGGCCGGCCAGATCGTCAGCCACGTGGCGCCCGAAGGGGTGGCGCTGTACCGCGTGACGCCCGCCGGTCCCTCGTGAGGGTCCCGTCGAGCGCCCCGTCCCTCGCGGTTCCGTTCGTTCCTCGGGTTCGCCCTCACTCGTCGTCCCGGAAGCACAGTCCCGGCAGCACCTGCGTGTGCTCGATCTGCACGGCCTTGAGATCGTTCGGGTCGAGCCCGAGCAGCGCCAGGATCGTCGGCGCAATCTGCGTGGTCTCGACCCACTGCCCGTTCGAGCCCGGCGGGACGTGCCCGGGGGCGTAAATGAGGATGGGAACGTCGCGGTCCCCGGGATTGCCGCCCCCGTGCTCGGCGATCTCGTAGGTCGCGGGCGTGAGGGTCGGCGGGGTGGTGTAGATGACGCCCGGCTGGACCTGTCCGAAGACGTCGGGGTATCGGGGGTTGGTGAACGGGACGCCGAAGTACTCCGCCGCCTGCTGGCCGGCCCAGATGCTCACCAGACCGGAGTGGGGCATGGAAATGGTCCGGTTCCGGTAGGTGACGGCGGGCGCGCTGTGGTCCCACAGGTAGTCCTTGACGAAGTCGGCCGCGGCTTGTGTCTTGACGGAGAGATAGCTCTGCCACACGTCATCGTCGGTCCCTCCGACGATCAGCATCGGGCAATTCACCGTGCAGCCGGTGCTCTCGTTCCACGCGCTGTTGACGTTGTCGATGATCGCGTTCGAGTTGATCAGGCGCAGCTGGTTCGGGTTCAGCGGCGACTGGCCGTGCTTGGCCGTCAGGACGATTGCGGTCGAGCCCGTCAGGCCCTGCGCCTTGATCGTGTCGACGATCCGCGTGAGTTGCGCATTGACGAAGTCCAGCGCACTTCGCAGGAGAGGACGCGGGATGTCCGTGCCCGGGTAATAACCACCGAGGAGCACCGGCCCGAGCGTGTAGTTGCCCTGCGCGTTCGGGCCGATCAGGACCGAGGGGGACGCGTAGAGCTTCTGGGCGGTCGAGACGGTCTGGAAGTTCATCCCGAAGATTCCCGGGACGCCGACCTTGTACCGGCCGCTGTGGTCGTAGCCGTCGATCTCGTTGATGATCGCCTGGACCTTGTAGCTGTCGTACTGCTTGGTCGCGGCGTTGTCATCGGTCCACCCCGTGCCCCCGTCGGGGGCAATCGGGTACGGCTGGCCGTTCGGCTCGATGGCGTTCGAGTCGATTTCGGGGGTGAACAGGTCGTCGACTCCGTTGCCGGACGGGCCATCGAAGACCTCGTAGACCGGGTGCTTGTCCGCCCAGGCGGTCAGCAGTCCGGCGTCCTTCGCCACGTCAAAGATCGTGTTGACTTGAAGGTACGAGCTGGGCCAGATCGGCTGGCAGGTGACAGGGTTGACCGGGAACGTCGACGCGTTCAGTACGGACTTCGGGTTGCCGGTCATATCCATGATCAGCGCCGGGTTCTGCTCAAGCCCCGGGATGTTCTGGCCGGCATCGAGCCGAGAAACGTTCAGATCGTCGGGCGAGTCGTAGATCACCGCGCCGCCGGTCGGCTGGCCGTCGCATGATGTCGTGCCCGCCGGGTCGACGCCGTGGCTGTAGGCATCATCGTAGTAGATTCCCGTCACGTTCGGGTCCCCTCCGGTCATGATCCCGAGACTTCCGGGATACGAGTCCGAGGGCACCGTGGTGTGAGCGTTGCTGTACTCCATTCCATCTGCCACCAGCATGGCGAGAGTCGAGCCCGGATAGGTCTGGACGTACCACGCGAGGTCGGACTGATGGAGTCCGTCCACCGAGATCAGCAGAACGTGCTTGATCGGGCTGCCAATGGCCGTGGGAGCCCCCGATCCCGCCATGCCCAACCCCAGACCTTGGGCCGAAGCCGAGGGCACGACCATCATCGCCACGATGAGCACCGAGGGGATTGCTACGCTTCCGAGGAGGAACCGAGCGCGCCGCTCCATGAACGCGTCCAAGCGCGCGGCGCATATATTCGCCACATCAATTTTATGGGGAGCCGTACCGAAACTATATACTTCTACGACGCGTCGTGTAGGATCAATCTACGGGGGCCCAGCCGAAGCTCCTGTGGGCCGGGGCGGATTCGAACCGCCGACCTCCGCGTTGTAAGCGCGGCATCCTCACCGCTAGACTACCGGCCCGCCCTCCGTTGGAGATTCGTCCGCCATCATGGACGTGTCGGTCCGAAGATGGACCCGATGTCGGACCCGCACCGCCAGTCCACGACCGAGTCCCGTCATGAGCGCCCCCGGCAGAGCCGCCTCGCCTACGCCCGCGAGCGCTCCGTCCCGGAGCAGTACGACGGAGTCCCCGACCCGGATATCGACGTCCGCCGAACGTACCCCCGGCGCGAAAAGGTCCCCGGTGAGTGGGAGTTCCGGGTCGATCTCGACCGCGAGTGGGTAGGGTGGGCCGATGCGCTGTGCTCCGGCGACCGTGAGATGGAACAGGCCACGCTCCTCTCGGACGGTGGCAAGGTCGGTCCGCCCGTCGGTGAGCCGCTGGAACCAGGGGCGACCGGCCAACCGAGTCGTCCCCGCAAACAGTCGCTCGGCGGCCGAGCGGCCCCATTGGACGCTGGCGAGTTCTTGAAGTTCCTCACGAACCACGGCCAAAGGACCTCCCGGCACCGGGGCGACCTCGGAGAGCGCCGCGGCCGCGGCGTCCCGAAGGGACCGCAGCGCCTCGGCCGACGTCGTGCGGCCGTCCTCGAGCGTCCATCGGATCTCGGGACCGGGGGGAAGGAGGTCCCGGAGGAACCCGTACTCCACGGGGTCGAGATGGACGATCACGGACCGGTACGCTCCGTCACGGCGCAGATGGCGGAGGCCGCGGGTCACGAACTCACGTTCGGTCTCCGTCCACTCTCCGGTCACCGGGATGTCGTAGTTCCGAGCCGGGTAGACGTCCTCGAGTTCGCGCGGCACGACGCCGATCGGGGAGCTGATCGACACGAGATGGATCCGCTCGACCGCCCGCAGTCCCTCGAGCGCCGCCGCGAAGCGACGGTGCGAGCGCGACCGGCGGTACGGCTTGCCTTTTGAGCAGGGGACGAGGAGCAGCCCCGACTTCGATCGCGGCGGCCGGTAGCGCGCGATGAGGCGGTCGCGGAAACGTCGCATCTCGGGCCGACGGTGGGATTCGGCGATCACGTAGGCCCGCGTGTAGGAGGCCGCGACCGGCGTCCGCTCGTCGAGAGGACCCGCGAGGAGGCGGTCCGCGTACCGGAGCATCTCGGCGAGGGCCGGTTCTAACGGGAGGCGGGACTCCACGAGCTCCCGTAACCGGTGTTGGGCGCTCGCGGCGCGGGTCTCGGCGATCGACCGACGGTAGGCGGTCCGGGTGTGAACGTCCAGCGACCCCGGCGGTTGCGATGCGCACGATAGGCAATCGCACGACCCCTCCCGCGCCGCGGCGTTCCGATCGCTCGAGCCGAGCGTCGCGTCCAGGAACTCCCCGTGCGCCGACCGGAGGAGGCCCTCGGTGGTGTCGAGCAGGTCGACTCCCACGTAGACGAGGAACGGGATCCGATGGGGCAGCGCCACGCGGGGCGCCCAGACCATGGGTTCGGGTCCGACCCCGGCCCGCAGGTCCCGCAACGTGGCGAGGAACGGCTCCCCCTCGTTCCAGAGTGCGTGCGCATTCCCGAGGACGACGAGCTCGGGCCGCTCCTTCCGAAGGGCTTCGTAGGATTCTCGGGGGGCCGGAGCGTGGAGGAGGAACGCCCGCTCCGCGATACGGTGAACACCCCCACCGGTCGACGTGACCTCGGGATTCAGGATCGGAAAGTCGAGGGGGACCTCGGTCTCGGTCGAACGGAGCCTCAGACGTCGAATGCCCGACGGACCCTCGCCCCGATCCACCCGCAGTGTCGCCGCGGGTGCGTCGCTCGCGGGATCCTCGATCAATCCGGGGATCCGGGCCACGATCGGGCCGAGCGTGCCGGTCCCCGCGAGGGCGAGCCCCTCGAGGTGCTCGACGAGCCGGGTCACGGACGGCCGAGCGATGCGGTGGGAAAAGCCTCGTCGGGGGGGTACGTCAGTGGAGCGTCACGGCCCCATACGGCAGGAACACCGCGACGGCCGACCCGGCGAGGAAGAGCGTGGACATGACGAAGTGCCAGCGGAACGGCGTTCGGGTCTCGGTCGGCCGGGCCGCGAGGGCGATATCGGTGAAGGTGACGATCACGGCCATACCGACCAACCCGAGGTAGTACGGTCGGGTCAAGCCGTAGGCCAGGCCGAAGGTGAAGAGGAGCCCGAGCGCGAGGCCGTGCAGGACGGGCACGATCCGGACCGAACGGCGGACTCCCCAGCTCCGCGGCAGGGAGAAGAGGCCGAGCTCGCGGTCGGACTCGACGTCGCCGAGGCTGTGGATCGTCTCGAACGCGGTACCCCAGAGCAGGAGCCCACCGACCGCGAGCAGGACGTCGGGGGGCAACGCCCCCTGGACCGCGATGAACATCGCCGCGGGCGTGATCGCCTCGACGAGCCCGAGGAACGGCGTCGTGAGCGACGTGAACCGCTTGGTGTAGCTATATCCGAGGATGATCGCGAGCGCGACCGGGCTCAGCGCGAACGCGAGCGGATTGAGGAAGTAGGCGGCGACCACAAGGATCACGGCGTTGGCCGCGCAGAAGGCGAGGGCGAACCCGGGGGAGGCACGGCCGGTGACGAGGGCGCGTTGCTGCGTGCGCGGGTTCGCCGCGTCGTACCTCCGGTCGGCCCAGCGGTTGAAGCTGTGACCGGCGTTGCGCGCCGCCACGAACGCGATGATCACGAGGACGATCGTCTCCCAGCTCGGGAGACCGTCCGCCGCGATCAGGAGGAACGCGATCGCGAACGGCAGGTTGAGCCCGAGGTTCTGGATCTCGAGGAAGCGCCCGATCCCGGCGAGCCCTCCGGGCGTCGCGTTCGGGGTCTCGCTCACGGAGCGGACCGACCGAGGAGGCGCGCGAGGGCCGGATCCTCCCGGAGGATCCGCTCGGCGGCGCGCGCAGCGTCCGGATCGGAGGCGATCTCCGTCGGCCAGTCGCGGGGGAATCCGTCCTCCCGGCGCTTGCGGGTGGCATCGATCCCGACCTTGTGCCCCAAGTTGGGGACGGGGTTCGAGATCGAGAGCTGATCGACCGGCCCCTGGGAGATCTCGAAGTCATGGCCGGGGTCGGCTTGCAGGCCGACCCGATAGAGCACCTCCGAGAGATCGTGGACGTCGACGTCGTCGTCCACGACGATGAGGTACCGGACGAACATCATCTGCCCGAGCCCCCAGAGCGAGTGCATCACCTTTCGCGGATGGTGGGGGTAGGCCTTCTTGATCGAGACGATCGCGACGTTGATGAACAGCCCCTCGAGCGGGAGGTTCATGTCGACGATCTCGGGGAGGATGAGACGGATCACCGGCCGGAAGATCCGCTCGACGGACTTGCCGAGGACCGCGTCTTCGGTCGGCGGTTTTCCGGTGACGGTCGTGAGGTAGACCGGCCGGGCCCGGTGGGTGACCCGGGTGACGTGGAAGACCGGGAACGGCTCGGGGGCCGAGTAGAAGCCGGTGTGATCGCCGAACGGGCCCTCGACCTTTCGCTCGGTCGGGTCGACGTATCCCTCGAGGACGATCTCGGCCTCAGCCGGGACTTCGAGCTCGATCGATCGGGCGGGCACCAGGTCGACGGGCTCGGACCGGACGAAGCCCGCGAACGCAAAGTTCGACAGGCCCTCGGGGACTGGCGCGAGGCCCGAAAAGACCGTGGCGGGGTCCGCGCCGATCACCGCGGCGATCGGCATCCGCTCGCCCCGCTCGGCCCACTTGCGATAGTTGCTCGCCCCGACCCGGTGGATCTGGAAGTGCATTCCCAGCGTGTCGGGACCGTACTGCTGCAACCGGTAGATTCCGGTGTGGGATTCGCCCGTGTCCGGATTCTTCGTGATCACGACGGGGAAGGTGATCGTGCGGCCGCCATCGCCCGGCCAGCACTTCAGGATCGGCAGGCGATCGAGATCGACGGTCGGCTCCTCGACCTCCTGGCACGGGCCCGAGCGGACGCGGTGCGGGGCCAGCGACCGCAGGGTCGAGAGGGTCTCGATCGTGCCGGAGAGGTCGCGCATCGCCCCCAGGAGGCCGGCGGGCGGTCGCAAATGGGTCAGGGCCTCGATCCGATCCGCGACGTCCTCGACCTTCTCCGCTCCGAGCGCGAACGCGATCCGCCGCGGTGAGCCGAGGAGGTTCGTCACGACGGGCATCGTCGCCCCCGGGACGTTCTCGAAGACGAGCGCCGGCCCGTCCCTCCGCAGCACCCGCTGGGTCACTTCGGTGATCTCGAGGTCGCGGGACACCGGCGAGTGGACCCGGACGAGGTCGCCCCGGGATTCGAGGGCCTTGAGGAACTCGTCGAGGTTGCGGAATGCCACGGCTCGGGCCGAGCCCTCCCCGTTATTAAACGAGGGTCGGGCGGGCTCAAGGTTCATATCGGAACCCCGGCTCGGGCGGACCGCATGCAATCCGTGACGCTCGAGTTCCGCACCGAGGACCTCGCCCTGCTCGGGGTCATCCCGCCGGGACTCTTCGACAAGTACGAGGAGATCGAGCTCCTCGAGACCCTGCGCCTCGAGGAGGGCTGGCGCCTCCAGCTGCTCCGGGTGCGCCGCCGGGGGCCGCTGCGGACCGCGGCCGAACTGGAGCGGGAATCCCGGCGGATCCGAGCCATCTACGGCCTCGAGAGCTTCGAGTTGGTCGAGCGTCGACCCCGTACCCGGGACTACATCCTCCTCGTCCGCCAGCGCAACCCGGAACGCCTGCGGCGCTGGCTCTCCCTGGCCGGGGGGGGCATCAGCCCGACCGCGCCGTTCCGCCTGACGCCCGAGAAGCTCGTCGCCTCGTTCCTTGGCGAGGAGCGCGCCCTTCGTCGGGTGTTGAAGCGTCTCGATCGGGAGGAGTTCCCTTACAAGGTGCTGCGCGCGAGCGGTCGACCGCGCGTACCTGAGCTCGGCAGCGCGTCGCTGACGCCCCTCCAGGCCCAGCTCGTCGCCCGGGCGTGGCTCCTCGGCTACTACACCGTCCCCCGGCACGTCACGCTCACCCGTCTGGCCCGACAGTCGGGTCGCAGCGCCACGGCGCTCGGCAAGATCCTCCGACGAGCGGAGGGGCGGCTCGTCGCGCGGTGGCTTACCGCGGAAGGGGCCTCGCTCGAAGCGCCCGGCGTCGCGACCCTCGCGCCGCAAGAATCGTAATGTGACCTGTCGCTTCGGAGGACCCGTGCCGGGCCGGGCGCGACGTATCATCGTCGAGCGCCTGCCGGACGCCCCGGCGATCCCGCTACCCACCCGCGCGACCGCCGGGTCGGCGTGCTTCGACCTCGCCGCCGCGGAGGTGGTCGAGCTCGTGCGGGGTCGAGTGACCCTCGTGCGGACCGGCCTGCGGGTGCGGTGTCCGAAGGGCACGTTCCTCGAGGTGCGACCGCGCAGCGGTCTCGCCACCCGCGGGGTCCTCATGGCCAACGCCCCGGGGACGATCGACGCGGACTATTCCGGCGAGGTGCGCGTGCCCCTGACGTTCCTACTGGACGGGGCGTACCGGATCGAGATCGGGGACCGGATCGCCCAGGTGCGACTGGTGGACGATCTCCCGGCGTCGTTCCGTTCGGGGAAGGTCCGGCCCGTGGACTCCCGGCGCGGTGGCTTCGGGAGCACCGGCCGGTGATCAGCCGTACTCGTTGAGCATCCGCTGGACCCGGCGGGGCTCGGGGGCCGACGGGGCCCGGCCGTGCTCGACGTCGGATTGGACGCGTTCCAGCATGTCGTGCATCCGCCGTTCCCGGGCGAACGCGGCCCGCTGCAGGCTCACGTCGCGCGTGCCTTCCGCGACGAGGACCACCGCCCGGCCGACGCGCGCGCGTCCGGTGCGACCCCGACGCTGGATTGTCCGGATCACGTCGGGGATCGGCTCGTAGAACACCACGAGGTCGGTCGCCGGGATGTCGAGCCCCTCCTCCGCGACGGACGTGGCGACGAGGCAGTTGATCTCTCCCGAGCGAAATCGGTCCAGCAGCGCGACCTGCTCCCGCTGCGAGAGGCCGCGGTCGTCCCCGTGGGCCGACTGGCCCACGAACCGTGCCGCGCGGACGCCCGTGGAACCCTGCGCGGCCAGCTCGGAGATCAGGCGGTCGACGGTGTCCCGGTACTGGGAGAAGACAATGACCCGCGCGGAAGGGTTCCGTTGGAGCTCGTCGGCGACGATGCGGGCCGCCGTGGCGATCTTCGGGTGCTCGAGGGTCAGCCCGGCGAGTCTCCGGCGCACCTCCACGACGTCCGGGTCGCCGAGAAAGGCCCGGAGCGACGGGGTCCACCGCTTCCCACGGGTCGGTTCCTGGCGCGCAAAGTACTCGCGGAGCGCATCGACACCCTGGCTCTCGATGAGCTCGAGCGCATGCAGCCCTTTCATCGCCGCGGCCTCGGCAGTCACGGCCTTCCACAGGAGCCCCGTCGAGGCATCTGGAGTCCGCCGCTCGACCTCGAGCCGACGGTGGAGGACGGCGCCCACATCGAGGAGAACGCGACGGGTCGCTTCGCCGGGAGGGAGCAGGTCGAACCCCCGCAGGACCTCGACCTGCCGTTGGACCGCGGCCCGCAGGAGGATCGCGAGGTGCCGGACCTCGACCGGGACCGGCACGACGAGCGTTTCGACGCCGACGCCGTGGATGTAGGGGGCGACATCCGGGTCGCTCTCCGTTCGGTATTCGAATCGCTCGATGCCGAGGTTCGCCCAGACCTCCCGGATCCGGGCAAGGCTCCCGCCCGGAGACGCGGTCATCGCGAGCACGCGGGCCTTCCCTCCCGCCAGGTTCGCGCGTCCGAGTGCGACGTACGGGTAATCGCCCACCGCCCGGTGCGCCTCGTCGAAGACGAGCAGCGAGAACGAGTCGAGCGGGAAGCCTCCCTCGGCGAGATCGTTCGCGATCACCTGCGGCGTGGCGACGACGACCTGGGGCGGGTGGAGCAGCGCGGCGCGCCGCTCGGGCGCGATCGCGCCGGTGAGCACGAGCGGTTCGGGAGCGAAGAGGGTCTCGACGACACTGCGCGCGTGCTGGACCACGAGCGGCCGGGTGGGCGCCAGGAAGAGCACGGAGCGGGTCGGTTCGCGTCGCAGGCACTCGGCGATCACGCGGAGCGCGATCGACGTCTTGCCGAGCCCGGTGGGAAGGACCACGAGCGTGTTGCGGTCGACCGCGTGGTCGGCGATATCGGCCTGGTAGCGACGGTCTTCGAGGGTGCCGGGGCGAACGCGGGGGTGCTCCACCGTCGCCATCTCGGACCCGGGGGCGTGGAGGTAGCACCCCTTTATCTGGGGCCCCCTACCGCGGCCGATGATCCCGATCTGGGCCGCGGTGGCCCTCGTGCTCGGGAGCGTCGTCGTCCTCGTCTACCAGGGATGGGCGATCGTCCTCGCCTACCAGATGCGGAAGCTCGGGCCGACGGACGCCCGGGCGCCGGCGGTGACGTCCCGCCCGACCCTGAGCGTCGTCATCGCCGCGCGGAACGAAGAGGACGCCCTTCCCGCGACCCTCGCGACCCTGCTCGCCCAGGACTATCCGGAGCTCGAGATCGTCGTCGTCGAGGACGGCTCGGTCGATCGGACCCGCGCGGTCGCCGAGTCGTTCGCCCCCCGGGTCCGCGTGGTCGAGCCGCCGCCGCTCCCGCCGGGGTGGACCGGCAAGAACTGGGCGTGCTGGACCGGCGCCGGGGCCACGACGGGCGAGTGGCTCCTTTTTCTCGACGCGGACGTGCGCACTCACCCGAGCGCGGTCCGCACCGCGATCGACTGGGCGCGCGCGGAACGGGCCGATCTTGCCTCGCTGGCGACCCGCATCGACACGCTGGGGTTCTGGGAGCGGACGGTGCTGCCGTTCTTCGTCCAGCTCACGCTGCTCGCGTTCCGGGCCTCGCACGTCAATCGCGACGATTCGAAGACCGCGATGGCGAACGGCCAGTTCTGGCTCACCCCGCGGTCGACCTACTACGAGATCGGCGGCCACTCCGCGGTCCGGGGCATCGTGCAGGAGGACGTGGCGATCGCCCGGCGGTACCGGGCGGCCGGCAAGCGACTGCGGGTGGCCTACGCGCCCGAGCTCGCCATCACGCGGATGTACCGCGATCGCCACGAGATGTTCGAAGGGCTGCTCAAGAACCTGAGCGGGCCCGAGCACCCGCCCCGGCGGCTCACCGCGGACATCCTCGGGGTGATCGGGTTCTACCTGCTCCCGCTCGGTCTTCTCCCGTTCGCGGTCTGGGCCGGCGACCCGGTGCTGATCGGGCTCGGCGCCTTCCTCTACGTCGCGCTGTTCGGAAAGCACCTCGCGTTCAGCCGATCGCTCGGCACTCCCGGACGCTACGGCCTTCTGTATCCCGTGGCCGCCGGGTTCTTCGTCACGCTCTTCGCGACCGCGATCCACCGTCACCTCCGGGGGCAGCCGATGCAGTGGAAGGGTCGCGCCTACCCGTCCCGGGAGTGACGGCCGCCCGAACCGCTAAGTGGGCCGCGTGCGCTACCGAGCGCACCATGGCGAGCGTCCTCGAGGCCCCGTTCGACCAGATCATCGGAGGCAAGGAAGTACCGGGGGCCCGGGGCGAGCGTCGCGCGGTCCTTGATCCGGCCACGAACCGCCCCCTCGCGGAGGTCTCGATCGGAGGGCGGGACGATGCCCGGGCCGCGATGGAGGCCGCGGACCGCGCGTTTCGCGAATCGAACTGGTCGCAGGACGACGGCGCGCGCCGGGCGAAGGCGCTCAACCGCCTCGCCGGCCTGCTCGAGTCCCAGCTCGAAGGGTTCGCGCGACTCGAAACCCAGAACATGGGCAAGCCCCTGCGCGAATCCCGCGCGGACATCGGGTTCGTCGTGCGGACCCTCGAGTACGCTGCCGGCCTCGCGGACAAGGTCGAGGCCGAGACCGTCCCCGTCCCGGGTCCGCGGTTCGATTACACCCTCGCCGAGCCGCTCGGGGTGACGGTCCACATCGCCCCGTGGAACTACCCGCTCCTCCTCGCGATCCGATCGGTCGCCCCCGCCCTCGCCGCGGGCAACGCGGTCGTGCTGAAGCCGGCGAGCCTCACCCCGCTCACCGCGATCGCATTCGCCCGCCTCGCGAAGGAGGCCGGGGTTCCCGAGGGGATCTTCAACGTCGTGACGGGCGCCGGTGGGGAGATCGGCGAGGCGCTCATCGCGGACCCGCGGTGCCGCTCGGTGACGTTCACCGGGAGCAGCGAGGTCGGTCACCACGTCGCCGAGCTCGCGGCCCGCCGGCTCCTGCCGGTCACGCTCGAGCTCGGGGGAAAGGGGCCGGTCCTCGTGTTCCCCGATGCCGACCTCGATCGGGCCGCCCGCGGGATCGGCTACGGGATCTTCCAGAACGCGGGTCAGATGTGCTGGGCGGCCTCGCGCCTTCTCGTCCACGAGAGCCTCCGGGCCCCGCTCGTCGAGAAGGTCCGTGCGATCGCCGAATCGCTGAAGCTGGGACCCGGGGTCGAGGACGGGGTCGAGATGGGACCCCTCGTCTCGGTCGAGCAGGTCGACCGGGTGCTCGACTACGTGAGTGTCGCCCGGTCGGACGGCGGTTCGGTCGTCGCCGGCGGGGCCCGTTCGTCTTCGCCCGCGCTCCGGGCGGGGAACTTCGTCCAGCCGACGATCCTCGCCGACGTTCCGGCAAACTCGCGCGCGGTCCGGGAGGAGATCTTCGGGCCGGTCCTCGCGGTCTCGACGTTCACCGACGCGGAGGACGCGATCCGCCAGGCGAACGATACGAGCTACGGGCTCCTCGCCGCGCTCTGGACCCGGGACCTCGCGACCGCGCATTCGGTCGCGCGGCAGCTCGAGACCGGCATGGTCGTCGTCAACGAGGCGCCGATCACCTTCCCGCAGACCCCGTTCGCGGGCGTGAAGGCGAGCGGCCTCGGGTTCGAGCAGGGACGCCGCGCGATCGAGACGTACACGCGCCGCAAGAACGTGCTCGTCAACGTCGGGGTCGCCCGCAAGAAGGCCTAGCGCGGTCCGGGCGGGCCGCGCCCGAGTTCGTACGATACCTCCAAAGATGGTCCTATGGCTGCTCGGCCACGGCCGTGTTCGAGTCGCCCGATGACGCTCCGGGGACCTGGGGGACCTGTCCGTTCTGCGGGGTGGCGGTTCCCGCGGGCGCCGCGAAATGCCCGGAGTGTGACGACGCGCATCCGCTCTCACCGAGCGAGCTCAGGGCGGCGCCGAAGAGCGTCCGCCGTCGGGTCAAGCTGACCGGGCTCCTGCGCACGATGATCGTCGTCGGGGTGATCGTGGGCCTCGCCTACCTGATGATCTCCGCCGTGTGGCAGGGACCCCCGGTCCTGACGGGCGACCCGCTGACCACGTCGGCCGCCTACCTCGTCGGCCCGGGCAACTACACCGTGATCTCGGGCGAGATCACCGGGGGCGACTACGTGGTGGGCAACTACTCGTCGTTCGACCCGGTCGGGATGGAGGTCGACTTCGTCGTCTACAACTCGAGCGAGTGGTCGGGATTCTACGCCGGACAACATCCGACGCCGGCCTTCTCGGCCGCGCCGGGCTACAGCGGGCGCATCGTGTACTCGGCGCCGGTCACCGACACGTACTACTTCGTGTTCACGAACCCGTACGCGTCGACGACGCACCTGACCTTCGAGATCTACGTCGCGACCGAGTACGAGTCCAACGTCGGGGACGACGGGCTCGGATAGGGGCGAGGTCTAGGCGTCGCGCGGCGGCGCGGGGGTTTCGACCCGTTTGAGGAAGTCGGACGGCACCTGGTCGACGAGGTAGACAGTCTTCCCCGCCTGCTTGATGACGATCCCGCCTTCCCGGGCCCGCACCGTGTCGACCTCGAGGATGATCGGCTCCGGCGTCCGGACCGATCCCGCGGCGCGAGCGTCCTCGGCGGTCTTCGAGAGATGGACCTTCTTGCGGTCGGAGGGGCGGAGCCCGACCTCGAGCACGATCGCGGCCTCCTCCGGGGTGACCGGATAGTACAGACACTCCGGTATGTTCTCGGTGGGGTGATCGAGGTCGACCTCGAGCGTGTGGC
>Ga0187781_10001739_pt1 | contig 16590 bp, 25 predicted proteins | sample 0715_SJ02_MP02_2_FD_132447 | JGI IMG/M metagenome (GOLD analysis project Ga0187781, IMG submission 132447) | Tropical peat soil microbial communities from peatlands in Department of Meta, Colombia - 0715_SJ02_MP02_20_MG | ecosystem: Environmental > Terrestrial > Soil > Wetlands > Peat | place...
CCGTTTCGGTCCACGCCGAGGATCTGGACGTTCTCGCAGATGTGCATCTTGCCGATCCGGCACTGATAGCACGTTCCGTCGACGATATGGGTCTCGGCGGAGACGTGGTCCCCCAACTTGAGGCTCTTGACGCGCTTGCCGAGACCGACGACCTCACCCGAGACTTCGTGACCGATGATCATCGGGACGTGGCGGACGCGGTTCTGCGCCCACTCGTTCCACACCCAGATGTGCAAATCGGTCCCACAAATCGAGGAAGCACGGACCCGAATGAGCACCTCATCGTCCCCGGGTTTCGGGTCGGGCACTGTCAACAGCTGTCCCCCCGGACCCCGCTCGGTCTTCACGAATGCCTGCATGGTCGCCCTCGGCCCTCCATGCAAGGCCGGCGCGGTTTAACGGTTCGGGAATCCGGCTTCACGAGCGGGGTTCATCCCGGAGCCCATCCGCTCTACGCGCGCGTCCGATGAGTTTCGGCCCCGCGCGTCGTTTTTCGAGGAGAAACCGCGCTCTCTGACGGTCGCAGTCCTTCGCGCGCGCGAGCGCTTATATAGGGCACCCTTCTCCCCCGCCCGCACCGGAGGCAGGACCCCCTATCGACCCATGGCCCGCCGTCATCGCCCGAGGCGAGGATCCCTCGCGTACTCCCCCCGCTCGCGAGCCGTCCGGCCCGTTCCCCGGGTCCGTTCATGGGCCCCGGGCGCGAAGCCGGTGGCGGTCGAGGGTTTCGCCGGGTACAAGGTCGGTATGACCCACGCGTTCATCGTCGACTACCGCAAGCGGTCGACTACGGCCGGCCAGGAGCTTTCCGTCCCCGTCACCGTCGTCGAGGTGCCTCCGCTTCGGGTGGCGGGCGCGCGCGTCTACACCCGGTACCCGTACGGCGCTCGGGTCGTCTCCGAGGTGTGGGCGTCGGGGCTCTCCGAAGAGCTGGTCCGACGAATCCCGAAGCACCCCGCGAGCCCCGCCGAAGCGGTCGAAGCGTTCGGCAAGACTCCGGGCGACGAGGTCCGGCTAATTGTCCACACCCAGCCGCAGCTGCTCACCGGCACCGGCTCGAAGGTCCCGCATCTGTTCGAGGTCCGCGTCGCGGGCGAGAAGTTCGAGGAACGCCGCACCTTCGCGGTCGAACAGCTCGGCCAGGAAATCCCGGTCGAACGGCTCACGAAGGAGGGCGAATTTCTGGACGTCATCGGGGTCACGAAAGGGTTCGGGTTCCAGGGACACGTTCAGCGATGGGGGGTCAAGCTTCAGCCCCGCAAGAACTCGAAGCACCGCCGGATGATCGGGACGCTCGGACCTCACAACCCGAGTTTCGTGACGTATCGCATTCCTCAGGCGGGCCAACAGGGCTACCATCGACGCACCCAGTTCAATATGCGGGTTCTCAAGATCGTTCGCGACCCGCGGACGGACCCGGTCACTCCCGCCGGCGGGTTTCCCCATTACGGCGAGGTCCAGAGCGCCTGCATCGTCCTGCACGGCTCGCTGCCCGGCCCCGCGAAGCGCCTGCTCCGGTTCCGCGCCCCGATGCGAAGTCACGTCACCGCGGTCGAGAAGGTTGACCTTCGCTACTTCAGCACCCGCTCGAAGCAGGGAGCATGACGCCCGAATCCGCCGCCGCGGAGCGACTCTCCGTCGCGGAGCGCGCGACCCCGCACCACCGGGTCCACACGATGGACCTCGACGGTAAGCCCGGGTCGCTCATGGCCCTGCCGCTCGCGTTCTCGAGCCCCGTTCGGCCGGACCTCATCCAGCGCGCGGTCGTCGCGGCGCAGAGCCACCGACGGCAACCGTACGGGTCGAGTCCCACCGCCGGTCTCCGCCACTCGGTCGAGTGGTCGGGCAAGGGCCGAGGGGTGGCCCGCACCCCGCGTCTCATGGACTCGATGCGCGGGGCGCAGGCGCCGAACACGGTCGGCGGCCGACCGACGCACCCTCCCCGGGTCGATCGGATCTGGGCGAAGAAGATCAACGAGAAGGAGCGTAAGCTCGCGTTTGCCTCGGCGCTCGCCGCCACGCGGGACGTGAAGCTCGCGCTGCGCCGGGGCCACGCGGTCCCGCCCAATCTCCACCTACCGCTGGTGGTGGACGACTCCGTCGAGCAGATTCGCCAGACGGTGGACGCCCGACTTCTTCTCGAGCGTCTCAAGGTCTGGCCCGATGTCGAACGCGCTCGCGCGGGAATCCATCTCCGGGCCTCCGGTCGTGCCCGCCGTCGCGGACGCGTGCGACGCACGCCGAGAAGCCTCCTCGTGGTCACGAGCGGCCCGGGGAAGGCCCTCGGGTTTCGGAACCTCGCGGGCGTCGAAATCGTTCCCGCGAGACGTCTCGCCACCGAGGACCTCGCCCCCGGCGGGTCGGCGGGACGGTTGACGATGTTTTCGCGCGCCGCCGTCGAGTCGCTCCGGGAGCGGCTCGGGGAGGTCGCGCCGTGACGAGCCTACAACACCGCATCATCCTCCACGCGTACGTCACCGAGAAGTCGATGGACGAAATGGAGCGACAGAACAAGCTCGAGTTCGTCGTCGACCGGCGGGCGGACCGCGCCGCCATCCGTCGGGCCGTCGAGGAAACGTACCACTGCAAGGTGGAGAAGGTCACCATCAAGATCGTCCGGACCGGCAAAATCGCCACGGTCCGGCTCACGAAGGAGTTCTCCGCCGAGGACATCGGCGGACGGGCGGGAGTGTTCTAATGGGAAAGCGGGTCATCTCGCGCCGGCGCGGCAGCGGCACCGGACGCTACCGCTCGCCGAGCCACCGCCACCACGGGGCGGTCTACCATCCGGCGCCCGAGATCGTGGGCGAAGGAAAGGTCGTCGCAATCCTCCCCGCCCCCGGCCGCACCGCGCCGATCGCCGAGGTGGTCGCCCCCGAAGGCTCGACCGTTCGCGTCCTCGCCACTGCCGGGCTCGCGACCGGGGACACGATCTCGTTCCAGGAAGGGAAGCTCGACCGAGGGTCGATCCTTCCCCTCGGCCATATCCCCGATGGGACGCTCGTCTCCAACCTTGAGGTGAAGCCGTTCGACGGGGGACGCCTCGTTCGCGTCGCCGGGGCGAGCGCGCTCGTTGTGGCCCACTCCGGTACGGACGTCACGGTCCAACTTCCCTCGGGCGCCTTCAAGCAGCTGCTCGCCACGTGTCGGGCCCAGGTTGGAGCCGTCGGCGGCGGGGGCCGCCAAGAGCGCCCGATCATCAAGGCCGGCAAGAAGTTCTGGGCGACGCGGTCCCTCGCCCGGGCGTCGTTCAAGGTCCGCGGGGTCGCCATGAACCCGGTCAACCACCCGTTCGGCGGTGGCGCGCACCAGCACGTCGGCCGACCGAGCACCGTTTCGAGCGGAACCTGGCCGGGCGCCAAGGTCGGCCGGTTCTCCCGGTCGAACCGCAAGAAGCGCCAGCTCCGCGAACGGAGGGGCGCATAGCGATGCCGAAGGCCCGTCGGACGAAGAAGGTCGAGGCCCGCCGCAAGCGGGAGTTCACCCTGCGCGGAAAGACGTTGCCCGAACTCCAGGCGATGAGCCTTCCCGACCTCGCGAAGGTGGTCTCCGCCCGGGCCCGGCGTTCGATTCGCCGGGGCTTCACGGTCGAGACCACGCTGTTCTTCGAGCGGATGCGCGCGACGGACGCGTCGAAGGTCGTGCGCACGCACTGCCGCGACGCCCTCGTGCTCCCCGAGCATGTCGGCCGCCACGTCGCGGTCCACAACGGCAAGGAATTCAAGGAGATCGAGGTCCGGCCCGAGATGATCGGCCACTACTTCGGAGAGTTCTCGCTCACCCGCCGGTTCGAGAAGCACTCGGGTCCGGGCGTTGGGGCCACGCGCTCGTCGAAGTTCATGCCGCTAAAGTGAGGGGGTTCGCACGATGAGGGGCTACACGTATCGCGCCGAATCGGGCGTCTCCGTCGCCCGGGCGCGCGGCGTCGAGCTCCCCATCTCCCCGAAGAAGACCTACGAGATCCTGAACGCGATCCGGGGCCTGCCGGTCGACCGCGCGACGACCGTCCTCGAGGACGCGATCGCCCTGCGGCATGCGATTCCGTTCCGGCGGTACAACCAGGAGACCGCGCATCACGTGGGGTCCGGTCCGGGCCGGTACGCGACGAAGGTCGCGAAGAACGTCCTGAAGGTCCTCGAGAACGCGAAGGAGAACGCCGAGTACGAGGGGCTGGATGCGGACCGCCTCTTCGTCAAGGTCGCGGCGAGCAGCCGCGGCCGGATCAAGAAGGCGAGCATGCCGCGGGCCCACGGCCGGGCGACCGCGTGGTACGACCAGACGACGCACATCGAGATCGTCCTCGCCGAGCGGAAGGAGGCCGAATAGGTCGATGTCCGCCGAGCGCAAGGTGATCCAAGAACAGATGCGCCGGGTGTTGCTCAAGGACTACCTCGTCCAGGAGAGCGCCCGCGCCGGCTTCGGTGGCCTCGACATCACCCGCACGCCGATGGGCACCCGCGTCACGCTCATCTGCGAGCGGCCCGGGATCCTCATCGGTCACCGGGGCGAGCTCATCAAGCGGCTCACCGAGGACATCCACGCCCGGTTCCAGCTCGACAACCCGCAGATCGAGGTCCAGGAGGAACGGGCGCCCAGCCTCAACGCTCAGCTCATGAGCGAGAAGCTCGCCTCGACCCTCGAGCGCGGCTGGCATTTCCGCCGGGCGGGCCACTCGACCGTTCGCCGCATCATGGAGGCGGGCGCCCGGGGCTGCCAAGTGATCCTTTCCGGGAAATTGACGGGCGAACGGCACCGTACCGAACGGTTCAAGGCCGGGACCATCAAATACTGCGGCGAAGCGGTCCACCTCTGGATCGACAAAGGATTCTACCAAGCGCGGCTCAAGCCCGGTGCGATCGGCGTGAACGTCTGGATCATGCGCCCGACCGCGAAGCTCCCGGACGAAATCCTCGTCAAGGGGGTCGCCGACCGGCCGAAGCCGGTCCCGGCGGAAGTCCCGCCCGCGGACGAGGCCGGAGCCGCCCCCCTCGCGCCGGAAGCGGAGGCGCCCGACACCGCATGACGCTCCAGCGGATGAAGGAACTCCGGAGCCTCTCGGACGAGGAGCTCCGGCGGCGCATCGCCGACGATGAGAACACGCTGCTGCGGGAACGCGGGGTCGCTGCGATGGGTGGCGCGCCGCCGAGCCCCGGGCGGATGCGCGCGCTCCGCACGAACGTCGCTCGCGCGCTCACGGTGCTGAACGAACGCGCCCGAGCGGCCCAGGGCGGCCGCGTTCCGGCGGAGGCGAGTAGGTGAACCGATGCCGACGCAACTTCCCGCCGCCCCATCCCTCTCGCGCACCGAACGCGAGGCGCTCGCGGGCGAGCTCCTCGGCGCATCGGTCGCATTCCCGGCGTCGCCCGCGCTCCGTCAGGCCGTTCGGGGAACCCTCGTCGACGAGTCACTCTCTACCTTCACCGTCCGGCTCGCGGGCACGGGTCGCACGGTGCGCGTGCCGAAGACCGGCCTCGAGGGCTCGATCACGCTTCCTTCGGGAGAGTTACCGTTAAGAGGCGACGCCCTTCGCGTGCGGCCCGAGGACCGCACGAAACGCCTCCTCGCCGGTGGCCCTCGGAGGTTCGCATGACACCCGCTCGTACCCCGTCCGCTCGCCGGGCGCGGGATATCGGTCTCGACGTTCGGGCCCCGAAGGCCCGTTGCGATGACCGGCACTGCCCGTTCCACGGCCGCCTGCCCGTCCGCGGCCAGGTCCTGGAGGGGACCGTCGTTTCGACCGGGATGCAGCGCACGGCCGTCGTCGAGCGCACGCTCCTCCATTACGTCGCCAAATTCGAGCGGTACGAGAAGCGGCGGCGACGCTACCTCGCGCACGCACCGCCGTGCCTCAACGTACCCGTGGGTCACCGCGTCCGGATCGCCGAGACCCGTCCCCTCTCGAAACTCGTTTCGTTCTGCATCGTCGAGGACCTCGGCGAAGCCGCCCGACGCGTTCGCGGCGAGGAGGCCCAGCTGCCCGCGGAGGCGACCGAGCCGAAGGAGGAGGCGGCATGAAGGGACTCGCCGGCCGACGGGGTCGCGGCCTCCCGAAGGGCGCCCGGCTCGAGTGCGTCGACAACACCGGCGCGAAGGTCGTCGAGATCATCGCCGTGCGTAACTGGCACGGGACTCACCGCCGCTACCCCCGGGCGGGGGTCGCCGACCTCGTCATCGTCTCCGTGAAGAAGGGAACCCCCGAAATGCGCCGGCAGGTGCTGCACGCCGTTATCGTGCGCGCCCGCTCGCCGATGCGCCGGCCCGACGGGACCCGCGTCCAGTTCGAGGACAACGCCGCGGTGATCACCACCGAGACCGGCGAGATCAAAGGCTCCCAGATCAAGGGGCCGGTGGCGAAGGAGGCCGCCGAGCGCTGGCCGCGGATCGCGGCAGCCTCGTCGATCATCCTGTAGGAGGCGGTCGAACCATGTCGTCGTCCCCGCACTCCCCGCGCCGCCAACGCAAGGCGTTCTACACCGCGACTTCCAACGAGCGGCGGGTGCGGATGACCGTCCCGCTCTCGCGCGAGCTCCGCGCCCGGTTCCACCGGCGCTCGATCCCGCTCCGCAAGGGCGACACGGTCCGGGTCCTCTCGGGTAGCTTCGAAGGGCGCGAGGAGCGCGTCGCGCGCGTGGACCGACGCGGTTACACCGTCACGCTCGACAACGTCACGCTCAAGACCGCGGACGAGAAGATGAAGCCGCTGTCGCTCGGGGTCGGCCACCTCGTGATCACGCGGCTCAACCTCTCCGACCCGTGGCGCCGGCGCTCGATGAAGCTCCGCGAGGAGGATGTCACCGCCGAGGAGCGCGGCGAGGCACCGGCCGAAGCGGAAGAACCGACGTCGGCGGCCGAAACCGCCGAGGTCCCCGCGGCGCCCGCGGCCCCGTCCGAAGCCGAACCCGAGGTCGAACCCGAGGCGGCGCCGAACCCCGACGCCGACAACGCGGCCGCGGTCGACGAGGCGGAGGAAGAGGAGGAGGCGCCGGCGGCGAAACCGACCCGACGGACACGCACGAAGCGGTCGGCCGCGGAGGAGGACGAGGACGCATGACGTTCCGGCTCAAGCGGCGCGCGGCCCCGCGCACCTGGACGATCCCGCGCAAGGGCTCGAAGTGGCTCAAGCGCTCGGCGCCCGGCCCGCACGCGCAGGACCAGTCAATCCCCCTCCTGTTGGTGCTCCGGGACCTTCGGCACGTGGTCACGAGCGCGCGCGAGGCGCGGGTCCTGTTGCGCTCGGGCGCGGTCAAGGTCGACGGGAAGGTCGCGCGCGACCTCTCCCGAGGGCTGGGCCTCATGGACACGTTGTCGCTCGCCGCTCCGCTCGACGCCCACTTCCGGGTCGTCCGGAACCGGCGGGGGAAGCTCGCTCTGGTGGCGATCCCGGCGCCCGAGGCGACGGTGAAGATCGGCCGGGTCCGGTTCAAGCACACCGTGAACGGGGGCCGCGTCGAGGTGACGCTGCACGACGGCCGCAACCTCCTCGTGCCCGCCGCGACGCCGTACCGCGTCGGCGATTCGGTCAAGATCGCGCTACCCGAGCAGAAGGTGGTCGGACATCTTCCGCTCGCCCCGGGGTCGCTCGCGTACGTCGCGGGCGGCTCGCATGTCGGCGAGCTCGCCCGGGTCGACCGCGTCGAGGTCCGGAACTCCTCCCAGCCGAACCTCGTGCACTTCAAGGAAGGGTTCGCGACGATCAAGGAGTACGTCTACATCGTCGGCCAGACCACGCCCGAGGTCACCCTCGGTGAGGGGGTGGACCGGTGAGCGCCCCGTCGAGCGCCGCCCCCGGCCCCGCCGGACCAAGCGCCGGGCCGAACCCGCACCGCGCCGTCCGGGTGATCAAGGTCGTCGTGAACGCTGGGGTCGGCGAGTCGGGGGAGCCCCGCACCAAGGCCGAGAAGGTGCTCCAAATGGTCACGCACCAGAAGCCGGTCGCGACCCGATCCCACTCCACGAACCGGGACTTCGGGATCCGCAAGGGCCAGGAGATCGGCGCCAAGGTGACGCTCCGGGGGGAGGTGGCGATCGACTTCCTGAAGCGCGCCTTCGAGGCTCGGGACAACCAGTTCGACGTCGAGTCGATCGACCGGAACGGCAACTTCTCGTTCGGTATCGCTGACTATACGGACTTTACCGGGATGAAGTACGACCCGGCGATCGGAATCCACGGGATGGACATCGCGGTCGAGATGGGACGCGCGGGTCACCGCATTCGCGACCGGCGCCAGCAGGCTCGGCCCCTTCCGAGGACGCTCCGGTCGACCCCGGACGAGACCCGGAACTTCCTCGTCGCCTCGCTGGGGGTGAAGCTCCTTGAGTAAGCCGAAGAAGCAGTTCGGACGGAAGGACGGATGCTTGCGCTGCGACCGCAAGCGCGGCATCGTGCGGCGCTACGGCCTCCACCTCTGCCGCCAGTGTTTCCGCGAGGTGGCGATGGACCTGGGGTTCCGTAAGTACCAGTGAGGGGGGACGCACGATGCAGATGGACCTTCTGAACGACGCGCTCGTCGCCCTCCGCCACGCGGACCGGGACGGTAAACCGCACGTCGAGATTGCCCCGACCTCGAAGTTGATCGCGGAGGTGCTCCGGATCTTCCGCGAGCACCACTACATCGAGGAGTTCACGTTCGTACCGACGGGACGGGGCGGCAAGTACGATGTCGCGCTCTCCCGCCGTATCAACGACTGCGGCGTGATCAAGCCCCGCCTCGCGGTCACCTTCGAGGGCCTCGAACGGTACGAGTCGCGCTTCCTCCCCGCTCAGGACTTCGGGATTCTCGTCCTGTCCACGAACCGCGGGGTGCTCTCCCACCAGCAGGCGCGGGAGTTCAAGATCGGAGGTCGGTTGCTCGCCTATGTCTACTGAGCACGAGCGCACCACCGAGACCCTCGACGTTCCGAAGGGCGTCCGCTTCACGCTCGACGGGCGCCGGCTCGTCGCGAAGGGGCCGCTCGGGACGGTCGTGCGGCCGTTCCCTTCGGACGCGCTCGAGCTCTCCTCGGCCGCCGGCCAGGTCACGGTCACGCTCCGCCTTCCGGCCCACCGGAAGCGCTCGCAGGCACTCCTCCGCACGTGGGCCGCCCACCTCCAGAACCTCGCCGCGTCGCTGACGCTCGGGGTCGAGGCCCGCCTCAAGATCGTCGCCGCGCACTTCCCGATGAAAGTCCAAGTGAAGGAGAACCATCTCCTCATCGAGAACTTCCTCGGCGAAAAGCACCCGCGATCCTCCGACCTCGTGCCCGGAACCTCCGCCCGCGTCGAGGGCGACTTCGTAATCCTCTCGGGCTACGACATCGAACAGGTCGGCCAGAGCGCCGCGAACATCGAGCGCGCGAGCCGCATCCGAGATTACGACCCCCGGGTCTTCCAGGACGGCATCTACCTCGTCGACCGGGCCCATCTCAAGGAGGCGGCGTAGCGATGGCGGACGAGACGCCGCCCGCGACGAAGGAGGAAGCGGCGAGCCCGACGGCCGAGGCGCCGAGCGAGGCGACCCCCAAGAAGACGTCCCCCCGCCGCCGGAAGAAGGCCCCGCCTCCTGCGAAGGAGGCGGAGGTCCCGAAGGAGAAGATTGAGGTCGAGCTGATGGAAGGATCCCGCGCGCCGCGCCGCGCGACCCTAGCCCCCGCCGACCGGGCCCTGCTGCGCGAGCGCGACAACCTCGATGCGCGCCGGCCCCGATTCGGCCGACAGGCACGCTACCGCTACTACCGCATCGGACGCGACATGTCCTGGCGGCGGCCCCGCGGACTCCAGTCGAAGCAGCGTCGCCACTACGGCTACCGGCCGCGCATCGTGCGCGTCGGCTACCGCTCCCCGGCCCGGGTCCGTGGGCTGGTGCCGAGCGGGTTCCGTCCGATCGTGGTCCGCACCGACCGCGACCTCGAGAGGATCGACGCGAAGGTCGAAGCGGCGGTCATCGCCCGCACGATCGGAACGCGCCGTCGCCTCGTCCTCGAGGAAGCGGCGCGCAAGCTCGGCATCCGAGTGCTGAATCCGATCGTGAAGAGCGAGGAGGAGGCGTAGACGCGATGCCCGACCTCGCGAACCAGCGGCGCCTCGCCGCGTCGCTGCTCAAGTGCGGCGAAGGACGGGTCTGGATCGACCCCGCGAGCCAGGACGAGCTCGCGGACGCGGTTACCCGGTCGGACGTCCGCAGCGCGATCAAGGCGGGCGTGATCCGGCGCGCGCCACTCAGGGGGACCTCGCGGGTGCGGGCCCGGCAGCGGGCGCTCGAGGTCGCGAAGGGTCGCCACTCCGGCCCCGGTTCTCGACGCGGCACACCGTCCGCCCGGGTCCCGAAAAAGGAACGATGGATGCGCCGTATCCGCGCTCAGCGGAAGCTCCTCCGGGAGCTGCGGGACACGAAGAAGATCCCTCCCGGGGTCTACCGGGAGTTCTACCGACGCGCGAAGGGCGGGATGTTCCGCAGCCGCGCGCACCTTATCGTCAACCTGCGTCTCGCGGGCCACCTCGGGGAGGCTCGGAGATGAGCATCGGACCGCGCTACCGCGTCCACTTCCGCCGCCGGCGGGAGGGGAAGACCGACTACCGGGTCCGGCTCCGGCTCCTGAGGAGCGGCGAGCCCCGGGCGGTCGTGCGGTTCTCGGGTCGCCGGGTCCACGTCGCGATCGTCCGGTACGACCCGGTCGGCGACCGTGTGGTCGCCGCCGCGGAGAGCGCCGAGCTCGGCCGCGTCGGCTTCCCGAGCTCGAGCCTGGCCTCCACGCCGGCCGCCTACCTCACCGCGTACCTCGCGGGCCTGAGGTCGAAGTCCGCCGGCGCGGCGTCCGCCGTCCTGGACAGTGGCATCCGTCACCCGACCGAGGGGGGGCGACTCGCCGCGGCGCTCAAGGGCCTGCTCGACTCCGGCGTCCAGGTGCCGCACGGCGAGGGCGGATTCCCGAGCCCCGACCGCCTGAGCGGTGCGCACCTTCCGAAGCCGCTTCCGCAACCGCTCGAGGCGTACAAGATGAAGCTTCCCGAGCTCGTCGTGCGACCGGAGGTCGCGGCATGAGCGGCGCCGTGGCCGGACCGGCGCGAGGAGCCCCGGGTCCGAGCGCGCCGGCGGCCCCGCCGCCGTGGGTCCCCAAGACCGAGCTCGGCCGCCGGGTCGCCTCGGACGAGATCACGACGATGAGCGCCTCGCTCGCGAGCGGGCTACCCCTGCGCGAGCCCCAGATCGTCGACAAGCTCCTGCCCGGTCTCCACGATGAAGTGCTGGACGTCAACATGGTCCAGCGGATGACCGACTCGGGCCGCCGGTTCAAGTTCGCCGTCACGGTCGTCGTCGGCAACGGCGACGGGTTCGTCGGCCTCGGCCGGGCGAAAGGGCGCGAGGTCGGCCCCACGATCCGCCGCGCGATCGACCGGGCCAAGCTCGGGATGGTCGAAGTGATCCGCGGGTGCGGGAGCTGGGAGTGCGGCTGCGGTCGGGCCCACACGCTGCCGTTCCAGGCCCAGGGCCGCGCCGGCTCGGTGGTCGTCACGTTCAAGCCCGCGCCGCGGGGCGTCGGGCTCGCAGTGGGGGACGTCGCGAAGCCGATCCTCCGGTTCGCCGGCATCACCGACGCGTGGGGATTCACGGACGGCCACACGAAGACGACGGTCAACTACGCCCAGTCCGCCTTCCAGGCGCTGGTCGCGCTCTCGGAGCTCAAGGTGCCGGCGGAGGATTCCGCACGGCTCAAGATCGTGCGGGGTCCCGTCGGGACCTCTATCCTGCCGCCGAAGGACGAGACGGCACCGCGCCCGACGCGCGGGGGCCGTGGGCGCGGCGGGCGCCGACCGCCGCCGCGGGGCGGTCCGCCGGGCCGGGGCGGTCCGGGGGGACCGCGCGTGGGCGGACCACGGGGCCCGCCGAGGGGGGGCTAGCGCGATGGCGTGGATGATCGTTCGCGTGCGCGGCACGATCCATGCTCGTCACGATGTGGTCGAGACGCTCCGGTTCCTGCACCTCACCCGTCCGAACCACGCCACGGTCGTTCCCGAAGTGCCATCGATGCGGGGAATGCTGTCGAAGGTCCAGGGGTACGTCACGTGGGGGGAGGCCGAGCCCGACACGGTGTCGCTCTTGCTCGAGCAGCGGGGCGAGACCGCGGCCGGGGCCCGGCTCACGTCGGAGGCGGTCGCCGACATCGCCCCCGGCCAAGACCTCCCGGCGATCACCCGCTCCATCGCCGAGCAGGGGCTCTCGCACGTCCGCGGCATCCAACCGCTGTTCCGGCTCAAGGCGCCGAAGGGCGGCTGGCGGTCGACGAAGAAGCCGTTCGCGCTCGGAGGAGCGCTCGGCTACCGCGGCCGCGCGATCAACGACCTCGTCCGTCGGATGATCTAGGAGGGTCGATGCCGAGTCGCACGCGAAAGTTCCGGGGGTTACGGACCCATGGTCGCGGCATCAAAGCGGGCCGCGGCGCGGGAAAGCAGGGCGGTCGGGGGAACGCGGGTCTCCACAAGTACAAGTTCAAGTCGATGCTGATCTACGCGCCCGACCACTTCGGCCGGCACGGGTTCAAGCGCCCGCCCGAGATCGTCGCGCGCCCGACCAGCCTCAACGTCGGCGAGCTCGAAGGCTTCGTCCCCGCCCTCGAGGCCGCCGAGGCGCTCTCCCGGGAGGGGGCGACGTTCGTCGCGGACCTCGCGAAGGCCGGGGTCGACCGGCTCTTGGGCGGCGGCGCGCCGAGCCGTTCGTGGAAAGTGTTCGTGGCCCACGCCTCGAAGCACGCCCGGGAGAAGGTGACGGTGCTCGACCAGCCGCCCGGAGCGAGCGCACCGGCCTCCGCGGAGTCGGTCCCGTAGACTATATAAATCGCCCACCAGCTCTCCAGCAACTTCATGGCGGAAGAGGAGCTCCCCCGCGACCGGCGCTGGTCGGTCCCGCTCGTCCTGCTCGCGGCGGGCATCCTCGCCCTGTTCTGGTTCTGGGGCCATCCGACGATCCTCGCCTTCGGGCTCGTTGCGGTGGGCCTCGCCGCCGTCTTCACCCTGTTCTACTTCGGACTCTCCTACAGCGGTTCGCGCTCGAAACTGTACGGTCTCAAGCCCGTGACGTCGCGGATGCCCGCGGTCACCCAGCCGAAGGGTCACGTCCACTTCCGGACCAAACTGTTCTGGACGATCGGCGTTCTGCTGATGTACTTCCTACTGACGAACATCTACATCTTCGGCGTCGACCGCGCGACGATCATCGACCTGTTCGCGAGCTACCGCGCGATCCTCGCGGGGGCGCAAGGGACGCTGATGCACCTCGGAATCGGCCCGATCGTCACCGGGTCGATCATCATGCAACTGTTCACGGGTGCGAAGATCATCAACCTCGACCTCACGAACGACGAGGACAAGGCGGTCTACCAGGGGACCCAGAAGATCATGGTCATCGCGATGATCTTCATCGAGGCGATCCCCCAGGTGTTCGGCTACCTCTCGCCGAGCTCGTCCATCGTCTCGACGTTCGGGACGGTCTCGGCGGGGAACGGACTGTTCCTCGCGAACACGGTGATCGTCGCCCAGCTCGTCTTCGGCAGCTACCTCGTCTTCCTGATGGACGAGGTCGTCTCGAAGTGGGGGATCGGGAGCGGGATCTCGCTGTTCATCGCGGCGGGGGTCTCGCAGCAGATCATCCAAGGGACGCTCAACTGGGTCCCCGAGAATCCGTCGCTTGCGATCTCGGCGAGCAATCCCCCGAGCGGCACGATCCCGAAGTCGCTCTGGTTCTTCTCCCACTACACCGCCTCCCAGATGGCAAGCGGCGGCTGGGAGCAGGTCCTGTTACGACAGCCGAACCCGATGGTCGCGCTGATCGGCACCGCGGCGATCTTCTTCCTGGTCGCCTGGACGGAATCGACGCGCATTGAGCTGCCCCTCTCCCACGCCGAGGCCCGGGGAGCGCGCGGCCGGTATCCGCTCCGGCTGATCTACGCTTCGAACATCCCCGTGATTCTGATGTCGGCGTTGCTCGCCAACGTCTCGATGGTCACCATTCTATTGTGGACGAATCCGGCGCTCATCCACTTCCCGGTGATCGGTCACCAGTGGTGGGTCGGGGCGTACCCGACGGCGACGCAAGCGAGCCAGTTAGGAATCAGCCAAACGACCCCGATCAGCGGCGGCGCGTACTACCTATCGACGGTGAACGGTCTCGAGTCGTGGCTGTTACCGATGCTGAACTACCAGGAGTATGGCGGATTCCTCGTCTACCACGCCTGGTGGCAGGGACTCGTCCACGTCGCGGTCTACTTCGGCGCCATGGTCGGTGGCTCGATCCTGTTCGCCAAGTTCTGGATCCAGACGACGAACATGGGCCCGGAGGCGGTCGCCCGGCAGATCGAGGCGTCGGGGATGCAGATCCCCGGCTTCCGGCGTGAGCCCCGCGTGCTCCGTCGCGTGCTCGAGCGGTACATTCCCGTCATCACCGTGATTTCGGGCGCGGCGGTCGGCGCCCTCGCCGCGGGCGCGGACCTGATCGGTACGCTCGGCAACGCCTCGGGGACCGGAGTACTGCTGACCGTCGGCATCATCATCAACCTCTACGAGGCGATGGGCCGCGAGCAGCTGATGGAGATGAACCCGCTCCTCCGCCGCTTCCTCGGAGGCGAGAGCTGATGAGCGGCTCGTCGACGCCGCTTCCCTCTTCCGAAGACGCCGCGGCGGAGCCGCTTCCCACCGAGCCGACCGACGAGGAACCCGTGACCGAGGCCGCCCCCGCGGAAGAGGAAGCGAAACCGAAGCCCGCCCGGCCCCCGCCGCCCGCGTTCAAGGTCTCGACGTTCGTCTACGTCTTCCTGGGCCTCCTCGGGCTCTGGATGCTGATCGACACGCAGGCCCGCAACTCGATCGCCTGCGCCCTCGGCATGGTGAACGCCGCGAACTGCGCGGCGGGCACCCCGACCTGGGGGCTCTACTATCTGATCGGCTTCCACCAGAACTACCTGCTTCTCTCGATGGCCCTCGCGGGCGGGATCGAGATGCTGATCACCTCGCTCGCCTACAACTACACGACGGACTGGGTCAAGGCCGCCAAGGTGCAGAAGTGGAGCTCCGCGTTCCGCAAGGTCCAGATGGAGGCGATCCGGTCCGGCAAGAAGGACCGCATCGCCGCCCTGAAACCCCACCAGGAGCGTTTGACGAAGCTCTCGAGCGAGGTGTCGATCGCCCAGTTCAAGGGGATGGCGATCACCTACTTCCTGCTCATCCTGATCTACACCTGGGTCGGACTCCTCATCGGGGGCGCGAACTCGGTGCAGCAAACGGTCGCCCTCGGCACCGGCAGCACGATCGACCTGGCCGCCCGCATCACCAGCTCGATCCCCATCCCCTGGTGGTTCCTCATGTTCAGCCTCTACACCGTGCCGTTCTCCCTCGTCTTCCGACGAGTGCTGAAAGTGCTGTGGCTTCGGCGGTATGAAGAGAAGAACCAGCCGGCGCCGCCCCCGGCCCCGGAGGCGACCGGGGGAGCCGCGTGATCCGCGCGGTCGTCACGGTCGGCGGACCGCCGGGGAGCGGCAAGTCGACGGCCGGCCGCCAGGTCGCGGAGTCCCTACGGCTCGAGTTCCGTTCCGCGGGCGACCTGTTCCGGGCGGAGGCCCGGCGGCGGAAGATGGACCTCGCGGCGTTCGGCCGGTACGCCTCGGAGCACCCGGAAATCGACCGGGAACTCGACCGTAGCATGCAAGCGCTCGCCGTGCCCGGTCGTCTCTTGGACGGGAGGATTCAGGGCCCCCTCTGCCGGCGGGCCGGCGTGCCCGTCTACGACGTCCTCATCACGGCCCGTGAGGAGGTGCGCGTCCGGCGCGTGGCGGACCGGGACGGCCAAGCGCCCGAACTGGCCCGCCGACTCGTGCGGGAGCGCGAGGCGAGCGAACGCGATCGGTACCGCCGGTTCTACGGGATCGACCTCGACCACGAGCCGGCGAGTCTGGTGGTCGACTCGAGCGACCGGTCTCCCGCCGAGGTCGCGGGGGCGGTGGTCGCGTTCGTCCAGGAGCGCGAGGCCGCGGCCGGGCCATGACCCACGCCGTTTCCCCCGACGCGGTCGACCTCCGGCTCCGGGAGGGAGCGTTCCTCCTCGTCGACAAGCCGCGCGGACCCTCGTCCCACCAGGTCACGGCGTGGGTCCGCGACCTGATCGGAGTGAAGGTCGCGGGGCACGCGGGCACCCTCGACCCGAACGTCTCGGGCCTGCTGTGGGTGGGCGTGGGACCGGCCCTCAAGCTACTGCCGCTCGTCCTCGAATTCCCGAAGCGGTACATCGCGTCGGTCGTGCTGCACGGCCCGGTCCCCCCGCGCGAGCTCGACCGGGTGCTCGCCGAGTTCACGGGTCCGATCTACCAAACGCCACCGGTCCGCTCGGCGGTGAAACGCGAGCGGCGGGTCCGCACCATCCACCGGCTCTCGCTCGTCGAGGCCGATGGGCCTCACCTTCTGCTCGACCTGACGGCCGACTCGGGTACGTACGTGCGCACGCTCGCGGTCGACCTCGGCGAGGCGCTCGGCCTCGGAGGGCATCTCGACGAGCTTCGCAGGGTCGCGAACGGCCCGTTCCGCGAACGGGACGCGGTGCCGCTCGCGACGATCGCGGACGCGGCCGCCGC
>Ga0187781_10001740_pt1 | contig 16582 bp, 12 predicted proteins | sample 0715_SJ02_MP02_2_FD_132447 | JGI IMG/M metagenome (GOLD analysis project Ga0187781, IMG submission 132447) | Tropical peat soil microbial communities from peatlands in Department of Meta, Colombia - 0715_SJ02_MP02_20_MG | ecosystem: Environmental > Terrestrial > Soil > Wetlands > Peat | place...
GCAGATGCAGGGCGCCGGCGGTAAGGCGCTGGGCTTCGGCAAGTCGCGCGCCAAGCTTCTCACCGAGGCCCATGGCCGCGTCACCTTCGAGGATGTGGCCGGCGTGGACGAGGCCAAGCTCGACCTGCAGGAGATCGTCGAATTCCTGCGCGACCCAGCTAAGTTCCAGCGTCTCGGCGGACGTATCCCGCGCGGCGTGCTTCTGGTCGGCCCGCCCGGCACCGGCAAGACGCTGCTGGCGCGCGCCATCGCCGGCGAAGCCAACGTGCCGTTCTTCACCATTTCGGGTTCCGACTTCGTCGAGATGTTTGTCGGCGTCGGCGCCAGCCGCGTGCGCGACATGTTCGAGCAAGCCAAGAAAAATGCGCCCTGCATCATCTTCATCGACGAGATCGATGCCGTCGGCCGTCATCGTGGCGCGGGTCTCGGCGGCGGCAATGACGAACGCGAGCAGACGCTTAATCAATTGCTTGTCGAGATGGACGGCTTCGAGGCGAATGAAGGAATCATCCTGATCGCTGCGACCAACCGCCCTGACGTGCTCGATCCGGCATTGCTGCGCCCTGGCCGCTTCGATCGTCAGGTCGTTGTGCCCAACCCCGACGTGGTCGGCCGCGAGCAAATCCTGAAGGTCCACGTGCGCAAGGTTCCGCTCGCGCCCGATGTGAACCTCAAGACCATCGCGCGCGGCACGCCCGGCTTTTCGGGCGCCGATCTAATGAACTTGGTCAACGAGGCAGCCTTAATGGCGGCCCGGCGCAACAAGCGCATGGTCACCCAGATTGAGTTCGAGGACGCCAAGGACAAGGTGATGATGGGCGCCGAGCGCAAGTCGCTCGTCATGACCGAGGAGGAGAAGCTCCTCACCGCCTATCACGAAGGCGGGCACGCCATCGTCGCGCTCAACGTCAAGGCGACCGATCCGGTGCACAAGGCGACCATCATCCCGCGCGGCCGCGCGCTCGGCATGGTGATGCAGCTCCCCGAGCGCGACAAGCTGTCGATGTCGCTCGAGCAGATGACCGCGCGTCTGGCTATCATGATGGGTGGCCGCGTGGCAGAGGAGCTGGTTTTCGGCCACGAAAAGGTGACTTCGGGCGCCGCCTCCGATATCGAGCAGGCGACCAAGCTTGCGCGCATGATGGTGACACGCTGGGGCCTGTCGGATTCGCTAGGCACCGTCGCCTATGGCGAGAACCAGGAGGAAGTGTTCCTCGGCTATTCGGTGGCGCGTCAGCAGAATATTTCCGAAGCGACTGTGCAGAAGATCGACGGCGAGATCAGGCGGCTGGTGGAAGACGGCTATCAGCAGGCGCAGCAAATCCTCACCGAAAAGCGGGCCGATCTGGAGACCCTCGCCAAGGGCCTCCTCGAATTCGAGACGCTCTCCGGCGACGAGATCAAGGACCTGCTTATGGGCAAGCGGCCGAGCCGCGAATCGGTCATCGAGCCGACAACGCCGCGCGCATCGACCGTGCCGACGGCCGGTGCCGGGCGCAACCGGCCGCGCCCCGAAGGGCCGATGGAGCCGCAGCCGCAGGCTTAGCCTTTCGTTCCCCGCTGCGCGGCGGAACGGAGCGGGGAACGGGACCACCTGACCCGCGGTAGAGCGGGAAAGTCTCTATTGTCGGAGTGCCGAGTTAAATTGCGGGAGATGGAATCGCTTCTCGCAAGCTCGTGCGTTTTCAAGGTATTCGCTTCGATCCTTAGCTGCTTCGGTCATTTTGTCACTTGAAGCTTCGATGAGGATGAATTTCAGTCCGATGATCGCGGTGCGGCAATCGGAAAGAAGCACGTCAATGTCGTGAAAATCGATTCCCGCATCCACGGCACGAGCCGCATCGACAAATTTCCAATGATTGTGCTTGTAGAGTTGACGGCGGATCAGCTCACCTGCAAGTGCATTTGCTGCGAGGTCTGAGCGTGTACGAAGAATATCTGCGATCGGCGTCTCAAGGGCGCGATATGAGAGATATTCCTCTATGATTGCGGGTTTATATTCTGCATACCAATCTAAAATGCACTTTTTGTCGGTTTTTTCACACTTTGTTGGATCGTAAATTTGAGGTGCAGCGGCGGGTTGTTCAGCGTCAGCTGTCGCGCAGCTAAGTAAGCCGGCAACAAGGGCAAATGCGAGAGTGATTTTCATGGCCGTGGTGACGCGAGTAGAGTTGCTCTCATCAAATAGGCAGTCTCTTCCCCGCCTAGCTGTGGGGGGAGGATGCAGATAGCCAGATTTACTTTCAACCACACGGCGGCTAAAGGGCGTTGGGTGCTGACGAGGCATCTAAAACAATTGTCGCCAGCGACTCCTGACCCTTCCGCGCTACTTCGATTTCGAGGAGCGTGCCGCAGTCGCGACAGACAAACTCGCGCAATTCCAGCTCGGCGTGGAGTGTCAGGTGCGGCCCGCAGGCCTGCGGCGGGATGCTGCGCATCCCGGTTCGCGGTTTCCAGTCTTGCGTCGCCGGGCCGAGATCGGCGCCGCACAGGCAGCGGAAGCGTTTTTTCGCGTCGATCGCAGGACAAACCTCGGCGACGCCGACGGCCGGAGGCGGCTCGGCCTTCGGCGCCTGCCCGTTGAGCCGTTCGGTCCGGATCGCTCGCCGGCGCGCGCCGGTTGCTTCTGCGTCCACGCTTCCGTCATCGCGCAGCACCACGCCGTAAATCTCGTTGGCACGCTGCGCCGTGACCAGGCCGTTCGTTACGTCGCGGGCGACGCGCGCTGGATCGCGGCGGATCGGATCGCCGTAACCGCCGCCGCCCTGGAACGAATAAGCCAAGACCTCGCCGCTATGGAGCGCGAAGTGGCCGGGCTTGGAATCAAAGCGCCGCACGCCACCGGCCGCCAACACCTCGAGCATGTGGCTGTTGGCTTCGATCAGCTGCGCAATGTCGGCATTCGATTTGCGCAAGAGATGATAAGCGCATGCGCCGGGCATGCCGCCGAACTGGCCGACTGAATTCGGAACCTGGACGCCATGGCCGACCACCATGGTGTGCAGTTCCTCGCTGTCATGCGGCGTCACTGCAAGCCCCATGGTCACGCCGCCGCGCATGGCCCCGGCGCCTTCCGTGTCCGGAATGAACGAGCGAAAAAGATATAGGAACGGGCCTGAAGCTTCATTCGATTCCACGTTGCCGATGCGTGGGCGCGGGATGGAATGGTCGCCGGATCCGTCGAGGCCGTCGTGATCGATATAGGCGCCACCGCCGCCGGCCATCGCGTCCATCAACAGCATGCCGAACGGGCCGCCGTCGCGATCGCGGCCGGCCATAGTGAGAACCGAGAATTGCCCTTTGGTGACTGCTTGTCCCTCCTGCACCAGATCGGGCACGGTCGCCACCATGCGCGACAGCGCGGCGACCGCGACGTTTTGCACGACCCAGGCCGTGGAGACGGTGGCGCCGGAGACCGGCGTCGGCCACCGCGCATTGCAGATATTGGCTTCCGGTACTTTGATGGTCACCGGCTTGAGCACGCCTTCGTTCCAGCGGATGTCGGGGGCGAGGATGGGAAGAAGCCCGGTGAACAACGCGCCACGCAGGCCCGAGCGCGTGCAATTGATGAAGCCCGGGGCTTGCGGCGACGACCCTTCCATATCGAGAACGAGCTCAGCGCCGCGTTTTTCGGCCGCGACTTCTATTTGATAGAGCCGATTGGCGTGGCCATCGTGATCGAGAAAGTCGCGGGCGCGATAGATTCCGTCGGGGATAAGCTTGAGGCGCTCGCGCAGGCGCCGCTCCGAAGTGTCGATCTCAATGCGCATGACCCGATCGACTGTCTCCGCGCCATAACGCTGCATCAGTTCGCCGAATCGGCGCGCCGCGACGTTGTTGGCCGCGATCATCGCCTTGAAATCGAGACCGACGACGTGCGGCAGTCGGGTCATGCCCATGATCATTTGCCAAATGTCTTCACGCAGCACGCCGCCTTCGACGATCTTCACTCCGGGGAGCAGCATGGCCTCCTGCTGGACGTCGGTGGCGGCGAACGCCCAGCTGCCGAACGTCATCCCGCCGGTGTCGAGTTCGTGGGCGCACGAACCGGTCCAGGCAATGCGCCGGCCCTGATGGAAGATCGGCATCACGATCGAAACGTCGGGTTGGTGGATGGCGCCGCGATACGGATCGTTGAGGATGAACATATCGCCTTCGTTGATCCCCGGGTTCTCGCTGAAATGCTCGATGATGGAATAGATCACCGTCGACATGGTGCCGGCGTGAAAGATGACTTGCGGACCCATGTTTACGATCGCGCCGTCGGCGAGATAAATGCCGACGTTGAAATCGGTGGCTTCGGTGACCACGGGAGATCCCGAGACATTCTTCAGCGTGATCGCCTGTTCCTCGGTGATGGCTTCGAGCTTGTGCCGGATCACCTCGAACGTGATCGGGTCGATGTTGGCGCCGCTGCCGGCCGGGACGGGATGAACGTCATTCATAGGAGATCTTCTAGGTAAGATCGATGCAGAGATTGCCGGTGGTATCAAGCCGCAGAGATTGTCCGGGGCCGACATAGATAGTCGTTTCCGGGTGCTCGACAATGGCCGGGCCGGTTAGCGCGAATTCGGCCGGCAATTCCGCCCATTGGAAGACGTCCGCCTCAGTCCATTGAAGCTTCGCCGGTTCGAAAATGTGCCGCCGTCGGGGCGTGGGGCTCGCCGCGCCCTTGGGCTTGCGGATGGTTGGTTTGACGGTGCGGCCAACAGCGACGACGCGGAAGGTGGTGAGTTCGATGCCGGCAAAACGGAACCCCGCACCCTTGCCGTAAACGGCCTCGTAGGACTGCTCGAATGTTTCCACCAGCGCCCGCGCTGTCGCGGCAGTCACTTCGCCATCAGGGACCGGCACGATCAGATCATGCGTCTGTCGCCGGTAACGCATGTCGATCGAGCGCGTGAGCTGCGATTGCGTCCGGCTGAATCCCGATTGCTCCATGGCGGCGAGGCAGCGCTCTTGCAGCTCCGCGAATACGGCGTTGATGGCGCCGCAATCGAGACCGTCCCACGGAGCGCGCTCGCCGCCGCCGGCGCGCAGCACCAATGAGCGCTCCGCCGAGTGCTGGATGTCGGAGGCGAGCGCGCCGTAGGCCGAATGCGCCATGCTCGTCGCCGGAATGAGAATGCGGGGCACGCCGAGCTCGGCGCCATAGCCGATGCAATGGGCGGGGCCGGCGCCGCCGTAGGCGAGCAGCACGAAATCGCGCGGATCATGGCCGCGCCCGATGGTGACTTCGCGCAGCGTATCGGCCATGTGTCCATCGACCACGCGGCGGATCCCGGCGGCCGCTTCTTCCACGCTCATGCCGAGCGGTTTCGCGATCTGCTCGCGGATGGCCGTGATGGCGGCGGCAAGATCGAGCTGCATGCGGCCGCCGAGAAAATTATCCGCTGCGAGAATTCCGAGCACAAGATCGGCGTCGGTGACGGTGGCGAGCGTCCCACCGCGTCCATAGCAGACCGGGCCCGGCGCGGCGCCGGCCGAATCCGGTCCAACCCGTAACAGGCCCGCTTCCACCCGCGCGATTGAGCCGCCGCCGGCGCCAATGGCGCGGATGTCGATGACCGGCGTATTGAGATGAAAACCGCCGACTTCGTGCGTGCCGGACACGAGCGGCTTGCCGTCCACCACAATCGCCACGTCGAAGCTCGTGCCGCCCATATCCGTGGTGATGATGTTGCGGTGGCCGATTTCCTGCGCCAGTTGCAATGACCCCATCACACCGCCAGCCGGCCCGCTCGCCACCAGCAGCACCGGCTTGCGCGCCGCTTCGGCGGCGGGAACGACGCCGCCGGCGGAATTAAGGACGTTGAAGTTGCCGCGGAATCCACGCTGACGCAGCAGCGTCTCGATGCGGCCGAGATAGTTGGCGACTTTGGGGGCCAGATAAGAGTTCAGCACCGTGGTGGCGGTGCGTTCGTATTCGCCGATGATCGGCGACACTTCGCACGACAAGCTGACGTAAGCGTTGGGGTGCATCTCGCGGATGATTTCGCCGATGCGTCGCTCGTGAGCGGGATTACGAAACGACCACAGCAGCGCCACCGCAAATGTTTCGGCGCCAGCGTCGCCTAATTCGCGTATGGCAATGCGGACGCTTTCCTCATCCAAAGGAACCAGCACGCGGCCTGATTGATCGACCCGCTCGCGCACTTCGCGCACCAGGCCGCGGGGCACGATCGGTTCCGGGTAACGGCGGCGGCTATAGCGGCCGAGATGCTCGACTGGGATACCGGCGGTAAATCCCATCAACCGCTGCAGCGCCAGCGTATCGCCAAAGCCGCGGGTCGCGATCAGGCCGGTCGCCGCACCGGTCCGTTCGATCAGGGCATTGGTGGCCTGGGTGGTGCCGTGGCCGAAGGCGGAGACTTGCGCCAGCAATTGCTCGACCGCGATGCCCCGCATGGCCGCCACGAGCGCAATGGCGTCGAAAACGCCCGCTTCCAGCTCGCCCGGTGTGGTCGGCGCTTTGGCGGTGACAATATTGCCGGTCTCGTCCATCAAGACGAGATCGGTAAAAGTGCCCCCTATATCTATGCCGAGATACATGACGCGGAGATGGCGAGGGCCTTAATATCGCGATTTTCGTGCTTGTCGCGCGCCGCGAAGTCGGTGCTGGTCGAAAGATGGCCACAGCGATAGCATATTCACCCTGCAGGTGAGGGCGATTCGTGCGCAAGACCTCGAAAATCGCTATCGGAATGGTTGCCGCCGCGGCGCTGGCGCTCGGCTTAGGTTCAGCGCAAGTGGCGGGGCAGGCGCCTCTGAACACGCAGCCGAGCCCGGCTCCTGCGCCAAGCGCCAAATCTGGGTCGCAAGCCAAGGTCAAGCCGGCTGCAAAGGCGCCGTCGACACCGGAATCGCGGTCGGCCGCGGCGCTTGCGGTCTCGGCGGATCCCGTGTTCGACGAAAACACTTATCAGCGCATCAAAGAGGCGCTGTTATCTTATGCCGACATCGAAGTGCGCGGCGGGTGGCCGGGCTTGCCCCCGGACGCGAAGCTTGCGCCGGGAGCGACCGGTTCGGACGTGCAATTGTTGCGGGAGCGCCTTGTCATCAGTGACGACCTGCCGCCCGAACAAGCCGCTGGCGATGTTTATGACGCAAACCTCGGCGAAGGCGTCAGGCGTTTCCAATTGCGTCACGGCCTGGAGGCGACGGGCAATGTCGACGCGCGGACGTTGCGCACACTGAATATTCCGGTCACCAAGCGCATCAAACAGCTCGAAGCTTCGCTCGAACGGCTACCCGGGATCGATTTTGTTTTTGCCGAGCGCTACGTGGTGGTGAATATTCCCGCCGCTTTCGTCGAAGCGGTCAGTCACGACAAGGTCGAGCGGCGCTACCGCGTCATTGTCGGCAAGGTGGACAAGCCGTCGCCCACGCTCACCGCTTACATCACGGCTGTCAATCTCAATCCGACCTGGACGGTGCCGCTCTCGATCACCAAGAACGAGATTTTCGCCCGCATGCGCCGCGACCCCACTTACATTTCGCGCATGCACATGCGCGTGCTTGGCGCGCATGACGAGGAGCTCGATCCGCAGTCGATCGACTGGTCGTCGGACCGTTCGCCGAATTTTACCGTGCGTCAGGATTCCGGCGGCTTCAACGCACTCGGCAACCTCAAGATCGACATGCCCAATCCGTATTCGGTCTATATGCACGACACCGATACGCGCCGATTGTTTGCCGACGACTATCGTTTCGACTCGCATGGCTGCACGCGCGTCGACAATGTCCGCGATCTTGCCGCCTGGATTCTCGATGACGTACCCGGCTGGAACCGCGCCGCCATCGATGCCGAGATTTCTACGGGCGTGCTCAAAATCATCAACCTGCCGCACAAAATGCCGGTGGCGTGGGTCTATCTCACCGGCTGGGTGACGCGCGACGGCACCATCAATTTCCGCGAGGACGTCTACAAGCACGACGACGCGCTTGATAGGAACGCACTTGCCGATGCCGCGGCCGGCGGCTTTGTCGCGCCGATGCCGGCGGCACCGCGCGAGGTGAGGCAAGTCTCCAATCTCGACAGCCGGTAAGGCTCCGTCACGTTGGTTTGCTTTTCGCAATGACCACAACCGCCGATGCGCCGCCCGCTCAAGCTCCATCCGCACTCGGTCTGCGCCGCCGTGGCCGGCGTCGAGGTCGAGATCACTCGTCCAGCTAGCGGTAGTCTGGTCTTGTCTTATGCCGTGACCGGTGCGATCGGCGATCTCTCGTTACCGCCAATCGCCGCGCCGACGCGTGCCGACGAGTTATGGCAGCACACTTGTTTTGAGGCGTTCGTGACGGATGCGGCCGGTAAGACCTATTACGAATTCAATCTGGCGCCGTCGACGCAATGGGCCGCGTACCGCTTCGATCGCTACCGAAGTGGCATGCGCCCGGCGACCGAGATCGAACCGCCGCAGATCGTCGCCCAGGCAACGTCGGATCGCTATACGCTGCGCGCCGTGCTCTCACTGCCGGACGGGCAGCGCGATCGAAGCTCACGTCTCGGCCTTGCGGCAGTGATCGAGGAAAAAAACGGCAACAAATCCTTTTGGGCCTTAGTACATCCGCCCGGTCAGCCGGATTTTCATCATCCCGAGGGCTTTGCGCTTGAGCTTACCAAAGGGTAGGGAGAGCCTATTGATGAGTTTGCGACGCGAAGGCATGCAAGAGCACTCTTTACGCTTTTTTGATGCTTACAACCCTGCCGGCGCGCAATCGGCATACCATTCGCAGCAAGACAGCTACCACTCGCTGCTTTGCAATCGGAATGAATTTGCGTAGTCGCGGCGAAGCCTCCAATCGGTACAGCATCCAATCATGCTCGAGTGACTCAGGTGGGGCGCCAAAAATGTCGAGCCACCAACGCTGCAGGGCCCGAGGATCATGGTAGACGATCTCCTTTATCATCAGCCCTTTTACATAGTCTGCCCACTCGGCCGCCCCTTTGATGCCTCGGTGATATCCAAGCCCTAATTTGTAGCAGAGCATCAGGTAAGCTCTTAACAGCTTGGACTCAGGCGCGATCCGATGCACGAAGTACAGGCCTGCGTGACCTTCAAACCAGACCGTATTGTCGGGAAAAAGAGCAATAAGTGTCCCGCCACGTTTAAGGACGCGATGGATTTCGGAGATAAATGGCCGCGGATCCTGAATGTGCTCGAAAACCTGATTTGAAACCACGACATCAAAGGAACAATCGGCAAATGGAATTCGATTCTCGACGATTAACTTCACTCTGTCGTTTGTTTCTATCCCCGGGACGTCAACACCGTAAACGTCGACGCCTCGTTCTCGGGCAAGCGCAATGAACTGCCCTTGCCCCGATCCAAAATCTAGAATTTTGGGCCTGGAGACGCATGTTGCCGCGAGTGCGCGCTCAAGGACGTAAGAATAGTTTAAGGACATTGTCGATGTAGCGGTTGTCGTCTGTGCGCGCCAAGCAGAGAGGCGATTGCCGACCTGGCGCTCTTTTGATGAAATTGTGCCGTCGCATTACCTTTCGGCGGCGCTCGGGTAACGCAATCATAAATTAGAGCAGGCTTTGCGCCCGGCGGTATGGGTTGCCGACGTGAGATTACGGCCCCGTTTCACCACGAGCCCTGTTGCCCCGGATAGTAGAAGCCCCGGCGCTGTTGCGTAGGGGCGCTTTGGGGGTCCGAATTGCGCCAGCGATTGAAGAAGCCAAAGCCGTTGTCGTCCCAGGCGTTAGGGCCCGCGATTTGGTCATCGTCAGGAGGCTTGCGCATCGCCAGGCCGCCTTGTGGCTGGTTGTTCAGCACCACGACGAACTCCGTGCGATAGTTCGTCTCGCGGTTCGGCGGCTCGTCCGAGATGATGATCGAGGACCGTGGCAATGCGGTGGGCGCGATGCGATCGAGCACCTCCTGCGGGACGGTGATGCGGTCGAGCGCGTCCTTGGCGTTGTCGCCACTGTCGATCGTGACCGCGGTCCAGCGCAAGCCGTCTTTGGTGCGCGCTATCGCGGTAAAGATATGCGTGCCGATCGGCTTACCGGGATTCTGGATGGTAACCGGGACCTCGATGGTGTCGAACCGCTCGCCTCCGTCCGGCTCCTGCTTATGCGTGTCGCGCCGAACGTAAAGCTTCTGTGCCGCGCGGCTGATGAAAACCGATACCGGTTCGAGCGTGAGCTTAGCGTCCTTCGCGGCCTTGGCGGCCTCGATCCGCTTGGCCTCGGTCGCCTTGGCGAGCGCAAGAGCTGCCGCGACAGCTTCCTGCTTCGTCTTTTGCTCGGCCTTGGCGGTCTCGATGTGCGTGCGCAGCTCCTCGACTTTGGCGGCGGCCTTCTGCTTGACGTCCGCGGCCTTGGCCTTGGCTTCGTCGGTCTTTGCCGCGGCGAGCAGATGCTCGGCATAGGCGAGTTCGGCGTCACCGCGGCTTTTGAAGAATTCGAGCTTGCGCAGCGCCGCCGGGGCTGCGGCCGCCTCACGCTTTGCGGTCGCGACGCCGGTCTTCGCCGCGGCAGCCGCCTCAGCGGCCTCGCCCGCCTCGCGGGCGAGCGTTTCGGCATGTGCCGGCGCAGCGTCGATCATTTCCTGGTTGGGCACGAACAGTGCCGGATGGGAAAACTCAACCGGCTCCGCATCGCGCGGCGAGATGATCACCCGCATGCCAATTGACGCCTGATCGAAAACCTTCTCGGCGAAGTCGTAGGGCATGCGGACGCAACCATGCGAGGCTGCATAGCCGGGCAGGGGGCCGCCGTGCAATGCGATGCCGCTCCAAGTGATGCGCAGCATATTTGGCATCCAGGCATCGTCATAGAGGCTCGAGTGGTGGTCCTTGTCCTTCTCCACGACGGCGAAGACGCCGGCCGGTGTCTCGCGTCCCGTCGTGCCGGTCGACACCGGCGCGCGTAGGATCCAGCCGTCGCCGTCATAGAACGTCACCTGCTGGCTCTTGATCGACACGATCGCCATGATCGGCTCGCCGGCCTTGCGCGGGGCCGTCGCCTCGGTGGGCCGTGCGGGAAGCGCCTGTCGGGTCCCGGCGTCAGCGGGCAGCACCGCGATCAGGGCTGTCAGCGCCGCCGTGACCGCGAGTGGTACAATCGCGGCGGATACCAATCGCCCCGGCTCCTCGGCGCGTGCGTAGATGTTTGCAGCGCGAAGGCGGAGGGATCGCGCCGACGGGAATCGATTTGTCATGCTCGGTTGAACGGGTTTCCGCAGATGAACTTAACTCGGAGCGGATGGTAATGATTTTCGCGGCTTGTCAAAAGCGGCGACCTGCTTGGCGGCTCATCGCCTGTGGACTGTAGCGGGGATCAGCGGTTCGACTTCGGAAGTGGTCACTTGCCGACATTGAAGCACGCTCGCGGTTGCCGCTTGCGCCCGAATAATCGGAATCGGTATGTGCAGTTATGAAATTCGGCATTGAGCGCCTGATCGCCGATCCCGAGCTGCGCGCACCGCTCCGCGGCCGCCGCGTGGCGTTGCTCGCCCATCCGGCGTCGGTCACGGCCGAGCTGACGCACTCGCTCGACGCCTTGGCGGCGTGCGGCGACATCGCGCTTGCCGCCGCTTTCGGTCCGCAACACGGACTCCGCGGCGACAAGCAGGACAACATGGTCGAGTCGCCCGACTTTCACGATCCGGTGCACCGCATTCCGGTGTTCAGCTTGTACGGCGAGGTCCGCAAGCCGACCGACGCGATGATGGGTGCATTCGACGTTATGCTCGTCGATCTGCAGGATTTGGGCTGCCGCATCTATACGTTCGTCACCACGCTGCGCTACGTCCTCGAGGCGGCGGCGCGGCACGACAAGGCGGTGTGGGTTTTGGATCGGCCCAATCCGATCGGCCGGCCGGTCGAAGGTCTGACGCTGCGTGAGGGCTGGCAAAGCTTTGTCGGAGCCGGCCCGATGCCGATGCGGCATGGCATGACGCTCGGCGAATTGGGTTCGTGGTTTGTCAAAACGCTTAATCTCGATGTCGACTATCGCGTCGTCGAGATGGAAGGCTGGCAGCCCGGGACCGCGCCCGGTTTCGGCTGGCCGCTCGGCGAGCGCGTCTGGCTCAATCCCAGTCCCAACGCGCCGAATTTATGGATGGCGCGCGCTTACCCCGGCACGGTGATGGTCGAAGGCACGACGCTTTCGGAAGGTCGCGGCACCACGCGGCCGCTCGAACTGTTCGGCGCTCCCGATATTGAGGCGCGGGCGCTGCTTAAGGTGATGCAAGCTTTGGCGCCGCACTGGTTGTCGGGCTGCCTGCTGCGCGATTGCTGGTTCGAGCCGACGTTCCACAAGCACGTTGGCAAGCTGTGCAGCGGCGTGCAGATCCACACCGAAGGGTATTTCTATGATCATGCGGCGTTCAAGCCCTGGCGCCTCCAGGCGCTCGTCTTCAAGGCGATCCGGCGCTTGCATCCTGACTATCCACTCTGGCGCGATTTTTCTTATGAGTACGAACAGGGGAAGCTGGCGATCGATGTGATTAATGGCGGCCCGTTGCTGCGCCAATGGGTGGACGATCCGGCCGCGACGCCGCCGGACCTCGATGCGCTGGCGATCGCGGACGAAAACGCGTGGCTGAGCGAGCGCGATGAATATCTGCGCTACTAGCGCGAACGCATTTCGCAGCCTTCTCGCTGTCGCCGTGCGGCTTTTACGAGCGCTCTAAACGAAGGTTCTAGGGCGCGGTCTAACCGCGTCCGCGCCTTCAATACCGCGCATTTCCCGGGGTGCGCGGAAATGGAATCGCATCGCGCACATTCGACAGCCCGGTGACATAGGCAAGCGTGCGCTCGAAGCCTAGGCCGAAGCCGGCGTGCGGCACGGTGCCGTAGCGGCGCAGATCGCGATACCAGCCGTAATGGTCCTTGTCGATCGCCCGCTCGGTCATGCGCGCATCGAGGACGTCGAGCCGTTCCTCGCGCTGGCTGCCGCCGATGATCTCGCCGATGCCGGGAGCAAGCACGTCCATCGCCGCGACGGTTCTGCCGTCGTCGTTCACCCGCATGTAAAACGCCTTGATGTCCTTCGGGTAGTTCATCACGACCACCGGCTTCTTCGCATATTTTTCCGTCAGATAGCGCTCGTGCTCGGACTGCAGGTCGATGCCCCAACGCACCGGGAATTCGAATTTCTCGTTGGCGCGTTCAAGAACGCCGATCGCCTCGGTATAATCCATACGCACGAACTCGGACGCGACGATGCCGGAAAGCTTCGCCAAAAGACCTTTCTCGATGCGCTCGTCGAAAAAGGCGAGATCTTCGTGCCGCTCCTTCAACAGCGTTTCCAGCGTGAACTTCAGAAGCCGCTCCGCCAGCGTCGCATCGTCGCCAAGGTCGGCAAACGCGATTTCGGGCTCGATCATCCAGAACTCCGCCAGATGCCGGCTGGTGTTGGAATTCTCGGCGCGGAAGGTCGGCCCGAATGTGTAGACCTTGGTCAGCGCTAGGCAATAGGCCTCGACATTGAGCTGGCCGGAGACGGTGAGAAACACCTCACGACTGAAGAAGTCTTTGGCGAAATCTACTTTGCCGCTGGCGTCGCGCGGCAGATTGGCGAGATCGAGCGTCGAGACCCGAAACAGCGCGCCGGCCCCTTCCGCATCCGACGAGGTGATGATCGGCGTGTTGACCCAGAAGAAGCCGTTATCGTCGAAGAAGCGGTTGATCGCCTGCGCCAATGTGTGGCGTACCCGCGTCGCCGCCGCGATGACGTTGGTACGCGGCCGTAAATGCGCGACCTCGCGCAGAAACTCCATAGAGTGCGGCTTCGGCTGGATCGGATACGTATCGGGATCGTCGACCCAGCCGATCACCTTGATCGCGCTTGCTTGCAGTTCGAACGGCTGGCCCTTGGCCGGCGACGGCACGACTGTTCCGGTCGCCTCGACCGCGCAGCCGGTCGTTATTTTCAGCACCGCGTCAGCGTAGTTCGCCAGCGTGTTGGGTGCGACCACTTGCAGCGGATGGAACGATGAGCCGTCGGACAAGTGAACGAAGGAAATTCCGGCCTTGGAATCGCGCCGCGTGCGCACCCAGCCTTTGACTGTGACTCGCGCATCTTGCGGTGCCTGTCCGGCGAGGATTGCGCGCACGTCGAATACATTCTTGTTCATCGGCGCGAGAGTTATCATAGTCACTGGCACCGGCCAAACACTTCAACCCGAAAAGTTAAGGACTCGCGATGCGCAAATCTCTTTCGCTGATGGTAGTGCTCATCCTCGCCGGCCCCGGCGCGGCGCCACTTCACGCCGCTGATGAGCCGGACCTGATCTACAGACGTTCGACCGTATTCCATTTCGTTACGCCGAACGACAAGCTTGCGACCTACGGCATTGACGATCCCGAGGTTGATGGCGTCGCTTGCCACTTCACCGTGCCCGAGCGCGGCGGCGTAAAGGGTTGGATCGGCGTCGCCGAACAAGTTTCAGATATATCGCTCGCTTGCCGCCAGATCGGGCCCATCCGCTTCAAAGAAAAATTCGCCCAGGGCGAAGATATGTTCCGCAAGCGCCGCTCTTTGTTCTTCAAGAAGATGCAGATTGTGCGCGGCTGCGACAGCAAACGAAACGTGCTGGTCTACATGGTCTATACCGACAAGCTCATCGAAGGCTCGCCGAAGAACTCGACCTCCTCGGTGCCGATCATGCCCTGGGGCGCGAACGATCAAATTCAGCGTTGTGAGGATTTTGTCGAGAAATAGCGGGGGGCGGAAGAAAAGCTGGCCGACGCTCTTGTCCAAGAAACGGCTCGTCAAATCCGCGAGCGCTCCCAGGCAAACGCAACGATAGCCGCCATAGCGACCTGGATGGCGACAATCGCGGCCACGCAACCGCTCCAGCCGGCGGCATGCCAGACGAGCCCGATGAGGAAAGCGCCGGCGCTGCCGCCGATATAGAAGCTCGAAGCGTAAAGCCCCGCCGCGGAGGAGCGTCCCTCCTTGGCGGTGGTGATGACATAGCCGGTCGAGACCGCTTGGCACAGCATGCCGCAGGTGGCGCAAAGCGTAAGCCCGATAATGATGACCAAGACCGGCGGCGCCAGCAGCATGAGCGCGCCACAGATCCACACGGCGATGACGCCCAAAATAAAACGCCGGCGGCCGAACAGCAAAATGGCCCGGCCGACCCAGGGAACGACGAAGCTGCCGGCGAGGTAAGTGGCAAACAGCGCTCCCAAAAGCGTCGGCGAGAAAAAGTATGGCGCTTCAGCCAAGTGAAAGCTGACATAAGTGAACGTCGCAATGAAATTGAATAAGACGCCAAAGCCTACGGCGTAGATCGCCAGCAGCCGCGGATTGCGCAAATGCGCCAGCATTTGCCGCGCCGAGGATATTAGCCCACCCGAGCGCACAAAGCTGCGCTCGCGCGGCAAGGCGAACGTAACGATCATTGCGCCGAGAAGTGTCAGCAGCGATACCGCGACAAATGACGCGCGCCATCCGAACAGATCGGCGACCGCGCCGGTGACGAAGCGGCCACAGAATCCGCCGACGCTCGATCCGGAAATAAACAGCCCAGCGATCCGCGGCACCTCGAGCGGCGGCCATTCGTCGCCGACATAGGCTACCGCGACCGTGAAAATCGGCGGCAGCAGTAAGCCTTGCACGAAGCGCAGAACTACGAGCTGCGGCACGCTCTCGGCAAAAATCATCGTCAGCGTCGGCACCACGACGGCGAATGCGGCGGCGGTGATCAGGCGCTTTCTTCCGAGCACGTCGGCCAGCGCGCCGGTAAACGGTGCGGTGAGCGCAATCGCCGCGGTGGTTGCCGTCATCAGGGCGCTGATGCCGGCGGCGCCGACGCCGAACTCGTCCGCCAGTTCCGGCAACAGCGCCTGCGGCGAATAGAGATTAACGAATGCGGAAAAGCCCGCCGTGGCGATGGCGAGCGCGCGAACGTCGAATGCCATGCCGCATTATCGGCGAGGTCATGCGTGAAAGCACGGAGCTTACGCCGCTTGCTAAGACGTAAAATCAAAGCGTGCCGCGCTCGACCTCGTCAACGCGCGAGCGACAAGTTTAGAGCTGCCGAATTGAACCAAAATCCCAATTGGCGGCGTCGCTCGAATTTTCGCCGACGCGGATGGTGGTGTCGTTGACGAAGCGGTAGGGCGGCACCGGCAGATTGTATGGCGCGGGCACGCCGGAGAATACGCGGCCGGCTGGGTCATATTTTGACCCGTGGCACGGGCAGAAATAGCCGCCCATCCAGCCGGCAACCGGAGAAGCCGCATTCGGTTGCGGATAGAACATCGGAATGCAGCCGAGATGCGTGCAGATGCCGACCAGAATGCCGTATTCCGGCTTGATCGAACGGTGCCAGTTGGTGGCATAGGGCGCCTGTTGCATTTCCTCGGAATTCGGATCGGACAATTGTCCAACCAGCTTGGGGTCCTGCAGGGTTTTCAGCGTTTCCGGCGAGCGATGGAAAACGAAAATCGGCCGCTCGCGCCAGCGGATCACCACCTGCTGGCCCGGCTCGATCTTGGACACGTCGAGGTCGACCGGCCCGCCCGCTGCCAGGGTCGAGGCATCGGGATTCATTTGCGCGACGAGCGGCACCAAGGGCGCCACCGCGCCGACCGCGGCAACGGTCCCGGTGGC
>Ga0187781_10001741_pt1 | contig 16573 bp, 14 predicted proteins | sample 0715_SJ02_MP02_2_FD_132447 | JGI IMG/M metagenome (GOLD analysis project Ga0187781, IMG submission 132447) | Tropical peat soil microbial communities from peatlands in Department of Meta, Colombia - 0715_SJ02_MP02_20_MG | ecosystem: Environmental > Terrestrial > Soil > Wetlands > Peat | place...
TTACACAAAAAGCTTGACGCTACCTAAGCACGCCACACTTTGCATCCACAATCCCCTGATGGAATAATATTAGAGGGGCTTACGATTCATGCCAAGCAACGAATCTTCTGGGTTTGAAGGTTTGATTTTCACCAAGCTAGACCAGGCGGTGAACTGGGCGCGCAAGTCCTCCCTCTGGCCCATGAGCTTTGGTCTGGCTTGCTGCGCCATCGAGATGATGTCCGCCGCTGCCGCACGTTTCGATATTGCCCGCTTTGGCGCCGAGGTTTTCCGTGGCTCACCCCGCCAATCGGATTTGATGATTGTTGCCGGCCGCGTCTCGCAGAAGATGGTTCCGGTGATCAAGAAACTCTACGAGCAGATGCCGGAGCCCAAATGGGTGATCTCGATGGGCGTTTGCGCAACTTCGGGTGGGGTTTTCAATAACTATGCCATCGTCCAAGGCGTGAACCAATTCATTCCTGTTGATGTGTATGTTCCCGGATGTCCGCCACGCCCTGAAATGCTCCTCCAGTCCATTATCCTGTTGCAGAAAAAGATCATGCAGCAGCGAGGAACTTTCAAAGAGGCTGTCCTGCACAGGAAGTAGAAACTGGAAGCTTGAAACTGGAAATACGGATCTCATTCCCGCCCTGCGGCCTGCCTGCCGCATGACTCCAGGAGGCAGGGCGATAGGCCGCGAAAGCGGGAGTCCATTCGCAATCCCACCGTCCAACTGGAAGCGACGCTTACCGAGGGCGAAGATATGCGGAAATAAAGATGACCGCGACCGCAAGCCCCACGGCGATGGAGAGCCACACTTGGCGGCGTGCGCGCACCCAATCGAAAAGTTTAAGGGGCAGTGTGAGCGCCAACGCGATGACGAAGGCAACCAGGGCGAGGACAATCTTTACGGTCAAAAGCGCCCAGGACTTACCCCAGGCTACTTCCCAGTAATACTCCCGAATACTGTACAGCCCCGAGACAAGCAACACGATGATCGCCGTCCAGAGCACCCACCGGAACCGGTCCATGACCTGTTTGGCCAAGAGATCGCGTTGCTCAGGCTGCAAGTTTCCCAGGGAAGGCGTCAGGACGAGAAGCAGGAAGGCCAACCCTCCTACGCCAATGACGGCAGCAGTTACATGTATTCCTCGAACGAATGTGGGCATCAGCTTTTTCCTAATTGACGTAACAGGGGGATTCTATGCGTATTCGCTCATGAAGGGCAAGAGATAGTTGAGGAGTCAAGGAGTCACGAAGTCGAGGAGTCGAGGAGTTAGGAAGTTGAGGGTTGCATTGCAACTCTTTGACTTCTCGACTCCTTGACTTCTCAACTTCCAGAAGCGTAGATCTTGTCGATAACGCCTGCCAGTTGGAAGTCCTTTTGAGTGACTCCGGACTCGCTGTGGGTCGAAAGGCTGATGCTCACCTGGCTGTAATTGATGGTGATGTCAGGATGGTGGTTGGCCTGCTCCGCAGCCTCGGCGATCTTGTTCACAAAGGCGATGGCAGGCATGAACGATTTGAAAGCGAACTTCTTGTGGATCGCGCCGCCGGCGAACGACCACTCCGGCATACCTTTCAATGTGTTCCGGATTTCGTCCTTGCTCAATGCTGCCATGGTTGCTCCTGTTCTGAGGTTGCATGGGTGCGTTGTCGGAAATACAGCCCTCTCCCTTGGTGAGAGGGTGTCCGCCGACGGCGCCTTCTCCAGCCGTCGCCGGACGGATGAGGGGGCTCTCACAAAAGCCGCGGACCCCAAGGACAGGCGTCCGCGCTGCCCGCTCTGAATCGAAGCCGCTCGCTAACGAAATGACAGAGGCTTGGATTAGACCAGTCGCTCGGCGACACAGCGAATGCTGGTTTATCCTGCGGTAGTTGCAGAGCCCTTGCGGGCCAAAGGCGCGGTCCAGCCACGACAGTGACAAACGCATCCGCGCGCGCGAAGAACTGTCGGGCTGAAGCTTTGAGGTCCCCCCCTGATTCATCAATCACCATCAGAAAGACAGCAGGTTTGAGGAAGCCCAGCAAGCTATTGCTTTCGATAATCACGTACTCGTCACCCTCCAGCGCTTCGAGCAAGTCAGGCAGCGCTCGAGCCAGCCCTCCTCCTCGAGCCCGCAACCACAGCGCGCGCCGCGCTCCCGCCGCGAGGTATAGAGACGTGTCGCCATGTCCCTCGCGATCCTTTTCCTCGCTCAATAGGAAGTCGAGGTGCGCCGGGAGATTGTGGTGCCCCAGATCGATTGTAGGTGTAGGGGCGACGCGGCGCGTCGCCCCTACAGGCTCACCGTCGTCCGCCAATGGCGTATCTTCCGTTCCCGCGTCTCCAGCGTGATGGCTGATCTTCACCGCCGTCCAGGCAAGCATGTTCAGCCCTCGGATCAAACCAGCAACAACCGAGGTCTTGCCCACCTTCCGCGCCTGCCCGCCCACAACCACTAATCTCATTTGTTGCCGCGCACCCTGCTCGCCTTGCAGTCGAGTATAGAAGAGCAGTGAAGGCAAGTCAACGGAAGCAGTGCACGGAAGCAGTGCACAACCAGTGCTGACCAACCGAACGAATCAGGGGTTGCGGCGACGTTGCTTTCCCATGTCGCCGCCGCGCAGGGTGTTCGCCTGCCGACGCCACGACCCGGGCGCATACATAGAGTAGAATGCGGCACCCACCGGAAAATCCAAGAAAGCTTAATAGCCCGGCAGTCGTGGGCGACGGGCGACCTCAATGGGCTTTTCGCACACAAGACAGCGACGGTAATCCGCATTGCAGCCGCGTCCAGGTTCGTCCATGGGCGCGAGAGTCTGCTTTGCGAAGCACTCTGGGCAAAGCGGCCGGTCAGGATGCGCCTTTTCATACCAGAACGGGGAGTGAAACTCGAAGTCATCACTTTTGAACCGCAGCTTGTCACGAAGGTCACGATTCTCGTCTTCGAGCTCTGAGGCTGACTGCTTTAGCTCTCGCAGCTTATCCAGTATTTCGTCTATCTGTTGCTTCGCCTCACGATCCTTGAGCGATTTTCCGAATTCGTAGAGCTTCTTGGTTAGTTCTCCGGCAGTCTTGGCGATTGTCCATGCCGTCGTAACCGTTGTGACCGGTTCCATAAGCTGGATTCTACCTTAGAAGCACCTGCCCTGCACAGACCAACGCGGAATCGAGTACAATGATGAGGGGCGAAAGGAAGGATTACTTAGAATGATTCACGAGATTCTTCCCGTGGGCATGTTGGCTTGTAACTGTTCCATCGTGGGCGATGACGAGACTGGCGAGGCCATAGTCATTGATCCGGGGGACGAGATTGAACGTGTCCGGGAGGTTCTGGCTAAGCACAAGTTGCGGCCCAAGTACATTGTCGCTACGCACGCGCATATCGACCATGTGGGTGGCCTCGCGCAGTTGAAGCGCGCCACGGGAGCGCCTGTCTTGATGCATGCAAGCGATCTGCCACTCTACCAGAACTTGCCCGTGCAAGCGGAATGGCTGGGCGTCGTCCCTCCGGGGGTGGTGGATGTTGATCAATTCCTGAAGGAGGGTGACAAGCTGCGCGTTGGGCCTTATGTTTTCGAGGTCTTGCATACGCCCGGACATTCTCCTGGCAGCCTTTCGCTCCACCTTCGGGGCGAGCAACAGAAGCTTTTCAGTGGTGATACCCTGTTCCAGGGAAGCATCGGGCGAACGGATTTGTGGGGCGGGTCGTTCGACCAAATCTTGCGGTCCATTCACGACCGGTTGCTGGTTTTCCCCGACGAAACGCCGGTCTTTCCTGGGCACGGACCCGAGACCGTGATTGGCGAAGAGCGCGAAACGAACCCGTTTCTGCAAGGGGGCCAGGGGGATTTTGGATTTTAGGTTTTCGATTTTGAATTCACCCAGCTCATTTTCCAGCTTGCTCTTGCTGCGGACAGAATCAGTCCAAAATCTAAAATCTAAAATAGAAAATTGCCCCAGCCCCTAGCCCCCAACCCCTCTCTTTTGGCCTGTTCGCAACTTGGCCCAATTGGCTCTTTACAATGGATGCCAAATGGCCTATCTTGGTCTGGTAATGTACCTAGTCTTGTAATGTCATCCTGGGCGGAACGACCTATCCCGAAAAGGATGACAGGTCCGGTCGCTATGTTAGTGACACTCGATTCCAGCTTACCTAAGCCGCTCTATCTTCAGATCCGCGAGCAATTGCGCGAGCGGATCGTTTCCGGGGCATTGAAGTCGGGAGACAGGTTAGAACCCAGCCGCGAATTAGCGAAGCGGCTGGACGTACATCGCACGACCGTTGGCAATGCTTACGCCGAACTGGAAGCTGAAGGGCTCATCCAGGGGACCGTTGGCCGGGGAACGTATGTCACGACTTTGGCGGAAACGCTGCGCTCCACTGCCCGCGCCCCTCGCCCGGCAGGGAACGATGTGTTCTGGGAGAGTTATTTTCCCGAGGACCCACGTGACGACTCCCTGGGGCGGTTGATGGCCAGCGCTTATGAAGCAGGAGTAATCTCCTTTGCCGCCGCGCACGGCGCCGATGAGATGGCGCCCCATGACCTCGTGCGTCGCGCCACGGACACGGTGCTCCGCCGCGAGGGCGGCAGGGTGCTTCAGTACGGTTCAAGCGATGGCTACCTGCCGCTCAAGAATTACCTGCGGACGCGCTTGCGGCGCGATGGCATTCCGGTGGAATTGGACGAACTGGTGATCACGAACGGTTGCCAGCAGTCCATTGATCTCCTTCGCCGTACCCTGGTTGCTCCCGGCGACGCGGTTGTCTCGGAGAACCCCACCTATACGGGGCTTTGGAATGTCTTCGAGTCGCCCGGCGCGCGCTTGATCGGCATTCCGGTCACAGCGGAAGGGATGGATCTGGATTTTCTGGCTGCAGTGCTGGAGCAGACCAAGGTGAGGCTGATTCTGACCAGCCCCAATTTCCAGAACCCCACGGGCCACACCATGCCGCTGGCGGCTCGGAAGAGGCTGCTGGAGCTTGCCGGGCGCTTCCAGGTTCCGGTGGTGGAGGACGATGTCTACGGGGCCCTGCGTTACAGCGGGCGGCAGTTGCCCCCCTTGAAGGCTCTCGATACCACCGGGCTGGTGATTCATCTCGACAGTTTCTCAAAAGTCGGGTTTCCGGGATTGAGGGTTGGATGGATTGCGGCTTCGCGGCGTGTCATCGATCGCCTGCGCTGGGCCAAGCAGCGCGCCGATCTTCACACCAACCTGCTGGGACAGGCAGTCCTGGAGGAATTGGGGAGACGCGGCTGGCTCGACAAGTGGATCCGGCGCATCTGTAAAGTGTACGCGCATAAGCTGGGGATCCTGCGACACGCCAGCGAGCGTTACTTTCCGGAAGCGGTCCGAGTGGTTTATCCGGATGGTGGGATGTCTGTGTGGGCGGAGTTGCCGGCACAGCTCGACACAGCGGAGCTTTTGGTGAAAGCCCGGGAGCGTGGCGTGATCTTCGCGCCCTCGAGGTATTTCTATTTCCAAAATCCCAAGCACAATGCTTTGCGTTTGTGCTTCACCGGCCCCACCGACGCGCAAATTGAAAAGGGAATCGCCACCTTGGGTGACCTGTTTAAGGCCGAAATCCGGAAAGCAAAGGCCGGCCGAAAGCGTTCGACGGAGGGGGCAGGGGTGGCGTTGGTTTGAAAGACAGTCGAGAAGTCGAGGAGTCAAGAAGTTGAGAAGTCGAGCAGTCGAGCGGTCCAAGGCCGAGGGCCGAGGGTCAAAGCGTGATAGCTCATCCTGTTCGGAAGTCGAGGGCGAGAAGCTCAACTCTTCGGCGCCAAACTCTCGACTCCTCGAATACTTGGCTTTTGGACTATTCAAGGGAGCCTCTTACTTCTCGACTCCTTGACTCCTCGACTTCTCGACTATTAAGGAGACCAACATGTGGGAATACGATCAACAAATGAAATTGAAAGTCGGTTTGGCGGAGATGCTCAAGGGCGGCGTCATCATGGACGTCACCAATGCGGAGCAGGCCAAGATCGCCGAGGACGCGGGCGCGGTGTCGGTAATGGCGCTGGAACGCGTGCCGGCGGACATCCGCAAGGAAGGCGGCGTGGCGCGCATGGCGTCGATCAAGATCGTCAAAGAGATTATGGAGGCGGTGACGATTCCGGTGATGGCCAAAGCGCGCATTGGCCATTTCGCAGAGGCCCAGGTGCTCGAAGCGGTGGGTGTGGATTACATCGACGAAAGCGAAGTGTTGACGCCCGCCGACGAGGAACATCACATCAATAAATGGCCGTACAAAGTGCCTTTCGTCTGTGGGGCGCGGAATTTGGGCGAGGCGCTGCGGCGCATTGGCGAGGGCGCGGCCATGATCCGCACCAAGGGCGAGGCGGGCTCCGGCAACATCGTCGAGGCGGTCCGCCACCTGCGCGCCATCGTGAGCGAAATCCGTCAACTCACCACCCTGCGGGAAGAAGAGTTGATGGCCAAGTCGAAAGAACTCGGCGCGCCTTACGACCTGGTGAAGTGGGTGAGCGAGCACGGCAAGTTGCCGGTGCCTAATTTCAGCGCGGGAGGAATTGCCACTCCTGCCGATGCCTCGCTGGTGATGCAACTGGGCGCCGAGGCGGTTTTCGTCGGCTCGGGCATCTTCAAGTCGTCCGATCCCGATAAACGCGCCAAAGCGATTGTCCGCGCCACTACTCACTATAACGAGCCGGAAGTGGTGGCCGAGTGCTCAGCGGAAGTCGGCGAAGCCATGCGCGGGCTCGACGTGGCTAAGCTTGATCCCAAGGAGTTGCTACAAACGCGCGGATGGTAGAAGGGCAGTCCACAGTTGACAGTCGACAGCCGGCAGTGACGGTGCGCGAAGCGCCTTGGAGTGCGGTAGCCAAGCTGCCGCTTTGAGAGCCAAATTCAAGGCTGTAGCTCTGCTACAGCACCCCAAGGCACCTGCGGCGCGGTAAAGAACCAGCCGGCAGCTAGGACGGGACGTGGGTGCTGCTATGCCTCTGGAAAAGCCAATCGACCAGGTTGTCGAGGCCGACCTTCGGAGACTTATCGAAGGTCAGTTCTCAGAGCGGAAGACCATCGAGTACAAGCAGGACCTTCGGTGGGAATCAAACGGCGAGAGGAAGGAGTTTCTCGCCGACGTTTCGTCTTTCGCTAACTCAAGCGGGGGCCACTTGGTGTATGGCATGAAAGAGGAAGGTGGCCTGCCAATTGAGCTTTCCGGGCTGGACGTAGATGACCCAGACTTCAAGGTCGCCGCGCTGGACAACAGCATTCGAGATGGCGTCAAACCCAGGATACCCGGCGTGGTTGTTTGGCCCGTCGGGCTAGAGAGTGGGAAATTGGCTATCGTGATACGCGTTCCGAGAAGCTTTGCGTCTCCTCACATGGTGACCTATCGGGGCAGCTCGCGCTTCTTCGCACGCACCTCGAACGGCAAATACCAACTTGATGTTGAAGAGATCAGGGCTGCCTTCCTATTGTCCGGCAAGACCGCAGAGCGCGTGAGAGATTTCCGCCTCGACCGAATTGCCAAGATCAGGGCCGAGGACACGCCCGTGCCGCTGGTGCAGGGTGCAAAAATCGTGCTTCATGTTGTGCCACTGTCGGCGTTCTCATCATTCGCTCAGATCGACCTGCAGTCGGTTGCCGTCATATCCCGCGAACTGCACTTCATACCGCTAGGCTTCGTCACAGGCTGGGATGGTCGGTTTAACCTTGAAGGCTATGCCAGATACATCAGCTTACGAGACGGTCTCTCCTTGGGTTATCTGCAGATTTTCCGGACTGGCGCACTCGAGACTGTGGATACTTCACTGGCGTCGCATTCCGCGGGCGTGGGCTATCTCCGAGGAGCCAATCTCAAAGCGGACGTGATTGAGAAGCTTGGGTATTACCTCCCGTCTTTAAAGGGCCTGGGAGTGGATGTTCCTCTGGCGGTGATGATAAGCCTCCTTGGCGTCAAGGGGTACCGGGTCGGCCCTCAAGAAACAGCAGCGATACACGGCATCGGGCGGTTCGACAGAGATGTGATTCTGGTCCCAGAGTTGCTTTTGGAGAGCTTCGATGCCGACATCAAGCACCTCTTGAAGCAGACCTTCGACATGGTGTGGAACGCTGCTGGGTGGGCCTATTCGTTTGAGTGACGGATAGCGACGGAGGAGAATTTTTGAAACGAGTCCAGGTCGGAGCGCTAGAGACCTAGGGCTTGGCGCACTGAACACCAGACGCCGCCCCCGGCTCTGAGGTAAGCGGCGATGGCCTTGCCCGCGTTCTTCAGGGCCGCCTCGACTGGCTTGCCTTGCGACATGCAGGCGGGGAGCTGGGGGACGTTGGCAACATAGCCGTGGTATTCAGAGTCGAAGATGAGGCTCACAAGGAATTGGCGGCTTTCAGCCAGAAAAGAATTCTGCAACAAAGGAGATGGCGCGAGCCAAAGATTTGTTCCTTTCAAGAATGTTAGAATTAGGCAGGTAGGGAGGCCGGTTGAAATGGGTGCAGCAAAGGAAGAGGCGAGGAAGTTGATCGAGCTGCTGCCCGATCATGCGACGTGGGACGATATCATGTACGAGTTCTACGTGAAGAAGAAACTCGCGAAGGCGTTGGACGAGGCGGCTGCTGGCAACCTTGTCTCACACCAGAATGCGAAACAACAAGTCCTCTCGAAATGACGAGAATTGAATGGACACGCTCTACCATCAGCGACGTCATGGTATCGGCAGAATTCGGAGGAGTTATGAAGAAGAGCAAGCTGGAGACGGCCAAGAGCCTGGCAAATGCACACTTTCAGGTTGAGCCAAACCTCAAGCGAATTTATCTCATACAACCAATTAACGATCAGGATCCGAACGACCCAATCAAACTTCTTGAAGTAGTCGAGGGGACGATCGAACGCGGCATTGAGCCGGTCAGTTTCCCTGCCGATCCCGCGCGCGGCATGGAATATCCTTTGATGATCATCGAGATATCGCCAACTGAGTACAAGTCCATTCGGACCGCCGGTAAAGTTCGACTTAGAAATCACGATTGGACAATCGGCGAAGAACTGCTCGCACGTTAAAGGATGCGCCATCATGCCAGCGACAGATGAAGAGTGGGCGAGAAGTTACGCGGTACAGGCGCTTTCCGATCTTGACGCCCGTGAGAAGCTTGCCGATACAAATGCAAAGAAGTGTCACCGTCTTCACTTTCTCCAGATGGCAGCAGAAAAAACATGTAAGGCACATCTCGTCAGGGCGAATGGACACAACAAGGTAAGGAAGAGCCACGCTTATGTTGCGCGTAACCTTCCTATTATCGCGCGTGTTTTCTATCCGCTAACTAACGATAATAACCAGATAAATCAGTGGGAACTCTTGGCAATAACGCGCCTTGCACGCGAGATAGAGCTACTGGCGCCGGCATGTGATGATGGTGATCTTCGCAGGGATAACAGTGAATACCCATGGGAGGGGGCGCGCGGAGAGATTTGTACTCCCTGCGAGTACAACTTTCCAAATATTGATGACGGAAGTAGAACGATCATTCGGTTGATCAAGCTGATTCGCACAGCCGCTGAATCGTACAGCCGCCAAGAATGAAGGGATTGCAATCGACGGAATATGAACAACGGACACAAACCCATTGGAGTACTCGCCATTCAAGGCGATTTTGCCCTGCACGCCAAGATGCTGGAGCGGATTGGCGCGCCTTACATGCTGGTGAAACACGCTTCCGAGCTTGCGCAGGTTGGCGGCTTGATCATGCCGGGCGGTGAGAGCACCACCATGCTCAAGTTTTTCTCGAACGAAGGCATGGGCGAAGCGATCAAGGATTTTGTGGCGAGTGGTCAGCCCGTGTTCGGGACGTGCGCAGGAGCCATCCTACTGGCCAAGGAAGTCTTGAATCCCGCGCAGGAGCATTTGGGCCTTCTGGACATCAGCATCGAGCGCAACGCTTACGGCCGGCAGGTTGACAGTTCCGTGCGTCAGGGTGAATGTCCCGAGCTCTCGCCCCACCCAGTGGAGATGGTGTTCATTCGAGCCCCGATCATTCGCCGGGTGGGTGAACCAGTGCGGGTGCTGGGGCGCTGCGATGGCCTGCCGGTCTTGGTCGAGCAAGGCAATATCCTTGCCGCCACCTTCCATCCGGAACTGACCGAGGACGAAGCCGTCCACCGCTACTTCATCAGTAAATTGAATCACTGAATCATTTGGCCATTGAGCCATTGACGCATCGCCGTCAGCAGGCAGAACCAGCCGTCAGCCATCAGCTTTCAGCCTTCAGCAAGCAAGCAGTCGGAATGTTGCTGAAGGGGTGCTTGCGATGGCTGACGGATGTGAGCTGATAGCTGATGGCTGAAAGCTGAGAGCTTGACTCAACTGCGCGGCGACTTCTCTCCGGCTTCGACGCTAAACACCTTATAGTCAGAGTAGTGGTGCCGGTTCGTGTAGAGCTTTGCTTTCCAGACGACCTCCACCACCACATCTCGGGGCAGCCAGAACGCCAGTGAATTATGCTTGAAGTTGACTTCGCTGAAGTCCACCGTCGTGGTGACGTCCGCCAGGTTCGTTTGTCCTGGCAACAACCACGTTTTCATGCGGAGGATCTGGTAGGTAGTGGTGTCAACCCATGCCACGCCCTGCACCAGATAGGTTGTCCAGTGTCCCGACAGATCCATGCCGCCCCTAAAGGCGGCAGAGTCGCGCTGTGCAAAGCCGATCACATAGGTCTCCTGACGCTCCAGAGTTTGGTGCCCGAGCAGCCGGAAGTCCGACCCCGTCCGATACTGGGGGTGAAACAACAGCGGCGTCGAGACAAACCCGCGCGTCACAATTGGAGACCCTCTCATCACACGCTGCGCGTCCACTTCGCGGCCCGCCGAGTCTTGGCGGAATTCGTTCAGGCGGGTGGCGAGCGCCCCCTGTTCGGCGAGCGCCAGATATCGGAATCTGTAAGCGGTGGATTCGTTCGTGCTGCCCAGAGTCTGCTGCTGGACCTCTTCCGTGCAAGCAGTGCTGGGAAGATTGCGAACAAAGGACTCAACGTCATCCCCCACTCTTTTCAGGATAAGCGAAAGTTCGTCTTGTCCCGTGGCCGGCTCGATTCCCTTAAGTTCATGTGCCGTTTTTGCCAGTTCATTCAAGGGCATATTGAGCACCGACAGCGTACCACGCCCTCCGGTTGCGCGGCTCGGTCCGAAGGGACGGACAACCCCGGCCGGGTTTTCGTTGCCTTCCAAAACGAAAGCTTCCGGCCCTAGCGCTGTTGATTCCGCTCCAGCGTTGGGGCGGACGATGGTGAAATCCGCCGTCTGGCTCGCCGCTACTTGACCGTTGGAACTCTCCGCCGTCACCTTCAGCGTGTACTTACCGGGGCCGAAGGAGCCGAGGTCGATCTGCCTCATTAACCGTAAAACGTTTTGGCCTGCCGCACCGATGGCTTGCTCGGGCGACAGAGTAGTAATCACCCCGTCCGCTTGGCGAATGCTGAACGAAAGCTTGAGGTTGGGCTTGCCCGAAGACGCATCCTGCGGTACGCCCACTACGCCGAAACACGTGGTCAACTTATCGCCGGGAACGAATAGGGGTTGGGTGGGAACTTCGAGCTGAAATCCCTCCCCTTGCAGCGGATCGCCCGGATCGGGCGGCCCGGCCGCCGCCTGCACCCGGTTGGTCAGCAGCAGGCCAGTGAGCTGCAAACCGGTTGAGCTACCTGCCAGCGCCAACTCTTGTTTCCCAATGGCGATGGCTCCATCCGCAAACTGGAGGATCACCTCGAGCGCCAACGGCTCCAGTTTCGGAATCGCCATGCGAGCGTCAATGGCGAACATCTGCTTGCGGAAATCCGCGAGCTGCCGGGAATCGAATTCCAGGTCGATAAACCGCTGGTGTGCGGAGGCAATGTGCCCGGCCAGATCACGCGCGAGCAACAGAAATGTGATTCCGCCATGATAAACATCCCGGTCCGGGTCTTTTCCAAGACTCACCTTGCTTCCCGGAAGCGTCACTCGCACCGGGGCAGCCAGTCGGGCGTTCGGCGCCAGCAGCACGGTTCCATTCAATTCCGGAGCAAAGCTCGATCTCAGTTCACCACTCGCCACGCCAGCGAGGAGTTGGGCGGCAGCCGGGCTCATGAGCATTTCTTCGCCGGGCGGGATGGCCCAGTAGCCAAGGCGGTAGCGAAGGTGGTACCGCTGCTTTGCGACCTCCACTCTGATGTGCCGGAACGACCCGTCGTAATTGGTGTTCGAAGGTTGATAGACCAGCGTGTAAGCTTCGCGCAAGTCGTCGTCCACTCGGGAAAGTCCTCGAAGCAGATCGTTCTGGTTCTTGATCAGTATTCCGCCCGTACCCGTGGCAAGCTGCTGCAAATCGTCGTAGACGTTATCTTTTCCCAAGCGGCCTAGCCAGTCGAACTTATTGGACCCGGGTCCCACATTGGCGGCTACGAACGCTTCCTCGTTGTCGGTAACCTCCATAACGCGGCCCTCTGCCCCGTAGGGTGCGGTCAGCCCCGAAGCATCGATGATGTAAAAGGCCACGTTAGCGCGATTCGCGGCGTCAATGGTCGAACTCAGTTGAGCCTGTGCTTCAGGTGAATGTATAAACCCCTCGGAGAAGACCACCACATTCTTGCGCCCGGGGATATCCGCATAGGATTGAGCCATCGCTCGCAGGGCAACAAACACTGCCCGGGCTTGCAGAATGCTAAGGTTCCAAAGGTAGTCTTGGAGTGTCTTCAACCCGCGCACATCGCACCCGGCGTGGGTCATTCCCCTGCCAAAGCCTCCCTGCTGGCTCGCACAAGCCGCCACCTTGCCGTTGATTTCCTCCTGCGTTTCGATCCTTTGCTGCGCGCTGAAGCGTCCCGAGGTTACGTGCTCACTGATTTTCCTCAGGGCACGTGCGGCCTGATCTTTGTCCTGAGTAAACGGCTGCGCAAGGTGCAGGCTGCTGTCAACCGAGTAAACGGCGACAAAGTCTTCCGAAGCAACCTGAGTCTTCAGGTATTTTTCCGCAGCCTCACGGGCGCGTTTCAAGTTGGCGGCCTGGATGTCCGCGATATCGAAGACAATTGTGATGAAGCGGGCATGGGCAAGCTTTTCGGCTTCAGTGGTGTTGGCCGAGGCTTGGTTTGTGCCCGCGCGGGTGGCTGATACGGGTGGAGGAAGAGGAGCAATTTCTTCCGGATTTTGCGAGCCAACGCTGGCTTGGCGCGCCGCCTGTGCTCTCGTCTGAGTTTGCGGGGCGCGCGTGGCGTCCGATTCGAGTGGCAGCGCGTTGCCTTGAACTTCTAGCGGCGCTACTTGGGCAGGCTCTACGGGCGGCGTGAAGGAGACAATCTTCTGCGGCGCGTCGTTCTCGTAAACGCGGAAATCCTTGGCAGTCAGACCGCCAACGTGGCGACCCCTGTTATCAGTCACGATCACGTCGACCGTCACGGAAGTGGTTACGACTTTGATGCTGGAGCTTGCGCTGGGCTCTTGGCCGCTAACGCGCAGTCGGCTAGGGATTGAAGAGATAAGCAGTAAGATCAGTATTAGAGAAGCACGCTGGGCAGACTTTGTGAGTTTCGATCGCCAGCCATCAGGCCAAAGGTTCGGGAGTTTCCTTCCACGCCCCGGCGTGAGTGTAGCCTGTCGCCTCCCGTGGATGCCAGGAATTCCCATTTAGGCCTTTCCCTGGCCAAGATTATACCGCTGTTTACACCCGGCGGGGACCTTCGCCGCAGATCAACTCGGAAACGCCGCTTCTCGCACTAGCGGCATCCCAGCCCTGCTTAGTTCACTTATTGCTGGGGCGGGAGACTAGTCGGCTGAGATAGAACTTAGAATCTATTGCGTAGACCGCTTCCCCAACAATGTGTGGAACGAAGTAATAGGTCTTGTCTGCTTCTGCCTTGAACTGGTGCAGAGAAACCCAATATGCTGCCCCCAAGCGGCTGATCGCACATAGATGGTGTTCGCCCGGATCGATTGGAACAAAGAAATGGGTCCGCCCCCTGTTGGCTCCAACCCATTTCCCGCGCTAATTCCAAAACCGAACACTCAATCCCAAAACCGGACACTCAATCTCCGACTGCCCACGGGAGCTTGTACGCTATCGGTCTGTCGATTCAATGAGATACAAGGGGTCCTTGCGATGGCGGCCCAATTGCCAGAGCGATAGTGGGCAAATCCGTTTATGCTAGATCGAGGTGAGTCAATGGGAACACTGTGGCAAGACATTCGCTACGGCTCACGGCAGCTTGGCAGGAACTCTGGCTTCACGGCTGTCGCGGTCCTGACACTTGCCCTGGGCATCGGCGCCAACACAGCGATCTTCAGCCTCATCAATGCGGTCCTCCTTAAGACACTTCCGGTGGCCCATCCTGAGGAACTCGTTCTCCTGCGGTGGGAGTCGCCGCATGTCAAGACGGACTACCTTCCTTATCCGACGTTCAAGCAGTTGCGCGACAACAGCCAGGCTTTCGACGGGATGTTTGCATTTTGCAGCCTCGCGCTCGCTACGAGCGTGGATGGTGCGCCCAGCATGGCCGCGGGCCAACTTGTCTCCGGAAACTTTTTCTCGATGCTAGGCGTGCAGCCGACCGTGGGGAGGACGTTCACATTTGACGAAGACCGCATCCCAGGTGGCGATCCAGTCGCGGTGATCGGCTACCGCTACTGGAAGCGCCAATTCGGGCTCGACCCGGCGGCGGTGGGCAAATCCGTCACGCTCAACGGCGTGCCTTTTACCATCGTCGGTGTCACGCCTCCCGGGTTCGAAGGGATCGCTGTAGGCGACACGCGAGACATTTGGATTCCTATGATGATGCAGGCCCAGGTGATGGATGGGCGGCCGCTTCTCGACGATCCGAAGGGGTGGTTTTTCCAAATCATGGCTCGCCGTAAGCCTGGCGTCGGCCTGGAGCAAGCCTCCGCCAACCTGAATGTGGCTTACCAGCAAATTGCGCGGCAGGAAACTGGCGCGCGGATGACCCCACAAGTGGAGCGAGATCTGGCAAACCAGAAGATTGAACTGCTGCCTGCCAGCAAAGGACTTTCTGATACGCGTGACCGCTTCGCCCAACCACTTCTGGTTTTGATGGCTCTGGTTGGCCTGGTTTTGCTAATTGCGTGCGCCAATGTGGCCAGCCTTCTACTGGCGAGGGCGAGCGCGCGTCGGAAGGAAATGGCCGTACGCTCCACGCTGGGCGCTGGCCGGGTGAGACTGGTTCGCCAACTTTTTACTGAGAGTTTGTTACTTGCCACGTTGGGTGGTGTCGCAGGGCTTGTCCTGGCGCGCTACGCGGATGACCTTCTTCTGGCGCTTCCTCTGGATAACGGAGGAAGGCTCGTCCTCAGCTTGCAACCCGATGCCACCATCCTGATCTTTACGGCCCTGATTGCCATGATGGCCGCGTTTCTTTTCGGAAGCGCCCCCGCTTGGGATACTGCGCGGATTGATTTGAACGCGGCTCTCAATTCCAACACGCGAGGCGTTGTGACTGGAACGGGCAGTGGGAGGTCTCGCTGGGGTGTGCGCGAGCTGGTCGTGATGGGTGAAGTCGCGTTATCGCTGTTGCTGTTGGCTGGCGCTGGAATGCTTTTGCACAGCTTACAAAGACTGCGGGAGGTTAATCCCGGATTCAATCCGGATGGAGTGCTTTTATTCAGGGTGGACCCGGCGCTTGTGGGTTACAGGGAAAATCGGATTGTGGACTTTTACAAGCGGCTGGCCGACGACGCCGCTGCGCTTCCCGGCGTGCGCTCTGTAGGCCTCGCGGCAGTCCCGCCAATCAGCCCTGGGCAATGGCGTACGGGAGTGTTCGTTCAAGGGCATCTCCCGGGAGCCAATGAAGACACGACCGTCGCTTGGAACCTGATAAGTCCCAATCTTTTCCGGACGCTGGAAATTCCTCTGCTCCAGGGGCGCGACTTCACTCCGCAAGACGATTCGGCCGCGCCCAAAGTTGCAATCGTCAACCAGGCGATGGCGCGGTTCTATTTCAGCAATCAGTCCGCGATCGGTAAGCGTCTCAGCTTTGCTGGCCCCGGAGGCGGGGAGATCGAAATCATTGGCGTTGTGGGCGACACGAAATATGCGGGCCTGCGCGATGCGACGGGCCGCATGCTCTATCTGCCTTACCTCCAGGCGCCTGCTGGCAGCTCAACCGTTGGGATGACGCTGGAAATTCGTACCGCTGGGAACCCAGAGAGCTTGGTGGGCGCAGTGCGTCAAGCCATCCGCGGAGTCGATAGTCACGTGCCCATCCGGGGGTACATGACCCTGGCCCGGGAGGTCGATAATTCTCTTGCTCAAGAACGCGTGGTCGCGCAGCTATCGAGCTTTTTCGGATTGCTCGCTCTGCTCCTCGCGTCGCTCGGCCTTTATGGAGTCATGGCTTACACTGTGGCACGGCGGACCAGCGAAATTGGAGTTCGCATGGCGCTCGGTGCAGGGGGGTCGCAGGTTTTGTGGATGGTGCTGCGAGAATCGTTGGAAATCGTGGGGCTGGGAGTCCTAATCGGGATTCCACTCGTGCTTGTGTTTTCGCGGCTGATCTCGAGCCAGCTTTACGGAGTCAGTCAGGGAGATCCGCTAACGATCTGCATCTCCATTGTCTTGCAGGCAATTATCGCGGCTATTGCCACTTACATTCCCGCGCGCCGAGCAA
>Ga0187781_10001743_pt1 | contig 16565 bp, 15 predicted proteins | sample 0715_SJ02_MP02_2_FD_132447 | JGI IMG/M metagenome (GOLD analysis project Ga0187781, IMG submission 132447) | Tropical peat soil microbial communities from peatlands in Department of Meta, Colombia - 0715_SJ02_MP02_20_MG | ecosystem: Environmental > Terrestrial > Soil > Wetlands > Peat | place...
CCGGCGGAACGCGGCGCGGGCCCGCACCAGCAGCGCCTCGGTGGCGTGCACGGTGCGGTCCAGGTACCGGGCCACCTCGGGCACCGGCAGCCCGTCGAGGTAGCGCAGCGTGAGCGCGGCCCGGTGGTGTATGCCGAGCCGGCCGAGCACCTCGCGGGCCCGGATCCGGTCGACGGCGGCCTCCCACGGGTCGTCGACGAAAGCCGGCTCTCCGTCGAGCAGGCGCAACCCGCGCTGCTCCCGCTCGATCCGCCGCCAGTGGTCGGCGAGCTTGTGCCGGGCCACCCCGATCAGCCACGGGATCGACGGATCGGGCGCGCCCGGCGTGCGGACGGCGTGCACGGCGGCCAGGAACGACTCGGCCGCGAGGTCCTCGGCCAGGCCGGTGTCGCCACAGCGGGCCAGCAGGTAACCGTAGACGTGCGGCAGCGCATCGTCGTACAGATCCAGCAGCCTGAACGCCGGGTCAGGCCGCACCTGTGGTTGCCTCACACCCCCATCGTCGTCCGGGCGGCCGACATTCCGACGGGCAATGCCTGACTTCTTCGTGGCAGCGGCGGTTGAGCGTGACCGGTCAGGCAGGAAAGGCTTGCTGGAGCCGTACCACGATCAGGATCCTCACGTGGGCAACCGAGTGCCTCGCTGGCCGGCGGCCGCTGAGCGGCAGGAGGAACGGCAGCACCGGAGACCCAAACCGGATTAACTTTAAAGCTTCTATTCCCTGAATCCCTCCAGATTAGATAGAGTCCGGAACATGCCTGCGGACCCGGCCGACCTCCTTCGTCAACGCGGCTATCGAGTCACGGGCCAGCGCCTGGCCGTGCTGCGCGCGGTTTCTGGGGAGCCCCACGTGACCGCCGATGCCGTGGCCGAGACCGTCAGGGCCGAGATGGGTGCCATCTCGATCCAGGCGGTGTATGACGTGCTCGGCGTCCTGGTCGACGTGGGCCTGGTCCGGCGCATCCAGCCTGCCGGGTCACCGGCGCGCTTCGAGGCCCGGGTCAGCGACAATCATCATCACGTGATCTGCCGCGTCTGCGGCCGAACGGCCGACGTCGACTGCGCGGTCGGCTCGGCGCCCTGCCTCACGGCGGTCGACGACATGGGTTACGAGATCGACGAAGCCGAGGTGATCTACTGGGGTCGCTGTGCGGAGTGCCAGTCCCAGACCCGAAGGTGAGCCGCGCCGGTCGGCACGCCGATGTCGCAGCCGACGGAGAACCGCAGACATGGAGGTCCCGAGTACCCCGTCAATGTCAATCCACAGCGCATGGCACGCCAGTGCCTGGCAACCGCACTTCAGCCAGAAAGAGGACAACATGGACGACGAGAGCAAGTGCCCGGTCGTGCCCTCGACCGAGGGCCGTTCGAACCGAGACTGGTGGCCGGATCAGCTTGACCTGAAGAAACTCCAGCAGAATCCCCCCGCGGCCGATCCCATGGGCGAGGACTTCAACTACGCGGAGGAGTTCAAGACCCTTGACCTCGATGCCGTGAAGAGGGACATCGAGGCGGTCATGACGACCTCGCAGCCCTGGTGGCCCGCCGACTACGGCCATTACGGGCCGCTGCTCATCCGGATGGCGTGGCACAGCGCGGGCACGTACCGCATCGAGGACGGCCGCGGCGGTGGCGGGTCCGGCGACCAGCGCTTCGCGCCCCTCAACAGCTGGCCCGACAACGCGAGCCTCGACAAGGCGCGCAGGCTGCTCTGGCCGGTCAAGCAGAAGTACGGCCGGAAGCTCTCGTGGGCCGACCTGATGATCTTCGCGGGCAACTGCGCACTCGAGTCGATGGGCTTGAAGACCTTCGGCTTCGGCGGCGGGCGCGAAGACGTATGGGAGCCCGAGATCATCAACTGGGGCTGGGAGGGCACCTGGCTCGGAGACGAGCGCTACAGCGGTGACCGTGAGCTGGCCGAGCCCTTCGGCGCCGTGCAGATGGGCCTGATCTACGTGAATCCCCAGGGTCCGAACGGCAACCCGGACCCCCTCGCCGCGGCCCGCGACATCCGGGAGACGTTCCGCCGCATGGCCATGAACGACGAGGAGACGGTCGCGCTCATCGCCGGCGGGCACACGTTCGGCAAGACCCATGGCGCGGCACCCGAATCACACCTCGGCCCCGAGCCCGAGGGTGCGCCCCTTCAGCAGATGGGCCTCGGCTGGGCGAACGACTACGGCACCGGCGTGGGTGACGACGCCATCACCAGCGGGCTGGAGGGCGCCTGGACGCCCTCCCCGATCAGGTGGGACAACAGCTTCTTCGCGACCCTGTTCGGCTACGAGTGGCAGAAGGTGAAGAGCCCGGCCGGCGCGTGGCAGTGGATCCCGACCGATCCCGCCGCGGCCGACGCGGTGCCGGATGCGCACGATCCGGCGAAGAGGCACACCCCGGTGATGCTCACGACGGACCTCTCGCTGCGGATGGATCCGGTCTACGAGCCGATCTCGCGGCGCTTCTACGAAAACCCGCAGGAGCTCGCGGACGCCTTCGCCCGGGCGTGGTTCAAGCTGACGCACCGCGACATGGGGCCGATCTCGCGGTACCTCGGCCCGCTGGTTCCCGCGGAGCCGCAGATCTGGCAGGACCCCGTCCCTGCGGTCACGCACAGGCTGATCGGCGCGGAGGACACCGCCGCGCTCAAGCGCACGATCCTCGCCTCGGGGCTGACGATCTCCGACCTGGTCTCGGCCGCCTGGGCCGCAGCGTCGACGTTCCGCGGCACCGACAAGCGCGGTGGCGGCAACGGGGCGCGCATCCGCCTCGCTCCCCAGCACGACTGGGAGGTCAACAACCCCGCCGAGCTGGCGAGGGTGCTGCGGACCCTGGAGGGGATCCAGCGTGAGTTCAACGACGGGACGAAGCAAGTCTCCCTGGCCGACCTGATCGTGCTCGGCGGCTGCGCCGCCGTGGAGCAGGCCGCGAAGATCGCCGGGTACGACGTTGAGGTTCCGTTCGCGCCCGGGCGCACGGATGCGTCTCAGGACCAGACCGACGTGGAGTCCTTCGCCGTCCTCGAGCCGGCCGCAGACGGGTTCCGCAACTACCTCGGCAAGGTGCAGCCGCGACAGGCGGAGCACACGCTGGTCGACCGGGCGAGCCTGCTGACGCTGACCGCTCCCGAGATGACCGTCCTGGTGGGCGGCCTGCGCGTCCTGAAGGCGAACTACGACCGGTCCGATCTCGGCGTGTTCACCAACCGGCCCGGGACGTTGACCAACGACTTCTTCGTGAACCTGCTCGACATGGGCACGACGTGGCAGCCGACCTCCGAGGCCGAGGACACCTTCGAGGGCCGGGACCGCAGCACGGGCGAGCTGAAGTGGACCGGCAGCCGTTTCGACCTGGTCTTCGGCTCGAACTCCCAGCTCCGCGCCCTCGCCGAGGTCTACGCGAGCGATGACGCCAAGCAGAAGTTCGTACGCGACTTCGTGGCCGCGTGGAACAAGGTCATGAATCTCGATCGGTTCGACCTGGTCTGAACGTCCTCGGCCAGGTGACCGCCTGACCGCCATCCAGTAGCCGGCGACAGCGCGGGGCGCGCCCCGCGCCCCGCGCTGTCGCCGTGCGCGGCACGCCGCACCAGAACGCGGAAGCGCCTCGGGGCGCGAACTGAATGATCCCGCGAGGGCCGGCGGTCCCGCCTGGATCGAGGAGGGGCGCGGCGGAGGCGGAACGTCAGCCACCGGGTATGTGCTGATGCCGGTCTCCTGAGCAGGTCCCCATAGCGGACACAGAGAACGAATCAGGGCAATAGGCCGAACTAACTAAATGCACATGTGTTCGCACAGTCACTTGGAGCCATTTTAGTGACTAATACGCCCTCGTTCTGTTGCGCTCAGCGATCGGCGGACGGTGAATGGTGCGTAGGAAGCGGCTCGGACGAAAGGAGCCGCCGTGCGTGACACGTGGACTGCCTGATGAAGGAACCCCCCGGCTTGCCCGCATTCCGCGTGCGCACCATGGCCAGCGGCTGACCCGGCCGTGAAGGCTGCTCCGCCGCCGCGTGCCACGTTCCGCGAGGTCTTCGCGGTGGGCGAGTTCCGCGCGCTGTGGCTGTCGGTGATCTTGTCCGCGGTAGGCGATCGCCTGGCCCTGGTCGCCCTGGCCGTGCTGGTCTATGAGCGGACCAGGTCGCCGCTGCTGGCCGCCGTGGCGTACGCGGCCGGGTACCTGCCGTGGGTGATCGGGGGGCTGTTCCTCGCCGACCTGGCCGACCGTCGTCCGCGCCGCACGGTGATGGTGACCTGCGACGCGGTCCGCGCCGTCCTCGTCGCGGCGATGACCGTGCCGGGCATGCCGGTTCCGGCACTGGTCCTGCTGCTGTTCGCCGCCACCATGTTCGCCTCGCCGTTCGAGTCGGCCCGCGCGTCGATCACGCCCGGCATGCTGCCCGGCGAGCGCTACGCCCTGGGCGCCGCGGTGATCCAGACCACCTACCTGACCGCGGAGGTGGCCGGCGCGGCCGCCGGCGGAGCAGCGATCACCTTGTTCGGCGTGCGGCCCTCGCTGCTCATCGATACCGCCACGTTCGTGGCCTCCGGCCTGCTCATCGGGCTAGGCACGCGGGCCAGGCCCGCCGCGGCCCGCCCAGATGCCGCCCGGGGCTCGCCGCTGGCGCGGGCGGCCGCGGGGCTTCGGCTGGTGTTCGGTGACCGGGCGCTGCGGACCGTGGTCCTGCTCGGCTGGCTGGTGGTCTTCTACACGATCCCGCAGGGAATCGCCGCTCCGTATGCGGCCAGGCTCGGCGGCGGCCCGGTCGCCACCGGGCTGGTGCTGGCGTCGACCGTAGCGGCCACGGCGATCGCCACCCCGCTGTTCAGCCGGTTCGTCAGCCCCCGTCGGCGGCTTGCGCTGATGGGGCCGCTGGCCGTGGCCACCGGCGTCACCCTGGTCCTGACCGCGCTCCGCCCCGGGCTGGCCGTCTCGCTGGTGATCTTCTCGGCCGCGGCCGCATTCGGTGCCTATCAGCTCGCCGTCAATACCGCCTTCGTCGTCAGGGTGCCGGACGAGCGGCGGGCCCAGGCCTTCGGCATCGCGAGCATGGGCGTCGTCGTCGCCCAGGGGGCCGCCTTCGTGGCCGCCGGCGCCGCCGCGGAGGTCGTGACTCCGGCCTCCGTCATCGCCGCGGGAGGCGGGATCGGCGCCGTGGCGGCCTTCGCGCTGACGCTCAGCTGGCGGCGCCTGACGGCGGTTCGAGCAGTACCTTGACGGCGCCGGTGCGCCGCGAGTCCTTCAGCGTCAGGATCGCCTCGTCCCAGCGTTCGAGCGGGAAGCGGTGCGTGATGACCGGGGTCAGGTCCAGGCCGGCGGCGACGAAGTCGAAGTAGTGCTCCATCGAGTGCTTGGCCACGCCGCCGACCTCTTCGATGCCGAAGCCGTTGGAGCCGATGACGTGCAGCTCCTTGAAGTACAGGGGGGTCCACTCGAAGCGCTTCGGCGGCTCGACGCCGGAGATGACCAGGGTGCCGCCGGTGGCCAGCAGCCGGAGGGAGGTCTCGACGGTCTCGGTCGAGCCGATGGTGTCATAGACCACGGCCGGGCCGTCCTGCAGCCAGTCGTGCTTGCTCCACGGCTGCAGCGGCGTCGTGCCGACGCGGCGGGCGACCTGGGCGACGAGCTCGTCGGGCGCCGAGGACAGCACGGCGTGCGCGCCGAGGCGGGTGGCCAGACCGGCCCGGGCCCCGGACCGGGTCGCGGCCCAGACCTCCACGCCCGGGTACAGATGCCGCAACAGGGCCACCGCCGCGAACGCCAGCGTGCCCGAGCCGTACACCAGGACGGGCTGGCCGTCCGGCGGGGGCGCGAGCAGGATCGAGCGCAGCGAGACGCTGACCGGGTCGGCCAGGACGGCCGCCTCGTCGCAGACCTGATCCGGGATGGCGAACAGCTGGGACGGGTGCGCCGCGAAGCGTTCGGCGTGCGCCCCGAAGGCCGCGGCGCAGTTCCCGAGGTGAATCGAGACCGGCAGGTCGCCGGAGCGGAAGTTGCGGCACCAGGGGTAGCGGCCGGCCCGGCAGGCATCGCACGGCGGGTCGATCCCGCGGGGCGCGCAGGACAGCCACGGGTTGAGCACGACCCGCGCGCCGGTATCGGTACGACGGCCCACCACTTCATGGCCGAGCACGTGCGGAAAGGACACCAGCGCGGTGAGCGGGTTGTCGCGCGAGCCGTTCAGCAGGATCTGCTTCACGTCCGAGCCGCACAGGCCGGAGAATGTCGTCTCGACGCGGACCCAGTCCTGGGCCGGAAGCGGCGGCTCGTCGACGTCCTCGATGCGGACCGGCGCGAGCCGGGACACGAAGGCGTGCCGGTCGACGCGCCCGCCGATGGTGGCGACCGCCTCGCGGGCCAGGTTGTGCCGGAACATCAGCGCCTTCACGTCCACTCTCCTTCACCGACCATCGGCCCGCACCGCCGCCAGCGGTCCGGTTACCGAGAATTATGCGGCCGGGCTGCCTTCTTATCCGTCGATCCCCGGACAGACGAGATCGGACGGCCTGTCACCGGGGAAAGCCGCCCGGTGACCATGGCTTTGTTGCCTCGCTCCCCGCGGCTGCTGTGCTAGTTTTGGCTCTCCCGCAAAGACGACAACGGAGGTACACGGTTTCCATGCTGCGCCGACTCTTTGTCATCGCCGCCTCCGTGGCGATGCTCGCTCTCAGCGCACTGCCGGCTTCTGCCGCCCCGTACTCGGCCACGCACAAGCTCTCCTTCCCGCACCACAGCGGAATTTCCGCCTGGGGCACGTACGAGAAGACCAGCAAGGGCATCTACGTGGACGTCTGCGCCAAGGACACCGGGAGCGCGTTCGCGGTGGGGGCGGTCGTCGTGGGGACGAACTCCAGCGGCTCCCGTCAGGGCAATCTGGGCGCGGTCGCTTTCGGTCACGGCACCACCCAGTGCCGGTTCGGGACGATCCGCTACTCCGCGCACCTGAAGACCTACATCATCTTCTACAACAGCCACGGGTACGTCACGTACAAGAGCCGTTACAAGAAGATCTTCTGACGCGGGCAGGCTCATTCCGGCGGAAATGCCCCGGTGCCGCACCTGCCGCGGCACCGGGCACCTGCGGCCCGGGGCTAGTGCGGGATGCCGGAGATCAGGTCGCCCGCCCGGGCGAGCACGGACGTGCGCGACGAGCCGCGCGCCGATTCCAGCCGGTCCGCCGTGCGGTACAGGGCGTACAGGCCGTGGACACCGGCCCAGCGGGCGGGCTCAGGTTCCCAGCGCGGTGAGCGGTGGCCGACCCAGGGCAGGGTGGTGAGCGGGCTGGGCACGCCGCGCACCAGATCGGCCAGCGTCCGGCCGGCCAGGTTGGCGGCGGCCACCCCCTGACCGGTATAGCCGCCTGCCCAGCCCAGGCCGGTGCGCGGATCCATCGTGACCGTGGCGCACCAGTCCCGGGGCACGCCGAGGACCCCGCACCACGCGTGATCGAGGCCGGCCTCGGCCGTCACGGGGAACATCCGCCGCAGGATCCGGCCCAGCTGGGCCACGGTCGACGCCGCGATCGCCCCGTCGTGATCGAGCCCGGAGCCGTAGCGGTAGGGGACGCCGCGCCCGCCGAGCGCGATCCGGCCGTCGGCCGTGCGCTGCGCGTAGATGTACGCGTGCGCCTCGTCGCCGAGCGTCTCGCAGCCGTCCCAGCCGATGGTCTTCCAGGCGGCGTCGCTGAGCGGCCCAGTGATGATCATCGAGCTGTTCATCGGCAGCAGCGTCCGGTGCTGGCCGGGCAGGCCCGCGGTGAATCCCTCGGTGCACCGCAGGATGTACGGCGCCCGTACGTCGCCCGCCGCGGTGCGCGCACGGCCGGCCGAGATCGCCGCCACCCGGGTCGCCTCATACAGCAGGACGCCGGAGCGGGTCACCGCCTCGGCGAGCCCGGCGACCAGGTCGGCAGGCTGCACCCGGGCGCAATCGGGGTAATACAGGGCACCGATGGCCCCGGTCACGTGCAGCCTGTCGTCCAGTTCTGTCTTGGTCAGATACCGAACGATCCTTGGTCCGTCGCCCCAGGATCGTTCGTGCTCCAGGTGTTGTCGCAGCCGGGCGTCCTGGGCGGCGGAGGTGGCGATGGTGAGCGTCCCGCCCTTCACCAGGCCGGCGTCGATGCCTTCCGCCGCGCAGACCCGGGCCACCTCGTCGATCGTCTCCCGCAGGTACCGCTCAAGCTCGCGGACGCCGGCGTGGCCGGCCGGGTGCAGGGCGTAGCGGGACCGCGAGCCGGGCAGGCCGGCCGTGACCCAGCCGCCGTTACGGCCGGAGGCGCCGAACCCGGCGAAGTCCTGCTCCAGCACGACGACCCGCAGACCGGGGTCGGCCCGCTTGAGGTAATAGGCCGTCCACAATCCGGTGAAGCCCGCCCCGACGATGCACACGTCGGCCTCGGTGCCGCCCGGCAGCGACGGCCGCCGCGGCGGCACGCCGCGGGCCTGCCACCAGTAGGACACCTCGCCGTTTCGCACGCCGGGCCTCCGTCCCGTGAAACCTCTCCTCGGTACACGCACCACCGGCCGTTCGGCCCCAAGAAGAATAAATTATCTGAAATGCCATCAAACGTAGTATCCGAGGCGGGCGAATCGCCATCAGATGCGACAGCCTGGGCACAGCCAGGCTTTTCGGATCACCGGCAGGGTAGCGTCAAGGTATGCGACTTGGGGTGCTCGACGTGGGGTCGAACACGGTCCACCTGCTCGTGGTCGACGCCTATCAGGGGGCCAGGCCGATGCCGGCCTTCTCCCACAAGGCCGAGCTCAGGCTCGCGGATCAGCTAGACGACGGAAGCGCGCTGTCCGAGCAGGGCGAAAGCCACTTGCGGGCCGTCGTGGAGGAGGCGCTGCGCATCGCGGAGGACAAGGGAGTAGAGGACCTCATCGCGTTCGCCACCTCGGCGATCCGGGAGGCCAAGAACGGCGAGGAGGTCCTGGCCAGGATCCGCGACCAGACCGGCGCGCAGATCACCGTGATGAACGGGCACGAGGAGGCCCGGCTCACGTTCCTGGCCGCCAGGCGCTGGTTCGGCTGGTCCTCGGGTCGGCTGCTCGTCATCGACATTGGCGGCGGGTCGCTCGAGATGGCCGCCGGACCCGATGAGGAGCCGGACGCGGTGGCCTCCCTGCCGCTGGGCGCCGGCCGCCTGACCAGGGACTGGATTCCCGCCGACCCGCCGGCCGCGCAGGACGTGCGCCGTCTGCGCAAGCATGTGCGGGCGCAGATCGGCCGGGAAACCGGCGGCCTGCTCCGGCACGGCACGCCCGATCATGTGGTGGGAACCTCGAAGACCTTCCGCCAGCTGGCCCGGATCGCCGGCGCGGCCCCGTCCGCCGAGGGCCCGTACGTCAAGCGCGCCCTGCGGCACAGCGACGTCGCCGCGCTCGCCGAACGCCTGCCCACGTTGTCACAGGCCGAGCGGGCCAAGCTGCCCGGCGTCTCGGCGAGCCGGGTCGCGCAGCTCCCCGCGGGTGCCATCGTCGCGGACGCCGCCCTGGACCTGATGGGCGCCGGCCAGCTCGAACTCTGCCCCTGGGCGCTACGCGAAGGCGTCATCCTCAGGCGCCTGGACATGCTCGCCCAGGGCCTGGAGGATGACGCCTGATCGCCAGCGACTTAGTTGTCGCTGCCCGGCACGAGACGGATGCCCTCGCCGAGCTCGTCCGAGTCGAGGACACCGGCACGGGTCGGCGGACGCTTGTCCTGGCCAGACGGGGCCGACCCCTGGCTCGGTGCCGATGAGGAGGGCTGGGCCTCGGTCGCGCCGGCCGGACGCGACGCCGTGGCGCCGGCCTGCTGCGCGGCCGGGCGGGGACCGGCCTGGGCGCCCGGACTCGAGGGCCCGTTCGGCGCGGCCGGCCCGTTCGCGGCGGTCGGCCCGTTCGAGCCCGCCGGGGCCCCGGCCGGGCGCGCCGGGCTGGCGGCCTCGCCCGCGGCGATCGCCTTCGCGGTGGCCTGTTCGACCTCCTCCTCGAGCGACATGCGGGCGCTCTCCGCCGCGACGAGCGAGGAGACCCCGTCGAGGATGTCGGTGAGCCGCTTGATCGTTTCCGCGTGCCTGGTGGACAGCAGGTTCAGGCGGCGCTCCGCTCCGTCGTGGATCGCGGTCGCCCGCGCGGTGGCCTCGTCGAGCGCCTTCTTGGCCTGTGCCTTCGCGCCGGCCAGGACCGCCTCGGACTTCTTCCTGGCCTCGGACGTGGTGTTCTCGGCCTCGGTACGGGCGGCGGTCAGTGTCTTCTCCGCCTCGGCCCGCGCCGACGTGATGGCCCGCTCGGCCTGCTCCTGGGCCGCGGTCAGCATCCGCTCGGCCTGCTCACGGGCCTCGGCCCGGACCTTGTCCGCCTCCTGCTGGGCGTCGTTGCGCTGCCGGGCGATGTCCTCGTGGGCCTTGGACTTCTGGGACCTGGCCTCGTCGTCGGCGAGCTTGAGTATCTGGGCGATGCGCTCGCTGACCTCCTCGTGCGCCGGCTTGGCGCCGAGGGCCTGCTGGCGCGCGGTGGCCAGGTCGCGCCTGAGTTCCTCGGCGTCATCAAGAGCACGGGCCAGACGCTGTTCTAGGTCCCGGATCTGGCTGCGGCAGCGGGCGATGAACTCGTCCACCTGTCGGCGGCTGTACCCGCGCATCTGCATCTCGAACGCATCTTCGTGAGTGAGGTTCGGCAGGAGATCACTGTTGTCATTCATGGCTTTCCGAGATCAGGTAGTCCGAAGGAGGCGGAAAACGATGTCCGGAGGCTGGCGGTGCTAGTGAGGCGCAGAACCGCCTAAGTGACGAGCGGGACCGCTACTTCTGCAGCGTGCGTGCTCAGGACGAGGGTGGGCAGGCGAATACGAGCATGACTCTTGTCGGTTGCACTGCCCCGCGCAACCGAAACGAACTAGTGTCCATGTTTATCCACATCTGTCCGATATAGAACGAGATGGGACCTGTTACGGCACGTGAGTGCTTTTGGCAGAGATGCCGCTGTGGCTCCTGTGATACGCAATACCGGATTGACGGCAACTGCGCGGGGGTTTCGCGGAATCGTTACCGCCTGGCTGGGTAAAACCGCACGTGAAGGTGGTAGGTGAATGACCCTGATGGGTCATGCGGAGGAGCAGTGTCGGCACGTAACCTGGGGCACAAGCGCACGGAGCCGCGATCAGCGCCGGAGGTGAGCACGATTCCCAGGCAGTTGGACCTTCGTGTTCATGACCGCGTCGCCCTTGACGAGATCGAGCTCTACGCCGAGGTGCTGAGCGCGGTGGCGGCCAGCGACCGGCCGCTGACCCCCGCCGAACTCGACGAGGCGCTCGGCATCGGGGATAACTAGCCTAGCGGGACGGTCGCGGGTCACCCTCGCTGACTAGTGCTGCCGGTACATGGCGTCCGTGCTCCAGCGCGCGAACCCGAGTCCTTCGTACATCCTGATCGCGGGCACGTTGTCCTCGTCGACGTAGAGCATTGCCTCGGCCAGGCCCCGGTCGCGCAGGTAGTGCAGCCCGGCCAGGGTCAGGGCCCGGCCGAGCCCGGTACCGCCCTCGCCCGGGTCCACCCCGACGACGTAGACCTCGCCGATGCCCTGGTCCGCCTCCGCGGGGCCGGGGACCTTGGTCCAGTGAAAGCCGGTCATGACGCCGCCGCGCTCGGCGATGAAGAAGCCCGCCGGGTCGAACCACGGTTCCTGCTCGCGCAGCTCGAGGTCGTGCCTGGTCCAGGCGCCCTGTTCGGGATGCTTGGCGAATGCCCGGCCGTTCAGGCTCAGCCACTGCGGTTCGTCACGACCGGGCCGGAAGGTGCGCAGCGTGGTACCGGCCGGGAGGCGGGGCTCCTCGAGCGGGTCGCTCAGGGACCGGCGCATCTGCCACAGGGCGCGGAACCGGTCGAAGCCGGCCGCCCGGGCCAGCCGAGCCGCCGCGGGCAGGTCCCCGTGCGCCCAGAGCCGCACCCGGTGCCCACCCGCCTGGGCGATCAACTCACGCACTAGGGCCAGGCCGAGCCCGTGCCCCCGGTGCAGCGGGTGGATGACCAGCTCGCCGCTGACGTCCAGATCGGGGTGCCCGGGTGAATCCAGGTACGCGTAGCCGGCGATCTCGTCGGCCACGGTCAGGACGAGATCCCGGCCCGGCACCGGGTCCGTGCCGGGACCGGCCGCGTCGTAGCGCACGTGCAGCAGCGCATGTTCCGACAGCGGCGCCACCGAGTCAGCGGTGGCCGCGGCCGCGGCCAGGTCCAGGACGCGGACGATCTGGGCGGGGGTGAGCCTGCCCACGGTGATCGACCACTGCGTCACGGGGCCTCACCGGGCAGGCGCCGCGGCGCGGACGCCGGAGCCCCGGATGGGCCCGACGCCGGCCGGGGCGTTGCGGGCCCGGTCGTCGCTGCCGCGCTCGGCCCGTTCGCTCTTGACCGGCACGAACCGGTAGCCGACGTTGCGTACCGTGCCGATCAGGGCCTCGTGCTCGGGGCCGAGCTTGGCCCGGAGCCGCCGGACATGCACGTCGACCGTGCGGGTGCCGCCGAAGTAGTCATAGCCCCAGACCTCCTGCAGCAGCTGGGCCCGGGTGAAGACCCGGCCGGGGTGCTGGGCCAGGAACTTGAGCAGCTCGAATTCCTTGAAGGTCAGGTCCAGGGCCCGGCCGCGCAGCCGTGCGGCGTAAGTGGCCTCGTCGATGGCCAGCTCCCCCGACCGGATCTCGTCCGGGGCTTCGGCGACCGCGGCCAGGGCCCGGCGGCCGAGGGCGAGCCTGATCCTGGCCTCCACCTCGGCGGGACCCGCTGTGGGCAAGATCACGTCATCCGTGCCCCACTCCGCGTTGACCGCGGCCAGGCCGCCCTCGGTCACGATCGCGAACAGCGGGCAGTCCAGTCCCGTGGTGTGCAGCAGCCTGCAGATGCTCTTCGCCTGCGCCAGGTCCCGCCGCGCGTCCACCAGCACCGCGTCCGCGGGTGGCGCCTCGATCAGGGCGGATGCGTCCGCGGGCAGCACCCGGACCGGGTGCAGCAAGAGCCCGAGAGCGGGCAGGATCTCGGCGGACGGCTCGAGCGCGGCGGTGATCAGCAGCAGGTCGCTCACGCGATGGCACCTCCACTCGCCGGTGCGGGCGCACCGGCGTGCTTGTATAAACAGACAAGGACCCGGGGGCATCGACGCCCGGGTCCCGCTGACAGAAGGATACCCAATGGCCAGAGTGACAATCCAGTACTGGGCCGCGGCCAAGGAAGCGGCGGGCGTGGCCATGGAGTCGGTCGAGGCGGGGACGCTGGCCGAGGCGCTGGATGTGATCGTGGCGCGGCGCGGGGACGACGAGCGGCTGCGCTCCGTGCTGATGGCATCGTCCTTCCTGGTCGACGGCGCGCCCGCGGGCCGCCGCGCGCCCGCCGACCTGGTCCTTCCGGAAGCAGCCCGGATCGAGGTCCTGCCGCCGTTCGCCGGCGGCTAGCCGACCCCGCTCACCTGCCTCAGACGGCCCGGGCGCGCGCTGCGTGTTGCCCATAGCGCGACAGCACCCGTCGGGGCCATCATCGTGGACTGCTACCCCGTGATCACGGCGGTAGCGGTCCACGATCACCGGGCTGGTCCTCGGTCGCCTCAATCGCAACAAGATCCGTGGTCTGCTGGGCCCGGGCGTCAGATATGGGCTATCCGCCGCCTGAACCAGGCCGGGCACGCGGAGCTTGATACAGCACTAGGCGGCTCCGATCCGTATCTCGTGACGGTAACGACGGGAGCATTCCGGTACAAACCGCGCATCGCGGAAGGCGCTCCGGTTATCGTGTGTCAAAACCCCGCTCTGAACGAGGTTTTGACACACACTGACCGATAGTGTGACCAATGTGAGGTTCGGTCTCTGCGGGCGGGTGCGGGGATGCGGCCGCCAGAGTCGCCGAACGCCGGGGCGGGCCCTGCCGTCGGCCGGGTCGAGCCCTGCGCATCGTTACCGTCACGAGATTCGCGACAGGGCCCGCTAGGTGTCGGAACCCTTACGGGGGGTGGGCAATCCGCTGGTATTGCGGCACACTGAGGGGATAACACCCTAGAGTGGTCGCATCAGCACGTTCCGAAGTCATACCCCCAGCGGGTGAGCATGAGCCAGCACGTACCATCCGGCGGTCCGGGCCCGGAACAACCCGGCCAGCCGCCCAGGAGCAGGAATTCTCCTGGCGAGTTGAACCGCCCGGCCACCACGCACGTGTTTACTGGTGTGCCAGACGCGGGAACCGCGCCCCGCTCAGGGCGGGTGGCTGACGAAGCCTTTGTCCGGGCCCTGTACGCCGAACACGGCGGTGCCCTGCTTCGCTACGCTCTCCACCTCACGGGCGGTGACAGGCAGCGTGCGGAGGACCTTGTGCAGGAAACGATCGTGCGGGCGTGGCGCCACCCCGAGGCGCTAGCCGACCGGCCGGCCAGACCATGGCTGTTTGCCGTCGCGCGCAACCTCGCGGTCGATTCCTACCGTGCGCGGCAAGCGCGTCCGCCAGAGACCGGGCAGGCGGCCTTGGAACTACTCCCGGCTGACGACGACGCCGACCGGACGCTCGAGTCGTGGGCCGTGGCCGACGCCCTGGCGTCCCTGCGCCCCGACCACCGGCGCGTGATCGTGGAGACCTACTACCGGGGCTGCTCGGTGGCGGAGGCGGCGGCTACGCTGGGCATACCAGCAGGCACGGTTAAGTCGCGGACGTTTTACGCGCTGAAGGCGCTCAAGCTGGCGCTGCAGGAACGAGGGCTGGCGCCATGACACAGCAGACATGGGACTGCGCCGAGGCCAGGCCATCGCTTGGCGTCTACGTGCTCGGCGCCATCGACCCCGCCGAGCGCGGGCTGGTCGATGCCCACCTGGTCACCTGCCGGGACTGCCGCGATGAGCTGGCCGGCCTGGCCGGCCTGCCCGCGCTCCTGGCCCGGGTCAACCCGGATGAGATCAGCCGGATCTGCGCCGACGACACCGTCCGCCCGGCGGCGAGCGACGATCATCCGCCGGAGGAGTTGCTCGGCACCGTGCTCGGCCTGGCCGAGGCCAGGCGGCGTCGCAACAGGTGGCGTTACCTGTCGGCCGCCGCGGCCGTGGTGGCGATCGCCGCGGGCCTGTTCGCCGGGCTGAGCTCGGCCGCCTCGACGACCGTCACCCGGACGGTGCCTGTCGCGGTCGGCCTCACCGGCTCGTGGGAATGGGTGCACGGGACGAACCAGGCCACGGGGGCGACGGCCACCGTCGGCTACTCGCAGCAGCCGTGGGGCAACGCGTTCCAGGTCCTGGTCGACCGCGTTCCGCTGGGCACCACCTGCCAGCTGTGGGTGGTCCACCCGGACGGCGCCTGGACCCAGGTGGCCGCCTGGACGACGGCTGGGGGCGAGGGCAAGGTCTGGTACGGCGGCTCGATGGCCAGCACCGCCGGGTCGATCAGCAAGTTCGTGATCACGGCAGGAAAGAAGGTCCTGCTCACCGTCACGCCGACCTGAACCCGGCGGGTCGGCGCCCCGGGAATGGATCCCGCCTCCTCAGCGCTGTCCATGGGCGTGACTGGCGGGCTGATCGCGCTGGCCGCGGCTCTGCTCGCGGCGACGGCACTCGGAGTCGCGCTGCGCCGCCGCGCCGGGCGCTTCCGCCCGGGACCGCCGGGGACCAGCCGGACCACGGCCAGGGCCGGAACCGGTGTCCTGACCGAGGCCGATCTCGGCCGCAGCCTGGGTAAGCAGGCCACGCTGGTGCAGTTCTCGACCGCGTTCTGCGCCCCGTGCCGTCCGACCCGGCAGATCCTGGCCCAGGTCGCGGACATGGTGGACGGCGTGACCCACGTCGAGATCGACGCCGCCGCGCGGCTGGATCTGGTGCGGCGGCTGCGGATCAGCAGCACGCCCACCATCCTGGTCCTGGGCCCGGACGGCGCCATCGCCAGGCGCGCGGTGGGCCTGCCGCGCAAGGCCGACGTGATCGCCGCACTGGGATCGGTGGTCCCTGAGCCCGGGCCGCCGCCGAAGTGACAGCCAGACGTAGCCCGAATAACATCGGGTCCGTGATGTCCCAGTCAGCGCAGCTGCTGACCAAGCGGCGTGCCGTGGACTTCTGCCACGTCGCTACCGCGATCTGTCCGCGTCCGGCCGCCGCCCTGATTCCCGGTCCTCGCGGCGCCGCGTTCATCTGATCCCGGCGCCCGCGGTAACCGGGGCCGTGGCGGCGGCTGACGACAGCAGCCGGCTCATGGCAAGGAGCATGACCATGGACATCGACCCGCGCGGCCCCGATTCGGCGCGGCGATCGCCACCATCGTGCTGTCGGTGGTCCTGATCACAGTGACCTCCCCCCAGACAAACGCGAACTTCTGAAACACAGAGAGGAAATTCGACTATGAGTCATTCCGACGTCCTCGTGGACGCCGACTGGGCCGAGGCCCATATCGGTGACCCTCATGTCGTCATCGTGGAGGTCGACGAAGACACCAGCGCCTACGACAAGGGCCACATCCCGACCGCGATCAAGATCGACTGGAAGAAGGACCTGCAAGACCCGGTGCGCCGTGACTTCGTGGACAAGACCGGCTTCGAGGCGCTGCTGTCCGAGCGGGGCATCTCCAACGACGACAC
>Ga0187781_10001744_pt1 | contig 16564 bp, 10 predicted proteins | sample 0715_SJ02_MP02_2_FD_132447 | JGI IMG/M metagenome (GOLD analysis project Ga0187781, IMG submission 132447) | Tropical peat soil microbial communities from peatlands in Department of Meta, Colombia - 0715_SJ02_MP02_20_MG | ecosystem: Environmental > Terrestrial > Soil > Wetlands > Peat | place...
CAGCCTGGTCGATTGGGCCGCCGCGAAATTTCCGTTCCTGCAAAAAGAAATCCCGCCGGAAAATTCCGGCGCCGCGTAGCCGAAGCGAGCTTGCTCGACTCCGCGCCTCCGTGGCCTCCAGTCTTTGCTCTGTGTCCTCTGTGGTTCAATCAGCGCTGCCAATCGAGGCCGCTTAACACAGAGTGCACAGAGAACAGCGTGGAGAGCACGGAGGCGCGGAGTCGAGTAAGCTCCGCTTCGGCTACGCGGCGCCGGAATTTTCCGGCGGGATTTCTTTTTGCAGGAACGGAAATTTCGCGGCGGCCCAATCGACCAGGCTGTTTCCCGAGAGGCCGAAGAGTGCGGCGGTGGCGTTTCCCGGCTCGAGCGTGAGAATCAAGGGAACGCCCAGCGCGCCGATGGCGTGCGTGGCGGCGTCGGGATGCGCCAGCCAGTAGGAAAAGGCCGCGGCGTTGACAAAAAATCGGATCGCCAGATTCACTCCATTCGTGCGGAGCCATTCCGCGCGCGTTTTGGTTCCGGAAAGGCGCGATTTGGCGGAAAGGCTCGCGCGCTTCATGACGTGAAGCCCGTGGCCCGCGGCAAACAGCGCCCATAAATCGGAATGTGCAGGAAGATGCATGATTGAAGGATTCCACTTTCGATCGAGCCCTAGGCGTGAGTGGTGCGTAGGGCCTCGCGACGCCTTGCGGTTCCTCTGTGTTCTCGATGGTTTGCTCGGTGCCCTCTGTGGTTCAGCGAGCGCCGCCAATCGAGGCCGCTTAACACAGACTGCACAGAGAAAGGCGTCGAGAGCACGGAGGCGCGGAGCCGAGTTGCAAGCGGCGCTTCTCTTTGCGGCTACTCGAAGCCGATGCTGAGGACGGCGGCGCCGGTCCACTGCGGCGCGGTGCAATTCGGCGTGGCGATTGTGGAGGGCAACGCGCCGCCGCTCGACGTGGTCGAGGAATTCGTCGAAGGGCAGACGGTCCACTCGCTCACCGAAGTGGTGGCAAGCTGCGCCGTTGTGGCGTTGCCGGTCATTGCGATCCAGTAGAGCCCGGGCTGGAGCGTTCCGCTCGTGACGCTAGCCTGCTTGTAACCGGTGGACGTAAGATTTTGCGCGCCAATGTGGGTGACGAGCGCGCAGCTCGACGTATTCACCGCGCACGGCCCGTAGAGGCCGAGGTCGTAGTCATCCGAAGTGCTCGAATCGAGCGTGCTGACGTCGTAATCGATGTGGCTATAGCTCACCGCGTAGGGAATGATCACGCCCCACACTTTCACGGCGTTCGACGAAAAGCTTTGCCCTGAGCCCGCATGTTGCAATCCCCAAGACGCCAGCGCCGCAGGAGACGAGCAGGCGCCCCCGCTATCTTTGATGGAGACGGTGCTGCCGGAAACGGAGAACTGCGCGCAGTCGTTATTTGCCGGCGTCGAACCTGTCTGCACCACCACGTTGCCGGCGGTGTCCGGCAGCGTCCAGGTGCGATTCGCCGTGATGCTGTGGGAGAAAGTCCCCACGTTCGCAGTATTCGATTGCAACGAAACGGTGCCGGCAAAATTGTAGTTGGCGTACCCGTTCACGGTGCCGCCGGGTCCGCTATCGGCCAGCGGCGCAGGCCGCTGAATATCCACTGAGACAGGACCCTGGCTGAGGATCGCATCGTCGAAATAGACGTAATTGTTCGCCGCGGCGGTATTTTCGAGCAAAAACACGCGCATCGAGTGCGTGACAGTGGTCGAAACGCTGTACGCGTTCGGAACGCGAAAGATGATTCCGAAATTGCGCGTGGGCGTCCACGTGTTCGCGGCCGCGACTTGCCAATCCGCGCCGGTCACATTGCAATTGCAGGTGATTCCGTTGTTGTAGGTGAGCGAAGCGTTGGTGGATTGCCAGTTGCCGGTGCTCGTGGAAGTGCCCGCGTAGTTTGCCGGAGCGAGCACGCGTGCGTTGGCGGAGGCCGATGTAATGCGGTCGGCTTCGGTGCAATTCGGGTCCCAATAGAAGCGGAAGCCGGGGCGGAAATTATTCGACGTGGAGCCGGAAGCGACGCGGAACATGAGTGTGTATTCGCGCGTGGCGTCCACTTGAATGCAGGCGGAATTGACGCCCAGGCCGGCGGTGGCGCCGTCGCCCACGCGCACGTTGTAACTGCCCTGCGTGTAGGTGTCCACACCGGGATTCGAGCCGGCGCTCGTTTCCTGCAAATAAATTCCGCTGCCCGCTTGATTGATGTTCGTTCCGCTTGCGCCGCCCCAGTAAAAAAGCGTTGTGGAATTCTGCCAGCCTTCAAAGCCCGAATTGCCGAGAAGATTGGGGCCCGCCAGATCGTTCATTCCGTAATGCATCGAAGGCAGCCAGTTGTGGCCGTTGTTGTCGATCGCCACGGTGGCGGTGGCCGGCTCGTTGGGATTCACCTGGTTGGTGTTGCTGAGCGAAAGGTAAGGGTCGAGAACGTGGATTCCGTTCGCCGAGCCGTCGGTGGGAAATTGCAGGCAATTGTAAACTTTCTCGCAGCGGTTGTTGGGGCCGAAAGTGATGGAGAGCGCCCCGATGACGTTGTAGCAGATTTGCCCGAACGCCGCGGAGCTCGCTTCGCAGTCGTTGCCGTAAATTTCGTCGTTGTTCGGATAGTTGCCGTTGGAATCTTTCTTGATGACGTACCCGGAAGTGGCTGCCGGAGCGAGGGTGCAGACGTTTTGCTCCATCACCAGCGCATTGTAAATGCCGGCGAGGCTGAAGCAGGTATCGCCGGTGGAATTGAGGCCCGCGTTGTTGTGACGGATGAGCGTATTGGTGCCGTCAAGATCGCCCACGGAAGTGTCGCCGAAAATCCCGTACGAATTTCCGCCGGTGCCCAGGGCGAGGTTGTTGCTCTCGATCACGGAGTGGCCGATGCTGGTGAGGTCGATCACCTTGGAGCTCGCACCGGTGGCCTGGAGGTACATTCCGAAGATGTGAACGTAGTTGATCTTCGAAGTGGCCTGGTTCGGATTGCGGACGGTGGTGCAACCGGTGGTAGCGCAGGCGATGAAGCCGGAGTTGTCCGGCACGCTGACGGTGCCGAGCCCGCTCTCCTGATAGCCGTAGAGGGAGGAGCCATCGCCGAGCAACTCGATCGCGTCATTCGTTGTGTTGTCGGTGATGGTGAGCTGGGCCTGGCCCCAGAGCAGCGTGGTGCCCGCCGGAATGGCGATATGGGCCGCCCCGGTGAGCGAGCCGGTGAGCCCGTGCGCGTCGCATACGCTCGACGTAGTCGAGGCAGCTGTGAGGCAGGCGTTGATTTTTGCCGCGGCATCGGCGCCGGTGAACCGCTCGGCTTTCGGCACGCCGTTGAGCGAATTCACGGCGGCGCTTCCGTTGACGTCCAGATTGAAACCGGGCGTCGTGGTGTTGATCCCAAGGGAGGTGGGCGTAAAGCGATGCGTGGCCGAAAACGAGTTGGCTAGAGTATTCACGCCGCCGCCCATCGTGGCGCCCGTATCGGTGAAGCTTGTGGTCGAGCCGGTGCCATTGCCGGTTGAGAGGTACGCGCTCTGATTCACGACGGAACTATTCCCCGAGCCGCTTGTGCCGCGAGTGATGCAGTATTGGTTCACCGAGGACGTTCCTGCCGGCGGCAGAGTCCATGTCAGCACGACGGACTGGTTGCCGCTGGTGGGAGTGATGGGGCCGAAGATAAGCGATGGCGCGGATTGCGTGTTGGCGGCGCAGTTGCCGCTGGAGGAGCGGATCGTGTAGAAGAGCGCCGTGCCTGGGGCGAGCGATCCGCCCGAAGTGAGAGTGCCATTCAGGCTCGTCGGCGGCATCACACTGGCGAATTCGATATTCAGCCTGCCCTGCGAGTCCTGCTCGATGCCCGCGCTGTAGCCATAGTTGGCCTGGTCTCCGAACAGGAAACCTGCGGCGGAATCCGCAGCAAGGCCGCACATCACATTGCCATCGGCGCACCAGCGCGTCGGGGGTGTTGAAATCGTCCCATTGATATTCAAGTTGTCGTTCAATCGAGTCGTATCAGAAGGATTCGAGAAGAAGTCCAGACCATAATTTCCGTTTGTCTGAAATCCCAACCCCTGCGGATTGCCGCTCGTATCGAGCGCCCGCCCAGTGCCAACCGAACCTTCCCCGAGGATTTGATAGGCACCAAGGCTTCCGGCTACGAGCCGAATGGCTGGGCCGCCCTGCCCCGTGCTGACGTTCTCGATGACGAGACCAGCCACCAGCGTGCCGCTTGCATTGATGCCGACAACGCCACAGTTGGAGCTGTTGCAGGACGAATCGGAGCCTAAGATATTCTTCAAGGTGATGTTTGTAATCTGCGGGACGGAGTTGCCGCCGTTCTGAAGCGAAATCAAATCCGAGTTGCAAGCCTCGGTCGTAAGGTCGGACAAATCCCATGCCCCCGGCCCGGAAGCGGAACTATTCACTGTGGAGGTGTAAGACAAGACGCAGCCGACAAGCGCGTTCGCATAGTTACCGGAAATGTTGACGAGTCCGACCGGCTGCGCGCTGCTCGTATCCACGAAGCACCAGATGTAGCCATTGGTCGCTGCCTGCCCGCCGCTGCCCTCGAAGGTATCGAACAGTGTGGCTGTCAGATAATAGGGGCAGTTGTTCGCCTGTCCGGTGGTGGAGACGCTGGCGGTGACATTGCGGGCCCGCAAGTTGGAGGTCGCAGCAGCAGAACTGCCGAACGCGATGGCCTGGTTGTGGCCGTTCACGGCCATATTTTCAATGGTGGACTCGTTGTGGGTGAACTGAAATACAGGCGCAGTGTTCGGGCTGGTTCCCAGCGTCGTAACTGTCACTTTCACTCCGGGTGCACTTCCAAATTGACCGGCACCAGGAGTCAAAGAGTTGCCGCCAAGGATGTGAATCGCACAGTTGGGCGTGAAGATTGCAGCAGTGGAAGGAAGCTGCGTCTGCGTGACGGCATAGGATCCGGGGGGAAAATAAAGGCTGCCTCCCGCGGAGCACGCCTGATTGATCGCCGATTGGATTGCCGCCGTATCATCGGTCACTCCGTCGCCTTTCGCGCCGTAAGCGGTTACATCCACGCGCGGCCGCGGCCCTTGCACCGACTCATTCCCGAGGACGCTCAGGGACGTTGGAGTGAAATTTCCCGGGCTGAAATTTGTGGTGGTGAGAGTGCCGCTGATGGTGGCGTTGCCGCCGACGGTAAGATTGCCGCCCAGCGTGAGCCCGAACGCCGAAATATTGTTTCCCGAACCGCTCGATGAAAGGTCGGCGGGAAGAATGACGTCCGGATAGTTGATCGTGCCGGTGATTCCGGGACCGGTAATCTGCACGACGTAACGTCCCGCTGGGGCGTAGAAATGGTAATTGCCGATGCCGTCTCCTTGGAAGGGGTTCGGAGCGGGAACCGTCAGCGTCGCGTCGGTGTAGAGCACAGCGAGGGGAGAGCAAGGAGTCCCGGTGGCCGTTGCGGTGCAGACAGTGATCGTCGCGCCCGCGACCGGATGGCCGGAAGGGCCGAAGACAATGTCGTCTTTCCTCGAACCCTGTGCATGGGCCGGAGCGGGCGCGAGCGCGGTCCACATCGCGAAGATCGCCGCTGCAAGAGAAATCCTGCGAATATTCACATTCCTCGTCATTGCTCTTCCCTTCCCTGGCGATTCATCCTTGCACCGCCGGCGAGGATTGTAATTCGTAATTTCATTTTGCGGAGCAGTTCTCCGGGCCGAAATCGGACGGGGGAGACTGGGAGCTAGGCCGCCATTGAACGGAAGCAGGCGTTCGCGGGCCGAGCGCGAAAGCAGCGCCGCCATTCCGAATCACTTCTTGCGATTCGGCTCTTTCTCTTTTTCGTCCGCCTCGAAGGGCTTTTCACTCGCGGCCGCCCCGCTTCCCTTCTCCTGCGGAGCTGCGGCCGCCGTTCCCAGCCCGTGTTTGGCCGCTTTCTGAGGATCGAGAATCGCGCGGCAATGCCGGCACACCGCGACTCCTGGCTTCACTTTTTCGCCGCAGGCGGGGCAATCGTTCATGCGCAGGGGGACGTAAGCCCACTCGCGTTCGACGCCCAGGGCGATCGCCGCGCGGCGATGCAGGTCGGAAATTTCGCGGAACGAGTGGCCGCGCGCCCACATGGTGTCGCCTTCTCCCACCAGGCGCTGATAGTACGCATCGCGCCGGGCAATCGCGGCATTCACCTCATCTGTCGTAGGGCGCGCGCCGGCGCACAAGAAAACCCCGTGGTCGTGGAGATCCTGGAGAAGATCTTCGGCAATCTCGCGCGCGGAAATCGTGAACGGGAAGCGGCGGTTGTCGCCCAAATCGAGGGCGTCGCCGCGCGAGGTGACGAGCAATACCGAATATTGCTGTCCTTTCCCGCAGGACGGGATGTGATAGACGCCGTGAGTTCGCGAAACGTACCAGTCTTGATCCGAGACGGAAGCAATCGTGACGGTTGCGGCCGTGTCGGCTACCGATTTCGTCTCCTCCAGAATATTGCGCGGGCCTGAGTGTCCTAAAGTTGCCATGTTCAATTGCATTTCCTTTCTTCAGTGAATGCGGCGGCTTTGTACAGCCTGTGTAATAAACGGCTGGCCGCGAAATGCCGGGCTTGCATCGTCCAATAAACTGTCTGCGGCGGAGTCGAAGTCGCGCTCGCGCCGCTCTTCTCTGCCTCCCAGAGCTCTTCTGCCGGATGTCCGCGGTTGCCGCCGCGCCCACTCGATGGCGCGAATGATCCAGTCGCACGCCGCGGAAGTGAGCGGAATGAATTCGCCTCGCGGGCCGGCGAGGGTGTAGCAATGCTCGTACTCTCCGCGCGCCGGATAGGGGCCCAGAGCGGGGATGCGTACGCCGTCTTCGATCTCGATCGTTTGCGTGTACCACTGGTCGGGCGAACCGTAAATTTCCGGCGGCATCCAGCGTTCGATGTGCCAGCGATCGAGCGGAAGATATTTTGGAACGCGGCGCAGCTCGATCGCCTCGCGGACCAAATTGCCGTGTGAGTCGCGGTCGGTCCAGCATCCGCCAATCCATCCGAGCCGCGAGCCGCCCCAAACGACGCGGAAGTTCGGCTCGCCGTAGCGATTCGATCCGCCGGCGCGAGCCACGCGTTCCTGGATGGCAGCCGGGGCTTCGTGCGTTTCTCGTACAACCTGGATCATTCCTGGGTCCCGTGGAAAAGTGCGTCCCGGCCAAGCGCTTGAGCGACAGATATGAGACCGCCAGCCGGCGAGCCCTGAGGTGGCACTGCTGAAGGAATTCCGAGCCTTCAGTTTTCCGGCTGTCAGCGAGGGCGTAGTTGCCTGAGCCGCTCCCGCAGGCGCGCTCTCTCTTCGGCTCTTCCCCAAGCGAATGCACGAAGCTCACTGAGGACGAATCTCTCGGCTCCGGAAAATTCCCCTAATTTCTGCAAGAACGCGGCCTTAAGACTTAGTGAAAGGGGAGGCCTGGAATACGCCTCATCAACGCAATTCAGGATGTCGTCCAGAACGGCGTTAAACATGGCTCGCGTGACATTCACACCCGCTTCCTGGGATTTCAGAAGCGCATCCGGAAGATCATCGGCGATGTGCGCGATTGCCAGCCGGGGAAGCACGCCGGCGAAATCGCTGGCGTCCTTCAAATAAGCCTCGAGCGCGCGTTTCCAACGATCGGATAGGTCGCCGATGAGGACGCGCGCCTGGCGGACGTTTTCGATCCGGCGGACACAGAATTGCTCGAAGTGCTCATTCAGATGTCGGATCGGCTCTGCGGGAGAAGAAGCCGCTTTCAGACAGATGCAATGATGGATGCGGAGGAACACATACAACGCGTCTTCGCCGCGGGAGGCACGCAGTTCAGCGGCAATCCTTTGAATCGCGACACACGGCTCGCCGCCAGCGGGCACAAGCCATTCTCAGGAGGCAATTTCGCCGAGCCGGGAGTATCCCACGTGGCCGAGTCGCTCAGCTACGCGCACCAACGCTGGCAGGTCCAACTGATCTGCACTCTGCAAAAGAAACTTTCTAAGTTCTTCGCTCGCAAAAGACTCTGCCGGCCGGGAAGGCTTCACCGCTAACTCCGGCCAAATAATTTCTGCTGCCGAGCGGAGATCCTCCGCTTCGAAAGAGTCCAGGGCTTCTCGTATCAAGCCTAGCCGGTCTCTGGCAAGGAGGGTGTCAACGTCGAACTCCGGTGCCTTCGCAGTTCGTGCGGCTTGAGCAGCCGCTTCGCCTGATTGCGCGCGCTTCGGCGCGGTCATAAATCGCTCCACGAGTGCGCGGATATTACCCCACATGAGTCAATTACGCAAGGTGCCAATAGAGCCGGTGAGCCGACACAACGATCCACGGCATCATCCACTCCCGGGAACCCTTGCGCTCCTGTCCAATCACTGGACTTACCATTGGACGCAAGTGTGGAAGGGAGGATGCACCGTGTCCAGCCATTCGGCCAGTTTGGGTGCTCCAGCAGCAACAGCTTCCTCCTCACAGCCTCCATTCAATCTCTTTTACTTAGAACCCTGGAAGCCGGCGGCGCGTTGCATCTTCCCTCCTCGCCTTGCATTCCGGAATCCAACCTGCGGATCTGCGGGAGCGCGCCGCCCGGAGAGCGGCGAAGGTGGGCCGCGGAGGGGAGGCGGCGCGCCCCCACAGAGACCGATCAGTACCCCGTCGGAATGGCGAGGTTGCTGATGTAGGCGCCCGAGCGGGGCGACTCGTTCCACACCTGGAAGCCGGTGACGAAGTAGAAGATGTACGCCGCAGCGATGCCTCCGCTTGCGCCGTAAATCGGGAACACCGTCTGGCCGCCGACATCGTAAAAGTCGATGTCCTGCATCACCGCACGGCCCCAGTGGGAGAGATCGAGAAAATCAACGCGGGTGGAGTTCGCGTTGATCGACGACTTGATGGGCACACCGGCCATGGATTTTTCGCCGGTGAAGAGCAGGTCGAGATCGCTGGCGCGCCCGCCCGCTCCTTCCTTGATGATCTGCGAAATCGTGACGCCGAGCTGTTCCCACTGATGCTCTTGTTCGAGCGAAGTGTAAGCAATCAGCTTCGACACCTGGTTCGAGCCCAACGATTTGCGGACTTTGTTGATCGCCAGGCGCACTGCGCCGGGCGTGAGCGTGGAGTTGTTGCCGTTCACATTGGGAGTGGCGAGTTCCACCGGATAGGTAGCGCGGTTCAAGTTGAGCCACGTGCCCGTGGTCGCATTGGTCTGGTGATACAAAATCCCGAACAGCGACACGGGCTGCGCGCCGGTGAGTCCGTCGTGAACGATCAAGTCGTTCGGGCTCGTCCCGGTGGGCAATCCGTCCACCTGGATGAGCGAGTTGAACGGATCGACGAGCAGGATATTGGCCGAGCCGCGGTTGGTTGTGAGCGTCGGGTCGTACACCTGAATCGTCTGGTTGTAATAGAACAGCGCGGCGCCGGGCGGCTTGGCCATGTTGAACTGGGCAGCGACGCCGCTGGGCAGCCCGCTGGTGACAATCGAACTGACTGTGCCGAGCACGCCATTGCCGTTGGTCTGCATCAGTTTGTCGAGAAACGACCGGAACTGCGCCATGTTGTTCTTCACTTCGCGCTTGGCGGCGTTCTCGATCGCTTTTTCGGGAGCGTTCGAAGCGTATTCGACGAGCTTGGTGATTTCTACCGCGTGGCGGAAAAAGACCGGCGTGACTTGAGCCACGTCGTAGGTGGTTCCGGAGCCGCGGCCCAGGTCGCCGCCGTCCATATTCGCCAGGCCCGCCTTGCCTCCCGGACGGATCTGGAGCGGCAGCCGCATATTGCGGGAGCTGACGCGTTCCACGTCGCCGCGCTGCTGGATCATGGTCAGCAGGATGTCGTCGCGCTCGTAAAGAAGCGGAAGCTTGTCGCGGACCTTTTCCAGTTGCAGCGCAACCGATTGCGCATTTTGCATTTGTGCCATGTTGTTGGGTTCCCCTTTGGCGTGGCGGTGCGGCCTTCGGCGCGCATCGCCGGAATTGGTTTAGTGCTTCTTGCTGCTGGGATGTCCTCCTCGGACGGGACGTGCAGAAAAAATCTACAAATTCAAAATGTCGGCGTCGGACATGGGAGCGAAATTATGTCCGTGTGAGGACCAGTTCGGGCTCTGATTCAGGCGCAACCTCGATTGCTGGCCCTTGAATGCACTTCCGGCTCAGGGTTCGCGCTGGTGGGTCGGGGCCATCTGGCGGATTGCGAAGTCCTTCATACCGACCTGAATTCTTCGGACTTGGGAAAAATCCCGCGAGACGCTTACTTCTCCCTTCACTTCGAAAGGGAGCTCCGATCGGTCAGTTTGTTCAACCACCGCAAAATCCTTGAAAAAAAAGGCATTTAGGGCCGCAGCAGCTACGATGACAGATGCATCCATTTGGGTGTTCCATGACGGATCGTTGTTGATGGATATGTTCCAACCGATCGGCATATCCGTAATTCGGACGATTCGCCCAGCCACCACATCAATGTGAAACGCAACCACTCGTTCATCAGGGGCAATCCTAAGATCCGGGACTGACAGCAGGACTTGCCTTGATTGCAATCTCGTCGCGGCACCGTTTAATAGCACGGCAAAAATCACACCCAGTGCCAGTGACGCTATCTTTGCACGACTAATCATTCGGCACCTTCACTGTGACATGCACATGCCCTGGTCTGGTTGTACCCACCAACTGGCGGAAGGCGGCGGGCGTAAGGTCGATCACATTTCCCGGTGAGGGCTGAAGGGGTCTGGTTGCTTTGCCATTTGCATCTCGAGCAAATGGCCCTCGATCATTTATTTCAACGGATACGGTTTTCGCTACATCTTGCCCCTTCGCGTCTTTGGAAGTGTATGTCACCTCCACGGTTTGACCAAGCCGAGCCTTCTCGGAAGTCATTGCCGCTGCCATTTTTTCGGGATCAAACGTATCGCCGCTTGCAGTTTTATTGCCAGGTAGATTGTAATAAGTGGCCTCCCCGCTGAACTCCTTGGTCCCCGACTTCGCGGGCGCTTTTTGGGCCTTGCCGTGTTGATCTTGAGCCAGGTGCGACTCATGTCCTTCTCCCTCAATCAAAACATGGCGACCATCAATAGTTACCCAGTGGCGACACTCGATTGCTGCTCCGAATTCTCCTCTCCTGGCCGCGCTTCGAGGCTGCGAGCTCGCTCAATGCCGCGACCATAAGCGGGATTCATATAGAACCTGCCATTAATCCATGGCATTCTGGTTTCCGCCTTCCTTTAGCGGCCAGGAAAATTCATCGGCGCTTGAACTTTTCCTCTCACAAATTCAAAATGTCGGCGTCGGACATGCGGGCGTAGTCAATTTCGCGCGGCGACATGGCGCGGCGGCCGTCGTTGCCTGCGCCGCTCGAGCCGGCGATATCCACGCGGCGCTCGGCGGTCCGCTGGCGCGTGCGGCGTTGCTGGTCCGCCGAAACCAGCGTCGATGTCCATTCATTCAGCATGCGCTTGGCCACTCCCGGCAGCGCCTGGCGCGCGCGGCTGGTGATCAACGACACGATCGCGCGTTGATGTTCCGCATCGAGCGAACCCGAGCGAAAAGCTTCCCGCATCTGTTGCGCAAGCTGCCGATTCGAGCACAGCGTGACATCCAGCTCGCGGTAGATTTCTCCCACCACGCGATTTCGCGCGCTTTGGGCGATTCCCTCCGGCAACAGGCGGTCCACTTGCGATTCGATCGAATCGAGCACGCTTTGGACGGTGGCGGCGTTGGTGGCGTGGAAGAATTCGGATTGGGCTTGGGCTAGGCCGCGATCTTGTTGCGAAGCTTGTGCAGGCTGCGATTGCGCTTGTGAAGCATCCGCAGTGCCGTCATTTGCGCCGGGCACGGCGTGCCGTGCCCCTGCGGGAGCAGCGGGGGCAGGCCTCACCCCTGGCCTGCTGGTTGCTAGCTGCGCCATCGCATTTGCGAGCGATGCGAATGCTGCCGGATCGAGAGCTGCGACTGCGCGGGCCAGTTCGGCGTGGTCTTCGGGGCGCTGCGAAAAGAACAGAGCGTCCATGCGGTCGAGGTCTGCAAGCTGGGCCGTCGCTTTGCGCGCCTCTTCCGGAGTGGCAAACGTCTCGCGATAGGCTTGCGCGTCATCCCAGGCGGCGCGGAGATCCGGATTCGCGTCCAGAATCGTGGCCAGCTCCTCGGGAGTGACGGCCGGGGATTTGCCTTCGGCGCTCCTGGCTTGGTTCGCGTCGACTGCCTCTTTCGGAGATTCCTGCGCGCCGGAATGAATCCCCAGAATTTCGTCGTCAGTCTGAGTCGCGGGCACGTTGCGCTGGCGCCGATTGGACGGCGTCGCGAGTTCCGGCAGAGCCGTGGAAGTCGAATTCCCTGGGTGCGCTGTGACAGGATGCGCAGCATCCCGCGGTGCGGTTGAAGTCGTCGCCATTCAAATCCTCCAAAAGCCTGGATGAAGCGGTGTTCCGATCTGGTCACCGAAAATGAAGCGAAGGGTACTTTCGACTCTTTCTAAGTCGCTGTAATATGGACACTTACAGAGTACTAGTTCTCAAACGGTCGAAGGTTTTTCAAATTGAAACGAAGGTACTATTTTCCCGCCCTATCCCACACAGTATTTCTACTTACAGCGGGGGTGCCCAGCCTGTTCCGCATGGCATTTCAACCCTCCCGCAGAAATTACTGAGGTGCAGGATGAGCACGACGATTGATGCCTCCGCAGAGGCGAAGTCCAAAACGGCAAATTCCAATCCCAATGGAGTCGAGCGCCGGCGCCGCAAGCGCGCCAAGATCTCCGCGCAGGTCCACATCCGGGTCGCCAATGCACCCGAACCATTCGAGGAAGTCACGCGCAGCGTGGACGTCTCGCGCGACGGCATCTACTTCGTGACGTCGCGTGCGGGATACTGGAAAGGCCAGCCGCTCGAAGTGACATTTCCCTATTCCAATGCCGCGGGCTCGCTGAACCAGGCGCAGGCCGCTGAAGTGGTTCGCATCGCAGAAGAAGGCGCCGGGCAATACGGCGTCGCCGTACAGTTTCTTGCCGCAAAGGCGGAGCCGGCCGGAGCCAAGAGAGGCGCTGATCCCTTTGCTGACGGCTCAACCACCACAGCGCCAGGCCCGCCGACGAAGCAGCAAGCCGTGGTCCTCGCCGTGGAATCCGACCAGCGCACGGCGGATACGATGCGTTCGGTGCTTCAGAACGACGGCTACACCGTCGTGATCGTTCCCACCGCGCAGCAGGCGCTCGACGTCCTTCGCACCACCATTCCGGCTGTGTTCCTCGCCGAGGTGGAAGCCAAGGACATGTCGGGCCACGATCTCTGCCTCATCATCAAGCGCAACGATCGCTTGCAGCATGTGCCGGTGATTTTGCTGACCCGCTCGGCGCAGCCCGCCGATTATTCCGCGAGCCATCAACTGGGAGCAGTGGTTTGCATGGCCAAACCATTCAAACCCGAGCGGCTGCTGCATGTGGTTCGGCTGGTGGCGCCGCCGCCGGCGCAGAAGAGCGCCTACGGCACGCGCGTGCAATCCAGCGCCATCGAACGCACGCTCTAGCTGAAATTTCCAACCAATTCCCTTCCCGGGCGTCCTGAATCTTCAGGGCGCCTTTTGCTTTTCATCTTTGTGGCTCGGAGCGGATTCTCTTATTTGGTTTGGGCGTGCGGGTGTGGAGAGCTCCGCGTAAGATCACGCAAGGCTTTGGAAATGAGCCGAAGTGACTCCATGTTTGCGCCATTTCCTTTGTTGCGTTCCCGCGAAAGCGCATCCTCCAGAATTGATCTCGCTACGCTTCGGTCACCGGACAGCACCGCGATCCGGGAGAGGTTGACCAAGACGACTGCATCTGCGTCCGGCCGAAGTTTCGCTTTGTCCTGAGCCAGCAATTCCCGATAGTAAACCGGGTGCGAGGAGCTGTCTTCCACAAACGTGCTCCCATTCCACCGGTAAATCTCCGGGACATCGAGAATGCTCGCATCGCGGTGGGCCACGATGAAAGGAAGTTTTGCGCCATCGAGAGACACGACATCAAACTGGAAGCCGTCGAAATGGATCAAACGCCCCATACGGCCCGCTGCGATACCAATCACATCTAACTGCGACGATGCGGCACCAGTTTGCCGCTGAACTAACGCGAGCGGCAGACCTTGCACTCTGATCTCCGGGATAAACCGAATCTCTGGGTAATACGAAGAATCTATCGAGGACTGCCACAATCGCGTTGCGATAGCGCGACGGTCTGTCTCAAAGACGATGATCTGCGAAAGGTATCCGGCCCCATCTTCGGGGATTGCCCAGCAGAGAATGCCCACGTCCTCTCGCCCGGGGAAATGCTGGAAGACCAGAGATTGGGCCGAAGCGGTCTTCTCGATGCAGGCGGCGCACAACATCACCAAAGCCAGCCAGCGGAATGCGTTCGAGCGCAAGGTCTCACCTGCCCTTGATGCCACACGGGCCCAAACAGGTACGGGCTGACGCAACCTTGAGCAATATCGTCGCCAATCGGTCAGGCAAGGGGCGGGGAGGCCGCCGACGCGAGCTTGGCTGCGGCGCCTTGCTGCTTGAGGATGTAGGCTTTGTGCAGCATGGCGTGGGCGCGGACGTTTGCATAGCCCGCCGGCGCTTCGATTTTTGCCACTTGCCCGGCGTCGGAAGAAAACCAGCGCATGCAAATTTCGAGCTCGACCACGTGATTGTCGGCGAATTCATCGGGCACGATGCTCGGCAAAATTGTTTCGTTTCCTTGTGGCGCGCCGGGCACGGCGTGCCGTGCCCCTACGGGAGAAACCGGCTCGGATTTGACGATCGGAGCTTCAGCGACCAGCTGCGCGATTTCGCGGTATTGCTTGGTCCGCGACTCTTCGTCGGGAATAACAAACTCCTCGAGTCCGATCAGCCGCTTCAGCAGCGCCATATTTTCGGGATGCCCGAGGACGCTCTGAATTTGCGGGTCTGGATTCGCGAGCAATTGCAATAGCACCGCGCGCTGCTGCGACCACAGCGTCGGATACTGCTCGTCCGTTTCGGGATAGCTGAAAAGATTGCCTTTCAAGTCGGCAAGCCGAATCCATTTCGATTCGAAGGCCGCGCCGGCGCCGAGCAGCGTCACCTCCACGTCGTTCGGGCGATTTCTTCTGAAGCAATCGACGGCCAGCAGCATCACATCCGGATGGAAAAATTTCATCCGCCGCCAAACGAGCCCGATGCGTCCCATTGCTTGGTCGCGCGCCATCGCGTAGCCGGCGGCGGTGTCGTTATTGGCCATCGCGCCGCCGAAGAGCGCCGGAAACGCGCCGGTCAAAAATTGCGCGACGGGGCCCATCAAATTCGCGGCATGCTCCGCGAGATCCGGAGGGACTTCCGCCGGCGCCGGCTGGAAAAATCCTGCGGCGAGCGACTGGCCGGGTTTGGCGCGCGCGGGATAATGCGCGCCGGGCTCGGCCGTTTGATTTTGCAGCGCGTCGAAATGGAGCACTTCGCTATCGGCGTAAATCGGTGGGATGCCGTATTCGTACGTTTCCACCTGCAAATTCGAGAGCGTGTTGAAGCGCTCCTGCACGCTGATGAGCACGTCGCCGAGCGCGGGCCTGCCGCTCGACCCATCACCGGGCAGCGCGTGCAGGACGCGCCAGTGGTCATCCATATTTTCGTTGCGCGATTCGCAGTAAGCGTCCGCGGCGAGCGCTACATACGCGCCGTCAGGGAAAAGCTGCAAAAGTTCATCGCGCAGCGATTTGTCGTCGAGCGCGAAGAAGGCCCACGGGCGCAGCCACGTGCGCTGGAAGGTGATGAGATTGATGTTGAAATCGCCGCCTTCGGTGAGCGGGCCGCCTTGCGATTGCGCCAGGCGCGCGAGACGTTCGTACTGCTGTCCGCCGCCCACGACCGGCGCGCCGATTTTGTCCGCGGCGTGCGGATACGCCGCTTTCAGCCGCGCCTGGTGCACCTCCATGTTCCACTGGAGGTACGGATATTCGTGCATGTCATTGGCCCAGGGCGGAGTCTTCAACTCGAGCCCGCCAACGATGGTGATCACTTCCTGGCCATTCGGCACGCGCAAGCGCGTAGTCGCGGAGGGAATTGTCACCGTTTCCGCCGCAACGTAGTCTTTTTCCGTGAGCAGCGCGCCGCACGCCGAGCAATTGCCGGGCACCGTTTTTTCTTGTACGGGCGCATTGCCGTTGCCATTCGCTGGTTGGTTTTGCGTCTGCGATGGCGATTCGGCGCCGCAATTCGGGCAAACGTACACATCCTCGCCCAGCTTCACTTCCTGCGCCGAAATTTCCGTCTCGGGATGGAATCCGAAGCGCTGGCCATCGACCACATAGCGCACATAGGCGCCCACTTTGCCGTCGGTCCAGAGCTGAAACGCTTCCTCGACGATCAAATTGCCGATGCGATTGTTGCGCTCGACCAGTCCGGCGACTTCCGTGGCTGCTTTCGCCGCGGCCACGTCCTCTTCCGCCTGCGCCGACGCAGGGAAAAACCGCACGCGCGGCACATCCTGCGAGAGCACCGAGACGATCGAAAGCCCGAACGCCTGGTAAAGATTCGTGACGAATTCGTAGCGCGGCAAATCTTCGAGCGAAGTGTTGTCGGTGAGTTTTTGCTCGAAGGGCAGGTGCCAGTTCTGATCGCGCTCGCTCCACCAGAGA
>Ga0187781_10001745_pt1 | contig 16563 bp, 15 predicted proteins | sample 0715_SJ02_MP02_2_FD_132447 | JGI IMG/M metagenome (GOLD analysis project Ga0187781, IMG submission 132447) | Tropical peat soil microbial communities from peatlands in Department of Meta, Colombia - 0715_SJ02_MP02_20_MG | ecosystem: Environmental > Terrestrial > Soil > Wetlands > Peat | place...
CGCCCGGCGCCACCGAGACCGTGCCGCTCGGGTCGTAGAGCAGGCAGTCGCCCACCATGGAACGGGCGCCGGCAGTGAGGTGAAGCAGGTCCGGCTTCGTGGAGGCGGCCACGACCGGCCCGCAGCTTCCAAGGACATTCGGGACCATGATCGAGGCCGTCTTGCCGCATCGAGGCGGTCCGAGCACGAGGGCTGCGTGTTGGGGTGGAGCGAACGTGGCGCCCGAGGGCCCGAGGCCGATGTAGATGCCGTAGCCGTGCGACTCCGAGAATGCCAGCCAGCGAGCCAAGGCACAGGCATCGACGGCGGCGTCGCCGAGAGGGGCGGACCACGGCGAAGGCGGCATCCTCGCAGCACACCCGGGCAGCTCCCGCTCGTGCTACCGCCGGGGGTCCACAGCCCTCGGAGGGCGCCGCGACAGCCGAGGCTGCACGAAAGCGCGGCCACACGGCATGCTGTACCCACACCGCAAATGGCCGGAGGAGACATCCATGTTGGTCCCGCTCACGATCTCGGACTTCCTCGATCGGGCCGCCCTCGTCCACCCCGAGCGCACGGCGCTCGTGGACGAGCCCGGCGTTCCGGGTGGCTTCGGTGCCATGTCGTACGGTGAGCTGGCGGCCCGCGCCGCCGGCATGGCGGCGGCCCTCGATGATCTCGGTGTGCCCGAGGGCGGGCGCGTGGGCATCGTGAGCCCGAACGCCGGGCGGTTTCTCGTGGCCTTCTTCGGGGTGAGCGGTTACGGCCGCGTGCTCGTGCCCATCAACTTTCGCTTGAACGCCGCCGAGGTCGCTTACATCGTCGAGCACTCCGGCACCGATGTGCTCCTCGTCGATCCCGAGTACGACGAGACACTCGCGGAGGTGTCCGCTCGCGTGCGCGTCGTCCTTGACGGGCACGACGACGTCAGCCTCTTCGCCCCCATCGCCGGGCGGACGCCGAAGGGGTGGGGGCCGGACGAGAACGCCATCTGCTCGATCAACTACACGAGCGGCACGACGGCGCGCCCGAAGGGCGTGGAGCTCACGCACCGCAACTGCACGCTGAATGCCATGTCGTTCGGCTGGCACACCGGAGTCACCGACAGGGACGTGCTCCTGCACACCTTGCCGATGTTCCACTGCAACGGATGGGGAATGCCGTACGCCGCCACGGGCATGGGGGCGCGCCACGTTGTGCTGCGCAAGGTCGACGGCGAGGAGATCCTGCGGCGCGTGGATCTCGAGGGTGTCACTCTCATGTGCGGTGCCCCCGCAGTCGTCGCCGCCGTGCTCACGGCCGCTGAGGCGAGAGCCAGGCAAGGCCGCCCCATCCCGGGGAGGGCGACCGGCGCCGACGTGCGCATCGTCGTGGCGGGAGCACCGCCGCCGAGCAGTGTCATCCAGCGGGTCGAGACCGATCTCGCCTGGGAGTTCATCCAGATCTACGGCTTGACCGAGACGGCGCCGCTCCTGACGATCAACCGGGCGCCCCTCGAATGGGACGGGCTCGCCCCGGCCGAGCGCGCCCGTCTTCTCTCAAGAGCGGGAGTGCCGGCGATCGGCGTCCGCATGGACGTCGACGAGGAGGGCGAAGTGCTCGCCCGCTCGAATCACGTCTTCAGCGGCTACTGGCGGCAGCCGGAAGAGTCCGAACGGGTGCTGACCGACGGATGGTTCCACACGGGCGACGGCGGTCACCTCGACGGTGCCTTTGTCGTCATCTCCGACCGAAAAAAGGACGTCATCATCTCCGGGGGGGAGAACGTCTCCTCCATCGAAGTGGAAGACGCCCTCTACGGCCACCCCTCCGTGGCCGAAGCGGCCGTCATCGGAGTGCCGGACGATCGCTGGGGCGAGACCGTGAAGGCGCTCGTCGTGCTCCGTCCCGAGAGCCAAGTGAGCGAAGCCGACCTGATCGCGTTCTGCCGCTCTCGGCTGGCGCACTTCAAGTGCCCGACGTCCATCGAGTTCTACGACAGCCTTCCGCGGACGGCCACGGGCAAGTTGCAGAGGTTCAAGCTCCGGCAGCCCTACTGGGAGGGAAAGGACCGTCAGGTCAACTGACTCGAGTTGAGTTTCTCCAGTGTTTACAAGGAGAAACTGTGGCCCGGTACTTTCCTGACCTCCCCGTCGTGCCACCGCCGCCGGGCTTGAAGCGGCTGTCTGGAAAGGCCTCCGGGAAGCCCTCGTTCGACAATGCTTGATTTCTCGCCGAAATTGCTCTTGGATTTCCGGGGAATTCTCCGCGATCACCAGGAGGTGACGGTGAACAAGACAGAGCTCATCGGCAGGATCAGCGAGGTATCAGAACTGTCGAGGCGAGAGGCCGAAAAGGCCTTGGAATCGACGCTGTACGCGATCTCCCACGCTGTGAAAGGCGGTGATGCGGTCAGGATCACTGGGTTTGGCACGTTCAAGCTCCGGCCGCGCGCTGCCCGCACAGGCCGCAACCCGCAAACGGGGGCTCCGGTGCGCATCAAGGCGTCGAACGGGATTGCTTTTGCAGCCGGGGCCACGCTGAAGAATCAGCTCAACTCCCGGGGCGCCATCCCGAAGCCGGCAATCGCGGCGGCCGCCCCGGCCGTGAAGGCCCCGGCCGTGAAGGCCCCGGCCAAGAAGGCTCCTGCCAAGAAGGCCGCCCCGGCCAAGAAGGCTCCTGCCAAGAAGGCCGCCCCGGCCAAGAAGGCTCCCGCCAAGAAGGCGCCGGCCAAGAAGGCTCCCGCCAAGAAGGCGCCGGCCAAGAAGGCTCCCGCCAAGAAGGCAGCCAAGCGCTGATCCCGGCAGCGCCTGTGACCCAGGCGCCGCCGGTTTCACGAGGGCGGAGGCCCCGGTCCAGCCTTGAGTGCCGGGCCGGCCGGGGCTAGGCCGCGCCGGGCATCTGCCCATTCGATCGCTCAGAGGCGATCGATGCGGTGGAAGGCCTCACCGGCCGCCAGTCCGGCGAGCGCCCCGTGCTCCGCCAGCCTGTCGCCGACGCGGCGGCGGAACTCGGCGATCTCGGGGTCGTCGTCTGCGCCGCCGGGTCCAGCCGCGTCCGAGATGCCCATGGTGGAACGGTGCTGGCTGCGGTGCTCGAGGAGGGCGGCCACCTTCATGTCGCCGTAGCCGCGCACGTCCTCGACGTGGTTTGCTTCGTCCGCCTCGAAGAGCAGTAGGCAGGATGGGCGGTGGGGAGGCGCGTCGAGCTCAGGGAGGAAGAGGGGGTCGCGGGCGGCGACGATACCGTCGGTGACGAGCCAGCCGGCGTTGCGATGATCGGGGTGTAGGCGGTACCGCTTCCACGGGTCGTGGCCAAGGATCACCTCGGGGCGGAGCCGGCGGATCCACGCCACCACCTCCCAGCGCTGCCGGGGGCCGGCTTCGAGCTCGCCGTCCGGCCAGCCGAGGAAGACGACTTCTGCAGTCGCGTGCAGCCGGGCGGCGGCGGCCTGCTGCTCCGCCCGCCTCGTCACCACGAGCTCGGCCGGGTCGGTCTTGGCGTCCCACGTGCCCTTCGAGCCGTCAGTGCACACGAGGAGGGCGACCCGGCAGCCGGCGGCGGCCCATTTTGCCAACGTCGCCCCGCAGCCGAATTCGATGTCGTCGGGATGGGCGCCTACGGCGAGGGCGCGCGCCGGCACGGGCAGGTTCGTATCCATCGGCGGGACGATATCGCCGCCGGGCGAGGCCAGCTCCGAGAATCCGTCACCCTGTCGCCCACCACCGCCAGGCGGGGCCGGGCGAGGCTCAGGGCGCCGCGGCGCGGATGAGGGCGAGTCGGGCGGAGGTGACGTGGGCGAGGTCGGCGGGCAGGTCGACGTCGGCCGCCAGGCGGTCATCGTGCACGACGTCGCATGCCAGGTCGAGTCGTCTTGCCTCGGCGCGGTGACGATCGAACGACCCCGGCCCGTACGAGAAGCGAAACCCAGCCGCCGCCGGCACGACGGCCACATTCGTGCCGTCTGATCGGAGATCCGGGACGAGGGTCACGCGTCCTTCCCGGCCGAGGGTGTCGAGAGCGCCGGCATTGGGCAGATCGGCATGGGCGACGACGGCGAGCGTGACGCCCTCGCCCGCGAGCCTTGCCACGCCGGTCTCGACCGCTCCCGAGAGGCCGAGCCCGGGCGTCCAGATCACGCGGGCTCCGAGGGAGCGAGCCCACTCGGCCACTTCCTCGTCGTCGCAGACGACGTGGCGCTCGAGGCCGCCCGCAGCCGCCAGCACACCGGCAGCCAGGCTGCGGGCGAGCTCGGCGCGCTCGGAGGCGCTCAGCACCGGTGCCAGCCGGAGCTTGGCGTTGCGGAAGGACTTCACCGGGACGAGGAGTGCCCGCACCCGGCCGAGTCTAAGGATGCTCACACACCCCGCTGGCGGGGACGCCTTTCTCAGGCAGCCAGGATCCGGCCACAGGGCTCGGCGTCGTAGCCCTCGAGGGCAGCCAGCTGCCTTGGCAGCTCCCGGCCGCCGAGGACGTCCAAGAGCGCTCTCACCTCGATGCCGCCCATGAGGGAGCGCGGGATGTGGAGTTCGGAGATCTCCTCCTGCCAGGGGACGAACTCGAGACCGAAGGCGAGAGCAGCCGGCTCGGTCGTAACGGCCGCGTCCGCCAGCCCCGAGCCGACGGCGGACGCCACGAGCAGGTGGGCGGTGCACTCCGTCTCGTAACCGGTCACCTCGGTCGGCTTGATGCCGAGACGGTCGAGCTGGTCGTCGAGGAGCCGGCGCGCCTCCGATCCCCGTTCCCTGTTGGCGATGCGCAAACCGCTGGAGACGACATCACGCAGATCCTTCACGCTGCCGCGGAGGCGGGGCGACATGGCAAGGCCCTCCCGCCAGGAGGCGAAACCGACCGCCTCGACGCCTGGCCGATGCCGTTCACGGGCGTCGACGCTGCGGTGGACGGCGGCAGCGTGCACGGCACCGCTCTCGAGCAGCTCCATCGAGGCGGTGTTGCCGCAGGGCCACCAGACAAGGCCCACGCGGGGACTGTGGCGTTGCAGGGGCCCCTGCAGCAGCGCCAGCGCCGGGTCGCAACCGGCGATGGCGAGCGTCGGTTCGGCATCAGCGATGCGGAGCGCCTCGACCGCCGCCTGGCGGTTGCGACCGCGCTTTGCCGCGCTCGTGCCCCCCTCACCATCGGCCACCTCTCCGGCGCGGGGCTCCCGCCCGCCCACACCGCTTGCGCCGGGCGCAGCACCGACGGTCTCCGGCGACGACTCTCGGGCCGTCTCGCGCAGGACGCCGAGGGCAGGCACGAAGCCGGGCACGAAGGAACAGTCCCGGGACAGCGCAAACGCGATCGTGTCGCCGGCCACCTCGCTCAGCAACAGCCGCTTGGGGAGCGGGCCGGTGTGCTGGCGAGACGGGCGGACGGCGAGCCGGCCCGTCACGGGCTGGGCGTCGGCCGCCTCACCGAAGAGATCCTCCACGGAGCAGGCGAGGGCGCGCGCCAGGGAGAGAGCGACTTCGAGCGAGGGCGACCAGCGGCCTGACTCGATGCCGGAGATGGCTTGGCGGGTGATACCGGCCGCCTTGGCGAGGTCACCTTGGGACTGACCGCGGGCGAGCCGCGTCAGTCTCAGCCGGTCGTCAGGGTGGCGGCGGGTTTCTGGCAATGCGATCATCCCTCCTCGTCCCCCGCAAGCCACACCCTACTTGCGACAACGGGGTGGCGACGTGTCGCTTCCGGGGCGTGGGCGAGGCGCTCGGCCGGCCGCGAAACCGGCCGGACATCAGCTTGACCAGGACGTACTTGGCTGCGAAGGGTCAGAGACGGCCCGCTTGACGGTTGTGTTGCCGAGGCGGAAGGGGAGCCAGCCAGCCGCCAACGGCACCGACATCACGCGCCAGGGCCTCGGTGTGAGGCAATGTGTGTAGCCGTGGTGAGCATTCCGACCCTTCGCGTCGAGGGCCGTTACTTCGCCGACGGCTGCCTGGCGGTAGGGGGCGTCGACGAGGTCGGGAGGGGTGCCTGGGCGGGTCCCGTGAGCGTCGGGGTGACCGTCGTCACGCCCGGATGCGGCCGGCGCATCCCGGCCGGGGTGCGGGACTCGAAACAGCTCACCTGGTCGGAGCGGGAGTCGCTCTTCGCCCCGCTCTCCCGGGCTGTCGCCGGCTGGGCGGTCGGCCACGCCAGCAATGAGGAGTGCGACGCCCTCGGTATGACGGCCGCCCAGGCTTTGGCGGCCCGGCGCGCCCTCGCCCAGCTCGATGTCATGCCGGACATGCTGCTCATCGACGGCAAGTTCGACTTCCTCCGCGACGGCGAGGAGGGCATTCCCGTCCGCATGATCGTGCGAGGTGACACGAGCTCGAAGGCGATCGCGGCCGCCTCCGTGCTTGCCAAGGTGACCCGCGACCGCATGATGGTCGTCGAGTCCGAGCACTACCCGTGGTACGGCTTCGAGTCCAATCGCGGCTATCCGGCCCCGACGCACAAGATGGCGCTCGCCGCCTGGGGGTGCACCCCGATACACCGGAGGAGCTGGGCCTTCGTCGACTCGATGTACTTCAAGCCCGGCCATGGCTGAAGGCGGCGGCACCTCGGGCCCGACCGGGCCGGCGCCGGGCTCTCCCGAAGAAGCCGCCATCATCCTGCGGGCCCTGGCGGCGGGGGCGGCTTCCTCGGGCCGCACCCTGCCGATGAGGAAGGGCACGATCGTCGCCGCCGTCGTCATCGTCGTCGCCACGGTCCTCGGTCTGATCGTGGGCGCCGACTACCTGCGCCATGACATCGATGCGAACACGACAGCGGGCAACGGCAGCGCCACCGGCCCGGTGCTCACGCCGGCCGAGGTGAACCTGAAGTCCGCCGTGAGCGCGGCAGCCTCCTACGAAGCCGCCCACGGCCAGAGCTTGCAGGGCCTGACCGCCACCGTCCTCGCCCGTGCGGTGCCCGCACTCGATTTCTCGGCCGTCTCGGGGTCTCCGGGCACCATCGCCGTGGGCACGTCCGTCCCCGGCTCACTCGTCATGACGAGCTTTCAGACCAACCCGGCGGCGTGCGTGGGGGTGCTGCTCGTCGCCTCGGACGAGCCGGCCGCCATCTTCGGTAGCTATCCGGTCACCGCTCGCCCCGGCACCTACTTCTTCGAGGCTCCTGCCCCGGCCGGGCTGTGCAACGCCCTCACGGTCGCACCCCCTCCCGGCTCGTATGTCCTGACGACGGGGTTCCCTACGGGCGCGCTTCCGTAGCGAGCGATTCGACTGCGGCCTTGGTGCTCATGGTGAACGAGACCGCCCGGGCCGCAGCCCCTCTAGTGTGGCGAGCCGTGACGGGCGCTGACTCGAGAAGATCCCCACCGGCGTGAGGATCTTTCGCTTCGACGAGGAGGTGTCTCTCCCGGTCGTCCGCTTCGCCTCGCGCTTTCGCCTTGCGCCCCTTGCCGACGGCTCCCGCGCCACGGTCAAGGTCATGCACCTCCCCGCCGGCGGTTTAGTCGGTCGACACCCGGCGGTGGCGCCGCAGCTGCTCGCCGTCGTCGCGGGTGCGGGTTGGGTGAGCGGTGGGGACGGAGCCCGGCGCGACGTGGGCGCCGGCTATGCGGCCTGGTGGGACGCCGGCGAGGAGCACGAGGCCGGCAGCGAGAGCGGCTTGACAGCCGTCTGCGTCGAGGGCGAGTTCGCCGTGAGGGCTTTTGCGGTCACGAAGGACATCGTCGTGTGCGACTACGACGAAGCCTGGCCGGGCTGGTTCGAAGAGATCGTCCTTCGCGTCTGGCCGGTGGTGAGCGACCTCGCCCTGCGCCTCGAGCACGTCGGCTCGACGGCCGTCCCGGGCTTGGCGGCGAAACCCATCATCGACCTCGACGTCGTCGTGGCGTCGGACGACGACGTGGAAGGGGCGATCGATCGCCTCGAGTCCCTCGGCTACCGGTGGCGGGGTGATCTCGGGGTGGTCGGGCGTCAGGCCTTCGAGGCGACGACCGACCTCGGCCTCCCGCCCCACCATCTTTACGTCGTGGTGGAGAACAACCGGGCCCACCTCGATCACTGGCTGCTGCGGGAGCTGCTCCGCGCCGATCCGCAGGCGCGTGAGCGCTACGCCGCCTTGAAGCGGGCGAATCTGGAGCGCGCCCGCGGTGACATCGACGTCTACGTGGCTGCCAAGGCGGCCCTCGTCGCCGAGCTCTTGGCCCGCGCCCGCGAGGAGCGGGGGTTGCCTGCCGAGGTGTACTGGGAGCCGGACCTGCCTAACGGGTGACGGGCGGATCCTTCGGGAGGCCGAGCACGCGCTCGCCGAGGATGTTGCGCATGACCTCGTCGGTACCGCCGGCGACGCGCATGCCGGGCACGCCGAGGAGGAACTTCGACCAGGCGAAGGTGCCCCATTCGCCCGAGTCGGCCGTGATGCGGAGCCCGAGGATGTGGGCGGCGAGCTCGGCCGTCCGGCGAAGGTTCTGGGTGAGCGACAATTTTGCGATCGAGAGCTCCGGCCCGGGCAACTGGCCGGAGCGGATCTTTGCGAGGGCGCGGTCGTTGTTGTAACGGGCCACTTGGACGTTGATCCAGGCATCGGCGATCTCCTGGCGGATGAGCGGATCGCCGGTGACCCCGAGGTGGCGCGCCAGGGCGATGAGGCGGCGAAGCTCCGAGCCGCCCGAGGTCGTGCCCGCCCCCCCGCCACCGATGGCGGCGCGCTCGTTCATCAAGGTGGTGAGGGCGACCGCCCAGCCGTTGTTTACCTCGCCGAGGAGATGGTCGGCAGGGATGCGGACGTCGGTGAAGAACACCTCGTTGAAGGACGCCCCGCCGGTCATCTGGCGCAGTGGCCGCACGTCCACGCCCGCGGCGTGCATGTTGACGATGAAGCCGCTGAGACCCTTGTGCTTGGGAGCGTCTGGGTCGGTGCGGCAGAGGATCTCGCCGATCTCGGAGAAGTGGGCTCCAGATGTCCAGACCTTCTGTCCGTTCACGACCCACTCGTCGCCGTCTCGGACGGCGCGCGTCTGCAGGGAGGCGAGATCCGATCCGGCGCCGGGCTCGGAGAACAGCTGGCAGGCGATGATGTCCCCGCGGTAGAGCGCCCGCAGGTACCGGTCCTTCACCGTGTCGGTTCCGTGGGCGAGGATCGTCGGGGCGATCATGCCGAGCCCGATGCCCCGAGGCCCCTGGCTCGGTGTCACATAGCGCGACTCGGCCGCCGTGTAGAGGGCCTGGTAGGACTTCGGCAGCTCACGCCCGCCGTAGCGCCTCGGGCCGGTGATCCAGCCGAAGCCGGCGTCGAACACCTTCTGCGCCCAGGCCTTGGCGGCCGCCACTTCGACGGCGTCCTCCTCCGGCGTCCGCTCGGGAAGGAGGGCGATCTCGTCGGAGCCCTCGCCGAAGGCTGCCCGCACGGGTGGCTTCAGCTCCGCATTTGCCGCCAAGAAAACTTCGGCCGCCTCGACGAACTCCTCCTCGGTTGCCTCCGAGGTCTCGTCCAGGGTCGCCTCAGCCACGCACGCACTGTAGTGGTGAGCTACCGCTTCGTGAACAGCCGCCCAGGCTAGGTTGGCTCCACCGGGACAGGAGGTCGACGGGATGCCGGCAACGGATCCATGGCAAGCAGTCCTCGAGAGGATCGACGACGGAGCCCGCCTCATCGGGCTGGATGCTGACATCCACCGGATGCTGTCGGTCCCGACCCGCGTGCTCGAAGTCGCCGTGCCGGTGCGGATGGACAACGGGCGCGTGGAGGTCTTCCTCGGTTGGCGGGTGCACCACGACGTCAGCCGTGGCCCCGGCAAGGGCGGCATCCGCTTTCACCCGTCGGTGACCGTCAGCGAGGTGAAGGCGCTTGCGGCCGAGATGACGCTCAAGTGTGCCGTCGTGGACATCCCCTTCGGCGGCGCCAAGGGCGGCGTGCAGGTGGATCCCCGCCTCCTCTCGGAATCCGAGCTCGAGCGGCTGACGCGGCGTTACACGATCGACGTGTCCTCGCTCCTCGGCCCTGACCGAGACATCCCGGCTCCGGATGTGAACACCGATGCCCGCGTCATGGCGTGGCTGATGGACACCATCTCGATGTTCCGGGGCGAGGCGGTCACCGGCATCGTCACCGGCAAGCCCCTCGCCGTCGGGGGCAGCCTCGGGCACGTGGGAGCGACCTCGCAGGGCGTCCTCATCTGCTCGCGGGCCATCTTCCACGAGCTCGGCATGCCCATGACCGGGGCCAGGGCCGTCGTGCAGGGTCATGGCAAGGTGGGGGGCCCGCTGTGCTACCTGCTCTCATCGGCGGGCATGCGCGTGGTGGCGGTGACCGATGCCGACGGAGGGGTGTACAACCCTGCGGGTCTCGACACGCTCGCACTCGCCGACCACGTGGCCCGTCGCGGCTCGGTCGACGGCTTCGGGATGGCCGATCCCCTCGAACCGAGCAAGCTCTGGGAGATCGAATGCGAGCTGGCGGTGCCGGCGGCGCTCGAGAACACGATCACGGTCGAGGTAGCCGAGAAGATGGCCGCCAAGGTCGTCGTCGAAGCGGCCAACGGCCCGACCGTGCCCGAGGCCGATGCCATCCTCGAGCGGCGCGGCGTCATCCTCGTGCCCGACATCCTCGCCAATGCCGGGGGAGTCACGGCCTCGTATTTCGAGTGGGCCCAGAGCCGGCAGGGCTTCGCCTGGGAGGAACCGGTCGTCGCCGAGCGCTTGCGGCGCATCATGGAGACCGCCTTTGACGCCTGCTGGCACAGGTCGAAGGATCTGAAAGTGACGCTGCGGCGGGCTTCGGTGGCCCTCGCCCTCGAGCGCATCGGCGAAGCCATCCAGCTACGGGGTCTCTTCCCCTGACGCGCCGGCAACGTGCGGCGGCGCCGCCGACACTTGCCAGACTGGCGCGGTGACTGAGTCGAGAGGCGTTTTCCGGCGACATCTGAAGATGGATCTCTCGCCGCTGCGCGAGTCCCGCGACCTCCGCCTCCTCTTCGCCGGAGGTGGCGTCTCCTTCGCCGGGAGCATGCTCACCTTCGTCGCCCTGCCGTACCAGACCTACGAGCTGTCACACTCGTCGCTCGTCGTGGGGCTGCTCAGCCTGGCTGAGCTCGTCCCTTTGCTGGCGACGGCGTTCATCGGCGGCGCCCTCGCCGACGCCGTCGACCGGCGCCGCATGGTCAGGCTGACCGAGGTCGGGCTGTGCGTCGGCTCCGCCGTCCTCGTCGTGAACTGCCTCCTCGGGCATCCCCAACTGTGGGTGCTCTTCGCCGTCTCGGTCGTCTTGGCCGCCTTTGACGGGTTGCAACGGCCCTCGCTGGATGCGATGGTCCCCATGCTCGTGAGGCCGGACCAGCTGGCGGCCACGTCCTCGATCATGTCGCTCCGCTCCCAGCTCGGGATGATCGCCGCCCCCGCCCTGACGGGCGTGATCATCGCCGCCGGCGGGTTGACGCTGATCTACGAGCTCGACGTCGTCAGCTACCTCGTCTCCCTCGGCTTCCTCCTCCGGCTCGGCGCCACGCCGCCTCCGCCGGGTGAGTCCGAGCTGTCTTTGCGCGCCATACGCGCAGGGCTCTCCTACGCCTGGCGTCGCAAGGATCTTCTCGGTACGTACCTCGTCGACATGAGCGCCATGTTCTTCGGCATCCCGAACGCCCTCTTCCCCCAGATCGCCACGCACCTCGGCGGCGCGTCGGCGCTCGGTGTGCTCTACGCCTCGCCGGCGATGGGGTCGTTTCTCGTCACGGTGACGAGCGGTTGGGTTCGTCGTGTCCGCCGCCACGGACGCATGATCGCCATCGCGGCCGTGATCTGGGGCGCCGGCATCGTCCTTCTCGGCTTCGCCGCCTCCCTCTCAGTCGCCGCCCTCGCCCTCGTGATTGCCGGGGCAGGCGACATGGTGAGCGGCCTCGGCCGCTCCACCGTGTGGAACCAGTCCATCCCCGACTCCCTGCGCGGGCGGCTGGCCGGCATTGAGATGCTGAGCTACTCCTCGGGTCCCACGCTCGGGAACGTCGAGGCGGGGATCCTGGAGCGCCTCGTCGGCCTGCGTACCTCCATCGTGGCCGGTGGCGCACTCTGCGTCCTCGGCACGGCGCTGCTCTCTCTCGTGCTGCCGGCGTTCTGGCGCTACGACGCCCGCGAGGGCGAGAAGCTTCGTCAAGTGCCCGGTTGAGGCGCCAGCACGCGGGATGCCGCCGATTGTGGGCAGCCAGGGACGATACTGAGTCGGGCGGAGACGGTCTCCGCCGCCGTCGCAGGGAGGATTCCGTCTGATGCCGCCACGTCGAGGTCTGACGCCGGTGCTGTGTCTCGCCGCCATCGCTCTTTCCGGGTGCTCACTGCTCGGAACGTCGGCGGCCAGCACGACGACGACGTCGGCCGTCGCGCCGACTTCCTCCGACACGACCACGACCACGACGACGACTACGACGGCACCGACTTCGACGACATCGAGCTCCACCACGACGACGACGCCGGCGGTGCCGAACTGCAGCCAGTCGTCGGTGACGATCGAGCCCGGCCAAAGCTCGGGCGCAGCGGGGACGATCGCCCTCGGCTTCGTCATCACGAACACGACACCGTCCACCTGCAGGCTCGACGGCTACCCGACGATCACGCTCGTGCCCGTCTCCGGCACGGTGCATGCGGTGATCAGCCACGTGGGGACCGCCTCGCGCGTGATCTTGCCGGGGAGGGGCGGGGCCGGTTTCGTCCTCGAATACACCGACGAGGCGGTCAACGGCCAGACGACGTGCCCCAAGATCTCCGCCACCGACGTGCGCCTGCCGCACGCGAAGGGAACGCCCATCACGGTGCCGACGAGATTCTGCCCGTACGGCCAGCCGAACGTGAGCCTCTCGGCGGTGTTGTCCCTCGCCAAGTACCAGGCCCTCGTCGGCTGAGGGATTCGCACCGTGGCTGCACCCGCCTCCGCCGCCTTCGTGGGCGGCTCCATCTGCACGCTCGACCCGGAACGGCCGCTGGCGGAGGCGTGCGCCGTCCGCGGCGGTCGGATCGTCGGCGTCGGATCGGAGGAGGAAATCCGCCAGCTGTGCGGCGCCTCCACTGAGGTGATCGACGTGCACGGCGGCATGGTCATCCCGGGGTTCCAGGACGCGCATGTGCATCCGCCCATGGGCGGCGTCGAGATGTTGCGCTGCGATCTCACGGCGGGACGGTCGCGGGCGGACTATCTGGCCATCGTGGGCTCCTATGCGGCCGCCCACCCCGATGTCGAGTGGATACGGGGAGGTGGGTGGTCGATGCCCGCCTTTCCCGGCGGCCTGCCGACGGCGACCGATCTCGACGCCGTCGTCGGAGCGCGCCCGGTCTTCCTGCCCAACCGGGACCACCACAGCGCCTGGGTGAGCTCGCGGGCGCTCGAGTTGGCCGGCATCACCGCTCACACGCCCGATCCGATCGACGGGCGCATCGAGCGCGACGCCTCCGGCCGGCCGACCGGGGCGCTCCACGAAGGCGCGATGGGAGCCGTCGAGCGCCTGCTCCCGCCATTGCACCCGAGTGACTACGTCGAAGGGATCCTGGCCGCACAGGCGTATCTGCACTCGCTCGGGATCACCGCTTGGCAGGACGCCTGGGTCACCTCAGGGCCGGGACAGAACACCTTCGAGGCGTACCTGTCGTTGGCGGGAGACGGCCGTCTGACCGCCCGGGTCGTGGCGGCTCACTGGTGGGAGCGCGGGCGTGGGGCGGACCAGGTGGAGGGTTTCTCGGCCTTGCGGGCGGCTGCCTCCGAGTCGGATCGCCTCGCGGGCACCTCGGTGAAGATCATGCAGGACGGCGTGTGCGAGACGTTCACCGCCGCCATGCTGACGCCGTATCTGGATGTGCACGGCCACGCCACGGACAACTGCGGGTTGTCCTTCGTGGATCCGGAGGCGCTGAAGGAGCACGTCCGTCGGCTGGATGCGGAGGGTTTCCAGGTGCACGTGCACGCCATTGGCGACCGGGCGGTGCGCGAGGCGCTCGATGCCATCGAGGCGGCCCGCCGTGCCAACGGCCCGAACGCGTTACGACACCACATCGCCCACTTGCAGGTCGTGCATCCCGAGGACCTCGATCGCTTCGCATCCCTTGGCGTCGTGGCGAACTTCCAGCCACTCTGGGCGTGCGCGGACGAGCAGATGGTGGAGCTGACGATGCCGTTTCTCGGACCGGAGCGCTCGGCTCTGCAGTACCCGATCGGCTCGCTCGTGTCCCGCCGCGTACCGGTGGCGTTCGGGAGCGACTGGCCGGTGTCGAGCCCGAACCCGCTTGCCGAGCTGCACGTTGCCGTCAAGCGCCAGGCGCCCACCGGGCATGGAGAGGGTGCGGACGAGTCGGCGCCGACGCCGGCGTTTCTTCCTGACGAGCGCATCTCGCTGCGCGAGGCGCTACAGGCCTTCACGCTCGGGAGTGCCTATGTGAACCACCTCGAGGCCGACACCGGCTCCATCGAGGTGGGGAAATTCGCCGATCTCGCCGTCGTCGATCGCAACCTGTTCGAGGTGGACGACCGCGATGGCGGGTTGGCGGACGCCCGCGTGGTCATGACGATCGTGGAGGGCGATGTCGTCTACGAGCAGGCGTCAGTTTGACGCCGGGCACTCGTGCATCTCTCTGGCGGCGTCACGCCCGATAGGCCCCACGGGATGGCGGGGCATGGACTCGTGGCAGACTGCGGGAGGCTGCGCACTTCGATGCGCAATGGGCGCTTAGCTCAGGAGGTTAGAGCAGCTCGCTTACAACGAGCAGGCCGGGGGTTCGAGTCCCTCAGCGCCCACTCACTGTTCTCCCTGATCAGCGTCCATATTTTACCCGCTGACGATCGTTATCCACAGGAGCGAATTGCATTCCATCGCGCGTCCATCGCGCGCTCATCGCGCCGCGTGCGCCTGGGAGAGGTCGCGAAGCTCGCTCCGTTGCGTGGCGATCTCCGACAGGGCTGCCGCGATCGCCTGGTCCCGGTCCGAGGTGGCGTGCTGATAGATGAGCGCCGCGCGGGGACTGGCGTGACCCATTCGTGCCATGAGCTCTCGGGTGCTCGCACCCGTGGCCGCCGCCAACGTGTTGCCGGCGTGACGGAGGTCGTGAAAGTGGAGATGCGTCGAGTCAGTCGCGCGGCGTGCCTCCGCCCACGCCCGCCGCCACGTGACCGAAGGCAGGGGTGCGGCTCCGTGATGCCCTGTGAACAAGAAGGCGTCCGCATCGGGATCCACGAAGGTCGCTAGGTGGTGCTCGAGGTCGGCCCGCAGGTGCGGCGGGATGGCAACTCGCCGGCGACCCGCCTCCGTCTTCGGAGGACCGAGCAGCAACCGGCCGCCGACATCGACCACCTGTTCGCGCACTTGCACCCAGCTGTGCAGCAAGTCGACATCTCGCCGGCGCAGCCCGCGGAGCTCTCCGAGACGGAGGCTGCACCAGTAAGCGAGCAGCACCATGGCTCGCCAGCGCACCTCGATCGCGTCGGCAAGCGCATCGATCTCCGCGATAGCGGCCACCGGCCGTTCCTTCGAGGATCCTTGGCCGGCACCCTTCACTTTGCAGGGGTTCACGGCGAGCACTCCGTCGCTGACGGCCGTGTTGAGACTGGCTCGCAGCACTTGGTAGCTCCGCGATGCGACTGCCGGGTGGCGGCTCAAGAGCGTGGCGTGCCAGGCGCGAATCGCCGATGGGGACAGCTTTCCCAGTTCCGTCGCCCCCATCGCCGGGAAGACATGATCCCTCAGCAGGTAGGCGTAGAGCCGACGGGTGGCTGGGCGAAGGTCGGAGCGCTGGCTGAGCCACGATCGGCACCAGTCCTCCACCGTGACACGCGCCCGCCTCGGATCGACCACGACGCCGCGAAGCTTGTCGGCTTCGATGGTGGCGGCGTAGGCGTCCGCGTCTCTGCGACGCGAGAAGGTCTTGGTGACCACTCGCCCTCCGACTCGTGTTCGTACGTCGTAGCGCGTGCGGCCGGCTGCGGTCTTTCGGGAGGTGATCTGAGCCACGGAAGCTCCTCTCTGGTTGCCGTCCATGGGGGGCTCGCGGCTTCGTGATAGCCCTTGACTTACGGCTTGCCCCGGATGTTCGAGATTAAGGAGCGCCTGTATCACCAGGCAGTCGATTGTCCTTCAGTTGTTCGACGAACAGCTCCAGGGCGGCGACCCGGATGCGTCGGCTTCGGCCGACTCTGACAGACTCGAGGGCGCCCGTCCCCAGCAAGTGGTACAGGGTCGTCCGACCGATGGAGAGACGGAGCGCCGCCTCCTCAGGCGTGACCAGTAGCCGCTGATCGTGCCGTGCCACGACGTCTCCGAGCCTCTGGTTGGAAGAGCTCCCGAGAGAAGCCGCTCCTGCCGCTTGCATGCTCACCCACCTTGTCTGGCCGAATACGCTCAGATTGTCTATCATTATTCGCAAACACTCGTCAAGGAGAGGAGGGTGTGCTCGGCATGGACTTCGGCGACCGTCTTTCGGAGGTACGACGGGAGCGGGGTCTTACCCAGACCCTCCTCGCCGAGCGGGCCGGCATCTCAGCCTCCATGGTCCACCGCTACGAGTCCGGCGCCGCGCAGCCGACCCTCGACGTCGTCAGACGCCTGGCGGTCGCATTGTCGATCAGCGCTGACACCCTCATCTTCGCCGACTCCCCGAGAACCATCGTGGAGGACAGGCTGCGGAGCGCCATGGAGATGACGGTGCA
>Ga0187781_10001746_pt1 | contig 16561 bp, 16 predicted proteins | sample 0715_SJ02_MP02_2_FD_132447 | JGI IMG/M metagenome (GOLD analysis project Ga0187781, IMG submission 132447) | Tropical peat soil microbial communities from peatlands in Department of Meta, Colombia - 0715_SJ02_MP02_20_MG | ecosystem: Environmental > Terrestrial > Soil > Wetlands > Peat | place...
AAGGTCGCGACTTGCGCAGTTGCATGCGCCAAGCGCGTACACGGCAGATTTCGTCTTTGACGAACAAAACCGAACCCTTGTTCGTGCGGACTTGGCAGCAATACAAGAGCGCGGCACCGGTGCGGTGCCAAGCTAACTTAGCACTCGATACAGGCCCCAGACGAAATACAGCGCAGCAAGAGCCGCTACGCTCGCAAAGAGCAGGCGCGGCGTGGACCGTCGCAGTTCTTTACGCAAGAGCATCATCGGTTCGTAATTCCTTTCGGCATCGTGCCCGGGATCTTCGCCCCCTAGTGAGCGTTAATGGCCTTTACCAGCGGCTGAGCGCTTGCTGCGTCGGCAAACGATCCCCTTGGCACATGCTGATGGAATTGTCTGCTCGCTTCCTTGACGCGAATCAAGGATCCGGACGGGCGTCCAAAGCAGATGTCGACCAGCTACGACGCGTGCGAGAGTCTGGGACGCGAAGAGTCACGGGCGCGAGCAGGTATGCGACACACCCGATGTACTTGGCAAGTATGGATCGTTGCACGATTAAATAGGAGAGGTGACGTGCGACATCGTTGGCTGATGATTGTGGCAATGGCATCGGGGCTACCGATGCTGATAGGCTGTGACAGGGCGATGCCGAAGTATGAATTTCACCTTACACGTATCGATGCCAACGGCCGCGAACACGGCGAGGACGGGCGCTTTGCCGAGCATCCTTGGTCATGTGTACGCGATGAGACGACCGGCCTTACGTGGGAGGTTAAGACGGCCGTAGCGGGACTGCATGCAAGCGCCAACACCTACACCTGGTTTAGCCGCGACGAGATGGCGAACATGGGCTACGAGGGCAAGCGCGATGGTGGTAGCTGCACGGGTAGCGCGTGCGATACCGAATCGTTCGTCGCCGCGATCAATACCGAGAAACTGTGTGGTTACTCGGACTGGCGCATGCCAAGTGCGCAAGAGGCGAGCACCTTGGTCGATGCGAGCGCTCGTTTTCCGGGGCCGACGATCCCGCAAAGCTACTTTCCCAACACCCAATCCTCCAAGATCGGCTACTGGACGGCTGCCGCCTTTGACAAGCACCGCAGCGGGGCCTGGGCGTGGCGCTTTGACCATGGAGCCGATTTCGTGGCGATAAAAGACGAACCGCGTTATGCCAGGGCGGTGCGCGGCAACGTTGATTCGCATCAAGTACAAGCAAGTGCCAATCCGCAAAAATGACTTGGCATCGAATCGGAAGCAAGGGATGAAAGGTATTGGGCAGACGCTCAGCGACCATCACCGTCTCTGTGATGAGCTGTTTGCGACCTGCGAGGCGGCCGCACGGGGGCAGCGCTGGAGCGTTGCGCAGGACATGTACAGGCGCTTTGCCGATGGGTTGGACGCGCACATGCGGGCGGAAGAATCCATTCTTTTTCCCGCTTTCGAGTCGGCCACCGGGATCACCGGCGGGCCGACGCAGGCAATGCGCGAAGAGCACATGCAAATGCGTGACATACTTGAGCGCTTGCGAGAAGTCACGTCACCGCATCAGACCCAAATCTTCGCAGATCTGGGACAGACGCTTCTGATTTTGATGCAGCAAGACAATCTGAAGGAGGAGAACGTTTTGTACCCGTTGTGCGATCGCTGCCTGATGCAAGGCGCGGGGGAGCTAGCGGATCGGATCGCGGAAATGCTCACCGCCACATGACACGCCTTATTGACGGGCGTGACATGGTGCCGCCCGAACCCCTCGAGTTGACCTTGGCTGCGCTCGATGCACTGCCAGAGGGCGAGGACCTCGTGCTGCTCATTCATTGCCATCCTGTTCCGCTATTTGAGATCCTTCGCAAGGCCGAGGCGACATGGACGGAAACAGTTCACGCCGACGGCACGCACGAGATCCGCATTCGTCGGAGCTAACTTGCGCCCAAAGCAAGATGGGCCCGATTGAATCATTGGAGCAGGGACCTGCGATATCGGTTCCGTTTCGCTTTTTGCTTACCGCGCCTTTATTTGGTGTTGCGGCGGGGCTGACGTTGGCATGGATTGGAGCCGATGCGCTGTCTTCGCGCTGGAGTCCGGGTGCGATGGCATTGACACACCTGATTACTACGGGATTTTTGCTCCAGGCGATGTTTGGGGCGCTGCTGCAATTGGTACCGGTCGCGGCCGCAGGCAATGTGTGGCGGCCAAAGCTCTTGGCCGCAATCGTGCATCCGATCATCGCGGCCGGCGCAATCTTGCTTAGCTTTTCGCTTCTGGCATGGCATCCGGACGAACTTCGGCTTGGTGCGCTGCTGCTTGCCGTGGGAACGGCCGGATACGCGCTGGTAATTGGCGCGGCACTGCTTCGCACCGCTGCCACGGGAGCGACGGTACGGGCTTTGCGCGGATCGATCGTGGGTCTTTTGATGACTGTAGGTCTGGGCGTCACGCTCGTACAGGCGTTGACCGGATCGCTGCGGATTGCGTTCATCGAGGCCACGGATTTGCACGCCGCCTGGGGCTTGGGCGGATGGGCCCTGCTGCTGTTTGCGGGAGTTTGCCTGTATGTCGTGCCGATGTTCCAGCTGACGCCTTCCTACCCAGGGTGGTTGGGCCGTGCACTGGTGCCGTGGACGTTGGCATCCTTGCTCGCAACCTCGGTTCTCGCGCTGTGGCCGCATGGCCTTCTTTGGCAGGAGGCAACCGTCGGGGCCGGTTTGCTGTTGGCAATGGTCTTTGCCTTTGCGACGCTGTGGCTGCAGCAGCATAGGCGGCGAGCGCGCGCGGACGCGTCGTTGTATTTTTTTCGCAGCGCGATGCTCTGCCTGCTTTCTGCCGGTGGTTTATACGCACTGGGCCAGACGTCGGAGGGTGCGCAAGTGGCAATGCCGCCCTTGATTGGCGTGTTGATTCTGATTGGGGTCCTCGTGGCGGCGGTTAACGCCATGCTATACAAAATCGTCCCGTTTCTTTGTACGCTGGAGTTACAGCGACACAAAACACCGTTGGCAAAACCGAGCATGCTGCAATTCATTTCAAGCAAGGCAATGGTCGGCCAATGGTGGCTGCACCTGCTTGCTCTTGCGCTGCTAGGTGCCTCGACGCAACTGCCCCTGCTGACCGCAACCGCCGGACTGGTCTTTGCCGCATCTTGTGCGTGGCTCCAGTGGAACCTTGTGGCGGCGCTGCGCAAGTACCGCGGCCTCAGAGGTCCAATGCGCGCAAGCGCTGCAGTTGGTGAATCGTGACGTTTCTGCCGCTGATTGTGAGCAAACTACTTTGACTAAGCTCGGTAAAGATACGCGAGAGCGTCTCCGGCGTCAGGTTCAGTCGAGACGCCAGAATCACTTTCGACGTTTCGAGGGTGATCGTTACCTCGTCGCCATCGACATGCGTGGGGCACTGCTGCAACATGTAGCCCAAAACGCGCTGGGTGCCCGAACGCAGGGAATACGACTCGACGTCGTGCACGAGGGAATGCAGTCGCATCGACAGACCCGCCAGCATGGCTCTGGCAAAGGTCACATCGTCGCGCAGCATGTCAAATACGATCGCTTTGGACAGGTGCAACAGCAGCGTATCGCCCAACGCCTGGGCAAAAACGGGGAACGGCCGATTCATGAACATGACGGCTTCGCCAAAACTTTGCTTGGGACCGATGATGTCGACCACTTTTTCGGCACCCTGGGCGGAGGGGAAAGCGAGCTTGATCTGGCCGTACAAAACGATATAAAAACCCGTCGATTCGTCGCCCTTTTTGAACAGCATCTCGCCTTTGACGATGCGCTTTTCATGCGTACCGGACGCAAGCCGTCGCAACTGGGGCGAAGACAGCTCCTGAAACAAAGGAAGCTTCGAAAGCATCAGGGGAATATCGTGCCCGCCCGCTTGCCCGGTAGCTACCGGATCCACGATCGATTCGCTTTGCCCGCTGCCCATGTTCGTTTCACCCAACGTTGGAGGACGCTATGGTCGAATTGACGATCGGCCTTTTGCTTTTGGCTATTGCCATTTATTTCTTATCGAAGAAGTAGATGTGTGCGCCGAAGGTTTTTTTGTAGCTTCCTTTGGAAGTGATGCATTGTGTGCCTTAGAGCAGCGCCAGGATTCCGAGCGGATTTTTTTTGACTGCGACCGAGACGATCCAACCGAAGGTTGCGAGCGCTGCGACCCAGAACGCCGCGCGTACCGGCACAGGGCGGCCGGGGCGCAGCGCCAGCACGCCCAGCCCGATATAGAGCAATAGACCGATGATCTTTGCGGTGAGCCATGATGCGTTGGCTGGCGTTACCCGCAAGCTCCAGGCAAGCGCAAGAGCCGAGAGCAAAAGCACAGAATCCACAACGTGCGGCAGTATCCTTGCGGCTGGGCCACGTACCCACGCGGCGCCAACCAGACCGCCAAGGCCGCGCGCAAAAAAACCCGTCCCGGAAATCGCGACCGCCGTGACGTGAATGGTCTTCAAAAGTGTGTGGTCCAAACTGCTCACCCTGGTTTGCCGTCGACACGTGGGCGTGTGAGCACACTCCAATAGGCCAGGGCGTACAACCCAAAGCCCGCCGACCAAAGCGCAGCCGAGCCCAGCACGGCGTTCACGCTCTGTCCGGGTACGACCCAAGGAATGAATACACGCACGAGCGCGGCAGACGAAATGAGTAGATAACAGGCAAGGTCTGCGCGGCTGGCGCGCAAAGACCGCCCCGTATGGCCCCGAGCCGTTCGCGTCATCATCCCGATAATCATTGTCCCGGCTGCTCCGACCGTCAACGCGTGCGTCGCAAGCGAGGGCGTGGCCATCCCCCACTGCGCAAGGCAGCGCAAAAGTAGGTGCAGCGGGACCCAAAGATAGGCGGCATGCAGAACCCAAACCAGCGGAACGCGCAGGGTCTTCCAGGGTTGCCAGAGTATCCACCGCGTCAAGTGGGCCCCTGCCCCAATTGCCGTAAGCGCAATGAGCGGCGCTCCCGCAAGCTGCAAGGCGTCGGCGAGCGGCAGCAATAACACCAAGAAAAGCGCGATACGTTCCAAGGTCGGACGTCGAGTCGCGTTTGCGCCCGCAACGCCGTTATTAGTGAACATCGGAATCACTCGGCCTGCCATTACAACCAGGATGAACAACAAAATATCCAGTGCCACCCGCATTGCGACTGCCGATTCAATCGGCACGACGCCAAGCTGCCCCAAATGGAAAACAAGGGCTGCTACGCACATCAGTACAAGCAAGCCGACGAAAAAGTAATTGCGGCGATTGCGTGCACTGACCAAGGCGATGCCAAGGCCAATGGCGGCGGAAAGTGGAAACGCGGCATTGGCGATGGCTGCCGCCCAGCCCCAAGGCGTAAGTACCAACACGCGTGCTGCAACCCATAAAAGCGCTAGCAACGCCAGGGGTAGGCCGGTGGGCGTTGGTCGGTTCGACCAGTTGCGGCCCGCCGTAAACAAAAAGCCCACCACCACCGCTAGCGCAAAGCCAAATAGCATCTCGTGTGCATGCCATATCGGCCCCTGCAGATAGGGGTGCGTCAGCGCCCCGGCAAACTGCGGTGCCCACAGGCCGATGGAGAGCGCGGCAAATCCACTGGCCAATAAATAAAACGGACGAAAGCCAAGTCGCCAGAGCGCAAAACCGTCCGCCCGTCCCGGCTGCCGCGTCGGTTGCTCGATTTGCAAAAGCGTGTTCATGACGTTTCTTGCCCGACGCGCACGACCGCAATTTGACCCACGCGCCAGGCGAGCGCCGACGCTGCGACGGTCAATGCGGACAAAGCAGTTGCGGCGGCCTTTAGCGCAGCGCCCGCTTGGCGTAGCCGCGCATCAAGCGGCTCTTTCGCAAGCCGCAACGCGAGCGACAGGTGCAAGGTCAACCGCGACAGATAAAAAGGGCATCCGAAATGCAGCTTAAGACGGGCGACCGCGGGCAGGATGACCGGTGCGTGTCGCGTCACCATGCTAAGGATGAATCCAAGTCCGATTGCACGCAGCGCAATGTCCCGCCGGCTTGGCTCGAGCGCGAGGCAACTGAGCGCGCGCCGGCCGTAGTCGGTAAACGTTGTAAGTTTCATGGCCATCTTGTCTAGTAGACGACCACCCTGCCGATGGCCTGTGCGCGCTAATGTGCGCGCAGCTGCCGCGCGGGCCGGTAACAAGTCGCGATTTCGGTGCGACATGTAAGTTACAAACATAGCCAGCAAAGAAGAGCTGGCCTTTACTGAAAATAGTATTGTAAATACATCTTCAACGCCAGCCCAAGCGTCGCAGCGATTGATCCAGATCAGCGGCCAGGCATTGGGCCCGCATTGGTGGATTTCCAAGCGTGTGATAAAGCAGCTGCGGCGACAAAACGAGCCCTCGCCTGGCAGCCAAGGGCGTGTTGTCCGCAAAGCCTGGCCGTCGTGGCGCTTGTTGGCACGTGGTCTTTTATGCCGAGGAAAGCCGTTTTCCTGCGGCGTGGATCGCGCTTTTTTTGCGCGGACAAATATCCAGGCATTCGTGGTCTTGCACGAGCGATAGCCGAACTCACGGGGGGGCGCGAATTTTTTCGAGACTAAGGCACCGAATCGCAGTGCCAATCGAATCTACGCGAGTCCGGGTCCATTGTGGCCAGGCACGTTGAGTAATAGGTATGCGCGCCCATCACCGTGTCGACATCGACGTGGATCAAACCGGAGATTTGATAGGACGAATCCTTGGAGAGCAGAAACGTCGTTACGGTCTGGTCCTTCTTCTTGAACTGAGCCGTTATTTGCGCCTTCAAGGCGTCCATTTCTGAATCTTTGACGCCACCTTGGCAAGCGGCGAGAAAAACCGCAAGCAGGTAAGACAGCGCCCGCGCGCGCAAGGATGCGAGCGTTCGAGGCGCGCTAGGCATGGGGGACACGGCCGTTTCGGTATTAGTTGCGCGCCGGCGAGAGCTGCACGCCAGCAGCGCCTTCAAAAGCCTGCAACGTCTTGGCCAAATCGGTGAGCGGAGCCATGCTTGCCCGATTTAGAGCGACTACAACAAAACGCCATTCGCGCTGGTCCGTGCGCTCGATCATGCTCAGTGATCCGGTTGCAAGTCGGTAGCCGCAGGTTCTGACCAGCTGGTCCAAGGCGGTAAGTGTCGGCATGGCATCGGTCTTGAGCCAAAGAAGCACCGCAACTGCCGGGCAAGCAGGCAATAGCTGCTCGAAACGTCCTGCAAAAAGCATGCATGCAGCTGACAGCAGGGCGAGCAACGTCGCCGCTACATAAAAACCAACGCCGATCAAAATACCGATGGACGAGGAGGCCCAAATTGATGCGGCCGTGGTCAAGCCGCTGATATTGAAGCCTTCCTTGAGAATGACCCCGGCCCCGAGAAACCCAACGCCGGTGACGATGCCTTGGATCACTTGGGTTGTTACGGACTCGACGTGGCGCAGGTTGCCGCCAAACCAGAAATCCGAATAGCCGGAGACGACGGTCAGAGCGGCCGAGGCCATGCATACCAATCCGTAGGTTCGCATACCGGCGGCGCGACCGTGGTAGGTTCGCTCGTAGCCCACGACAAAGCCCAGCACAAGCGCATAGGCTAGGTTGGCAAACACGATCGCGTTGGCCACCACTTCGGGTGCGGACCAGTACGCTCGCATCGAGTCGACGGTAATTTCTTGCACGCAAGGACCATGGGACGGGGAAAAAAGCCACCCTAGCGCGCTTTGTTTGTGAGCGATCGGCTAAGCAATTGCGCCAATTGCCGTCCTTTTGCTTGTACGCTTTGGGTGAGACACATTTTCTTTGTGCGAAGGCGCTTGCTCGTGCGGGCAGCAGATGCCCAAGCACTGATACCGGAATAGTCCAAAAGCGCAAACTCGGCATCGATAGTTAGCCCGCGAAAAAGCGGCGAAAACTCGGCTGCCGTGTTGCAAACTGGCGCCGGGCTGATTGCAGCCAAACCACCAAGGCAAGCATTGGCCGGGGCTCTGCGGCGCGATGCGGATCGCCACCGTAGGTTGCCGCGGGTTGATTTGCTCTTAGCGAAGATAATCGCTGTAGTAGAGCTTGCTCTCAGCGTAAATCTGCCGCAAGCGAGCGACGATGGGCTCGATACTGCGTTTTTCTTCGCAGGCGCTGACCAGATCGCGGTAGAACTTAAGCGACACATCGCGTCGGGCACTGGCATCGGGGCCGCGCGTAAGGCCGCGGGCGAAATAGCGAAAGGACTGCAACGACAGTGTCGTGAGGATTTGTCCGAGCCGACGGTTGGCGCAGTGGTAGCCCAAAAACAGCATGATGCGATCCAGCGCGTCGGTGTACAGGAGCATGAACTGTGGTTCTGCGGCGACCGCATCGAGGGCGGAAACGTGCCGGCGCAAATCGCTGACGTTTTTGTTGTCGGAGTCGCGAGCAAAGCCCCGGATCGCGAGCTCGAACACATGCTCGCGAAGCTCCATGATCTCGCGCAGATCGCCTCGGGTAAGTAGGCTTGCGACCGCGCCGCGTCGATTCGTGATCACCGCAAGGCCAACGTGCTCCAGCATCTTGAGCGCATCGCGGATGGGGCCGCGACTGACCTGAAATTCCTTTGCCAGTGCTTCTTCGCCGATTCGATTGCCCGGTGCAATTTCTTCGGTCAGTATTCGATCGCCGAGCGTGATCGCAATCTGCTCGGGCAAAGTCCAAGCGGTGCCCTCTCGCCCTATCATTAGCCGGCTGGCAACGACGCCCTGCGGAAGAATGAGTTCGACGCTTCCGCCGTTGACGGTGACCTGGGGCCGCTGGCTCATTACTGCGCAACTCCGATGGCGCTGCGCACGTCGGCGCCGCGTATTTGCGCAGTTTGTTCAAAATGCGCAAGCGCCTGAGCGGCATTGCGTGAGGCCATGATTTTGCTGGCCTCCTGCCAGCGATTGAGAAATAGCTGGCGCTGCTTCACATTTCTGGCCGCCATGGCGAAATAACGCAACAACTGAAGCGAAATCGAACACATGGCCTGGGCGATACGTCGGCTTGCCGATTGCATCGCGACGTATAAAAGGCAGCGATCGCTTAGCTCAGTGAACGCAAAGGTGTTTGCGTCTTCGGCCACGAGCTCGGCCATCTGCGCGATGTAACGCTGCAAAACGTCGTGGTCGCGTCGTGTTTGCTTTTCCATGAACCGCAGAATAAAAGTCCGTGCGAGCGTCAAACGGTAATCAACGAGATCCTCAAAGTCCGCCACGCTGATCCCGGACACGAATACGCCTCGTCGCGCGGAAGCTTCGACCAGTCCAAAGTGCTCCAGCAGCATCAGCGCTTCGCTAACCGGTGCCTTGCTCACGCCCAATTCGTTGGCAAGCAGCTGCTCTCGAACCCGAGCACCCGGCGCAAGCTGTTGTTCGACGACGCGTTCGGCAACGAAGATCGCGACTTGGTCGCGCACCGTCAGGGTAGGCGGAACGGCTCCATAAAACAGGCGAAACGCCGCTGGCTGAGCAAGAGCTCGGGGCGAGGAGACAAACGGCCCCAGTGCCTGAGCGGGCGCAACTTGGGCAGTAAACGGGGAGTTAGATCGCATCGCGGTTAAAATATACATTTTGTTAACAAAAAAGTCCCGCGCATCATTTTCAATATTCGTCGCATTTGTATGGGTTTTGTTAACATATCATATTGATTATAAATATAAAAAAATAAACGAGCGATAGGAAATGAAGCAACACTTGACATTGGCGTATTTTTTCGCAAAACTTGTAGTCAACAATATTGTTAACAATATGAAGATCGAAAGGCCTTTGCTGCGCGCAGTTAGGAAGATTGCATGTTCCGTTTCTTGTCGAACACCAAAATCGGTGTGCGTCTGGCAGTCGCATTCGCGATCGTCGCCGCCTTTTTGGCTGTCTTGTCGATCGCGTCCGATGTGGAGCTGTCACGGGTTTTCCGAGACGTCCGGGAACTTAATGAGCGCACCATTCCCTCGCTGCAGGCAATCGCCCAAATGGAAGCCGCTTCGACTCGGGCGCGTCGGTATCACCTGATACATGTACTGGCGGCCAGCGCGCAACAAAAGGCCGATGCCGAAAAGACGATGGACGCGGAGCTCGCGAGGTTCGCAGCGGCGTTCGAACAATATGAGCGCGTGCTAATTGCCGACGAACATGACCGCCAAAATTTGGCCGAAGTGGGCACGACCTGGCAGAGGTATCTGGCCGCCTGGCAGCAGATGCGACCGCTTTCTGACCAGGCCCTAAACGATGCACTCACGTTTTCCAAAGCGCGCGAGCAGGTCACGGGCCCGCTGTCGCTTTTGTTTCGCAAGGTCAGTGCAGCGCTCGATGCAATGGGCGGGTACAAGCGGCAACTTGCAGAGGGTGCGGCCCAACAGGCCGAGGATTCTTTTGCTGACGCTCGGCTGCTTCTTTTGACCGGCTCGGGCGCGATTTTGGTGTTGCTGGTCGTTCTAGCGGTTGTAATTACCCGCAGTGTGACCACGCCCCTTTTGCCGGCGGTGCATGCCGCCAATGCAATTGCGCGCGGAGATCTGACGGCAACGATCGCCGTGCAGGGCAAAGATGAGATTTCCGAGTTGATGCATGCGATGGGGGAAATGAGGACAAATTTGGAGCGCCTGATGGGCGAAATCCGTACCTCGGTGGAGTCGGTTGCCGGCGCCTCCGATCAAATCGCCGTGGGCAACCAGGATCTTTCCGCGCGCACGGAGGCCCAGGCCTCGTCGCTGGAACAGACCGTTGCAACCATGGAAGAACTGACTACGGCGGTGCGTCGTAATGTCGAATCCAGCCAGGCGGCAAACGAGCTTGCTGCTGTGACAACTCGGATCGCTTCGGAGGGCGGAGCGGCGGTTCAACGGGCAGTTGCAACCATGGACGAAATCTCGACAGCGTCCAAGAAAATTTCCGAAATTATTGGCGTGATCAACGACATCGCCTTTCAAACGAATATTCTGGCCTTGAATGCGGCGGTGGAAGCCGCGCGCGCCGGCGAGCAGGGTCGCGGCTTTGCCGTGGTGGCGGCCGAGGTCCGGCGCCTGGCGCAACGCGCTGCCGAGGCGGCACAGCAGATTCAGGAACTGATCACCACAAGCGTGCAACGCGTTGAGGCCGGCGTGTCGATCGTTGAGGAGGCCGGCGAAAAGATGACAAAGATTGTGGAATCGGCGCGCAGGGTTTCCATGCTGGTTGAGGAAATCTCGGTTGCCAGCCGTGAGCAGGCTGCGGGAATCGATCAGATCAATGTTGCGGTAAGCCGGTTAGACGGGGCTACGCAGCAAAATGCCGCCCTGGTCGAGCAATCGGCTGCCGCCGCTGCAAGTCTGAGCGAGCAAGCCCGCGCACTGCGAGTCGTGGTTGCCGCATTTCAAATGCCGCAGGCTACCGACACAGTATCTTGTTAATGGCACTGCACTGATCCATCTGGCCCAAGCCAGCCAGGCATCGGGTGGCGGCGGCCCAACAAACGACGCGATCGTCTTCGCACGAGCACCTTGCAGCGGACCGCCACGAACTGCAGGACTGGCGCACGAAGGCGAAGCGCTCGCATTGGTTGCTCGGAAGTGCCGTGTTTTCCGGGAGTAAATCCAGTTTTGCCATCCGTAGGCAACCCCGATAATTTCCGGGCGCCTGCGTAGCAAGCCCAAGCTCGCGGACTTCGCTAGAGGTCAGATCATTGGCCCTTGCGCGCCTTGATGGCGCGCTTGCACTACCGTGTTCAAAAAGCCTGCGCGCGCTTGTCGGACGATAGAACAATGAAACTGATCGAGCGCATCTCGAGGGTAAATAGCCAAGCCTTGTTTGGGACCGACCATTGGGGAGCTAACAAAGAGGTTGGGCCGCGGGTATGACGCAACCCTCCATTGCCGCCCGCGTCGCCATCGATATCGACGCAGAAGCACAACGACAAAAGACGGCACTGCTATATCGAAACGTACGGATCGCGGTTTGGGTGAGCGTGATCAACGCGTCCCTGCTCGCACTTGTCAACGCCCATATCAACACGTCGGCTAGCGCCGCGCTCTGGTGGTGGATTGTGCTAGTTGCCGTCACCATGGGCCGTTACCTGCTCGCGCGTCGCTTTCGCGCAATTCGCCCCGGCGCTACCGAAAGCCACCAATGGCGCGACGCCTACATTGCGGGCACGACGGTCTCTTCGATTGTTTGGGGTGCCGGCGCGGTTTTGTTCGTATGGAATGCTCCCGATGGAGCCCGTTTTTTTACCGGGATGGTGCTCGCGGGCATGGTGGCTGGGGCCGTTCCGATTCTTGCCCCTGTTCCGCAAGCATTTCGAATGTTTGCGTTGCCCATCGTCGTGCCACTGGCGACGGCAATATTGTGGCAGGCCAACTCATCCTTGCACTGGGCATTTGGGTCCATGACGATTGTTTTTTTGATCGCCGTGCTGGCAAGTGCGCGGTATTTGCATGAAACGCTCGACGTCGCGATCCGCTTAGGATTAAGCCAGGGCCATCTGGTTGAGGACTTGCAGCGCGCGCGCGATGCGTCCGAATCCGCGCTCGCGGAGCGCGAACGCACCGAGGCAACGTTAAAGGCGAGCGAAGCGCGCTATCGGCTTATCTTGCAGCATTCACCTACCGGCATTTTGCACTACGACAACGATCTGACGATCACGTTTTGCAACAATCGTGCCGAGCAGATATTGCAGGTGCCAAGAGGAAAAATCATCGGATTGAAAATGTCTACGCTCAAGGACCAGCGCGTGCTGCCAGCGCTTCGGGCGCCTATCGAAGGACGCGACGGGGCCTACGAAGGCGAATACATTACGACCCAGGGCTCGCTGCATGTCTGGATCGCGATGTCTTGCACTCCGCTGCGCGGTGTTAACGGCCAGGTCGAGGGCGCTATCGCCATCTTTGAGGACATCACCGCCCGACACCGATCCGAAAACGAGATCCGAAATCTGGCCTACTTTGACCCCTTGACGCGTTTGCCCAATCGACGATTGTTGATGGACCGCCTTTCTCACGCGATGACAAGCAGCAATCGCAGCCGAGAATATGGCGCCTTGATGATTTTGGATCTGGACCATTTCAAAAGCATCAACGATACCCAAGGCCACGATGTCGGCGATCGCCTTCTGGTCGAAGCGGCGCAGCGTCTTACCGCCTGCCTGCGGCAGGAGGACACTGTCTGCCGGCTGGGTGGTGACGAGTACGTTGTACTGCTTGAAGGACTGAGCGACTCCGAATCGATTGCCGCGAGCAAGGCCGAAGCGATCGCCGAAAAGATGCGTACGGCCGTGAATCTGCCGTATGACCTAGGCGGCAGCGAAACCGAGTATTTCAGCACCACCAGCATTGGTCTGACGCTGTTTTGCGGTCAGGAGATTTCGGCCGAAGTGCTGCTTAAACAGGCCGACGTTGCGCTGTATCAGGCCAAGGATGCCGGGCGCAACGCAGTGCGGTTTTTCAGCCCCGCGATGCAAGCGACCATCGAGCGCCGCGCCGCGCTAGAGGCGTCGCTGCGACGCGGCCTGGACAAAAAGGAGTTTCAGCTCTATTACCAGCCGCAAATCGGTCAAAACGGCGCGCTGATCGGGGCCGAGGCGCTGATCCGGTGGATGCCCGCAGGCCATGGCATTGTGCCCCCCGCACAATTTATCCCGCTGGCCGAGGAAACGGGGCTGATCGTGCTCATTGGCCGCTGGGTCCTGGATACGGCCTGTGCACAACTGAAGGCCTGGGAAGCCAATCCGCATACGCAAGGTCTGCGGCTGTCCGTGAACGTCAGTGCGCGCCAATTTCATCAGGCGGATTTTGTCGAGCAAATCCGTCAGAGCCTGCTCGTGAGCGGAGCCGAGCCCGCACGACTAAACCTAGAGTTGACCGAGGGCGTAGTGCTCGACCATATGGAACTGGTCATCAGTCGAATGGAGCAGCTCAACGAGCTGGGCGTGGGTTTTTCTCTTGATGACTTTGGCAAGGGGTATTCGTCCCTGTCGTATCTAAAGCGCCTGCCTTTGGATCAGATCAAGATCGACCAATCTTTTGTCAACGACGTGCCGTGGGATCCGAACGACTCGGCGATCGTGCGGGCGATCTTGGCCATGAGCCAGTCCCTGGGTTTGGAGGTCATTGCAGAAGGCGTCGAGACCGTCGAACAACGAGACTTTCTCGCGCAAAACGGCTGCCACGCCTACCAGGGCTTCTTGTTTAGCAAGCCGCTGCCGATCCAGCAGTTTGATGAATTCGCGATGCGCCTGCATTCCGAACTGGCCGTGTAGTGCACCGGGCAACGTTCAATTCCTAACGACCCAGTGGCTCCGTGCAAATGGCCAAAACGACATTTGCCCCGACAAAATTCCGTGCTGGACTTGCTGCCAATCAGCGCAATGGTTTTTGGCGGCGAACGTGATGCAAGAAAGATCGGGCAGCCTCAAGCAAAACCAGGCAACTTGGTCTGCGGACGCGATCAGCAGGGCATTGGGCTTTCGCGACGTTACGGTGCGCGGCGCAAGACCCCACGGTGAAAAACAGCCGGCACCGGCGCCAGCGCGATGGGCGCGGCGCTACTGAATTGCTGCGCGCGCACAAGGCCGCAGGGCCAACAGATGTCGCGCTGCAGGCGGCGCGCAACCTTGGTTGTCGTCAATTGGTATGGCCGATGGGGCTGGTTTTTGCCAAACGTCGCGCCAGGCTCTTGTGTGAGTATGGCCGCGTAATATGTGAGGGCGCCATGCAAACCGAAATCTACGGTTTGCTTGCCTCAGAGCTTTCGTGCGGCGCGCAAACATCCGATGGTCCAATCCACGGACCGGGAGGACGAAGCATGTCGGGCAAGATGCTCCGCGTCCCGGATGGCGGCAAGCCCCCGGGCAGGAAACCGGCAAGGCCGCTTTGCCCCCAAGCTAATGCAAGGGACGGCGTATGGCGCAGCAAATCACGATGCGCCTTGCTGCGTTTTGTGATGCGATGGGTCGGCACCGCTTTTGCCTTTCGCGTGCCGAACCTTGCGTCGGCCGGGAGCCTACCTGCATGAACGCTCCGAGGCAATTAGGCCTGCTGCGCCGGTATCTTTTTTACGGCTGGCTCTTTCGGGATGCCAACGTCGGCACGTACTGGGAGCGCGCGGCCGCCCTGGAATACAACCGGCAACAATCGCGCTGGCTGCCCACCTATGTCCTGCGGTGGTTGATGATCGCATTTTTGCTGCTCGCGATTGCAAGATTTTGCGAAAACACCCTGGCCAGCCCGCTTTTATCGGCGCCTTTTTATCTTTTCTCCACTCTGATCATCGCGTTCGACGCCGTGACCCTTGCGTGCTGGGCACTGCTGCGATCCCGGTGGTAGCCCTTTGCCGCCGAGCTTGCCCGATGAAACAGTAAGTGAAACCGGCAAAAACGCGAGGAGCAAATCGGCGGGGCGGCGCAACTTGGTTCGCGTTTACAAACTGCTTGCCTGGATCACGTCACGCACGCGCGGGTAAATCTGCTGGCTCCATTTGCGACCGCTAAACACGCCGTAGTGCCCGACGCCGGTTTGCACGTGGTGCAACTTTCGATATGGCCGGATGTTGCGGCACAGCTCCTGCGCCGCAACCGTCTGGCCAACGGAACAGATGTCATCGCGCTCACCTTCCACTGTCATCAGAGCGGTGCGCCGAATTGCCGCCGGATCGACGTTGCGTCGGCCCCAGGTCAGCTTTCCGAGCGCGAGCTCGTGGGTCTGGAACACCTTCTCGACCGTCTCCAAATAAAACTCTGCCGGCAAATCGTTAACCGCCAAATACTCGTCGTAAAAATCCTGAATCGCACGCGCTTGCTCGGGCCGGCCTTCTTCGAGGTGCTCGAATAACAGCCGCAGTGACTGATGATGACGTTCCAGATTCATACTCATGAATGCGGCGAGTTGCAAAAACCCCGGATAAACGCGCCGCAAGAACCCCGGATGAGTCTGAGGCACGCGGCTAATAAGATAGCGTTCGAACCACCCCAGCGGCTTACTCATCGCCAGCCGATTGACCCTTGTTGGGTTCACGCGGCAATCGACGGGGCCGGCCATCAGCGTAAGGCTGCGCGGCTGGGCCGGATGATCGTCCTCGGCCATTAATGCGGTTGCCGCCAAGGCGGCGACGCACGGCTGACAAACGGCAACGACATGGCAGCCCGGGCCAATGGTCGCGATAAAGCGCATCAGATATCCGATGTGGTCTTCCAGACCAAATTCGCCGTATCGCATCGATACGTCGCGCGCGTTGTGCCAGTCGGTGACGTAGACCTCGTGATCTTGCAAAAATGTGCGCACGGTGTCGCGCAGCAGTGTTGCAAAGTGGCCCGATAGGGGCGCGGCCAGCAACACGGGCGCTTGTCTTGGAACGCCGGCAGCCGGGTCCTTGCGGAAGTATTGCAGGGTACCGAAGGGAAGGCGAACCACCGCCTCTTCTCGGATGGGCACACGCTGTTCGCCCAAAAAAATCTCGTTGATGCCAAAGTCCGGACGCGTATGCGTTAAACGCAGACGGGCGAGCACATCGCACAAGCTCGCAAATCGGCGCTGCGCGCTGCGCTCGTAAGGATACGTCTGTAACAGTGCGCCAAGACGCTGAGCGAGCCAATGCAGCGGCGAGGCGAACTCGGACTGTAATTCATAGGCGAGGTACAGCATCGCGAGCCCCAGCACACAGCGGAC
>Ga0187781_10001747_pt1 | contig 16560 bp, 17 predicted proteins | sample 0715_SJ02_MP02_2_FD_132447 | JGI IMG/M metagenome (GOLD analysis project Ga0187781, IMG submission 132447) | Tropical peat soil microbial communities from peatlands in Department of Meta, Colombia - 0715_SJ02_MP02_20_MG | ecosystem: Environmental > Terrestrial > Soil > Wetlands > Peat | place...
ACGTTAACAATCGGTGAATTTCCCCGGAGATCCCGGCTCTTCCAGCCATTCCCTGAGAACTGCTGCGAAACGCTTTGTATTCTGCGCCAGGTCGTACTGCTGCATGACTTTGACTCGCGCCTGTTTGCCGATGTTCTCCATCCGTTCGGGGGACTGCAACAGGGCAAGCAGCTTTCGGCTGAGATTCTGCGAGTCGCCGACGGTGTAGAGCACGCCGTCCACTCCGTCTTCGATGAGTTCGGGGATCCCGGTAATACACGGGGCAACACAAGGGATCTGCATCGCCATGGCTTCCATCAGGACCATGGGAATGCCCTCCGCCAGACTTGGGAGCACGAAGAGATCGGTTCGGGCATATTCGGCCCTGAGCCGCTCCTGATCGACCCAGCCGGCAAATTCTACGGATGACGCAAGCCCCAGTTCCGCGGCCTGCTGCTCAAGAAATTTTCGGTCGGGGCCATCGCCGATGAAACACAGACTCACCGGACATTGCGATGCAGCAAGGGATGTGACGGCTTCTAGAAGCAGCGATTGGCCTTTTTCCGGCGCAAGCCTGCCCACGCAGAGCAAGCGTGGCGGAGACGAAACGGTTCCCTTCTCTGCCGGCGCAAATTCGCTGGGCTCGATGCCGAGCGGAACATGAATCAGTTTGTTCCAGGAGCTTCGGTCGCAGGAAAGCATCAACTGGCCGCGGCCGTGGCCGCTGATGGACCGCACCAACAGCGCGCCCTGGATGCGTTCGGCCAGGTGCGTCTGCGCAGGATTGTGCAGCTCGCCGAAGCCGTACACTCCGAACGACATAGTGACTGGAAAGGCTCGCGTGGCGATCAGGGCTACGGTGGCGGAAAAGCTGGCGTGCACATGAGTCACTCCACCCTGCCGCATGTAGCGGCCAACCAGAATTGCTTCCGCAAAATAGGCGATGTGATAAACCGCTGGTCTGAGGCTGTGAGCTAGGCGGAGGGCGAAGAACAATCCACGCAACCAGCGGATCGGATGCCTCAGAAATTCGCTCGTGTTCAGCAGCGCGATCTTCAGCAGCGGGACCGATTTTACGTAATAGGTGCGCGCGGCTTCCTCCTGCTCCACTGGGCTTAGCTGCTCCGGAGGACGATCGGGATCAGATACCGATGCTACGCGCACGTCGAAACCGAGAGCGCGAAGATGGCGGATTTCCGCGAGCAGATAGCTGTGATTGATCGCCGGGAACTGGCCAATCAGGTAAAGAACTTTGACGGGATCAGCCACGACTGGCGCGCTCCGCCGCCACCACTGCCGCGATGCCGTCCGCTAAGGAAGTGCGCGGCCGCCAGCCCAATTCGGCAGTGGCACGCGCGGTATCGGCGTAGACGTCCATGACTTCGCCCGGACGCTGCTGTTCTGCGCTCAGAATGGGTTTCTGAACTCCTGCCGCGTCCTTGATTAGTTGCGCAACCTCCGCCACGCTGCTCGAATGGCCACTGCCCAGGTTAAACACGCCACGAACGCCGGGCCGCAGCAACGCCAGAAGCAAAGCGACGGCGTCATCGACGTAGAGATAATCGCGCTTAGGGCGCAAATCCATGAGGCGGACGGTTTCGACAGCCGGGTCGAGCACCTGCCGCACGATGGATGGAATTAGAAACGGAGGCTGCTGGGCGGGTCCATAAATGTTGAAGGGACGCACAATCACGAGCGGAACCCCGAGGCGCTGTTCGTAAAACTGTGCGGTCTGCTCGGCGAGGATTTTGGTGTGAGCGTACGGGTTCGCCGCCGCGATGGGATGATCTTCCGCAATCGGCAACCGCTGCGGCTGGCCGTACACGTACGAGCTGATCAGCACCATCACCGCACCATGTCGGCGGCAGTGTTCCAGCACATTCACCGTGCCCAGCACGTTGGTTTGATAAAAAGCCTGCGGGTTCTGCCAGCTGTCGGGCACGAAACTTTTCCCTGCCAGGTGAAAAACCTGACGCACACCTTCCATAGGGAGCGGACAGTTTGCAATATCGCCGTCGGCGCTGGAAAGACCGCGCGCGGCGATTCCCTGCGCAGCCAGCGCCGCCATCAGATGACGCCCAAGAAATCCCGACGCGCCCGTTACCAGAATTTCACTTTTCATCTTTCATCGGCATTGGCATTGGCATCCGGCAAGAGTTGCTTGCGGCGCTGGTCGAACTCTTCGATGGCGCGCATGTAGTCGTCCACGCGGCCAATATCGAGCCAGTAGCCGGAATAGCGCTCTACGTAGACGGGTTCGTTCGCGGCCAGCATGCTGAGCATCAGATCGTCGAAGCCGTATTTCTGCCCCTGCGGCACGCGTCCGAGCACCGATCGATTCAGCATGTAGACGCCCATGCTGACCAGATATTGCAGCGTGGGTTTTTCTTCGAACCCCGTGAGCCGATTTTCTTTGGCGTGCAGCACGCCGTAGTCGACCATGTTCATGCGCTCGGCGGCGGCGATGGTGAACAACCGCTTCTGGCTCACGTGATCATCGTAGAGTTTGCGCGTCGAAAGATCGGTCAGCACGTCGCCGTTCATCAGCAGAAAGTTCTCGGGAAGATCCCTGATCAGGCACAAGGGCGCAATCGTGCTCAGCGGCATGGTTTCGAGCGAGTAGTCGACTTTGATGCCCCACCTCGATCCATCGCCGCAGAAAGCGCGCACGATTTCCGCCTGATAATTCACCGCCAGCGTGACGTGATCGAAGCCGTGACCAGCCAGCTGGCGAAGAATTACTTCCAGGATCGGATATTCACCGATGGGCATCAGCGGCTTGGGCAGCACCACTGTGTAGGGACGAAGCCGGCTGCCTTTTCCCCCGGCCAGTACGACCGCTCGCCTAGACATTGTAGAGATCGCCCTTGTAGCGGCGCAGATTGTCCGGTTGCCTGAACCAGCCGACCGTGCGCTCTAGACCCTCGCGCAGGGGAATCTTTGGAGCAAAGCCGCACGCAGTGCGCAGCTTGGAATTTTCGCACTTCAACCGTTGCACTTCGCTTTTTTCGGGACGGAATCTGGCCTGATCGGCGACGATCTTGGCGTTGGAGCCCATGATTTCGGCGATGAGCTGGAACAGACCGCCGACGGAGATTTCTTGATTCGATCCGATGTGGAAAACTTCCCCTTCTCCACCTTGCATTTCTGCGATGGCAATGAAACCGCGGCAGGTGTCTTCGACGAAAGTGAAGTCGCGGGTGGCGGTCAGATTGCCGAGACAGATATTAGTCTTCCCAGCGGCAAGCTGAATGATGATGCTCGGAATCACCGCGCGCGCCGACTGCCGCGGTCCATAGGTATTGAACGGGCGGGCCACCACCAACGGGAAATTGAAAGCGTAATAGAAGCTCAGCGCGATTGAGTCGGAGCCGATCTTGGTCGCGCTGTACGGCGATTGCGGCTGCAAAGGATGTTTCTCATCGATGGGCACATATTGCGCCGTGCCGTACACCTCGCTGGTGGAGGTTTGAATGAATCGCTTGACGCCATTTCGCCGCGCCGCCTGGCAAAGGTATAAGGTGCCCTTCACGTTGGTGTCGACAAAACTGTCGGGAGCACGGTAGGAATACGGAATCGGAATCAGGGCCGCGAGATGAAATACGATGTCGATGCCGCGCGTCAGCTCATCGCAAAAGTGGGCGTCGCGCACATCGCCGGCCATCACTTCCATCTGCTTCAGGCAGGGAGCCTGCTCGAGCCAACCCCAGTCGTTGAACGAGTTATACAGGCTGAGGGCGCGGACGCGCGCTCCGGCAGCCACCAGTTGTTCCGCAAGATGCGACCCGATGAAACCGTCTGCCCCCGTCACCAGCACTCTGGAATTGCGCAGATCGGCCATTTGACTTGTAGAATAACATGCACCCTTCCGGGCTTCGCCCCCACTCTGCAAGCGTGGAACCACAAGAGAAATCAGCACTTGGCAGTGTCCGACATTCACCATGAAGGCACGAAAGTAACCTGCAACCCGAGAAAGCCGCAGCGGAACGAATGGTACAATTTTACATTCCGTGATCCTGCAGCTTTCTCGCAAAGACCAATTCCACTGACCCTATGGTGGCTAAGAAAATTGTGATTATCGGCGCGGGGCCGACAGGCCTGGGTGCGGCCTACCGCCTGCATGAGCTGAGCTACGAGAATTGGGTTCTATACGAAAAATCCGGCGAGGTCGGCGGACACTCTACTTCGCATGTCGATGCGCACGGTTTTGTGTGGGATGAGGGTGGACACGTCATCTTTTCTCATTACCCATATTTTGACCGCCTCATCGATCAAGTTCTGGGTAAAGAAGTGCATGAACGCATTCGCGAAAGCTGGATCGTGAAAGGCGAATCGTGGGTTCCGTATCCGTTCCAAAGCAATCTGCGCTATCTGCCGAAAGACGTGCAGGTCAGCTGTCTATTGGGCGCGGCGCGAGCCGCGGCCAACGGCAACGGCCGCAACGCTGGCAACTTCCGCGACTGGATCCTCGAAACCTTCGGCGAAGGAATCGCCGAGGCGTTCATGTTTCCCTACAACTCCAAGGTCTGGACCACACCACTGGAACAGATGTCGAAAGGCTGGATCGCGGACCGCGTCGCGGTCGTGGATTTCAAGCGGCTGCTCGAAAACGTTCTGTATGAACGCGACGACGTAGGCTGGGGTCCCAACAGCAAGTTCAAGTTTCCGCTGCATGGCGGGACCGGTGACATTTACCGCCGGATGGCTGCTCTGTTCCCGGAAAAAATTCACAAACACAAAGAACTGTCCGAGGTGGACGTGGAGCGCCGAAGGGTTTCCTTCGCCGACGGCGGCGGTGACAGCTACGATGTGCTGATCTCAACCGCCCCTTTGGATTTGCTCGCCACACGGATGCTCAAACCTGCGGACAACCGGCTGCGGGATGCGGCGCAAGGTCTGGAACATAACAACCTGCTGGTGGTCGGTTTCGGATTGAAGAAGAAGATCGAAACCGGACGCTGCTGGATCTACTTCACCGACGCGGAGATGCCGTGCTACCGCGCCACGTATTTTTCGCACTACTCGCCTTTCAACGTGCCCAACGGAGATACGGAACAATACAGTTCCCTGATGTGCGAGATCTCGTTCCGGGTGGGAGAATCGCCGGACCCGGAAAAGATATTGGATCAGGTGATGGCCGGTTTGATCCGCACCCGCGTTCTGGAAAAAGAGGATCAACAGCGTGTCCTGTCGCGCTATCACCGGTTTGTGGGATATTCCTATCCCATTCCAACCCTGGGCCGCGACCAAGCGCTGGCTGCCCTGCAGCCCGCGTTGTTGGAAAAGGGAATCTACTCGCGCGGCCGTTTCGGCGCCTGGAAATATGAAATTGGGAACATGGATCATTCCGTCATGATGGGCGTGGAAGCGGTGAATCACATCGTCGCTGGAGAAAAGGAGCAGGTGTTTTACAGCGCTTAACGAATTGCACTCATGGCAGACTCCACGAGCAACGCAGCTCCCAAGGTCAGCATCATCATTCCCAGCTACAACACCGCCCACCTGATCAAGGCCTGCCTGGATTCTGTATTCGCGCAAACCTATACGGATTTCGAAGCGATCGTGGTGAATGACGGCTCGCCCGATACACCGGAACTGGAAAAGGTGCTGGCGCCCTACATGAGCCGTGTTGTGTACATCAAGCAGGAAAACAAGCGTGCCGCGGGCGCCCGCAACAACGCCATCCGGCAGGCCCGGGGGGAATTCGTGGCGTTCCTCGACAGCGATGACACGTGGTTGCCCAACCATCTGGCGTTGCAGATGCAGATGATCGCCGACGATCCTGCCCTCGATCTGGTCTACGCGAACGGCTTGCTGGTAAGCCCGGATGGAGAGCGGGAATTCATGGAGCAGTGTCCTTCGCGCGGCGAGGCGACCTTCGCGGCCTTGATCGAAGAACGCTGCCAGGTATCGGTTTCGACGGTCGTGGCCCGCAAGCGGTGTTTGGTGGATGCCGGCCTGTTTGACGAAACGCTGCCCCGATGTGACGACTACGACATGTGGGTGCGCACCGTGTTTCATGGCGCCAAAATCGGCTACGGCCGCACGGTGCAAGCCAGGCTGTCGGTAGGGCGGGCCGGTTCCCTCAGCGAGTCCGATGCAAGGATGACCGAGGCCTACTGGAACATTCTCGAGAAATTCAAAAAGACTCTACCCTTGACAGACGCCGATCGCGCGGTGGTGGAGCGGCGGTCCTCGGAGATTCGAGCTTTATACCTGGTCGCCAGGGGCAAGCGCCAAATCGCGGCGCACCAGTTCGACAAAGCGCGGGAATCGCTGGCGGAGGCTAACCAGTGTTTGCACAACTACAAGCTCAGCCTTGCCGTGTTCGGTCTGGGCATCGCACCAGGCTTGACGGGCAAACTACTGTCTTCGTGGAGCCGGATGCGTAACGGAAGCCCGGCTTGAGACCTTCCCCAAAAGTTCCTCCCGGCCTGCAATTCCCAGCCGACTCCATTCGTGGGATCGGTTATAACCTTAGGTCAGCATGAAATTCTCGCTTCGCGCCACATCGGCCACTGACCAGACTGCCCTGGCGCAGTTTCTGGTGCGGGTGTTTGAGGTCAGGGCGGATGCGCCTTTTGTGAAGCCCGCCGTGATGGCATGGAAGTACTGGGACCGTCGCGCCGACTGGACCGAACCGCGCAGCTACGTGTTAGAGCAGGATGACACCATCGTAGCCCACGCCGGTCTTTGGCCAATGACATTCTTGGAGGGCGGGAAAGCGGTGCGAGGAGTCCAGATGATCGATTGGGCGTCGGCACGGGAAGCGCCCGGCGCGGGGCTCGCCCTGTGCCAACGATTGTCGGCGATGTTCGATTTCATCTATTCGATCGGCGGCTCGGAGCAGACGCAAAAAGTACTTCCCGCTTTCGGCTTCAAGGAATACGGGCGCCAATGGAGAGCTGCGTGCCCGCTACGGCCGACAGGGCAGATTCTCACCCACCAATACCGTAATTGGAAGCTTGCGCCGCGGCTCGCGCGAAACTGGTTCTGGTCAATCCGAGGCGGTAGTCCGCACCCACAGTGGGAGGCAAAAGAAATCTCACCCGAGCAGATTCTTCGGGACTCGTATTCATCGGACGGGCTGAATGCGGTTTTCAGTCCCCGGCCGCCCGCGTACTTTGAATATCTCGCTCGTTGCCCGGTGGCGCGCTTCAGGCTCTACGGCATTTTCCAGGCAGGCGAACCCAGAGGACATTTCGCAATCGCAGTCGTGCAAGGGCAAGCCCGGATCGCCTGCGTTTGGCTGCATCAGCCAACTCAAGACGCATGGGCGGCCGCTTATTTCCTTGCACGGCGAATCGCTCGGACACAGAAGGAGGCGCGCGAGATCGTGGTCGCCGGCTGTGGGAAAGACAGCCGCATCGGAGCGGCTCAGGCAGGGTTTCGGATGATGGGTGGGCCGGCCGTGTACCTGCTCGACAAGAAAAAAAATCTCCGCCTGTCGCCAGACTTTCAGTTTCAGCTTTCGGATGACGATGAGGCATTCCTCGACACGGGTTCATCCTGCTACTGGACATAGCAACCCGGGTATACGGTGAGAGGAAATGCGGTTCACGCGCGGGCGGAAATCTCACGGATGCGCCCGGCAAGAGCCTCAAAGGAAGTTGCGCCCTCGAATTCCTCGAAGTTGATTTCCACGCCGAACTCCTCGCCAATCAAACTGAGCAACGTAACTTGCGCCACGGAATCCCACTCGGTTGTGTTCTCGGCGCTGGCGGTGGAATAGCGGCTGGGATCCATCTGCGGGAACGCAAGCGAAAAACAGCGAGCCAACTGCTCTGCGATCTTGTCCGTCATTCGATGACCTCGTGAAATAACGTGGGGCAAGACTGTTCGAAGCGCGCGAGTGAGAGTTCGATCGTTGCGGAGGATAAACATTCCGCCGGGAAGAACTGGCCGAGGAACGTCTGCAGCGGACCATTGCGCTCGGTAGGGCGGAAATCAAAACGAACGGCCGAAGCTCGGGATTTCTTGAACAACTGCCGCAGCGTCTGGAACTCGATGTGCCGCGAAAAGGCCCGGCAGCTCATGACCCACACATCGACGAAACACCGATCCTCGTCCACGCAGCCACCGAGAACCGCGATCCGCCCCAGAGGCCCAAACCGGTCTTCGTAAGAAACGGTGGTCAGAAAAGCGCCGGGGCGGCTGGCCCGCGCCTTCCACTCCGCTTCCGTGTAGCGAACGCCATTCAGGTTGAACTGGTTGGTCTTGTTCACCAACTCGAAAGCCCGGGCGTGGTCCGCACTCACGTTTTCGAGCGTTACTTTGGCTTGCAGGCGGGCCAGAAAATCTGCCGAAGCTTGCTTGGGAAGATCGCTCTCGATTTGTGCCGCGGCTCGCAGGCTGTTCAGGCGCAGGCGGTCTTCTTCCACGATGTCGGCTTTGCCAAAGCGCTCGCGGAGCTGCCAGAGCAAAAGCGCAAGTCCCTCCGCGCTCGACGGATATCGCAGGCATTCGATTCCCGGCTGTTTTTCGGAAACCTCGGCTAACTCCATCGGGCTATCGTCCACAAACACCACGCTGTCCGCCGCAATATTCCAGGCTTTCAGAATGCGGGTGACGGAATCTGATTTTGCGCCCCAACCGGTTTCTACGGGGAAAATCTGCTCCGGACGGATCAGCAAATCCGGCCGCCGGAGGGCGGCTTCGACCAGGCCCGCATCGTTCTTGGAAGCGATTGCGATCAGCGCTCCCGACTCTGCCAACGAAGCCAGCATTTGCTGATAAAGCGCATGGCCGTGCGACTTCGCTTCCAAGGACCACGAGACACCCTGGCTGCCCACGTCACCAAGAATGCCTCTCCATAAGGTCTGATCAAGATCGGTAATCAAACCTTTCTTCGGCGAGGCGGCAAACAGGCAACTCGTGCTCAACTGCGCCATCGCATCGGCGTGGGCCAGAGTGTAGGGAAAGCCAGCCTGCAGATCCATCTCCAGGTCGTGGCGTAGAGATGGCGCCGATCGCATGGCCAAAGCGGCGGCGCTCAGCAATTTGATTCCCTTCTGTCGGCCAACGCGTTCGAGGAAATCAGAGAGAGTTGCGTTCCATTGCAGCTCCAAAGCGCTGGTTTGAGCCGGGGGCAGATGACTGAGAGGCGGAAGCGGCAGAGTTGGGCCAATGACGGCCACGGGCATGCGCTGAGAAAGAGCCGAGAGTTGCGCTTCCAGTCGCCGGCATTTCTCCTGTATTTGCGCCTCGACATCTGCAAGGGTTTGTCGGTTCCACCCACTCGCATTGCGCCAGCCAAGTCTTGGATCCAGGTCGGCCCATTCCAAAACTGCGATGGCGCCCCCGGCGTTGGAATTGGCGGCTTGCCGGATGTTGCCTTCAAGGTCGCCGTACAAGCCGGTGCCGACACGAATGCTGTCGTTTGGAAACCGCAGGCTCAGATAGGCCTTAATAAAGGTGGCGAGGTGGAGAGGTGTGAACCCGCACAGCAAGTGAATGAGCTTTTGCCGCTCTCCCCGGCTTTGCCCAGCGATCCTTAACGCTTCTCCAAGTCGCATCTGAAATTTGAGTCTGGCCGATGCTGCCCTATACCACGGAAACCTGCGAAATTACCGGGGAAGCTGCACGACTTGATCCTGCCCGGCGGCCCGGAAAAGTTCATGGTAGCATGTAGGGCTGGTTGTGTTGCCCAGCGCGGAGTTCGAATGGTGAATTCCACAGCCAAGCGCTGGTTGAAGAAGGCCCTGCTCCGCAGTTCTGCGCTTGACTTCGCCACCCGCCTCGTCCCTAGAAAAGCTGCGATCCTGATGTACCACTCGATCCCAGAAGACCTGCATCGAACCGACCCCATTCTGGGAGTTTGCCGCGACCGCGCCAGCTTCGAAGCTCACATGGAAACCGTGGCGCGCCATTTCTCTCCCGTGACGATCCAGGATGTTGCCGACTTCGCAGCATCCGGACGGCCGCTTCCCCCGCGAGCCGTGGCCGTGACGTTCGACGATGGCTTTGCCGACAACTACGAGGTGGCGATGCCGATTCTGAACCGCTACGGCATTCCCGCTACCATCTATCTCTTCGTTGACGCGGTAGCCAACGGAAAGGTGCCCTGGTATTGCCGGCTTCGCTTCGCCTTCAACACGACGACCAGGTCCGAGTGGACCGATCCGCTGCGAGACCGGCTTTACCAACTGGCTAATCCGAAGGAACGCACAGCGGCTCTGAACTCGGCATGGGAGAACGGCGCGCGATTGACGGGACAGGTCCAACAAGAGTTCGTCGAACGAGTCGAACAGGCGCTCGCGGTCGAGCCCGTCACCGGGCAACACGGGTTTATGTTGACGTGGGACCAGGCCCGGGCCTTGCGGAAGGCTGGACATATCATCGGCGCGCACACTTTGACGCATCCTAACGTTGCCCAGGTCAGCCGCAGCGAGGCCGAGTCCGAGATCGTCGGCTCGAAGCAGAGGATCGAACAAGAGATGGGAGAACCGATTGAGCATTTTTCCTATCCTCACCCTGCACTCAACCCGCAGTGGTCGCAACAGACGTTGCAGATCACACGGGCAGCCGGATTCAAGTCTGCCGTCCTGACCACCGCCGGACCGGTGCGAGCCAAGGACAATCCCCTGGCCCTGCGCCGGATTTCCACGCCCGCCGACTTGAACCAGTTTGTCTTTAATCTGCAGTCCACATTCCTTGGGCGATCCGCCTAATCCTGCGAAGAAACCGGTCAACACTAAAGTGCCGGCACAGCCGTCTCCGAAGCTGCAATCCGCGCACCCGCATGGTAGGCTGAAAAGAGCACTCCTATCGCCTCCGATGAACCGGAGCGGTCTCATTCTTTTGGAGTCGGCACTCCTATGCGGAAAAAGCTGATCGCCGGCTGGAAGCGTGCCTTTGGGCTTCATTTCCCAGGCCACAATCTGCGCGTTTTTCCGGACGATATTTTCTTCGTCTCCTATCCCAAGTCCGGCAACACGTGGGTCCGCTTTCTGGTCGCGAATCTGGTCTACCCGGAGAAGAATCCCGACTTCTCCAACATCGATCGCCTGCTTCCCGATCCGGAGGGGATGTCGAAGAGGGACTTGGAGGGTGCGCCCCGTCCGCGGATTCTCAAGAGCCATCTCAGCTTTGACCCACGGTTTCCGAAGGTTCTTTACGTGGTGCGCGATCCCAGGGATGTGGTGCTGTCTTCGTATCACTTCGATATCAAGCGGAGGGCGATTCCTGAAGGCTATCCTCTCCAGGAATTCGTATCGCGCTTTGTCCGGGGAGAACTGGCAGGCCTCAATCCTCGCTATGGAAGCTGGCATGACAACGTGGCCAGCTGGTACTATGCGCGCCGCAACGATTCCCGATTTCTACTGGTGGCCTACGAGTCTCTGCAATCGCAGGCCCTCGAGGAGATGAGAAGGATCGCCACTTTTCTCGGAGTGGATGGCAACGGCGAACGTCTGACGTTCGCCATCGAGCAGAGCTCGGCACGCCGCATGCGCGAGCTGGAGAAAAAGCAGGGACACTTGTGGAACTCCACCCGCGAAACGCAGCTTGACAAGCCGTTCGTGCGCGCCGCGAAGTCCGGCGGATGGAAGTCGGAGCTGCCGCAGGCCAGCGTGGCGGAAATTGAGTCGCACTGGGGCGAACTGATGCGCGACCTGAGCTACGAATTGTCCACGCGCGATTTGGTCCCTGCCGGGGTGGGAAGGTAGACGAGCATGTTTCCGGCAATGCGGCTTCGTGGATTTCCAGCGGTGATTGCCAACCCCCGACCATGATCAGCCAGATCAAGTTCGCATTCAAGTACGCGCTCGGACTCGACCGTGCCGGAAACCGTTTCACCGTTTTTCCCGACGATACGTTCCTTGTGTCCTACCCGAAATCCGGCAACACCTGGGTTCGTTTCTTACTGGCGAATCTGATCTATCCCGACGAAGTGGTCGGGTTTGCCAATATCAACCGGTTGCTTCCCTCGCCCGATGTGCTCTCCCGGCGCTTCCTTCGCAAGCTGCCCCGTCCGAGGATTTTGAAAAGTCACGAACCGTATGACCGGCGCTATCGGAAAGTTCTCTACCTGGTGCGCGATCCAAGGGACGTGGTGGTCTCCGAGTATCACTTCAACCTGAAGAAGCGTTACATCAATCCGGATGTTTCTCTGGAAGAGTTTGGACAGCGCTTCCTGCAGGGGGAGACTTCTTCCTACGGATCGTGGTGGGAACACGCCGCCAGTTGGATCGCGGCGCGCCAGGGAAATCCGGCATTTCTGCTGGTTCGCTATGAGGATTTACTTGCGGACTCGATCGGCGAAACGCGGAAGATCGCAAAATTTCTGGGGATTCCGGCGGAGGAGGAACGTCTGCGCGCGGCCGTGGAGCGGAGTTCGGCCAACCGCATGCGCGAGCTTGAGAAAAAGCAAGCCGACCAATGGACCGGAACCAAGAACACGCGCTTGGAGATCCCTTTCGTGCGTGAGGCGAAGTCCGGCGGATGGAAGGAGGCCTTGCCCGCTCCGTTGGCCGAACAGATCGAAGCCGCCTGGGCTCCCCTGATGAAAGTTTTGGGGTACGAACTGCAATGTCGGCAAAAGGAGGAAATCGCGCTACCAGCCTGGGTGAGGAGCCCACATCTGCCCCAGGTCCAGCGCAGCAGGTGAGGAGAACCGGGCAGGTTGGCAATCCACCTTGGGGTGTGACGCGTCAAAATCTTAGCTCCCCTGACACTTCGGTCCAATGCCCACCGGAACCGCTTTGCCCGTGAAAAGGCCGTTGCGTCCAGCATTCGGGTTGGTTATCATTTTGAGCAGGCTGTGGCTGTCTTTCCGTAAGGCTCGGGTCGCCGCGCGCATTCCCCGTCTCATGCGCCCAAGCGCCCTAGCTGTCCGATTTCTGCCAAACTCAATGGAGCGCAAGCATGAGACTGCTTAAGGCGACGGCACTTTTGACTCTCGGCGCCATTTCCGCCTGGAGTTCCAGCCTAACGAAAACCACGACCACAAATTCCTCTTCTCTGAATCCTTCTACTTACGGGCAAGCAGTCACCTTCACGGCCGTCGTAACGCCGGCGCCGCCGGATGGCGAAACGGTGAATTTCCTGCAGGGATCGACGGTGCTTGGGACGGGAACCCTGAGCGGCGGTTCCGCTACTTTCACGACAGCGACACTCGCGGGCGGCACTGACAAAATCAAGGCGACCTATCCAGGAGACTCGACCTTTGAGACCAGCACCTCGGCGGCGGTGGCCCAACTGGTCAATGCAGCCACCACGACTACCACTTTGACCCTTTCGCAGAGCACCATCAATGTCGGCCAGTCCGTAACGTTTACGGCAGCGGTGACCCCGGAATACTCCGGAACCGTAACCGGCAACGTAGCCTTCTACAACGGCAGCACCAAGCTGAAATCCGTTGCTCTTTCCGGCGGCGTAGCCAGCTATGCCGACTCGGCCCTAAAAGTCGGCACCCAGCCGATCACCGCGACCTATCAAGGGAGCAGTTCGTTTCAAACCAGCAGTTCGAGCGCCCTGACCGAGACCGTGGGCACGGGAACCTACTACGAGGAAACCATGGTCTGGGACAACGTCACGCGCTACTATCAGGTTTTTGTGCCCACCGTGCTTCCGGCGAACCCTCCCATGCTGCTGATGCTGCACGGAACGGCCTACGAAGCTCCCCCCGCCAACCCCAGCACGAGGGAGTGGTATTGGGAAAGCGTGGCCGACCAATACGAATTCATCGTGGTGCAGCCCGCGTCCACGTACAACGCAAGCACCAATGCGTGGAACTGGAACTCGTACTTCATGGACGCTTCGTTCACCTCAGCCGAGTCCGGGACTTGCGCCACGCCGCCGGCGACGTCGTGTCCGGACGATGCCGGGTTCCTGCGGCAGCTCATCGTCAACCTGACCAGCCAATATAACGTGAACCCCAACATGGTGTTTGTCACCGGATTCTCGTCGGGCGCACAAATGACGGAGCGGGTGGGCGTTGAAATTTCGGACCTGGTGGCTGCCATCGCGCCAACTTCTGGCCAGATGGAGGGCCAGCAGAGTGCTCCACCTCCGGTGCTGGTGCCCGACAGTGTGGTGGCTCCCATCTCGGTGCAGGAATGGCATGGCACAGAGGACACCGAGTTGCCGCCCTGTAACTACGGAACCACCGGGTATTCCGAGGTTACCTACTACCTGGACACCGTCGATGACACTTTCAATTATTGGGTGACCCAAAACGCCTGCTCCACCCTGCAAACTACTCAGACTCTGTGCACGAATGGTGAGGCCACACAGGGTCTCTCCGGCAACGTGGCCACGGGTTGCACGGGGAGTAATATTGAAGTGCAGTTCATTTGGGAGCCGAATACCGGGCACTCGTGGATCGGCGGCAACAATACGGCTCGCTGGCAGTTCCTGTCGGCCCATCCCATGTCATCATCCAACGTGCGCAAAACCGTCGGCAAGACCACTGTCGGCAGCCCGGAACGGATTGACCATGAGCATTGAGCAACCACCGGTCAGCAGCGAATTGGCGAAGCAACTGATCGCCTACATCGCAGAAAAGGTGGTCAAGGGCCGGGCTGAGATTGACGAAGACACGCCTCTGGTTTCTTCAGGACTGATCGATTCGTTTGCGCTGATCGAAGTCTTTCTCGAGTTGCAGAAGATCGCCGGCAAAAAAGTGCCCGCCAGCAAAGTCCAGGCCAAGGGTATGGATACCGTGCGTCTCATGCTCGCCACCGCCGAACGCTTCGGTAAACCCATCAAAAGCTAAGTTTTCAAAGAACCAAGGTTCTCGTTGGCCGTCCTGGCCGTTGTTTGCGGGAGACGCCGCGCAGAAGATTCCGGAAGTCAGCCCCGCGTTTCAGATTGGGACAAGAGCGCCCCCACCCCACGAATTTTTTTTTATATCGGTCTCGCTAAAATCTTGATGCCATTGAACTTGTCCGTCTTGATATGACCTGAATCCACGCAAAATCTTGATGCATAAGGAGTTACATGCAAAATCTTCCAGAATAAGGAGTTAGCTCTGCCGTTTTCGCGCCAAAAAAGAGGAGACATTCCATACGACTTGAGATAGTTCGTGCGCATGGCTTTAGTCTGGCGCTTTCCAGGCGTCGGAGTAAAGGTTGCTCGTCACACCTCCGCGAGATTTCCTGTGGAAAAAAGAACGCGCTCAGAATACCCCATTTGGGGGGTGACGGGGATTCTCCGGTGTTCGAGTATGGCAACTGGGAGAAGATCGCTACTCTCGTCTACTCAATACCGGAGGGCTGTGCGATGGGCGCGATGTCAATGGTAGTCAAAGCGTTGACCCAACCATTTGAGGTGTCAGAGGGCGGTCCCTCAATCCTGTCGGAAGTGCGGCAGAGAATCGTCAGCGCGGGCCGGGAGAAATGGTTTGACTCCGTGATGCAGGGCCGGAAAGGCGCCCTTGCGCAAGGATTCTTTGATTCCTATCCGCGATTCCTCACGAGCAGTGACACGGCCTCAACCCAGAACCGCCTGAATCTGCGGCACCGTGCCCTGATTGAGTCCAACGCGGCCTTGATTTCCGGACAAAGGGTGCTCGATCTCGCTTCCCACGACGGCCGTTGGAGTCTGGCGGCGAACAAAGCAGGCGCGAAATATGTGCTCGGCATTGAGGCCCGTGAGCACTTGGTGGAGGGTGCGCGCGATAATATGCGAGCGTACGGGGTCGCCGATGGCCAGGTCGAGTTTTGGCAAGGAGATCTGATGGTCGAACTTGACAAGATCGAGCCTGGAAGCTTTGACACCGTCTTTTCTTTCGGGTTTTTCTACCACACCATTGATCACATGCCCATTCTGCGCAAGATTGCGCGAATCAAACCCGCCGCCGTGATCATCGACACATGGATTTCCAGCCGTCCGGGAAACATCGTAGAAATTCACGAAGAAGGAATCGACCATGAAAGCCAGGCCGCTTTTGGCGACCCAGGCCATCCCAGCCGCGCTATCAAGGGACACCTGAGCCGCGGAGCGCTGGAGGCTATGCTAAAGGCCGCTGGATATCCAAACTTTCGTTACTACAATTGGCGCAGCTCGGGCGTTCAGCGTTGGGACGACATGAAGGCCTATTACATGGGCAACCGCATTACGGTCACTGCGACCCCGGGCCGCTAGGGTCCAATCGATGGCCAATTGGCAGCGGGAATCGCGAGCCCCAAAAACGCGGTAACTTGGTTGCCGCCCTATGTTCGCCACCGAGCGCCGAGGCAATAGCAGCCGGATCTGAGATTCATCACTTGTCCAAATCCTGCCTTGTTTCGGGCCGGGCGGGTCGCAGTTCCTCCCAATCCAGAGAATGCCCTCAAAATACCCCATTTGGGGGCTTACGGGGATTTTCCGGCGTATGAGTATGGCAGTGGGCACGAGATCGCCATTCGTGTACCCAACGCGGAGGATTAGGACCATGGGCACAATGTCTGAGGTAATCAATGGGTTGACTCAACCATCCGATCTCTTCGTTGCCCAGAGGCAAGCTCCGGTCGCCCCTAGGTCTGAACCTTCGCTGCATCACATCGGCTATGTCGTGCCTTCGATTGCCGAGGGCTTGGCGCGCTGGCAAGCTGCTCTTTCGGCAGCGTCGGTCTCCGCGGTTTTCAAGGACGAGATCCA
>Ga0187781_10001751_pt1 | contig 16546 bp, 16 predicted proteins | sample 0715_SJ02_MP02_2_FD_132447 | JGI IMG/M metagenome (GOLD analysis project Ga0187781, IMG submission 132447) | Tropical peat soil microbial communities from peatlands in Department of Meta, Colombia - 0715_SJ02_MP02_20_MG | ecosystem: Environmental > Terrestrial > Soil > Wetlands > Peat | place...
GGGAAAATTAAAGACGCTCGAGCGACTGATGCTCTCATACAGGCATTAAATGATGAAGATCCGCGCGTCCAATGGGCAGCAGCGTATGCCCTTGGAGAGCTTCGTGATACACACGCAGTTGAGCCGCTGGTTGACGCACTGCAGTACTGCGTCGTTCCGTTAGAAATAGTCACAGCCCTCGGCAAGATCGGTGACACGCGGGCAGTCGAACCGCTCATTACTGTTTTAACCGATGTAAACTCAAACGCCCGAGAGGGAGCGGCAATAGCGCTTGGGAGAATAGGAGATGCCCGAGCGATCAAACCTCTCGAACATGCACTTACCGATCATAATGCGTTTGTGCGAGAGACAGCAGCACTCGCTCTTAAGATAATGAAAGGGGAAACGTGACCGATTCTCTAACTGGATTACGACGGAAGTCAAAATTTATCGCCGTCGTTTCCTGTTGCATTTTAACAGCTCATAGATTTTTAAGTAATCCTTGAGAATCAACATTGTCAAGACAAAACAGGGAATAGCCACGTCAGCTTCTCAGATAATTATACTTACAGGGCCTATTACAAGTAAAGGACAAAACCTGGAAAAAGAGGATTGAAACAAGGTGACTTCCATAGACATAAAAGAAATTGCGATCACGAGAATGAAACAATTATTTGGCGACGATATCACAAGGGTTAATCATGCTTTAAAAGTTTTAAGATTTTCAGAGGAGATACTGCAGGGAGAGAAAATTGTAGGTGAAATGGCAGAAACTGTGGTATTGACAGCGGTTCTCCACGATATTGGCATACACGAGGCAGAGAGAAAATATAACTCAAACTCTGGAAGGTATCAGGAAATTGAAGGGCCCCCAATAGCAAATAGAATTTTACGCGAAATAGGAATAAATGACCTTATTATTCAGAGAGTTTGTTACATAATCGGTGGTCATCATACACCCTCAAAGGTTGACGACGTTGATTTCCAGATAATATGGGAAGCAGATCTATTGGTAAATATTGAAGAAGGAGGTGTAGCTAACGATAAAAATGCGAACCTAGAACGAATAATTAGTAAGAATTTCAAGACAACAACTGGAAAGCACATTGCGGAAGCGTTGTACAGAGATAAACGAGGGAGATAACTCGTCCCAGTTGTTCCAGATTAACAGAAAAAGAGACGAACGCGGCTCGGACAGTCTACGCTCATTCTCGTTGCCTCTCCTCTCTTCTCCTATTCTCTTCTCAATTCGACTCTCTTTTTTAACTCTTTTTTTAACGTTCAACCGATCTTGTGGATACTCGTCATGAGACGTCAGTGAATCGTACGCCACGATCGCCCGGATATGGATGTCGATGATCCCAGAGGTTGAGCTGAATATCCTCAGGGATTGGCTGATTGTCAAATGCCGAACACTTGAACGTCACACGATCAAGATGCGCACAGCTCAGGCATTGTGGTACCGGCACGGCAATCCCATACATCTTTACTTCACCCATGGTTTACGTACCCCCCGCTTCTCATTCCTACAATCCACATCGTACAACTATTACATCTACAATCATCACGTATCGAATCAACCACACTCACCGCTCAAAGATGACCTCACCAACATGCTTACGTGCTTCTTCGAGGATGTCTTCTATCCGTTTGATTTTGTCGTTATTAAGGACCCAGAAGTTCGCCAATATCATCTTTGCAATCTCGCTCAGCTGTACGCCAATACCCGGAAGTGAACTCCACTTTGGTTGCTGGACAATTGTCCTGATGCTGTTTACCACATCCTGGTGTGTCTCAAGATATTCCCGCCCCTTACTGGTGAGCGAATACACTTTCTTGTTATCCTCTTCGCGCATTGTGATACAGCCCTGATCTTCGAGCATCTGAAGCGTTGGATATACTATGCCTGGACTAGGAGCGTACCCGTATGCATCAGCTATCGCCTTCATGATGGCATAACCGTGTCTGGGCTCTTCCCGCAGCACCATTAATATGGCAACTTTTAGTGTACCACGCTCACGTTTATGTGGCTCAAAAAACGGCGCATGCCGGAATTGTCCTTTAGCCCATCCCTTTTGTTCTCTTGCCCACTCTTCCCAAATTCGCTTCGTCGACCTGTGATCCATGTTGTCACCTGTTGTTTGATATATCTTTAGATACTTCTTAAGATATTTCTTATATATATAACTTTCGACTCAGGGCCTTATATATTGAATGTCACACATGTGAAAACGCATTGTAGAACAGGGGAGACATCTCAAGACCAACTCGTACCGTCTTAACGCCTACGTAATGATACATTTTGAAATGCTCTAGTGTCAGGCAGCAACATGATAATCGAAACTGTTTATAGAAAAAAATCAGCCTGCTTCAAAGCATAGCTGAGAACAGGCGTGAAATTGATTCTTTAATTTTGATTCTAACCGAACGATTTGCGTAACGTTCGGCCGTAACTTCAGTGCATACGTCAAGATCTTCGATGAAAGCATCTTTTAACGATCGTGCGATGGTTTCATCATACATGATTGCGTTCGTCTCGAAGTTGAGATGGAAGCTCCGTACATCCCAGTTCGCACTCCCGACTGATGCCGCGATCTCGTCCACCACGATTGTCTTTGCATGAAGGAACCCGTTGTCATAGGTGTATGCCCTTACTCCAGAGTCGAGAAGCTGCCCAATATAGGAATATGTTGCCCAATAGACGAATGGATGATCCGGTCTGTTCGGGAACATGATCCGGACATCAAGACCAGAGAGTGCCGCAATCCGGAGCGCATTAATGACACTCTCATCGGGGACGAAATACGGCGTCTGGAGATAGATCGTCTCTTCTGCGGCGCTGATCATCTTCAGGTAGGACTCTTCTATAGGGTTCCAGTACGTATCTGGCCCCCCCGAGACGATCTGAACTGGCACTCCGGAAGGCATGGGGGTATCCGAGACGATCTGAACTGGCACTCCGGAAGGCATGAGGATAGACGGGAAGTAGTGCTCCTCAAAGTCAAGCATCTGCTCTTTTGCCGCATAATTCCAGTCGAGGAAAAAGCGAAGTTGACACGCTAGTGCTGCAGTGCCTTCAATCCGTACCGCAGCATCTCGCCAGTACCCCCATTTTTTGACCTTCCCGAGGTACTCATCACCGATATTGAATCCCCCGACAAAGCTGGTGTTTCCATCAATGACTGCAATTTTCCTATGATTCCTGAAATTAGCCCTCACGTTCAGGAAACGTATGAGGGAGGGGAAAAAGAATGCAACCTTTCCCCCGCTTTTCTTGAGTTCATTAAAAAAATTCCTAGGCAGACGGGCACAGCCAAGCCCATCGCACAGGAGCCTGACTTCAACCCCCGCACGTGCTCGTTCGATGAGTGCGTCCCGCATCTCATGGCTGAGCCTGTCATCTCTCCAGATGTAGTACTCAAGATGTATATGATCACGCGCTCCTTTGATAGCTAAAATCAGGTCGGTAAATTTGTCATTCCCATCAGTGTATATCTTGACTTGACTATCGGTCGTGAGGGCTGCATCATTATTCTCAAGGAGCATTAGAATCATCTGGCGCAATACGCAAGAGATATGATCGGTGACGGTGATCTCTTGTGCTTTCAATTCACTCTTCTGTGATTTGATAAATGCTATTAAAGCCTGATCGACGTCCTTTTTTATCTGAAACATCTTTTCTTTGCGATAATTTTGGCCTAGAAATATATAGAGAATAAAGCCAACGACTGGCAGGAAATAGAAGACCATCAGCCAGGCCATAATGGCGGTGGGGCTCTTCTTCCCCCAAAAAACGACCGTAATGGCAAAAATAAAATCTGAAACCAGAATTACAATTAGCAGAATTTCGGTTATTGACATATCTTTCTCCCTCACATATCGGTTGGGAACTCTTGTAGACTGATAGTTTCTCTAATCGTATAAGTTATAAAAAATTTGTCGATAAGATGTGACGTATTTAAATGATTAATTTGAATGATTGGTCTATTACAGACCAACGCTTGACCTTGACGACGAGAACTGTCAGGAATTTCACAGAAAGTATAGTTCTTACAAGTTGCATCAAACTCCCTTCTCTGTAGCGACAGGTAGGTCCTTTCGCGTTATGCATACGCAAGCTAGATTACTTGGATTAAAATCGGTTATTGCAGTGTGCAACGCCCTCTGAAGGTTATCTAAGGGCGATACTTCCTAAGGCTTTAGTACTCGTGCTTCGAACATCGACATAGCTTTCATGCATAATAATTAGAGAGGTGCTGTCTGCGCCTGAAACAGCAATTCGTCATTATTTCATTAAAAAGCGTGCAAAACAATGCAGCTTTCTGCTGCAGAGCCGGCCTTATCTAAACTGGAACAGATGCGCTGCGTTGGGGTAAGGTAAGACAAGGTAGACCGAAGTTGAGTAAGACAGTAGCAGTTGAGAAGTGAAGGAAGTTACACAAAGGCCAAAAATTAAGATCTAAGCGTGCGTGCTTATCTAATGATACGTGTGCACTTTTACAGCGGCATAACGATTCGGTTAATAGCCATCTCAACAGCTTTTATTAAAAGTAGTCTGAGACCAGTTTACGACGCCATATCACTGCGACGAGTTAATGCATTCGCCTGCTAGGAGAGCTTTATGAAAAAATCGCAAGAGTTACGAGTCCTGCGTGTCAGGAGAAAAATACAATTAGCGATGAGTAAATTGGCGGAAGCACTCGACAGTGATCGATTTGAACCTAACGTTTTTGAGATTGAGCAGGTTTCCGTAACGATTCCTGATCTCGATCCTGTGTTTGACGGCTACCGACTCGTAAGTGTTGCGGACATTCACTTAGGCCAGTGGCTTACCGTGAAACGATTGGAAGGTGTCGTCGGTCTAATTAACCAGCAGCACCCCGATCTTATCGCTATTACGGGAGACTTTTTCTCGTATGAGTTGGATCGTGTCGCTGGCAATATGATCGCATCATTGAGCAAATTACGCCCTCACGATGCGAGCGTGGCGGTACTCGGTAATCACGATCATTTGGTTGGAGCAGAACAAGTTCGTAGCATATTGCGACAAAGCAACGTCGTCGATCTGAGCAACGATGTATACACCGTAACCAGAGGGGGGGCGACTTTATACATCGCCGGGGTCGACAGCGTCATGCTTGGCAAACATCGCCTGGATCTCGTACTGGAAAAGCTCCCTCCCTCTGGACCTGCAATCTTGCTAGCCCACGAACCTGATTTTGCTGATATCAGCGCCACTACTGGACGATTTAGTCTACAGATATCTGGGCATTCGCACGGTGGTCAGTTTGTAATACCTGGCATGGGCGCTCTTATTCGGGGATCTCACTGTATAAAGTACCCACTGGGCCAGTATCAAGTCGGTGACATGGTACACTATACGAACCGTGGTCTCGGAACGAACGTATTCTGGGTGCGCATCAATTGCCCACCGGAGATTACGATTTTTACTTTGAAAGCTGCAGAGAGGTCATGATGAAAGACCGCACACGGCAGCTCTGGAATTACTTTTTTCGGACGTTGGTTGTTTGTGCTGGTGAAGCATTTGGCCTAATATTTTTAGTGAATTTTATCCCGGGACTGAATGTTAACAGTTTTGAAACTGCTTTAGCCGCTGTGGTAGTGTTTGGACTTCTCAATGCCATTTTTTGGCCTATTTTGTCCCGACTGACATTTCCTTTTCTCGTCTATACCGTTGGCAGCGGTGCGTTATTATTAAACGGGCTGATGATCTGGTTGACCAGTCAATTCGTTGAAGGGATTACCGTAAAAGGCTGGGCGGCGCTGATACTAACCCCGATTGGGCTAGCGGCGATAAGCACATTTCTATCCACCGTACTCACGATAGATGATGACGCCTCATATTATCGGAGATTGCAGAAAAATGCCAAGAACATCAAACAAAGTGTACCAAAAGATAAACCCGGCGTGATATTTTTAGAAATAGACGGACTGGCAGAATCAGTGTTGCAGGAGGCGATCAAAAAAGGATATATGCCCACGTTAACACGCTGGCTAGAGCGTGGCAGCCATAAGATTATATCATGGGAAACCGACCTCTCCAGTCAGACGGGCGCGAGCCAGGCGGGCATCTTACACGGAAACAACCATGATTTACCTGCGTTTCGATGGGTAGAGAAAGAACACGACAACAAGGTCATGGTGTCTACCGGCCTGTCTGATGCACCCGTGATTGAATCACGTATCTCTGATGGGGAGGGCTTGTTAGCAGTCAACGGCGCCAGCCGCTCGAATCTCTTCTCGGGGGATGCAGAGGACAATATTTTTACGTATAGTCGGCTTCGGGATATAAAACGCTTTTACACCAAGTCTTGGCACTACTTCTATTCGACTCCTTCTAATTTCCCCCGCGTCATCGCGTTGTTTATTTGGGATATTGTGGTGGAATTTTTAGGCCGCGTACGACAATTTGTGAAAAATATCAGACCTCGCCTGCGTAAAGGGTTGTTCATCTACTTTCTAATACGCGCCGGCGCAAACGTGTTTTTGCGCGAGATAACTACTGACACGCTCATCGGTGATCTTATCACTGGCCACGTGGATGCGGTGTACGCAACCTATGTGGCGTATGATGAGATAGCACATCATAACGGAATTACTGATGACGCCGCGTTCGACGCGTTGAACAAGTTGGATACTCAATTTCATAGGCTCGAGGGCGCCCAGAACCATGCCCCTCGACCGTACCGGTTAGTTGTGCTGTCTGACCATGGACAAACGAACGGGGCCACGTTTAAGCAGCGGTGCGGATTCACTCTGGACAGTCTTGTGCGCTCGCTAACCGATGAAGATATGAAAGTACTAAGTGAACTTGATTCAAACCAAGACCACTTTGGTCAAGCTTTCACGGATCCTATACAGCAGAGAAAGCGGTACGTCGTTGATAAAATTGAACCCAAATCCCGACGTAAGAGAACTTCTTCCAAAGATGCGCAAATTATTGTATTGGCATCGGGAAATCTGGGCTTGATTTACCTCACGGAATGGAGGGCACGCATGAGTTATGAACAGCTCAACCGGGCGTTCCCTCGTTTAATTCCTGGATTAATAAACCAGGAATGGATAGGATTTATTATGGTGCACTCAGAAGAACACGGCCCGCTAGTTCTCGGTGCCCATGGTAAGTACTATCTTAGAAATGACCAGATAGAAGGAGATAATCCACTCGCCACCTTCGGATCCTGTGCTGCTGCTCACCTCAAACGAACGTACGGCTTCAGTTACGCTCCTGATATATTAGTAAACAGCTCCTATGATCCGGAGCTGAATGAAGTGGCTGCTTTTGAAGAGCTAATAGGCAGTCATGGCGGGTTGGGCGGGAACCAATCCAAGCCATTCGTGTTGTATCCCTCTGAATGGGATTTGGAGAGAGAAGAGATTATTGGTGCTGAGACCTTACATGAAGTGCTGAAAAGCAGATTAAAAGACTTGGGCGCGTAGCAATTAAAATGGCGATCCAAAGCTGCTTCCAAAGTAATGGAGGACTTTCATTTAACGACTTAGGTTACGTAATCGTCTCTATGTTGTTTTCCAATCGCGCCGGTCGTTACAACGGAAGCTCGGGCGAAAAAGAGTAAGGATGGTCACTCACCCGCATAGAATGTGGTAACACTCGGACTGCGTGTTGTAACCAGAACCTCCTAGTTTTATCTTCCTCGACTTAGCTATGTCTACATGTCGTCGGACACCTGAGTGATTCAGTCGCGATGAACCCTGAGGCAGAACTAAATGTCAGCGTGAGATTGCTGTTATACCCACCATCGTCCGCGTATACCTGATACAATTGCCTCTATGCCTAGTACGACAAAGCTTATAGCCAGTAGAAACACGAGCGTTCCTAACGCGACTCCGGGGTAGAACAGAACGATAAACGCAAGTATGATCGCTATGACGCCAAGTGCGATACTTGCCGCTTTGTTTGCGTTTGAACCGATCGACCCTCCGATCGCAAGAGCTTCCATGCCTGAAAGTAGCAAACCGAAACCCAGGAAGAAGATAAGCGTCAGGGCACCCGCGGCTGGGTAAGCGACTACGTAAATCGCTAGTATGATTGCTAGAACTCCTATAATAACACTCAACACTCGCATTCCGCTCGAAACACCAGGAGCGAAAGCACCCGCAATTCTTGTGATTCCGAGTATGAAGAGCCCGATACCGAGCACGAAGATAAGCGTCAAAATTGCTATGCCGGGATATGCCAGAACGTATCCCGCGAGTATAAGGACGATTATGCCCAAAATAACCTCTAGGATACGCAACCAGGCTTTCTGTTTTTCACCTGTAGCTGCACTCAATTCAGTTCACCTCCTTTTAACTTGTTAGGTAGTTTATAATACGTACAAGTCCATTTCTTGATACATATAGCTATGGATAAGCGTTTGGAAAAAGCTGAGAAGTGCGGATTTCTTAGTAGTTTAGACGGTCAAAAAGCTGCTTTGAGTTAACCAACAGTTGCGATAGTGTTCTGCTTGGTAATGTGAACTTCGAGATCGCACGACAGCGACAGTGCTTGAGATAGCGCTCAGAAACAAAACTATGTCTTTCTTTAGAGACTTAAACGAGCGATATTGGAGGCGTGGCGAAATTTCAGCGACGCTACAAAGGTTGGACAGTAAGCACCTTAAAGCGCTTTTTGTCGTGGAACTGCAGGCGAATATACTAGCTGCCCCTGTCAGTCCGAAACTCGTCGTAAGCTGCGTCAAGCACTTCGCGCATGCGTTTTCCCATCTCGACGTAATCGGCGTCTTTTAGATTGGCTAACGATATTCGTACCGACCATGTCGGCGCGTCGAAGCCACCGCCAGGCAACACAACGATCGACTTTTGCTCGGCCAGCGCAAAGACGAACGAAAGTGGTGTATAGGTCTCTTCGAGATATTTGGCAAACTCATCGCCATAGTGCTGCAGCGCCACGCTTAGGACATCGATGGTTGCATAATAGTTGGTCGCGGCGGGGTCGTACACAACAGGCAGACCAAGAGACTGGTAAAGATCGCGCAAGCGGGCATTGAGAGTCTCCTTGGTGCCGTTAATATACGAGATGCTTGTGTCTAGTATAAAGAACAACGCAAACAGTACCATTTGCGTTTGCTGCGGTAGGGACAGGCCGGCTGTGTGTTTTAGTGCAACTGAGCGGCTGTCAGCGACCATGCGGTCGATGAACGTCATGCTCCCAGGGTCGACACTGACGCTCGCATATCGTGCGATTAACTCTTTTTTGTCGCTTTCTGGAAGCGCGGCGATCATCTTGTCGAGGACGTTGTCTTCGTGGAGGGCGACGACGGCCACTCGCCACCCAGTGCACCCGAAATGCTTAGAAAAGGAGTAGACACAAAGGGTGTTCGACGGTATAATTGCCATCAGAGAGTGAAACCCATCCACGAAGGTGCCGTACACATCGTCAGTCAGGATGATCATATCCGGTCGGTTATTCTTGACAATGGCGGCGATGCGGTCAAGGGTACTCTGTCTAATTTCCTTTGAGCTGGGATTGCCGGGGTTAACTACAAAAAAAGCCTTAATCGACGGATCCTTGAGTTTGTCGATCTCCGAATCAGGGTACTGCCAGTCATCTGCCGGGTCAGCTTTGATCTCAACGGTCACCAATCCGAAGTCATTAATGTGAGGAATCTCGAGGTAAGGAGCAAAGATCGGCGAACCCAACGCGATCTTATCACCCTTGTGAAGTAGCTTGTTTTCAATAAGGGAATCAAAGCAATAACGCATTCCCGCAGTGCCGCCTTCAGTGGCGAAGAGGTCGTATATACCAGGTGGGACTTGGCCGTTACACAGCCTCTTAATGAGAAAGTCGCGCACAACCTGCTCAACGTGCGTGAGCATTCGTTCAGGAGTTGGATAATAATCTCCGATCGCGCCGCTCACTAGTTCGAGGACCCAAGAGTCTGGATCAAAGCCAAGAGTATCAATCCCATAGGCGACAGCGTCGTGCAAGAAGGAGATGCCAGGTACGTCTGCATTGCGATGGACGTACTCTTTAAACCGGTGGGCGATGTTAGATTTGCTCGCATGTGTGCCGGCGTGTGGAAAGTCAAACCGGCGCTTTGCCTCCTCGATGGCGAACTGACCAAGCGTGAAGAAAGCTTGGCGCGGCGTTGCACAGATCCAATTGGGATTACCGCGGCCGGCATTTAATACCGTCTCGTCGGCGTGCTTGCTCGCAAGTTCGATGAGTTTATTCTTAACTTCGAAAGGGCTAAGTTGCTCATATTCTTTCAGCGACTTAATAATCATATCCATCCTCCTAAGCTTGTTTATCCGAGCCAGGTATATAGGTAGATTATTATTTATGGAGGCTCATATCAAGTAATTTATTATATCTCGTGTGCGGCACAGAAATTGGAGACGCATAGATTTGTATGGAACGCCCGGCACCATGACGGGCGGGGGGCAGCTATTGCACTGCAGCTATCACCCTATGCCCCTTGACGCATTAACAAGTGCCGGATAAGCATCAAAAGAGTAATTAAACGGAACATCGGCTGAAATGAAGAGGACGCGTGTGGAGGCAACTCCGTCGACCTGCATGGGTACCTGTTGTTTAAACAGTATCATAAGTGGGATGTCAAACGCTGACCTATAGTAAACTTTTGAAACGAAAGAGAAGTCTGCACTTCCTAGTGGGGGGACATATGCCCCTTCAGAAGTGCCGTTACTCAGATTCTCCCCATTAAGTAGTAGATTATAATGTATACTGCTAATGTTTGCCCCAATTATGTTTGGATTGTATATCCTCACTGAGTATTTAAGTGTGAAACTTGAATTCGTGAAGTCCTCTGCCGATTGGATTGTTACTTTCTCAACGTGCGGGGGCTGAAAACTTAAAACGAGAACTGCAGTTCCAGCGCCGAGAATAATAAGGACTACTATAAGAGCGGCAATCTTTTTCATAACATATCTACCATGGGATTGTAATGACCTGCTCGAGGCGTCCCCTGTTATTATAGTAAGCTTATATATGTACCTGACGGATACTGCAAAGCAATTTAGATTAACGACCTATCAAAAAAGCAGTAAGCGATTATTTAAAACTTTACCAGAACTAGTGCCTCGTACGCATTGCGTCACTCGCTGCAACAATGATTACACGCTCTTCCAAACATCACATGAGGCAAACACTCACGACCTCTTCCCATTACTATGACGGCAGCACCACACAGCTTAGCCAGAACGTTGCAATAGTTCTTACCATCCGCACAAATTCATCAAATTGGATGGGTTTTATTAAATAGCAGTTTGCACAGTTGCGATACGCATTTGTAATGCTCGTATCGAGATCAGAGGTGGTGAGTATGATGACCGGGATGATTCTCAATGAGTCATCCGACTTAATCGCTGCAAGCACTTCATGACCATCTTTTTTCGGCAAATTCAAGTCGAGGAGGATTAGGTTGGGCCTTTGGACGTCGTTACATCCGTTCTTACTGTAGAGGAAGTCCATCGCCTTTTCTCCATCTGTAGCTACGCTAAGATTATGGTCAATTGGCACATCTGTGAACCCCTCTTTTATCATATGGATATCTACGGGGTTATCTTCAATTATGAGAACCTCAATCGGTCTTCCATCTCTTATTGTAATATTCATTGCCCCTTACGTGCTTGTAATGCATAATACGATGCGATGTACGGTCAGAAAAATTAGAATTTACTGTTATAAAATTCACGTTAACAGAAAAAAAATGTTACACTTGACGAGCGGCCATGAAGCTCGTATTTTATAAATTATATAATGTTAGCTGGCCGATCTTTTTAAAGTCTCGCTCAAAATTTCGTATCAGTCCTAAATTCCATGCTTTCAAACTGTTTAATAATTGCATAATGCCATCATACTTACTGCTGCCGCAATCGGATTTCGGGGTCTTCATCCGACAACCTTGGACGTACTGTGTTACTGCCCATTTATTTTGATTCTTCTCTATCTCATTATATACTGTGCTTTGTCTCGTATTCAGAGTGCCACTCCCTTGTACAATAGGATCTTACACTGCACATAAATTGTTAAAATCGTATAGAAATTGTTAGCCACAAGCAGCAACAAAGGATGGGTATGCACTCATCCTTCATAGTTTTAAGCTGTAAGCACGAAAATAGACGCATTTCATAAATTCTATGTACTATGAAATCGACTATTGTGGGGAGGTGAAATAATGGCGTTGAAACAAGAAATGCTATCGGCAATGGCATCACTAATCCTCGTTGCTTTTGGATTGGTAGCAGCGCTAGCGTGGAATTCGGCAATACAAGCAATTGTAAAAGCAGTTTTAGGGACATCAGACAGTGTCCCAGGTTTGCTTACTTACGCAATTATAGTAACAATTTTAGCTGTAATATCGACTATATTGATAACACGAGCTGCTGCAAAAGCGGGTGCAGAAATTAAGGAAAAGCCGATAGGATAAGCATCACGACCTTGTCTTTCGGTAACTTCCTAACTCAGTCCATCAATTGCGCATTACAAGCATTTCGCAACCAAATGGTACACTACTATCAGTCCTCGATTTGTTGAATTCAGAAAGCATATCTGAAGAAGAGATGGTGAACTTCCAATAGACCACATGAGATACATATGAACTCAGTTCTTCTGGTTAGATCACGGTCTCTCTCGACTGATTCTATAACAAACTAATCAATCCACCTATCCATCCGTCTATCTACCATCGCAATGGAGTGTTAATAGTCATGCTCAATGCTATTTCTGTGCTGTTTTGTTAGAAGCGTCTGACGAGGTCATCCTTGTACGAACGTTGCACCCGATAACCGCTGTTGCCGCGATGATCTTAGACGCCGATTCAAAGAGATGCTTGCCATTTATGCTTTTAGCAGAGTCTTTTCTAACCCGCATTGATCGCGCCTTTTTGCATTCACCCCCTCTTCTCGTCGCAGGTACGAGAGCACGGGGATATGCCGCTTTAATTAAAGTACTTCCATCATCAACGCACGTGTATCATTCAGAACCAGACACGCGAGGAATAAAATTATAGTGCTCCATTCCTTCTATGACCCCCGCTGCATAATTCAGTTTCGCCCAATACACATCAGGCGGAAGTTTCTCAACTTTAAGTTCTGACTTGTGGTTTGCAACGACGACGCTCTTGAATCCCATCGACAATAACTCCCTATCATTTCCGCTGTCACCGGCGGCTAATACATGCTTTTTATCAATGCCAAGCTTCTTTCTCACGTAATCCACCGCCTTTCCTTTGCCTGCACGTGCGGGTATGACATCGAGATCTGCCGAGCTTGAATAACAGATAACATGTTCAATTCCAATGTCATCGAGCGTTTTGTGAATCTGGGGAATGACTGTCTTCGCACCGCGGAACAGATGATAACTTTGTTTAAACTGAAACTGCCGTGACGATTCAAACAGATTGGGAACAGACTTTAATGCGCGCGCGACATCAAGCCTGTCCCACTTGTAGTCTATGTGCTCGGCCCACGCATCATCTCGTTGGTAATCAGGTCTCGCGTAGATATCTGTTCCAACATTGCATATCATGTATTCAGGCTCGAGCAAATTATCATCATACATTATTTCGAACATCTGCACTTTGCTACGTCCCGAGGCATAGACGAGTCGTATACTCTTCTGGTGATTCAGTAAAATTTCAGCAATCCGTCTGCAAGACTTTCGGTTGCCAGTGATCGTGTTATCTACATCTGTGGATAAAAGCTTCATCATAATGTATCCAACTATCCTATCCGATCCGTTCTTTTATAAGCGGTGTTCCATCGCAAGGGCAGTAATTGTAGCGCATTTCGTCGGTGTAAAAGTCACACGATGTGCAGCACTTCACCTCTCTCACTCCGCCCTTGCTCCTGAATAGGAAGGGGAGTACGGGGAGAAACAGGAACAAGAAATATACTCTAAATACGAGTGCTACTACAATGGTTATCACTATCGATCCGATTAACGCACCAAGCAACAGGCCCCTTCCAGATCTCATAGTCTCATTCCATTCTAAGCCCTACTGTGTCAAATGCATTTCGGAGGAGTAAGAGCCGAGGACTTTGAGCATTTGGACTTGTGGTCGTAACTTTTCCAGTGCTTCTTTGATGCTCTCGTCTTGGAAGTGTCCTTCTATATCGATGTAAAAGAGGTAATCTCCGAGAGCTTTTTTGGTGGGACGAGACTCAATTTTTGTGAGGTTTATTTGTCGTATCGCGAATTCAGAGAGTGCTCCGCAGAGCGCTCCAGGCCTATTGCTCTTGAGTTTTATTGCTACCGATGTTTTATACTTCCGCGTTCTATCCCTTGCTGCGCCTTTCTGAGCAATCACGATAAATCTCGTAAAGTTATCTTTGAAATCCTGTATATCATCCCTAAGTATCTGCAACCCATAGTGGTGTGCGGCGTTAAACGAGGTTATTGCAGCAGCTCGCCGGTCATGAGACGCTATCCGCGCCGCGTTTGACGTGCTGCTGACCGCTATTACCTCTTTCCCAAAGGTGCGCAAGAACTTGCTACATTGGGCAATTGCCTGCCAGTGGGAGTAAATGACTTCGATATCTGCGCCCTCTTGCACGGCTAAACTGTGGTGTATCGGCAATACGATTTCTTTTACGACCTGCACGTTTGAACTTAAAAGCAAGTCTAATGTTGCACCGACAGATCCTTCTATAGAGTTCTCAAGCGGCATGACGCCGCAGTCTATCTTGCCGCTGACCGTATCGTCGGCTTCATCTTCAATGGTGGTGTAGTAACGAATCTGGTCTTCAGCGTAGCCGAGGTGCAGTGCCGCTGCTTCCGTGTAGCTACCTTCAGGTCCAAGGACGCCAACTTTCATCTTTTTCATTTTAGCAATCCATCACTCAAACTATTAAGAGTTACCTGAGATGAGGTCCGAAGACTCATAATTATCTATGGTAACAAATGCATCCGGTCTTTTACAGCAGGAATTCTCGAACGATATGAGGTGAAAAAGTTTATAAGCAATATCGTGCTACTGTGTAACACTATAACAACCATTATCTATAACGGAGAGTGACCTCAATGCATACAGGAAAAATGGTACGGCTTGAAAGAATAACAAATCGTGATAGTGGAAATATCGTGATCATACCAATGGATCACGGAATATCGATAGGGCCGGTGAAAGGGCTTGTAAACCTCGCCTCCATGGTTAACAAGGTAGCCGCTGGTGGTGCAAATGCCGTTCTCATGCAGAAAGGAATGGTTCCCCACGGACATCGTGGATATGGGAGGGATATAGGGCTGATCGTCCACATGAGCGCATCGACATCGCTTGGGCCGGATCCTAATGACAAAGTCCTTGTCTGCTCTGTCGAAGAAGCGCTAAAAGTCGGAGCTGATTCTGTCAGTGTGCATATAAACGTAGGATCTGAAACGGAGGCCAACCAGCTTCAAAAGCTCGGCAACGTTGCCGAACGGTGTACATACTGGGGAATGCCACTGCTTGCAATGATGTACCCAAGGGGTGCTAAAGTCGAAGATCAATATGACGCTGAGGTAGTGGCTCACGCAGCGCGTGTGGGAGCAGAACTGGGCGCTGACATGATAAAGACGAACTACACAGGCGACCCTGACACCTTTAAGACAGTCGTGGAGAGCTGTCCCGTTCCAGTAATCATAGCGGGAGGTCCAAAGGTGGATACTGATGAAGAACTCCTGACTATGGTCTCAGATGCCATATCCGTTGGAGGAAAAGGGGTTGCGATAGGAAGGAATGTCTTCCAACACGACAACCCGACGAAAATCGTCCGTGCTATTGCGGCGGTGGTCCACGAAAAGGCCAGTGTCAGCCAAGCACTCACAGGACTAGAGGGCTAAAAGTAGTGCGTCAAAGTTATACTAGATGGACTGCATGGTGGAGTTATGAAGAGTGTCTGGGTGAAGGCTGATGATGGCCCATGGGAAGACAGAAAAAACAAAATTACGTTTGCGCTTGAATCGGGCGTCGATTATATTCTCGTAAATGAAGCAGACGTAGAACGGGTCAAAGAGCTTGGCGGCATAAAAATAGCAGCCTTCTATGAGGATGGCAAGAGTAACGCTGATGTTCTCGTCGTGGGCAAGGGCGGTGTAGGAGATGGCACAGAACCGCTCGAGAACGAGCACATCGGTTCTAGCGATTATAATGCGCTGCTTAAAACAAACAGAGAATCCGCAGCGTACGTCGTAATTTCCGACCCAGAGCATGAGCAGTTTGCTAAACACATCGCGATAGCGTGCGCGCACCTGATCGTAATAGGGACTGATTGGAAAGTCATTCCACTTGAAAACCTCATAGCAGAGCTTACGGGGAAAGTTGACATCATAGCTGGTGTCACCACTTACGATGAAGCGAAAACTGCCCTCGAAACATTGGAGCATGGAGCAGACGGCGTGCTGCTGGATACTGAAGATCTCTCTGAGGTATCGAAAACCATAGAATTTACGAGAAAGGTCGAACATGCACTAAAGCTCGTCCCTGCTGAGGTTACGATGGTTAAGCCAGTCGGAATGGGCGACAGGGTCTGCATAGATACGTGCTCGCTCATGTTTAGAGGAGAGGGAATGCTTATCGGA
>Ga0187781_10001752_pt1 | contig 16542 bp, 17 predicted proteins | sample 0715_SJ02_MP02_2_FD_132447 | JGI IMG/M metagenome (GOLD analysis project Ga0187781, IMG submission 132447) | Tropical peat soil microbial communities from peatlands in Department of Meta, Colombia - 0715_SJ02_MP02_20_MG | ecosystem: Environmental > Terrestrial > Soil > Wetlands > Peat | place...
CAGGACGCGGCCACGGCCGACCAGATGCTGGCCGGGCAGGCGCCGGGGCTGACCTACGGGGAGCTGCGGCGTGCCGCGCACAAGCTGGTGCTGAAACTGGACCCGGACGCGGCCCGCAAGCGGAAGGAAGCCGCGAGGCGGGAGGCGCACGTGCGCCGGTTCCGGGAAGACTCCGGCAACGCCGGCATGGTGGCCCGGGAACTGCCCTCCGATGAGGTGCTGGCCTCCTGGCAGCATGTCGAGCAGCGGGCGCTGGACCTGCGCGCCGCGGGGATGCCGGGCACGCTGCGGGAGCTGCGGGTCCGGGCCTACCTGGACCTGCTGCAAGAACGCGACAGCCGCGACCGGCCCGCCGCGTCCGTGCCCGCCGCCGGCCCGGACCAGCCCGGGCCGGACAGCGGCCCGCCCCCCGGCGGCTCTGGTGGCCCCGGCCCCGGTCCCGGCCCCGGTAGCCCGGGCGGCCCCGGCGGACCTGACGGGTCCGGCGGACCTGACGAGCCGGGCGGATCCGGCGGGCCTGGCGGGAGCGGCCCGGGCGGTCCGGGCCGCGCTCCCGGCCCGCGGCCGCCGAGCGGCCCGAGCCTGGCCGCGCTGGTCACCCTCACCATCCCGCTGGCCACCTGGCAGGGCCGGTCCGATGCCCCCGGCGAGGCCGGCGGGTTCGGCCCGCTGGACGGCGACGACGCCCGCGACCTGGCCGCCGCCGCCGCAAGGCACCCCGCCACCCGCTGGTGCCTGACCGCCCTGAACCCCGACGGGACCGCCGCCGCGCACGGCTGCCTGCCCGGCCGGCACCCCCCGCCCGGCCCCGCGCCCCCCGGCGCCCCGCCCGGCACCGGACCCCCGGGCTCCCCGCCCGGCCCGGCCACCACGATGACCCCGGTCGCCCGCGGCCGCTGCGACCACGCCCGGGCCGAGGCCGGCTACCACCCCAGCCGCACGCTGGCCCACCTGATCCGGGCCCGCAACGGCACCTGCACCGCGCCGGGCTGCGGCCAGCCCGCGGCCCGCTGCGACCTGGACCACACGCTGCCCTGGGACCAGGGCGGGATGACGTGCGAATGCGGTCTGGCCCCGCCGTGCAAATGATAATGACACACGTTGCTCAGTCTGCCGTCCCGCTGTGCTATTGCGGCAAAGGCGCCGATGATGACGTAGCGCACCTGTGCCGGTTAAAAGCGGCACTAACTGTCACCCCATGCCGACGTCAGCCACGCCAGGTCGGAAACGGCCTGTTGCCTCGTGTCCTTCTCGCGTGCGAACAGTTCCTCGGTCTTCGTCAGCACCAGCGTGTACGGCCGTCCCTTCCGCCGGGTCTGGTGCCGCACCGGCAGCCCGGCCGAGTCGATCCGGGTGTGCACGTGCCGCCGCCCGTCGGTCGCCAGCGGCCACTCGAAGGTGCGCCGCGACCCGGAACCCAGAAACGTCCCCAGCGTGCCGCACAGGTCGCACCCGCACCCGGTCCATCCGATCGACCAGTTGTCTTCGGCGCGCAGCGGCCGCGCGATGATCGCGCCGAGCCGTTGCGCGCAGTCCCGCGCGACCACGTCAAGCCCCGCAGCCCGCCGCGTGGCCGTCGGCAGCGCGGCCGCCGAACGCAGCGCAGGCATCAGGCACCCCAGCACGTTGTCCCCGAACCCGCGCAGCGCCGCCACGATCTCGTCCCGCAGCTCGCCGTCGGCCGCCTCCAGGAGCCCCATCAACGGCGAGCTCAGCATCTCCAGCTGCGGCTCCCGCATCCCCGCCCGCGCGGAGGCTGTCCAGAACCGCAACTGGTCGCCCATCCAGCCCCAGGCCCCGGCGGCCAGCAGCCGCGCCGCCTCCGGAGCCCCGGCGGCACGCACTGCCGCGCACAGCCCCGGCAGGCTCCCCACCCACTGGAACCTGTCCGGCTCGAAGTGATGCCCCGGCCCGAACCACCCGTCGATGATGCCGCGGGTCCACTGCTCACCGTACTGCCCGGCCACCGCCGCGAGCCCGCCAGCGTGCTCCGGCACGAGCATCTCCACCCGGAACGGCTCCAGCAGCATCGCTGCCGTCGCGGCAACGTCCAGGTCCGCCGCCACCTGCAGCGCGGTACCCAGCAGTCCCGCCTGCGATCCGATTGTTCTCCAGAACGGCGCGAGCGACTCCGCGGCGGCACGCGCCCCTCCCAGGTCTCCGGCCTCGACTCGGGTGTGCAGTTGCGACAACGCCCACTGCGACCCGGCTTCGGCACACGCTGCGAACGCCCGCTCCCGCGGCCACACCACGACCGCCGCCCGACGGTACCACCGGTCCAGCGTGTTGCCGTAGTTGCCCATGTAGCCCTCGTACTCGGACTGATAGGGCGTCAGGTTCGCGTTCGGGGTGCTGGCACACACCTGGGAGCCGGGGACGTACAGCGATATCGGCTCACCGCCAGCGCCGTCCGGGCTGGTCCACCAGCCCAGGGTGATCTCGTCATCGATCAAGTCGTTGAGCTGGTAGTCGTCATCGTTGCCGCCCCGGTCCCGGGAGGCGCCGTCGTAGTCCTCCTCGCCGTCTTCGTCCTCCTCCTCGTAGTCATAGTCGTCCCACGGATCCTCATCCGCCGGCCAGGCATCCCATGTCTCCTTCACCTCCGCCAGCGCCAGCACCGCCTGGCACCCGGCACGCTCCGCCGCGGCGCGCAGCAACCCGGCGCGCTCCGCGTCAGCGCCTTTGAGCCGGCTCCAGCTCAGGCCCCGCTGGGTGTACTCGTGATCGAGCAGGTAGACCAGCCGGTTCGGCGGATCCAGGTCGGTGCGGCCGTAGCGTGGCGTGGCGGGCGTGGTGAAGTGCTCGGTGAGGCAGTGCGCCAGGTCAGCGACGGGCCCGGCGCCATGCGGGCCAGGCTCGCTGTCCGCGAGCAGGTTGAACGTCAGCGTCACCCGGTACCCCGACGTCACGGGCTTGACCTCATGGCGGCAGTCGGCGTAGAACGCGACGAAAGACAGGTCCTGCTTCGACGTCCGGTACGTGACGCTCTCGCCGCCGTGCTCGACGACCAGTTCACCGCCCGTGTGCGCCGACGGCAGCGACACGACCAGCGTGCCGACCATTGCGTCGTCCTTCTCCGAGTCCTGGTGCGGCAGGAAGAACTGCCCCATGCCGTATACCAGCATCGCGTGCAACTCGGCCCGCAGCGTTATCGTGGGCGGCAGCCCCAGCTCGTCCCGGACCTCATCCAGCACGACGCCGAGCGTTGCCTCCCAAGCAGGGCCGTCCAGCGTGACGAGGTCCGGCGTGATCTCCCACGTGTCACGCACGCTGGGGTCGGTCAGCGTCTGCTCACCGCGCCCGAACATCGCCGGCCGGCCCACCGCGATCAGCTTCTTCGCCAGCGGCCCGCGTACGGGAGCCTGCACGGCCCCGAGCCCGGCGACCTCGACACGCAGCGCGTCCGCGGGCGCCAGGAACTGCGCGCTGAAAGACCCCGGCGACTCGGCGTCACCGAGCAGCCTGGCTAGCCGTTCCCGCGCGGTGAGACCCATGAACACCCCTCCAGCCCGGACCCTCAGCGACTGTACCGCCGGACACCGCGCTCCGCTGCCCGATGCCCAGCCACGGCATGGTTTCCAGCACCAGCGGAGCGTCTTTACCCGATGGTGGTGAAGGGAGGGCGGCGTATCGGCGGTTGTAGTACCCGCCGACAAAGGTGCCTGCCGCCGCGTCTCCGGCGCGAACACCACGCAGCAGCCGGGTCGGCTACTGCTGGAGTGCCTGGACAAGATTCAACCAGCGGCCTCCCGTTGCGCCTCAGGCTCAGTCACCTCCCGCATCCCGTCCGGTCCCACCACATGGAATGTCCAAGGTGCGGTCTCCCGGCCGGCGGCCGCCTGGCGCACCAGGCGGAAGATGTACGCATCGGCCTCGCTGATCTCCACCAACCCCGGCCTGCGCAACACGATCATCGCCTTCTCATCGTCGTGGCATCGGGGCGGGCTGATGAGGCTGCCGACGAAGTCGCACAGACCGGTGATGCTCTCCCTGTCCGGCATGTCGAGCCTGTCATCGATGGGCAAGGTCGCATGGGTCCAGACTCCCCACTCGCCGATGAAGATCACCCAGAGGCTACGGCTGATCAGCGCACCCGGACTGAACGGCATGGTCCCAAGATCACGAAGCAAAGCTGGCCGCAGCGCGGTCTGGTCTGCCTCGCTCAGCGGAAGATCGTAATTGGTATCCGATATGTTGCTGAAAGTATCCATGGCTCGCAGTGTCGCACCAGGCACCGACAAAATGGCTGTCGCCCCTAACTGGGCAGCATCGCGGCTGGCAGAAGGCATGCCCTCGGCGTCGGCGGTATCTCGCCCGCATTCAACTGCCAGACCTCTCGGAGTGGCGGCGCCGGCATCGTCAGTCATCTTTTCCGCCCTGGCGGGTGGATAGATGCCGGTAGAGCAGCGGCAGTACACGCAGGTCCTTGGGGCGCCCGGCGGACTCCTTGGACCGGATCACGTCGGCAAGGTCTGCGACGATCACCTCGACCTCACCGACGCGAAGGCGGTGCGCGTTGACCGCGAGCTGGGCGTACCCTCCTTCAAAGCCTGATGGATGGAAAGAGATGTCGAACTCGCCATCAGGACAGGTCAGGTTCCAGACGTCGGCTGCCGCCAGGGACGTGGCATCGTGGCTGAAAGGCAGCCCGTCCGGCACCGCCTCGGTCCGGATCCGCGCATCGAGTTCCTTCAACGCCGACGACAGCCGGGCCAGGTTCTCCTGGCTTGCCTCCGGCGTCAGGTCGATGTCCCTTGTCGCTGGTATCGGGGCCTGCTGCGCAATGGCGGCAAAGGCGCCGATCACGACGTAGCGCACCTGATGCCGGTTCAGCGCGGCGACTATGGCGGCGGCGTCCAGTTCGGGTTCACCGGGAGCCTTCCCGTCGCTCACGCCACATCCTCTGCGGGCGATGCCTGCCGCCACGCCTGAAGCTGCCGGTCGCGGCGCAGCCGCTCGGATTCCGAGCGGCCGGCTTCCAGCCCGGCAAGTATGTCGTCATGCGGATCGTAGGCGGCTAGGTGCAGGCGCAGATCGAAGCCAGCCGCGCGGAGCAGCCTCAGCAAAGTGCTGAGGGTCGGCTGCCGCTGGTCACGTTCGTAGGCCGAGATCATCGTGACCGGTACTCCCGCTCGTTCGGCCAGTTCCCGCTGGCTCATGCCGGCCTTCAGGCGGGCGAGTTGCAGGAGCGCCGAAGACGGCGATGGCAGCCCGTCAGGATCAGGCGGTTGTGTCATAACACAATCGTATGATTCGACGATACCGCCCATCCAGTTGCCACGGGGGATTACCGAAGCGGGGGTTACTGATAATGGCAGCGCGACCCTTTGTGCAAGCGATAACCACACAGGTTGTCCGCCCGGCTCCGGAAGTGGAGCCAGGTCATGCACGACGAGGACAACGATGGCAGGTTCCCTGACCAGAGCCCGGTCGAGGTCCGCTACCCGCGCTCGAAGCGCGAGGAGCGGGGTGACCGCGATCGGTGGCCGTGGCTGCCTGGCACGATTGTAGAGCAGTGCGGCCCGGACGAATGGTACGTGTGCGTGGAGGTCCGCGAGCTGGCCGTGCTGCGCGACGGCCGGCCCGCACCGCGGGGGACCGCCAGCCACGACCTGTACTATCCCTGCTACTTCCGGGGCAGCTCGGAGATCCGGCCGCGCTCCACGTCCAGCAGTGCGGCCTCCGCCACGCGGCGCGGGGTGGCCCGGTGAGCGGGGACCGGGTGATCCGCGTTGCGACGGCGGCTGTGGTCTGCGCCGTGGCCGCGTTCGCGGCGGTGGTCTCGTACTCCCACATTTACGGGCTGGGCCGGGGCCACGGGGAGGACGGCACGGCTGCCCGGCTGCTGCCGCTGAGCGTGGACGGGCTGATTCTGGCGGTCTCGCTCGTGCTGCTGCACGAGGCGCGCAATGACCGGGACGCGCCACGACTGGCCCGGCTGATGCTGTGGCTCGGTATCGCCGCGACGATCGGCGCGAACGTGGCTTACGGGGCGGGATACGGGCTGCTGGGGGCGCTGATCTCGGCCTGGCCCGCGGTGGCGTTCATCGGCGCGGTCGAGATCGCCATGCAACTGGTGCGCCGCTCCCGCGGGCCACAAGCGGCCGCCAGCGTGCCACACGGGCCAGCGTTACCAGGGGATGTGGAGCAGGCGGTTCGCGATGCGTACGCGGCGTCGGTCGCGGCCGGTTCGCCGCTGAGCCAGCGGGCCATGGCCGCTGTCCCGGCGCAAGGTCAGTCGGCTCGTCGCCCAGGTCACCGCGTCCGGCAACGGCGATCTGCGAGGCGAGTGAGGCGACATGAGCTGGAAGCCATACGACGAGCTGCCATGGTGGTGCCAGCTGCTGTGGCCCCGGTTCGGGCCACCATGGTATGAGCAGGTCGAGGACCTGGATGCTTATCTCGCGGCGTTCCGGCGCGCACTGACCCCGCAGGCCGGTGAGCTGGCCGAGGAACTGGCCGGCCCGGGCCCTTCAGTCATGGCCGGCACCAGGAGGTTCGCCGCCGCCGGGGGACAAGACGCTGGCACGCGGGCGCCGCACACTGGCCGCGGCCTGGACGACCGTCCCGAGCCGGAGCAGCAGCTGCGGATAGGTGCCGTCACTCCAATGGGCGCCGATGTACTCGCGCAACCACGGAAGTTCCAGCGGCTGGCTGTGCAGCGCTGCCGCCACCCCGCAGGTGGCGCTGGTCAGCAGCACCCGTTGCAGCGCCTGCCCGGCATTGACCCAGTCCTCCGGGCGGTCATCTGCGGTCGTCAGCAGGCACACGACACCAGCGGACCGGGATGCCGCCCCAAAGCTGAAACTGGGCAGGCCCCATCCGTGGCCATGGGCGAAGTCGCGGCCAGGAAAATAGGGGTCGGTGCGCTCCGGGCGCGCCGGGTAGGCGGTAGCCGGCACGCCATCAGCCCGTGTGCTGCCCGGCGGGGATACCCATCTGGCCAGTTCCTGAACATACGCGGCGTCGAGCCGCATGGCACGCTCGGCCGTTTCGGTGACCGCGGCCAGCGCCGCCCGTCTGCCCTCGCCGGTGATGATGCGCAGCACTGCCCCGTCCCGCTCGGCGCCCTGCTGCAACACGGTCAACAGCTCCGGCGCGAGCGGCAGCGGCGCGAACCCGCCGCGATGCGTCCGGCGCTGCTGCACCCAGCGGAACAGCTGCTGCTCGTACTCGGCGGGATCGGCCCGCCGCGGCCAGCTCACCCGGGCGACCAGCAAACGCTGGGCCGGGTCGGGCAGAACACACGTGTCGGGAATGTAGCCCAGCGACCGCAAGGCAAGCCTGGCCGTGAACAGTGCGGCACCGCAGCTGATCATCATCTCGCGGCCGCCCGGATCAGCCACCACCAGCTGCCTGCTGGCGTCGGCATACAGGCTGATCTGCTGACCACGGGCACTGAACCACCAGGGCTGGGTGTTATGCACCGAAGGAGCCCACACCGCCGCCGCCACCACGAAAGCGGCAACTTCCTCCGCGGTGGCCTGCTCTGGCCCAGGCGGCCCTTCGGCAGATGACGGGAGAGTGGTCATGGCTCCCCCCGCTTCGCGGCCGACAGCAATACCAACACCATGCCAGCCCAGTTGGCCCCGGGCCGAGGTCACAGGGCAGGTGCCAAGGTCCGCGCACATCGGGACGTTGGTCTGCAATCGGCGACCAGCGGTAACAGCGCCCCCCGGACGCACCTGGCCGTACCCGGCATCAGGTCGGCTCCGGTGGGTAGGCGAAACGGCCGCCGCCTGCAGCGGGGTTCGGCGAACCCGGTCTTCCCAGGGCTCTACTGGCGCCGAGCCGTCGGTCGCGGCGGTCTTCCTCGCGCTGGCGAGTGTCGCCGGCATCGCCCAGAATGCGCTCTTCGGCGGGGGGTCACCTGGGCCGGGCGCTGCCGCGCCTGCCTGGCAGGCCTATATTGTGCTCTGGATACCGCTGGGTGGCGGCCGTTACGACATCGGGCTGCTGGATCTGCTGCTGTTCACCGCCATCGGCGAGCACTGGCGCCGACGCCGTGCTGACCGCCGGATGGCCGGGGACGCGGCTGTCACAGGGCGCCGCGGCCGGCGGGCGGCGCCCAGCAGCGCGTCGATCAACGGGCACAGGTGCATCAGGTGCCCGATGACCCGCCCCGGCTCGATCTCCACGACCTGAGCCGCGGCGGGTCGGCCGCAGCCGGTCTTCACCGCGAGCCCGCGGGGATCACCGACCTGCCCTGGACCTGGACCGACCAGCCCGACCTGGTCACCGGGTCGATCGAGTCAGCAGTGAACGCGATGATCGTCTCATCCAGCGACCGCTCGGGCAGCTCGAGGTGCCCCAGGCATATGGCCAGCCTGCGGCCGTCCAGGCAGTACTGGACGGGCACGATCAGCGGCAGCGCGCGGACCGACAGCACCAGCCGGCCCACCGAACCGCCGCCAGCAGCTCCCAGCACTGCCGCTCAGAAAGCGCATCACCATACGCGATCATGCCGCGAAAATTTACCGAGCCGGGCAGATCACCTGACAGGGGCCCACGTCCCGGCCAGGAAAGACCAACAGCCCGGCAGCCTGTCCGGGCCAGCCGCGGGGATCGCGGCGAAGGAGGCAGCCCGCGCGGCAATGACGGCACGCAAGCCCTGGGCCTGCCTGGCCTCCTGGTGCCGGGCAGGAAACCCGGCCTCGCCGGGCTGCCAGACGAGGCCGCCCGCCAGGATCGTCCTCACCAGGTTCCCGCGGCGGCCTGGCGGCATCGTGCTCACCCCGGCAGGACCGCGCGGCAGATTCGGATCGCGCAAAACGGAGCCACCCGGCAGCACCGCAGGAAGGCTCGCGCCTGCCCGGCAGGTGAGGCAACCCCGGCCGCCAGCCTCGGCCAGCCCGGTATCTTGTCCGAGCACCACAGCAGGCTGCTGCGCGCCCGCCAACCGGCAATGTCAGCCGGAACCAGCAGCTCAAGCCGCCGGGCCGAAGGTCCCGAGCGCCGGGACATTGGTCCATGGCGCACGCTCCCGCGGCGCGGTGGACTAACCGCGACGAGAGGGCTCGAGGCAGACGCGGAGCAGCGGGACCAGACCCGCGCACCGCGCAATCGAAATCCGCGAGAAGCGGAGACGGGTCCTCTCGTCCACTCCTGCCCGGGACCGGCTCGCACAGCAGCCGCCGCCGGCGTGGCAGTCGGCCGCCAGCGTGAATAAGCCCGGTCCCCATGTACGCCATCGGCCCCGCAGGCATGCGGGACTCCCGCATCTGGGTGGCCAGCGTCTCCCACCACAACCGCGCCGGCTCCCGCGCCGAACCCACGCGTACACGAGCAGTGATGATTGCCAGGCCGGGTGCGGTCTGCGGCCAGCAGGCGCCCAGGGCGCAACCCGGGCTCTCAGGGGTGCAGCGTCCGGCGCGCGGCCGTTGCCCTCCAGAAAGCTGCTGGACGACTATGCGCATTTTGCGAAGACCTTCCCAGGACTCCGCCAGCGGCCTCGCAGATGAGCGCGGCCCCAAACCCCGGACTCTCACCGGGTAGTTTGGGGCCTGACTCACGGCCTCCGGGTCCCCGGCGGGCTTGCCTCCGGCTTCCCGTTTGCCCGCCGGGTCCGTCCCCTTCGCCCGCCATCCTCTGGTTTCCCTTCGTCCGGCGTTCTCCGGTTCGCTCCCTTCGGCCGTTGCCCGGTACCGGTTTCCCTTTCAGTTTCCCTCCGGGATCCCTTTCACCTGAGCAGGCGTCACGGTAGCGCTGCCGCGGCGCGATTCCGCCGGCGTTTGGTCCCGGGCGGCAAGGACCAAGGTCACCAGTACTGCCGCGACCCCGCTCGCCTGGATCGCGCGCGATCGGCCCGCACTCCAGATGGGCAACGGCTGGGCACGATGGGACGCCGCGCCAGTACCGCCTGCTGCGAGCGGCAGGACATTGCCGTGCCCGAACTGCCCAGATCGTCGGCTACTTGCGCTGCCTCAGACGAGACGAAGTACAGAGCGTTAGGAGAAGCTGTCAAGAAGCCTCATCGCCGCGACATCCCGTTGTGCGCAAGCGTCGATCGCCTATTGCCCTAGGAGGCGCCTAGGCTACCAAACCCTCACTGCGCGCAACTTCGTGACCGGCGCTCTTACACCAGCATGCCAGGTTGACGGCGGCCCTCACGGCGCGCGAGGGGTCGTTGAGCGCTGCCGCGTCGCGAGATCGCGCCGAGCGCGGATCCGTGCGCCAGTGAGCTTGGCGGTACCGCGGCGGCTGGCCGGTACAGATGGTCCGGTTCTGGACCTGAACGCGGGTGCACGTGGGCGCGGGCAGGGAGGTCCTCACCATGAGGATCACCGCATACCTGTGGGTCAGCGGCGATCGGTGTGACAGGCAGCGCGATTGAGCAGCGGGACGAAGGCGAGGATGTGCCGGGACTTTGGCGCCTGCACACCGGCGCGTAAGAGGGGTCTAGTTACGCCAGCCCAGGAGGGGCGCTATCGGGTTCCCGGCTGGGGGTGCCTGCGATGGAGATGACCCAGGACTGGCTGGTGGCGGAGTGGCAGCTCGGTCCGCCATTCGCCGAGGGAGTCAGGCACGTCCATACGCCGCTGTGCGGCGATCATCTTCGCGCCGTAGCGGGGGTCGACAGTTCTGATGAGTCGATGGCGGTCCTTCGGTGGGCGGGCTGGGAAGCTCAGCTTCGCGGGACGCATCTTCACGTCGTGAACGCCTGGGAACCGCATGGCTTCCAGGCCCGAGTCCAGCGCAAACAGCGACGGCGGGCGAACAGGCTGATGCGGCAAACGCTGAATAAGGCATTCCCCCGGTTCCCCGTGCAGGTGGAGTCGCTGGCGGCCGGGAGCGGCCCGGCGGACGTCCTCGTCGCGGCGAGTCACGGCGCGGCCCTGGTCGTCGTCGGCTGCCAGCAGCGCGGGCCGTTCGGAGGAATGGTCAAGCCGGTGGCGCGGTGTGGCGCAGCATGCAGCACCTGTCCCGTGGCGGTCGTGCGGCAGGGGCAGTACGGACGTCCTCGCTCGGGCACGGTCGTGGCCGGGATTGACGGCTCAGTCACCTCCCGGGACGCGCTGCGCTGGGCCGCGACCGAGGCTCAGTACCGCGGTGCCGAGCTGAAGGTCGTGCCTGTGGCTTCCCTACGGCCGGGGACGGTGTCTGGGGACCCGCCGCATGACGAAGGCAAGCTGCTGGCCCGCATGCTCGGCGAGATCCTGGCCGGGCCGCTGGCCGGGGTGACGGCCAGCGTTGACCCCGAGCCCGGGTATCGCCACACCGTCGGCGGCCGGGGAGAACGGGACGAGCCTGTAGGCGCGGTCCTGGCCAGGGCGGCGGCGGACGCGGACCTGCTCGTCGTGGGTTCGCATGGCTACGGGATCGTCAGCGGCGCGGTGACCGGCTCGGTCACCCATGACTGCCTGGGCCAGGCAACCTGCCCTGTCGTCATCATCCCGGCATCCCGCCAGGATGAGCCCAGCCGTGTCCGCAATGCCGAGCCCGCCAGGGAGCGGGAGCCTGCCCCGGTCCTGCACCCTCCGGCCCCGCCGCCTGTTCCGGACATGACTGCCCTGGCCGATCATGCAGGGCTTGAAACCTTGCCGCTGGAGGTGTGCCTGCGGCTGCTGGAATCGGTGCCGGTCGGGCGGGTCAGCTTCCATGCCGGCGGCGAGGTGCTCACCCTGCCGGTGAACCATGGCGTGGACGGGCAGGACATGGTCTTCCGCACCAACCGCGGATCCAAGCTATCGGCCGCCGAACGCCAAGATCACATCGCGTTCGAAGCTGATGACTACGATCCGCGGACCCGGACTGGGTGGAGCGTGCTGGTCAAGGGCCGCGCGGAGGTGGTCCGCGAGGATTCCGAGATCCAGCGGCTCAGCCGCCTTGGCCTGTATCCGTGGGTCACCGCCGTGGACCACCCCTTCTGGATCCGGATACGCCCCGCCTCGGTGACAGGGCGGCAAACACCATTGGCCACTCCCCGGCCAGGCTGAACCGGCCTGGCGCACCCCCGAAGCGTCCTGACGCCCGGGCATTACCGGCTGGGCGAAGCTCGCGGTGACGTCTCGAGGTGGGTCGACGCTGCGGCGGCGATGGCCGTAGGACTTGCTGATGGAGACGACCGACGGCATCAGCTGCTGAACCGGCGGAGGCTGCCTGGCCGGCTCTGGAGGCCCGGCGGCGGGCGGACTCGCGTTCCGCCGTCCACGAGTTCTTGCTGGCCGCGCGGGGGCGGGGGCGGTGGCCAACCCGGTCAATATCCGGTGGAGCCCGGCCGAGATCGCCTACTCGCTGGCAGCCTGCGACACCCGGGTGCTGCTGGCCGGCGACGCGTTCGCCCCGGTGACCGCCGAGCTGCGGGAGCGGGCACCGAACCTGGCCGCGGTGATCTTCTGCGGCGACGGGCCGCAGCCCGGCGGCACGCTGCACTACGAGCAGCTGCTGGCCGACAGCTCGCCGACGCCGGACGCGCGCCGCGGCGGCGGCGACCTGTATCGCGTCTTTTACACCGGCGGCACCACCGGCACCCCGAAGGGGGTGATGCTCAGCCACGGCAACCTGCTCCCCTCGTCTATGGGCGCCATGACCCACCGCGGGCCTGCTCGGCGGGGCGGGCGGCTGCTGCAGGCCGCGCCGATGTTCCACCTGGCGGCCGGCCCGGCCTGGCTGGGCGGCATGTTCACCGGCTGCACGCACGTGATCGTGGCGATGTTCACCCCCGCGGCCGTGGCCGCGGCGATCAGCGAGCACCAGGTCACCGACGTGCTGCTGGTGCCGACGATGAGCCAGATGCTCATCGACGCGCCCGAGACCGCGGATGCGGACTTGACCTGCCCGCACTGGACGAACTCGACCCCGGCTACCGGGTAGTCGCCGCCGGGCGGTAACAATGTCCTCCCAAGATCAAACGGCGGCACATAGTAGGCCCACTGGTCCTGCCCGATCATCGGTGCCCGGCACTTTTCACGGTGCGGCATGGGCGCTGGGATCTGTGATGGAGGGTGCCTTCGCGGCGGCCTGCTTGAGGAACGCGGTGGCCCGGCCGAAGACCTCTCCGATGGTATGGCCCGCCAGGTGAGCCTGGTAGGCCCGGTACCGCGTCATCTCCCACGCCTGCCCGCGCGGTGACAGCGACGCCAGTGCCGGTTCCGGTACCGGCCTCCACGTCCACTCCGTGATACGCCCTTCGCCAGCGCCCGGCCCGGGCTGGCTGGGCTCGAGGAACTCGGCAAGACCGGCGTGGTCGCCGATCCGGTTCCGGACGAAACGCAGCCCCGCCAGGGTGCCCTCGGTCAGCTGGCGTTGTGCCGGGGCCTGGCCTGCCATCACGGCGTCGTAGGCCTGCGGGTGGTAGCGGACCAGCGTGGCGTCGACGATGGTGACCCGCCATACCGCCTCACCGATCACCGCGAACGCTCCCGGCCGGTCCCATTCCCTGGCCCTGGCCAGCCGTTCTGCCGTCTCGCTCATCGCGGTGATGGACCACACCAGCGCGCTCGCCCCGGCCTGCGGATCGCCCATGTGCTCGCGGTTCCATGCCACCCGGCAGCGGGCCGAGCAGAACCGGGCGTGCTCCCGGCGCGGCACGAACGAGGTGCCGCACTGCTCACAGGTCCGGGTATCAGCCACCACTCTTGTTCTCCGTATCAAGCGCTCGTGCGGGGATCATCGCAGGAAGAAATGATCACCTCCGGCAAGGCTGGCTACAGGATTCCCCCCGTGATGATGGCCGGGCAGGGTCATTTGTCACCTGCGACACCGCTGAGAGCACCACGGCGACTAGGTAGCACCCGCTGCCCGTGCCCGAGCGCGGAAAACCGCGCGTAGAAGGGAAGCGAGAGCAGGAAACCGAAGATCACCTGGACACCGATCGCAGCGACCCGGAGCTCCTGCAGCAACTCGGCCAGATTGCGGTCGCTGCGCTGGGCCTGGGTTTCTCCGGGGCGCTCGGCAGTGGTCATGGAACGGGCTCTCTCCGCTGCTGCAACGCCTGTCATGATCTCGGCTTACCCACCCGGGGACCGGCAGATCGGCAGCCTGTCACCGGCAAGATCACCCTACGTCTGCGGTCCGCCTCCGGCGTACAGCGCACAAGCACCGCAGCGCCACGGCGGAACATCGCCGCCAGCCGGCCGGCCTTGACTGAACCCGTCACTACGTCCGGCAGCAGCCCGGTTCGGGGGAGGGCCTGGGCAGGGGCACAGCTGTCACGGCGCCACCGGGAGGCCCGGTGCGGCGACGGCCACAGCCCCCGGACGTGCCGCCAGCGTGCCGTTAACCACGGTACCGAGTGCTGCCTGGCCCTGCACCATCACTTGGGCCATTCGCGGGTCCACCGCGCTGCTGCTGGCGCCGGTCGCCTACCACCGTCTGGTGTTCGGCCGCCGTCACAAGCATCACCTGGTGCGGGCGGCGAACGTGATGGCGATCGCGGGCCTGGCGACCGTCGCGCTGACCGTCGCCGCGGTTGTGCTGCTGGTGGTCAGCTATGTCGAAGGGGGCCTGACAACGGTCCTGGTGACGGTCTTCACCGTTGCCCTGTTCGGGGCCTGTGGTTCGCGTACCCGCTGATCCGTCGGCGGGGCTGGACCACAGCGGGTTCCGGGCCGCCGGTGCCGCCCCCAGCAGACGCGGAGCCGCCCGCCCCGCAGCTTACGCCGCCCGCGGGCGACGGCAGCCACATCAGCGACGCGGGGACCGGCCGGTAGCGCAGACCGTGGGCAGCCCGCCGGTGATCACGACTGATCGTGTCTTGCCGTCCTGGCCGCCGTTCTCATCACCGCCCAGCCCACGGAGAGTGGTTACCGGGTCAATGCCCGGCCACATCGGCCCGGCGGTCGTCTTCGGCGCGCTCTCCGCCAGGCACGCCGGTTCGGGTGGCCCGGCATTCGCCCTGGTGCCCTCCTGGGCGGGCACGCCGCCGCCGGAACCAGGTCACCGCCCGCGACCGTGATCGTCGGCCGCGACGGTGGCACGTCGAGCCGGCCGCCCGGTCGCCGCGACGACCCGGCAGCCGAGAAGCGGGCCAGGCTCGCACGCAGCTTCACTGAACCCGTCTGGCACAGGACAGGGCGACCTTGATCTGGGCGCCATCATTACCCAGTCCACGAGCGATCGCTGGCATGCAGATCGGCAGGATCGTGCGCACAGAACGATCCTTCGGGCGCTCCGTCTTCGGCCACGCCGCAACATGCCAGTGGGACACCGAATCAGGCGGCTCGGGAGCGGCCTAGCTCTGGGAGCCGGTCACACCTCGTGATCAGGTTGCCTGCCCCGGGCAGCTGTTCCTGGCCGCCGGTGGCTAGCTCCCCGATGGCTGCCGACACGAGGACCGGCGCAAGGTAAGGCAGCCGAAGGCGAGCGGGATGCTCGCGGAGCCTTGCCGGCAGCTAACCCTGGAAGATCAGCCAAGCTGAACCTGGGAAGCCGCCAGGCCGCAGCCGGAAGCCGATTCCGCCGCGGTGGCCGCGCTCCGGGACCTGGCGGCCGGACGGGTGACCTGCTGGCCGGGGTAGCCGGGGTCCTCAAGGAATTCTCCGCGGGGGACCTTTGGACTGGACGCCCAGGACCTTCGTCTCTAACCCCTCAGAAAACGAACGGGTATTGGAGATGACCTCACCGAACAAGTGCTCGGCGCAAGGTTTTCTCTTGGGAGGCGCCGTGCCGCTCTCAGAACACGAGCAGCGCCAGTTGCGGCAGATTGAGCAGGCGCTCTACCGGGATGATCCGAAGTTCGGGCGCCGGATGCGCGCCACCGATCCGCGGGTGCGCTATGAGCGCACGCTCATGCAGGCCCTGCTCGGGGTCGTGATCGGCGCTGGCCTGCTGCCGGCCGGGGCGGTCACCCACCGCGTCTACCTGCAGGCGGCCGGCGTGGTGATCGTGCTGCTGTCCCTGGCGTGGGCGGTGGCCGGCTGGCGGCGGTACGTGGCCCGGGTCCGGCCCGCGCGTTCCAGGGCGGGGAACAAGACGGCGAAGGGCACGAAGCGCCGGCCAGGGCAGGCCAGGCGGGCCCGGGTGATGGAGCGGATGGAAGAGCGCTGGCGTCGTCGCCGGGACGGTAACGGCGGGATGCCGGGGCCGACCCGGAGCTGATACCTAGTATCGAGGAGGACGGCGTGGCCGTGAGATTGCCGGCCGGCCGCGGGTTCCGTCCCGTAAACGGCCGGTACGGAACTGACCCAGCTGGCCTCGGCGTTCGCTACGACCGCAGCCGCCTCGGCATGATCCTTACCGGCATGCCCGGCATCGGAAAGCGCTTGGCTCGTTACCCGCACCTCTACAGCAGGACCGGATTCGTCCACGAGTACCGGACGCTGTCAGCCGGCGAGCTGGTCGTCGTCCTGCAGCACCACTGGTCCAAGCTGGGCCTTACCCTGTCCGCCGGGTGCTCAACGCCATCGCGGACGCCATCTTGTCCCACATGGCCAGGGCATGCCCGATGAGGAGGCCCTGGCGCAGGTGCAATGCGCCGGGCTGGCCGAACCAGACCCGGCCGGCGACGCCGAGGGCCATGACACGGCCGCCACGGTGATGGTCCTCCCGGCGCTGGTCTTCGGCCGCCGGCTCACCCCCGGGCAAGTCGCCTGCCGCGGCATC
>Ga0187781_10001753_pt1 | contig 16540 bp, 12 predicted proteins | sample 0715_SJ02_MP02_2_FD_132447 | JGI IMG/M metagenome (GOLD analysis project Ga0187781, IMG submission 132447) | Tropical peat soil microbial communities from peatlands in Department of Meta, Colombia - 0715_SJ02_MP02_20_MG | ecosystem: Environmental > Terrestrial > Soil > Wetlands > Peat | place...
CCACCCACAGCAGGCTCCAATCCACCGTCAAATCCAGCGCGCGAACCGAAAACTTCGACGCGTACCGTGCGAGGATCGTCACCAGCGGCTGCGCGATCAGCACTCCCAGCGCCGCGCCTGCTCCGCAAAGCAAAATGCTGTCGGCAAGCAGCGTCCGTCGCAGTGAAGCTGAGCTTGCCCCCAGCGCCGCGCGGATCGCGAGTTCCCCTTCGCGCCGCACCGTGCGCGCCAGAATCAAATTCGCCGCGTTCGAGCAGGCAATAATGAAGACCAGCACCGATGCCGCGAGGAGAACCAGCAGCACCGTGCGAGCGCCCGAGGTAATCTGGTCGCGCAGCATCCTTGCGTCGATGCGAAAGTCCGACCGAGCAGGATAGGCTTCCGCGTGATCGCTCTTCATCGCGCTATATTCGGTGCGCAATTCGCTGCGGGCCTGGTCCAGCGTGACCCCCGGCGCGAGGCGCCCGAAAAGTTCCGTCATGCGATGAACGCGGCCCGTAACCATCGTCGCCGAAAGGTGATGGGGGCTGGTGACGATGTTAGCGATGATTTCTGTATCGGCCGGATAAGGGACAGAGGGTTCGAGAACTCCGATAACCGTGGCGGTTCGGTCGCCAATGCTACCGAGGCGAACCGTTTTGCCAATCACGTGAGGATCTTGCTTCAGGACGGTTGACCAGAAACGATAGGTGAGGACCACAACGCCGGCGGCTTTCGGACCGTCATCTTTCGGCCCAATCAGGCGGCCGAGAACCGGATGCAGGCCCATGACATCGAAGAAGTTGCCGCTAACCACGCCGCCTCGCACGCTGCGAGGTTCACCGAGGCCAATCATGGTAAACCCCATCTCCGAAAAATCGCCGAACTCGGAAATGGAGCGGTTGCTCGCTTCGAGGTCCTGGATTTCGGGTACAGAGAAGGTTGTGTTCTCAGCCTCGATTCCGGGCGCACTCTGCCGGATATAAATCAGCCGGTCCTCGCCTCGATTGACGAGCGGCTTCAGCAGCACCCCCCGCACCAGCGTGAAGATCGCCGCATTCGCGCCGATGCCCAGCGCCAGTGTGATGACAACGGTCAGCGCCAGCCCCTTGCTGTTGCTGAGCGACCGCAGCGCCACTTTCAAGTCGCGTACCAGTAAGTCCATTTTCAGCATCGCCGTCCGGCCTCCTCACCGCTTCCGTTGCGCGCCAACGGTTTGCACTCGGTCCGCCATCCTAATTCCTAGTGGGTCAAAGATATTACACCAGCACCCCCGCGCGAGTCCGCCCTGTTGCTAGTTAGACGAACGAGCTTCGTTTTTTTCGACAGAAATTAGATAGGTGTCCGGTGTGTCCGGAATCGGTCATTCTTCAGTGGCGGAGAAGGGGGGCTGGCGATTACTGGAAATTGCTGATTAGAACCACATCGCTCGATTGTTCGCCGCGTGCCAGGAGGAGCTGCTTGCCATCACGGGTCCAGGCGAAATCGAAGATGTGGCCGGAGGTGAAGTCTGTCACCTGGTGCGGCGGGCCGCCCGTGAGCGGTTGCTCCCAGATATTCGAGGCGCCGTTGCGTGTGAGAAGGTATTGAAGGCCTTTCTGATCTGGCGACCAGTGCAGTCTGGCTGACCCGATGGGCCTGACAAAATCCTGGACCGCAGCGCCCCCTTCGAAGGGCATGATCCCAACCCGGAGCGCGGGCGCGGGACCCGAAGGCTGGTAGCCGAAGGCGATCCATTTTCCGTCCGGAGAAATTGAAATTGAGGCGGACAGATCATGCTGCGAAACGGAGATTTCCGCGGGCGTGCCGCCATCAACGGAGACGCGGAATAGTTTGTGGAGCGAAGTGAACAGGACCCATTTGCCGTCAGGCGAACAGGTCTCCCCGAACGAATCCCTGGCTAGAGTCGAAGGATTGGAGCCGTCCGCATCCGTCCTCAGCAGTTCGAATTTGTTTTCGGCGAAAGAATCGAACACCAGATAGCGATCACCGCAGGCGGCCGCGTCGTTGAAATTGCGAAGGTTCGGGCGAAGCAGCGTGCGCTCGCTGCCGTCCGCATTCATCAGGTAGAGCTCGTTTCCCCGGCTGCGCACCAGGAGTTTGCCGTTGAGACCCGGGGCGACGCCAGTGTCGGGCGCCTGGCCGGTGGTGATCTGCACCGCTTGGCCGAAATGGCCCGCCGGCGCGATAAAAATGTGCGAGGTGTCCCGGCTTTCGCGGGTGACCAGCATCTGTCCATTGGCGGTCAATTCCACCGCGGTGCCGTAGTTGGCCAGGTCGTTGGTGAAGCGGCGTTTTTCCGCGCCGGGATAGGAGACAAGCCACAACTGCGTGCGGTTTTCCATTTCAAGGGAGATGGGAATAAGGAAAGATTTCCCGTCGGGCAGCCACGCGGGCCTGCCGACCAAACTAGGGCCGGTGAGCAGCACTTTCGTGCTGGCATCCCCTACATTGACAGCGATCAACATCCACTTCGACTCGCCCCCCAGTTGAAATGCAGGCACCAGGAGCGTTTTTCCATCCGGCGACCAGGCAACTCCAAAAAGAAAGCCCGGCCATTGGTGTAAAGCGACAAAAAGGTGTTCGTTGCTGCCGTCGGCATTGGCCATGTGAAGTTCGACGGTGCCATTTTCCGGGACGCCGCGCATGTACGCGAATTGCTTGCCGTCGGGCGAAAAAGCGATCGGGCCGTCCACGTCTCGAATCAATTGGCGGGGAGTGCCGCCCAGGACAGGCATGATGTAGAGGTATCTGAAATTTACCGTGCTTTTGTCGGATCGCACGAAATAAACGTAGTTTCCGTCGGGTGAAAATGTGAGCCCCGCGAAGGCCACGACGTCCGGCGCGAGTACCTGGACATCGCTCTTCGAGGCCACGTTGCGGACCCACAGGCTTTGCTGCTCGCCGTCGCGCAGTACATAGACGATGTAGCGACCGTCAGGAGAGATGGCGACGTCGGCGGCTTTGCCACTGTCGGTGAGCTTCGCAATCTGCATGTTCTGGATACTCAGTTCGTGCGGGCGTGAGAGGAATTTGTACCCGGCGAAAGCGATGCAGGAGAGGATGACGACGGCGGCGCCGATGAGGATGGCCGGCGAGAATTTTCGTTTCGTGGGAATGGGCTGAGCGACTGACGCTGAGGATTGGGCAGCGCTCGATGGCGCTGTCGCGATTCTTCCGCTCGATCCCGGCTCTTGTATGGAAGCGAAGGAACCGCTCAAGGACATGACTCGCCCGGAACCTGTATCGCGCTTCAGCCGCTTCAAGTCGGCTCGCAGTTCGGCGGCACTCTGGTAGCGCAAGTCGCGGTCCTTTTCCATCGCTTTCGAGATCACTTGCTCGAATTCGAGAGGCAGGCTGTTATTCAGTCGTACTGGCGCTACCGGAGTCTTGTGCAGAATCGCGTCGAAGACCGCGCCAGAGCTTTCTCCCTGGAATGGAAGCGCGCCCGTGGACATTTCGTAGAGCACGATCCCGAACGAGAAGAGGTCGGTGCGCGCGTCCAGCTCTTTGCCCAACACTTGCTCCGGCGACATGTACGCGACCGTGCCCATGGAAGTGCCGGGGCTCGTCAATTGCGCCGTGTCCACTCCCACCGTCGCCATGGCGCTGACGCCGCCGGCGCCGCTCACGGCCTTTGCCGTGGCCACCTTCGCTAAGCCGAAATCGAGGATTTTTGCGTGGCCGCGCTTGGTCACGAAAATATTTGCCGGCTTGATGTCGCGGTGAATGATGCCTTCGGAGTGCGCGGCGTCGAGCGCGTCGGCCACCTGGATCGCGAGATCGAGAATATTGTCGAGCTCCATGGAGTGGCCGCTGATGACGTGCTTCAGGGTCTGCCCGTCGAGAAATTCCATGGCGATGAAGGTCTTGCCGTCTGCTTCGCCGATGTCGTGAATCGTGCAGATGTTCGGATGGTTCAGGGCGGAGGCGGCCTGCGCCTCGCGCTCGAATCGCGCGAGGGCCTGCGGGTCCTTCGCCACGTTGTCCGGCAGGAATTTCAGGGCGACGAAACGGCGCAGCCGCGTATCTTCGGCCTTGTACACCACGCCCATTCCGCCGCCGCCGAGGCGTTCGACGATGCGATAGTGCGAGACGGTTTGTTCTAGGAGAGGGTCGCCGGAAGGCATGAGTTGGACATCTTAGGTTGCGAGGAAGGGCAAGTCAACGAACACGGTCCGCTCATTTGCCAGACGTGCTCGACCTACGTCACAGCAGAACCAGCCCGCGGCGGATGCCGAGCGACACCGCCTCCGTGCGGCTTTCAGCGCCCAGCTTCCCAAGGATGGAAGCGACGTGAAATTTCACGGTGTGCTCGGAGATTTCGAGCCGCGCGGCAATTTCCTTGTTGCCCAGGCCAGCCGCGAGCATTTGCAGCACTTCGAGTTCGCGCCGCGTGAGAGGCTCCGCGAGTTCCGCGAGCGGTGGCCCAGCCGGCGCAGGCGCCAGGTACGCCGCTCCTACATCCGTGGGATGCAGGACGACGAGTCCCGCCGCCGCAGCCTCGAGCGCGGCCACGAGCTGCTCCGGCGACACATCGCTTGGCAGCACGGCCCTGACCCCCGCGCACAAAGCGGCCGCCGACGATGCCCGGTGTAGATTATCCGCGAGCAGGATCACGGCGAATTCCGACGCCAGGCCCGATTCCACCGCCGCATGCACGAATTGCTCCGGCTCTCCGTTTGCCGCGTGAATCAGCACGACGCCCGCATCGGCGTCCAGGAGCCGCGTTTCCGCTTCCTCCAGGCTCGCGGCGCCGCCAACAACCTTGACTCCGCGGGACTTCAACAATTCTTCCAGTCCCGCGCGCGGCAGGGGCGAACTCGCAATGATAAAAACGCGACTCACGCCGCAATTCCGCTCCCGATTCCGGAGTCCCCGCCTAGCCGCACCGTCACCCGCCGGATGCTCCGGTAGTCGCCGCGCAGAAATTCGAACCGCAGCAGCCGCGCGTCAGGGTTTCCCAGCAGTTCTGCCAGGTCGTAAACAGACGCGAATGGACGCCCTTCCGTGCCAAGCAAAATATCGCCCGGCATCAGCGACGCGCGCGTCGCCGGGCTGCCCTCTTCGACTTCGAGCAGCACCAACCCGAATTCACCTTGGCGGCTCGCGCCTCGCGGAATCCGCACGGGGCGCACGGCGACTCCGAGCCAGCCCGTGTTCGCGGCACCCGAAAGAAAATCGCGCACCGTGTTGCTCGGAATCGCCAGCGCCAATCCTCGCGCGACCATCGTGTTCACGCCGATCACTCGACCACGCGCATCCGCCAGCGGCCCGCCCGAATTTCCCGGCGCCAGCCGCACTCCCGCCTGCACCCAGTGCCTCGCGCCCGTCTCCCGGACCGGGCCGATCGCGTGAATCACGCCCGTCGTCAGCGCGCCCACGAATCCCAGCGGATTCCCCACGGCAATCGCCAGCTCGCCGGGACGAATCTGGGAAGAATCGGCGATGGCTGGCGCGGGCAGATTCGACGCCTCGATCCGAAGGTGTGCGAGATCGCGCCGCGCGTCCCGCGACGCGACTGTCGCCTGGAATTCGCGGCTGTCCCACAGTTGCACGTGTGCGTGCGAGCCGCGAATCACGTGCGCGTTGGTAACGATCGAGCCGTCGCTCGACCAGATCACTCCTGAGCCGCCTCCGCGGTTCTTCGTCTGCACGACCACGGTCGCTCGCCTCAGCACTTCGGCGACTTCCCCGAACCCTGTGACCGCCATTTCACTCTCCCCCGTGCGAGCGCTCGCCCACGACGACGCTTACTTCTTTGACGGCTCCGCCACGAATAAATTTTACCGTCACGGGCTTGCCGATCGCTTCGCCGCGCAGTCCCGCCTGAATGTCCTCGAGCTGTGCCGTCTCGCGCCCGCCGAGCGAAACGAGAATGTCGCCGATGACAATCCCCGCCTTGTGCGCCGGCCCATCCGGCTCGGCTTCCAGCACAATCAGCGCGGTCCTTTCTTTTCGCCCGAGCGTTTGCCGCAGTGATTCCGGCAGTCGAATCGCTTGCAGGCCGACGCCCAGATAGCCGCGGGGAATGCGGCCTTTTTCGAGCAGCGTCTCCACCGCCTGGCTCACGGTCCGCGCCGGAATTGCGATCGCGCCAAAACGCGCGAATTTCGGCGTCGCTATGCCCATGGCGTGGCCATGCGCGTCCACCACCACGCCGCCCACCGCAATCGGCTGCAGCCCGATATCGAGCCGCACATAAGGCGCGAGGGCCGTGCCCGTCCACGTGCGGCGTTCACCCGCGACCAGGCTCACCACGCCGAGCCCTGCCACCGGCCCGCTTGCCCGCGTTCGCCCCACCACCAGCGTGATGCTTCCCGGCTTCAGCGTTGCCGCATCGCCGATTTCCGGCAGCGCTCCTCTCGCTTCCTGGCATTTCAAGATCGCAAGATCCGTCAGCGGATCGCGGCCGGCAAGAGTAGCCGGCGCAACGCGCCCGTCCGGCAGCGTCACCTGAATGTCCTCGTCCTGCCGCAGCGCGTGCTCCGCTGTCACGATCACTCCCGGCTTCCACACGACACCGCTCGACGACCCGCGGGCTCCCGTGTGCACTGCGACCGTGGCGCGAGCGGCGCGCTCTGTAATCTCCGCTAAGGAATTCGAAAGTTCGATGAGTTCTGTTGGCATGTCCAACCTCCGCGCGCAGGATGCCGTATTCACTCCCTCGCGCGCATCCGCCATTCGGCTAGGCCGCACCCGGAAAAAAGGCTAGGTCACTGTATCCCCTGACACCCCGTCCGTGAACTCCCGCTGAAACGATTTCCACTCTCGCTTCACTAATTCTTGTCCCCGAGCTGAGGCGGCTCCCTGGGAGGCCTCGCATGCCCTTGGGGACAGGGCTCGTTATGGAGAATTAGGGCCTGGTACGAAAACTTTAAAGAAAAGAGTGGGCAGATGGCGAATTCACAGGTTTGGACAATTCCAGGGAAAGCACATTCAGCAGCAAAGGAAGATCAGAAAACCCGCAGTCCGATGTCTCTGGTCCAGCGGTTGAAGAAGTTGCTCGCAATCCCCGAACGCTCCGAGCGATCGAACGACGACCAGCCCTATTTCGGTATGTAGCAGCCTCGTGTAACCGCGCGGTTGCCGGCAGTGGCTACGTTCTCGTTCGCGCTCTCCGCAAGCTCTACTTCCCTTTGTAATCCTCGAACAAATCTGGAAACTGCTTCTTGAGCGCGCTGATTTTCGGCAGGTCGCAAATCTGGATATAAGGATTGCCGGGGTTCTTGAGCGCGTAATCCTGGTGATAATCTTCCGCGCGATAGAAGCCCTTGAGCGGCGTTACTTCCGTCACGATCGGTTTCGGAAAAGCCTTCGCGGCATCGAGTTGCGCGATGTACGCCTGAGCGATGCGCTTCTGCTCGTCGCTCGTGTAAAAGATCGCCGAGCGGTACGATGTGCCGACGTCCGGCCCCTGCCGGTTGAGTTGTGTGGGATCGTGTGCGACTGAAAAGTAGATGCGCAGCAACTGGCCGTACGTGATCCGCGACGGATCGAACACCACCTCCACCGATTCCGCATGTCCGGTCGTTTCCGTCACCACCTGATCGTACTTCGCCGTCTCGGCCGTGCCTCCGGCGTATCCCGCCGCGGTCTGCACGACACCTTTCACTCGTTCAAATACCGCCTGCGTCCCCCAGAAGCAGCCGCCCGCAAACACGGCCGTCTCTTTTCCGGCGGCCTTCGCCAGCGGCTCGTCAACTTTCGGGGGTGGGATAGGCTGTTCCGTCGCTGATTTCATGCCGTAGGCCAAAAGTAAGATTACAACTCCGATTCCTGCTATCAATGCTGCCTTCATTGGAAAGATCCTCGTAGCTTGCCAGTATCGTCCTCTCCATCAGATGCCTTCGCCCCAAAACGGGATTCAGAGAGAACTTCGGCGCCTACGGCACATTCGCGGCAATCACGCCGATATTCGCGATGTTGTCGCCTTTCTTGAGTGACGGCACGGCGTCGAGATGCAATATCACTCCCGCGACCGGCGCGCGTGGCTCCGCAATCGTCTTGCCGAAGAAGTCGGTCACGTAGCCGAGCTTCATTCCGGCCTGCACATACGTCCCGCGCTTCACCAGCGGATAAAAAATCCCTTCCACGTCGCTCGACACGTCCACCAGCTTCTCGATCCAAACGGGATTCTCGATCATGCGCGGTTCGCCCGGCAGCATTTTCAGCGCGCGCATCGTGCTCAAGGTTCCGTTCACGAGGAGCATTACGTCGGCTGCTTCGACCGTCCCCGCATAGCCCGCCTCGACGACAATTGAAGGCTTCCCGCGCCTTGTCGCCGTGTTGTCGAGATACCGCGTCGCCGCGAGATCTGTCGGCCGGTCGCGCGTGATGATGATGTGGTCAAGCCCGAAGGCCAGCACCATCTCCTTCGAAATGCGGTCCTGCGCCGCATTCCCGGTCGGGCTCCAGTACGCATAGGGACGCAGGCTCTCATCCAGGTCGCCGCCGTGATAGTCAACCAAGTAGTCGCAGCGATCCACAACTTCTTTGGTGATGAGGAATGATGCGCGCTCCGTTTGCGTGCCATCGGCGCGGCCTGGATAGAACCGGTTCATGCTCTTCCCGTCCACCGGATTCACATGCACGATCTTTTGCTCGAATGACGCGATGTTGACGAGCGGCAGCAAAATCACCATCCCCGACAAATTCGCGGGGTCGAGCTCGCCGATCAGCTTCTCCACCGCGATGATGGACACGTACTCCGTCCCATGCGCGCCCGTCACCAGCGCCAGCACGGGCCCCGGCTTTGCTCCTTTGATGATGATCACCGGAATGTTTGTCCCGGCGTCCACGCCCGCAGGCACTTCGAGATATCCCGTCGCCTTCTCGCCCGAGGCGGCTGTAGCCGTCCCCACCATGAATGGCTTCTGCGCGTGCGCTGCGCTTGTCGCCAAACAAAGAACCAGTAGCGCGACGACTGCAGGGGATGTATGTGTCATGGGGCCTCCTCGAAGCGACAAACCATACCGCGGATGTCTCGATGTGGCTCGGACTTTTTTGGAAAAGGCTTCGTTAGTCCTTCGATTGGTTTAAGGGGGGTTGACACCTATGGCCCTGTCAGGGGAACTCTGGGAACAACTTGTATAAAAGCTTGTCCAATAGCGACCACCGTCTTCCGAACACAATAATCTCACCCGGCTCGGGGCTCACGCCATCCCTCGCCCTTCTGTTCTTGTCATTATTCTTGGTCACGATGCCGGACTTCAAAGCCAATTCCATGTTGAACCCCATCTGGGGTTCGGTCCAATCGAGATATTTCAATCGCAGAGTGAACAATGACACATTCGGATCCGTTGAACAGAATCGTGCAACGCCTTGGGCATCCGTTTTCTTTGACCGAGTGTCATCGTCGATCCAAGAACTTGCCCTCATCCACACAGATACCTCGACCCCGTGGATCGGCTTTCCGCTTTTTGAGTCGAGAACCCTGATTTTGATGCAATTCGTATCTTGGGCTTCGGTCTGGAATGCCGCCGACAATACGCATGCAATCGCGAGCATCAGAATCCGAGCGGGAGGCCAGAAGACAATCGAAAGCGTGGAATTGCGCGTCCGTGCTTGCGGCGATGGCGACATGTCCCGCAATCTCGCGGGCATCTTCGCGCCGCCCGGACATCAGCGCGCTCACGCTTGTGACACTTTCGGAAGTGTCACATGGCGCGAGGCCGCTTCAGCTCATCGGCACTCGGCCACTACAATTGTAATGTCGTCGTGCTGCACGCGCGGGCTAAAGCTGCAGACAGTTTGCATGAGTGAACCAAGCAGATTCTGGGCAGGCAAGTCGCGGTGCTGGCGCAAGGCATCGACCAGGCGCGATTCCCCGAATTGCTCGCCCGCCTCGTTGAACGACTCCGTCACACCATCCGTGTAGAAGACCACCGTGTCCCCCGGCGAAAGGCTCCGCTCCCCCGCGCAGCACTCCCAGCTCTTGAAAAGTCCCAGCACAGTACACGTCGGCTCGAGACGCTCGAGGCTGTCATCGCGCCGGAGCAGCAGAGCCGGCAAATGCCCGCAATTCACGTAGCGCAGGCGCCGCGATTTGTCGTTGTACTCTCCAAAGAAAAGTGTCGCAAACGCGCTATCCGCCGTGTTTTCGTAGAAGAGGCGATCGATCGAGATCAAAAATCGCTGAGGCTGCTCCAAAACAATCGGCACATACGGCCGCGCCAGGTAGCTCGCACTCTGATTTCGCAGATGGGCTTGGAGATTCGCCATCAGTAAAGCCGCTGCGACTCCTTTTCCTGAAACATCCCCGATCACCAGACCGACCTGGTCATGCCCGAGCTCGAGAAAATCGTAATAATCTCCGCCAATGTGGCGCGCCTGGAGGCAAATCGCCGCATATTCCAGAGTCGAAAGCGCGGGTTGCTTCTGCGGGAAGAGCCTTGCTTGCACCTGCCGGGCGAGCTCCAGTTCCTGTCGCAAGCGCTGTTCGGATTCCGATTTTTCGGCGTGCGCGCGGCGCTCTTCCTCGATCTCTCGCGCGATCTCGTCGTAGCTCAGAAGCGTGAATGTATTTCCGTCCACATCTTCAAAGCTCGTCGAGATTCCGCCCCACGACTGCGTCTTCGGCGGATGGTGAAAATGGACGCCGCGCTTGCTCCATTCGTCATATTTGGCGGGTACGTTTTCAGTCAGGAAAACAATCTGCGTGGAACGGCCGATGAGTTTGTGTTCTTCGGAGCCGGGCTTCGGCGCCACAATCGAAATCACGGCTGTGCCGTCCGGAGGCGTGACGGCCAGCGACTCATCACACGGGGGCGGAGCGCCGGGTGCCGGCCGGAATCCTAGCTGCCCGACATAGAAGCGCCGGCTGCTTTCCAGATCGCGGACGTAAACCGTGATGGCGCCCAGCCGGATGTACGTATCTGTCCGGTCCGGGTGAGAGTTTGACCGGCGTGCCAGAAACGGGGAAGGGTGTGCCGCGGCCATCCCCGAGAGTATACCGCAGCGCACATCCCCCGGGCATCGCTGAGGAATTGGCCACGCGCCATCACGCCCAGCTTTATCTTTCGCTTTCGAATCCGCGAACTACTTACGAGGAGGCGATTTATCAGCAGCCAGCCCAACGAGGGGTATGGATGGCAACGAGCAGAGAACGGTTTACGCCTTGCGTCTCAAATCAACCAGTTCGAATGCGTCCTTGCCATGGCTTGTGAACTGAAATGTTATGTTGATGTGATCTGGTTCGAGAAATCGTATTTCGAGACCACTTACGTGGCCATCGCTCGGTGACCGCAGGTTGGTGATATCCACGAACGAAAATCGGATGTCATTATTGTCAGCACCGAAGGAAGTGGCCCTAAGTCTCGGCTGGTTCTGGGCGGCACAATAATGCGTCACCCGGAGGTCTGCGCCGTCCAGGTGATACACACTGGTCATGCCGTTGCTCAAATCTTCCACGACAGCTGATCCGTTTCCAGTGACGTAATAGCGGGCGCTGACCTTCGTGGGTGATTCTCCGGTCCAGGCCACCGTTCCTCCCCAGTCACCACTCAAAGCACGAAACTTGTCGAATGCCGCCGTTGCGGGCACCTGTGGTCTTGGAAACGCCGGTCCGCTGAATGCCACGCATGCGAGAAGCAAGCAGAGTAGGTTTCTCATCACTGGCTGACCTCCCACAATCCAATGCGTTACGAACGCGATTTATTGCTGCTCTTGGGTCAGACGCACGCGCGGTGTGGCGGTTAGCATGAACCTCGTCACTCATTCCACAAGCAAGACCGCCGGTGGCAGTGCTGAATTCGCAGTTTGGAAGGACTGCACCCGAAGAACGGCGCGCCTGTCCGGATGATTCGGCGCTCCCCTCCGAAAAGCTCCTGCCTCCATCCGCGAAAAAATTCCCCCCAAAAAGCGACAGTCCCGGTCCAGCGTTACGCTGAACCGGGACCGCGCGAGCCAATACGATGCGGAGATGGGTGAACTAGTCGCCGGCGACGGCAGCCTCAGCGGATTCCTTTTTCTCAGCTTCCACCGCGTGACCGTTGCCATTCGAGTGGCCGTTACCGTTTCCATTGGCTGGAGCAATTTGTACAGGGCTTACGGGAGCCCCTGGCACAGCAGTCTGCAACTGCTGCAACGAGCCAATCTGCACGACGCTCTCCTGGGGCTTCTTCAAAACCAGTTCTTCGTAAATCTTACGAACCTTGGCCGCTTCCTCGAAGGCCTTCTTGCGGCGAATGCGGTCTTCCTCGGCCGCGGTCAGCGGGATGTCGTGCTCCAGATGACGAACGCGCGCGGCGTCTTCGGCATCAATGCGCAGCGAGTGCTCGTAGTTCGCGAGGTCCACTTTCTTGCCTTTGGCGAAAATCTCGTGCTTGCCGTGGGTCTTGTACCACTCGGCGACGGTCGCATTCTTGTACATGTTCTCGATGATCTTCCGCCAGCCGATGCCTGTGTTGTACGCGCAGAAGGAAATCTCGCCCTGCTGCGTCGCGTACGGGATGATGCACATCTCGGTGCGGCGGAAATCGTAGTTGAAGAGATCCTGGAACCACATCCCGGCGATGAACAGCATGTTCCAGGGATCTTCTGTGCGGCGCTTCATGGCGTCTTCGAAGGTCCGGTTTGGGTTGGTGCGGCCATACTTGTGTTCCGAGCCTTTCGAGACCGCCCAGGTCTTATCGAATTTTTTGAGCAAGTCCTTGAGGCGCAGGCTAGGCGGAGCCTCGAAAGGATCGTAATTTCGTAGCATCGCCATCGCCATCATGAAGGCGGAAAACTTCCTGCTCCGGGCTGCGTCAGTGATCGCGGAAACGTCTTTCACGAGCTGCGGCGCATTGAGGAAACGCGAGATTGGCGCCCACTCCTTCGTCTCCTTATGCACCATCACCGCAGTGCCCACGCCGCAGTTGGGATGGCAGCCGCAAGAGAGCGCGCCCCACTGCGCATCCGGGCCATGCACGAGATCGGCAAAACCGGCAAACGGTGAAATAAACGAGAGCGGGAACCAATCGCGCGTGGGCTCGATTTTACCCACCTGCGCGCTCACGTCTTTCGCGAGGTGCGAGAGCGTGTAGCGCTGCCTCATGCGCCGCTCAGGCGTGATTTCCTCGTCGCGCCCGGTGAACGAAACGGGCTGAAAGGAAACAAAGGAGATCTTCTTCGGATTCTCCATCGCGAACTTCACGATCGGGCCGACCTGGTCGTTGTTTACGTTGTTGACGATCGTGGTCACAAGCACAATTTCGATCCCTGCCTCGTGCATGTTCTCGATCGCCCGCAGCTTCACATCGAAGAGGTTGCCGACCTGCCGGTGGCTGTTCGCGTCGTTTCCAATTCCGTCGAATTGCAAGTACGCGTAGCGCATGCCCGCTTCGAAGGCCTTCTTGCAGAATTCCTTGCTCTTCGCGAACTCGATACCGTTGGTGGCCGCCTGCACGCTGTTGTATCCCACCTTGCGCGCATACCGAACCGCATCAACGAAGTAGGGGTGCATAGTCGGCTCGCCGCCCGAGAACTGCACGGACATCTGCCGCCGCGGCTTGATCTTCAGGGCGTTATCCAGAATTTCCTGAATCTCTTCCCAGCTCAGCTCATGGACGTACCCCACTTGATTGGCGTCCATGAAGCAGGGATCGCACATCATGTTGCAGCGGTTCGTCAGGTCTACGGTGAGGACCGCGCCGCGCCCGTAGCGCACCGTGCTCGAGCCATGCCGGTGGAGTTCCTCGTCGTTGTGCGCGGGGATGTCGCGCCCGGGGAAATTCTTCTCAATCCAGGCTAGGAACTTCGAATCCAGGGCCATCAAGTCTTCGTATTTTCCATGGATGGGACATTCCTTCACCATCCAGACTTGCCCATCGCGCTCGATAATCTGCGCCTTGATTTCGCCGACCTTTTCGTGCACGAGGTCGGTCCAGTCCTTCTTTCCGTTGGTGATGGCTTCGCGCGCCTCGCGGACGCAGTCCGGGCACAGCGAGTCAGTGGTTCGCGGCCAGCCGAGCGTCGGCTTCGACTTTTCCCAAGACTTCAAGAGGGGCTTATCAGACCATTTCGGAGTGAAGGAAGGATTGGGATTGTGTTTATTGAAAAATTGGACGGTATCAAAGACCACGCCGGCCGTCTTACATAGCGTCCAATCAAATGATTTCCATAGCCGGTTCCCGGCTGTAATTGCCATAGTTACCCCCACCTCTCTTTTAAATGCTGTTCCAACTTATGACTGCTAAATTCCCCGGGAGCCTAGCCCCTGGCGAATGCCCCGCGCTGGGATGCGCGACACCCGTAACCGGTTACAGTACCAAAGTTTGCAAGGAATCAAACTGCCCGTCCAGTCCTCTGCGCCCAAAGGTGAAATTAGGCCCTTGAACGGTGCCGGGGAGCAGCCAATGGGGAAGGTCAAATGCCCCGGAAGCTGTTCGTTTTACTGGATTTGGGAGTGTTCCGCCCCGGCAATCCGTGTTTCTGGAAGGGTCACTCCATATTCAGCGGCGTGCGCAGGACTGCAATCGCGAAGTGTGCCAAAAGCGGCGCGTCGTCATCGAGCTGAATCCAGCGCACAACGCAATGATCCTTCATATATTGCGCCACTTTCGCTTCATTGATGCCCAGATGCTCCGCCAGCTTTGCCTTCAGTCCGCTCGATTCAGGCGCGTAGCCGCGGCCTCGTCCGCCTTTACCGGAACCGCGGCCTCCCCGAGCTAGATTCCCAAGCCCCACGCGAAGTGTCTGGCAGGCTTCCACGTAATACGAATTGACTTGGTCCGAATCAGAAACGAGGAAAACGCCCGGTCCGGCGGGAGCCTCGTCTGTTTGGTCAATGCGATGCAGCGGGCTTGAGACCAGCCGGCGCAACATGGATTCAAGCCGCGCCATCCGCGAGGCCAGCGCTGGATCGCCTGCGCGGCCGTGGGCCGTTCGCTCAGAAGGCAACGTTGGCTCGGCATATTCAACCGGTGCGCGCCGCGGCGGTTCCGGCGGAGGGGGCGGGGCGGGTGCTGGCCGCTCAAAGGCTTCCGAGCGGCTCGATCTCGCCGCCGGTTGCGCGGGAGGCGCAGGAGCTGGCGCACTCGGCTCGGCGAATGCTTGCGAGGGCAGAGCTGGCGAGGCGGCAGCACCTTTGCGTCGGCGTCCGCGGCCACCGCGACGCCCTCGGCGCCGCTTCTTCTTGCCCGGCTCAGCCTCGGTCGCGCCAGCCGTTCCCGGCTGCGATTGCGCCATTGATTCCGCTTCGGGTTCGCCGGCGCTTCCGCCCTTCGAGCCCTGCGACTCTTCGTCAGGTGCCGGCGCCAGATTTGGTTCCGTATCTTCTGCAATTTCAGCGGGAACCATTCCGCGCGGCTCGGCTTCGCTCTGCTCTCCGTGGGCAGCGGGCGCGCCCCCCAATCTCGCGAGCGCCTCTTCCGCCTTTTTCTTCCAATCCGCGCGGCGGAAGCGCTGCGCCGCGGTGGCGTACCATCGCGCCGCTTCTTCCATGCGCTCCTTTTTTTCTTCGACGAGCGCGAGCTCCCACGCCACCATCGCGTCGTGCGTGCGCTGAAATAATTCAGCTAGTTTCGCCTGCGCGTTGGGGGCGTTTTTCGCCTTGCGGATGCGCGCCTGTATTTGCCGCCAGTCAGCCATGCCCGTGCATTGTAACAGCCGTTAGCCGCCTAGGCCAATGAAGGGAATGGCTTTCTGGCCATGGAGCGTTGAGGCATCATGGGAGCGTGAACGCGGCGGAAAAGACGCGATGGATTTGCGAGCGCGCGAAGGCGGTGGGGTTCGATTTATGTGGAATCGCGCACGTGGATGCCCTCGCAGAACTCGCGCACCTGCCGGAGTGGCTCGAACGAGGGTATGGCGGCGAGATGAATTACTTGCGCGACCCGCGCCGGGCCGACCCGCGACTCGTGCTCGAGGGCGCGCGAAGCCTGATTGTCGTAGCGCTCAATTACAATACGCCGCATCCGTACTCGACCGAAGCCGCAGCGACTATGGACGGCGAGGACCCTCCGCGCGGCTGGATTTCCCGGTATGCGTGGGGCGACGATTACCACGAAGTCCTTGGCGACAAACTCGAAACGCTGCTTGCCGCTATGCGTGCGCAATTCGCGGAGCCCTTCGAAGCGCGCGCCTATGTGGATACCGGGCCGGTGGTTGAGCGCGTCGCCGCGAAACATGCAGGGCTCGGCTGGCTCGCGAAAAACACCTGTCTCATCAATGAAGAGCTGGGTTCGTGGCTCTTTCTCGGCGTGATTGTCACCACGCTGGAACTTGCGCCCTCGCTTGTGCCTGGCGAGCTGCCGCCGGCCGACCTGTGTGGGAATTGCCGCCTCTGTCTCGATGCCTGCCCCACACAGGCTTTCCCCGAGCCATACGTCCTCGACGCGCGCCGTTGCATCTCCTACCTCACCATTGAATTGCGCGACGCAATTCCGGAGGAATTTCGCGCCACGTTCGGACACGCTGTGATCGGCTGCGACATTTGCCAGGATGTTTGCCCGTGGAACAGGAAAGCGCCGGTATCGCATCGCGCGGCGTTTCAGCCGCGCCAAGTGGAACGAAACTCGAAAATCGAAACTCGAAACGTGGCAACCGCTGCTGTGGCCCCTCGAATTTCGAGTGACGA
>Ga0187781_10001754_pt1 | contig 16540 bp, 11 predicted proteins | sample 0715_SJ02_MP02_2_FD_132447 | JGI IMG/M metagenome (GOLD analysis project Ga0187781, IMG submission 132447) | Tropical peat soil microbial communities from peatlands in Department of Meta, Colombia - 0715_SJ02_MP02_20_MG | ecosystem: Environmental > Terrestrial > Soil > Wetlands > Peat | place...
CCGGCGCGCAGTCTTAAACTCCTCAATCGCCTCACGGATATCGCCGAAGTCCCGGTAGACCAAACCGGCGGCATAGTGCGCGACCGCGGCCTGCGACGCCGACGGTTGCTGAGCCAGCACCTCCCGAACGACCGCAAGGGCTTGCCGTGGCCGCGCCAGCGCCAGCGCCAGCAGCTTGTCGGGCTCCCAGGCCATCGGAGGGCCGTCAGGGCCTTCTGACACCGATAAATCGTAGTAACCGCGTCAGCATTTCGTCGAGTTCATTACCTGACTAAAGGAGGCACAAATGCCAGTCTCTGCCAAAGAGAGGGCCCAGGCACAACTGGTCCTGGACAACCTGCCGGAGGCCGCCGCGGAACCCCCTCGCGAGCGGTGGGACGACGCCGATGTCGATGAGGTGGATTACCTCTACCGCGCGGGCACGATTCTTACCCACGAACAAGACGTGGATCGCGTCGTCAACACGATCAGGCGGGCTCCCGACCAGGTGATCGATTCCGTTCGTGTCGATGGCACCAGCCGGGTATTTAGCCTCAAGCTGCCGTCAACCGGGCTATCGGTGCCAGAAATTCTCGACATCCTCGACCGCGACGACCAAATCGGGGTCGGCGTGGCCACGCCGGACATCGTTCTCTACGCGTGCCCGAATATCTGCGCCGCCGCCGAGCCGATTCCCGTGCCGGCCGACACCGATCCGGTTCCGCCCCGCGGCGTGAACGCGCGCGCGTGCCGTCCGTGCCGCGGCGTCCCTCGGCCCGAATGCGACGGTGACGGCGTGTTCATCAGCATCCTGGACACCGGACTGATCGAAAACGCCGCTGTAGGGCACCCCTGGCTGGCCGGTGTAAACGGTACGACGGACCCGGTTACCGGAACCGGCGCCACCGCCGTCATTCCCTACGACACCGGTCACGGAACCTTCGTCGCCGGAGTCGCACGCTGCATGGCCCCGAAAGCATCGATCTACGTCGAGAGGGCGTTCGAATTCGTGGGCGCCAACTTCGAGACGAACCTCGTCGGGCCCTCGATCCTGCAGCACGCCCTCGGCCTGGACCCGGACATCCTCGAGTTCACCTTCTGCGCGACTACCCGCAAAGACCTGTCCCTGAAGACATTCGACGACGTCCTCGAAACGCGCATCCGCTACCTCAAGGGCCTCGTCGTGCTGGCCCCCGCTGGCAACGACGGCAAGCGGCGCCCGACGTGGCCAGCCGCCTACCGCGAGGTGATCTCGGTCGGTGCCCTGTCCGCGAACTGGCGGGATCGGGCGTCGTTCAGCAACTACGGCAAGTGGGTCGATGTCTACGCACCGGGCGAGGACCTCATCAACGCCTTTCCCTCGGGAACCTACACGTGCATCGAGCCTCCCGACCAAGGGCAGGACCGGGTCTTCGACAAGATGGCCAAGTGGAGCGGGACGTCGTTCTCGACGCCGGTTGTCGCCGGGATGATCGCGGCCCGGATGTCGAGCACCGGGGAGAACGCGCGGCAGGCAGCGGACGCGTTGCTGCGGCTCGCGTGCCACCAGGCCGTCCCCGGCCTCGGCGCTGTGCTCTATCCGGGCCAGGCCTGCTGCGAGGCGGACTGCTGCCGCCGCTAGCTGAGTGCCGATACGCGAGGCCTGCGTGCGGCTGCGGCGGGCACACCTCTGCCGGGCCGACCAGCTGTGCGCAGGCCTTCAGGCGTCAAGGAACCAGGTACAGACGTAGCCATAACAGCAAGCACGGTGACGGGTGCCCTGGTCATGCTGAGCGCGGGCTGAACCGGCTGCCTACAGCGTGACCCAGCCGGTCAGCACATCGGTTCCGTCCGTGGCGCGGAAGCGCAGCCGGAACGGGCTGGCCGGCTTCGGTTCCACCACGAAACAGCCGATCTCGTCGACCGGCGAGGTGGTAATGCCTGCCGCGGTATGCGTCTCGAGCGTCCCGGCCCGCGGCGTGATGACCTGGCCGAGCAGACGACCCTCGGTGACCTCGAGCTCAATGGACACGTGGGCCGAGGTGAAGATGAGCGCCCGGATCGACGCGGTCTCCGACCGCACCGCGGCCACCACGTCCTGGTCGCGGCTGGAGTCGTAGGTCAGCTGCGCCAGCTCGGCGTCGATGTCACGCCACGCGTACGCGCTCTTGCCGGTCTCGACGAACCACTCAGGTACCGCCTGCCGGGTCCTCAGCGCCTCGCCCAACGCCGCCAGGAGCTCTTCGTCGTCCCAGCCGTCAGGCATGGCGCTTACCCTCCGCCCAGTGGACGTCGCCGAGGCCAGCCAGTGCGCTGGACTTGCGCAGCCGTTCCAGGCAGCGAGCTCGCTGCGGACCGATGCTCCCTATCGGGATCTGCAGCGTCGCGCTGATCTCCGCATACGAACTCGGCGGGTCGCTGGTGAGCATGGCCAGCAGCCGCTGGCACCGGGGCGGGAGCTCGGAGAACGCCGCTCGTAGCGCCGCGTTCCGCTCGGCCATGAGGATCTCCTCGTCGATCATGGTGTTGTCCACGAATTGCAGAGCGTCGTCTAGTCCTGTCCCTTGCCGCTCCGTCTTACGCGCTACCGTCACCACTCGAAGGCACTCCCGGTACGTGGTCGTGGCCAGCCACCCGGGCAGCGCGGCGGGTTCGCGCAGCTTCCCGAGCTGCTCGACCAGCAGCAGCCACACGTTCTGGCCCACGTCCTCGCGATCGGACCGGTAGAGCTGGAACCGGGCGCAGATCGACCACACCAGTGGCGAGTACCGCTCCACGATCTCATCCCACGCGGTCGGGTCGCCCCCGGCCGCGCGCGTAACAAGCGCAACCACCGTCGGGTCGTCACGCATGGCCAGCCCCGGCCGGCTCGCCTTCTGTCCTCATCAGCGCCTCGGTAATGGCGGTTAACCTCTTTTCTAACCCGGAGTGCACCGTGGCGTCACCTGATACGACGTGATTAAAATTTGGTTCGGGTTATTCAGATTCCCGCGGCGGATCCTGCCGTCACCATCTCCAGCAGGATGCCGGTCGTGTCCAGATGCCGGGGAACAGGGCCGACCAGCCGGGCCGGCAGGTACCGCGGCCCGCCCGGCCAGCCGTGCCCGCCGCCCTCGATCCGGTACAGCACTACCGGCGGGCAGCCGGGCGCGGACCAGGTCAGCCGGGTCACCGGCGGATCCCCGGCCGCGGCCGGCAGCTGCGAAACAGCCGGGTCACCGCCCATCCCGTTGCCCGCGGCCCAGTCCCGGGCCACCGTCTCCACCGGGGCCGCCCACCGCTCGGACGGCAGGTCCCCGTGCCGGGCGGCCCGCCGCCGCAGGATCCAGCCCCCCACACCCGGCGCGCGCATCGGCCCGCCGTCGTAAGGAACCGCCCGGTCTCCGGTCCCGGCCATGATGGTCACCGCGGTGCGCTGCCGCGGGACCGGCTGGGCCTGCCGGCTGAACTCCCTGATCGTGCCCACCACCACGAACAGCCCGGCCAGCGGCAGCAGCCCGTGCCGGGCCACGTGCTCGGCGAACCCGCCGCCGTTGGAGATCCCGGACAAGAACACTGCCGTCCCGCCCAGTCGCCCCACCAGCGTCACCAGGAACGCGACGTCGTCCAGAGCGGACTGGCCGGGCGGCGGCCGCGCGATGTGCCACACCCCGCCCCACCCGTCCGGGAACACCGCGGTCACCCCGGCCGCCGGGCCCCGGGTGGCCAGCCCGGTGAAAGCCGTCGCCACGTCCTTGCCGCTCGCCCCCGACCCGTGCAGCACCACCAGCAGCGTCCCGGCATCGCCCGCCCCCCGGGCCACCCAGTACCCGCGCCGCACCCCGGCCACGTCCAGCGTCCCGTACTCCAGTCCCGCGTCCCCGCGCCGCATGATGACCTCCGTCCTGCTCGGCTTCCGTCCTTGACAACCATTGATGCCGAACGGACCGTGGTTCGTGCCCACCGCCACCGTCAGCCGGGGACCCGGGGTCGCGCGCGGTCGAGGTCCTCGGCGCGGTCCAGCAACGGCTGGCAGCCCAGCCGCCCGGCGATGCCGCGAGCCTCCTCGACGGCCGCCGCCGCGCCCTCGGCGTCACCTCGGCCCGCGAGGTACTGGCCGTAGTCGATCAGCCCGTGCGCCAGGTGGTACGGGGTACTCAGCTCGCGCAGACCCGTGATCGCCGACGCGAAGGCGGCGCCGGCGGTCACGTCGCCGTCATACGCGGCCAGACGAGCCCGGACAACATCGCGTTCGGCCCGCAGGACGGACAGGACGTGCCCGGCTGGACGGGGCTCGAGTAGCCCGAGTAGCTCTCCGACGGTAGCGGTGTCACCCAGTTCGCAGGCGGTACGGGCCGCCAGCGACCACGCCCAGAACAGATCTCCCTGGTTCAGCCCGAAGGCCGCCGCGGAAGCGAGCACCGCCCGGGCGTGGTGCAGCGCATCCTCCAGCTCGCCGCGGGCCGCCGCCGTGAAGGCTTCCGCGGTGCTCACGAGCAACTTGTCCTGGGGGTCCTCGCTGGACCGCAGGTCACCGACTACGGCGAGCATGGCCTCGGCGGCTCGGGCGTCGCCGCGCAGCGCGGCCAGCCGCCCTCGGCAGCAGGCGAGGACATCGACGTCGGCCATTCCGCCCGAGTCCATCGCCGCAGTGAGCTCCTCCTCGGCCGCGTCCCAGTCCCCGGCATCGACGAGCGAACTGGCCAGATTCGCGATCGCGAACGCGAGGTAATCCCGGGCTCCGGTCCGACGCAGGTGCCCGACGGCAGCGCGCGCTGCTTCGACCGAGCCGGCGTAGTCGGTGAATTCCAGTGCGAACGCCAGGTTGAGCAACCCGCGTCCCAGGGCCACGTTGTCGCCGATCTCAGTGGCGAGCCGCACGCATTCACGCAGGTAAGCGACCGCTTCCAGGTGCCGGCCAGCGGTGACGAAATAGATTCCGCGCAGGACGAGCAGGTCGCAGAGCTGGTCGGCACCGGCACCGAGGGCCTGGGCGAGGGCGAGTACCTCGTCGGTGAGCCGGTTCGCCTCGGGCGACCCCGCGAAGACCTCCAGGTACGCAAGCGCGTCGAGTGCTCGCACCGTGTCGGCGTCGGGTTCCGCCTGCAGTACCTCCAAGGCGGCGGTGAGCTGATCGCGCGCCTCGGCGTGCCGCCCCCACGGCCGCAGGGCCCGTCCGGCGAGGGCCTGGGCGCGGGCAGCCGCGCGGGCCTGGCCGCGGTCCCGGTGCCAGTCGCGGGCGTATCCCGCGCGCTCGACCGCCGTCGCCCAGTCGGCGTCGGTGACCGCGGCCTGCGCGGCGCGCTCCCACAACGTGCCCGCGTCCGGCTCTCCCGGTCGGCTGTCTGCCAGGCTCAGCTGCGCGGCGGTGGCGTAGCTGGCGCTCGCCCGGGCCGGGGCGCCGGTGCGCTCGGCGCGCTCGCCCGCCCGGACCAGCATGCCCACGGCCTGGCCGCGGATCTCGGCGACATCGGGGTCGTCCGGCACGGCATCCATCGCGTCGAGATAGTGGCGGGCGATCACGTCGGCGACTTCCTCGCCGTCGTTCGCGAAGACGGCGCGCAGGTGGGCGGCCACCGTGAGGTGGCGGGTCTTGCGGTCGCGGCGGGACTGGGTGTCGTAGGCGACCTGGCGCAGCAGCTGCTGGGCGAACTGATAGCTACCGCGCTCGGGCGACAGCGGGTCGGCCGAGACGCTGAACACCTCCCGGCGCACCAGCTCGGCCAGCGCCGCGCGTACTGCGGGCTCGTCCCGTCCGGACACGGCGATCAGCGCCTCGGCCGGGAACGTGGTGCCCAGCACGGCGGCGTCCGCCACCAGCCGCCGCACGCCCGGGTCCAGGGCGTCGAGCCGGGCGGCCAGCAGGGCGTGCAGGCTGTCCGGCACGGTCAGCTCCCCGACGTCGCCGACCAGGTGGTACACGCCTTCGCGCGGCTGGACGATGTCCCGGTCGATCAGCGAGCGGACCGTCTCCACCGCGAACAGCGGGATGCCCTGCGCCTGGCTGGTGATCTTCGCGCGCGCCGCCGCGGGCATGCCGGGCACGAGAGCGTCCACGAGCCGGTCCATCGACGCCGCGTCCAGGGGGTCCATGGTGAGCGTGCTACGGTTACGCCCCACGCCGAACCCCGGTCGGGCCTGGCCCAGCTCCGGCCGGGTGAACACCAGCACGAAGATGGGCAGGTCACGGGACCAGTCGATGAGATGATCCAGGAAGTCAAGCAGCCCGCTGTCGGCGTACTGGGCGTCCTCGACCAGCAACACCACCGGCCCCTCCGCCGCCAGGCGCTCGACGAACATCCGCCAGCCCGCGAACAGCTCCTCCCGTGCGAGCGCCGCCCCGTCATCCCCGGCCAGGGCCACGCCGAGCAGTCGGCTCAGCCGCATGCCGACATAGGTCCGCTCGCCGGGATCGGGAACGAACCGGTCCAGTCCGTCGCTCAGCTTGGCCACGGCGACCTCGGCCGGGTCTTCCTCGGCGATCCCGAGCCGCTGGCGGACCATCTCGGCCAGCGCCCAGAACGCCACGCCCTCGCCGTAGGACAGGCACCGTCCCCGGTGCCACCACACCTGCTCGGCCAGCCCGTCGATGTACTTGAAGAACTCCCAGCCCAGCCGGGACTTGCCCACCCCGGCCGGGCCGGACACCAGCACCAGCCGCGGCACCCGCCGTTCGGCGGCGGCATGGAACAGCTCCCTGATCGCGTGCAGCTCCGCGTCCCGGCCGGTCAGCGGGGCCTCCAGGCCGTCCACCCGCTGGCTGCCGCCCACCCCGGCCAGCACCCGGGTGGCCCGCCACAGCCGGGCCGGCTCGGCCTTGCCCTTCAGCCGGTGCTCGCTCGCCTCGGCGAATCCGACCGCGCCGTCCGCCAGCCGCTGCGTCGCCGCGTCCGTCAACACCTGTCCCGGCCCGGCCGCCGCCTGCACCCGGGACGCGGTGTTCACCGCGTCCCCGGCCACCATCCCCTCGCCTACCGCGCCCACGGTGACCGCCACCTCGCCGGTCACCACGCCGGCCCGCGCCGCCAGACCCGGCACCCCGGCCTCCGCCCCGAGCTGGCTCACCGCGGCCACCAGGTCCAGCGCCGCCCGCACCGCCCGCTCGGCGTCCCCCTCGGCCGCGGCCGGCGTGCCCCACACCGCCATGACCGCGTCCCCGATGAACTTCTCCACCACCCCGCCGTACCGGCCGATCACCGTCCGCGCGAAGGCGAAGTACCGGGACAGCAGCTCACGGACCGCCTCGGGATCACGGGACTCGGCCAGCGTGGTGAACCCGACCACGTCGCAGAACAGCACCGAGCACACCCGTCGCTCGGCCACCGGGCCGGGACCCGGCCCGGGCCGAGCCTCGGCGGGCGAGGCCGCGGCGGGCGCCCGCGCGACGGCCGCCACCGGCGCACCGCAGGCATGGCAGAAGCGCTTACCAGGAGTGAGCGGCTCGCCGCATGAAGAGCACACTCCAAGAGGACTGCCGCAATCCCCGCAGAACCGGTGGCCTTCTCCCACAGACGCACCGCACTGCCCGCACGTCACGCCACCCTGCTTACGCCGCCGCCCGGGCCCTGTCAAGGTTCCCGCAGCCGACCTCGCCGGGCCCACGTGCAGGTGAAACGCAGACGGATCCACCCTGCTGCGGGGCTGGTGCCCCCGCGGCCGCTGGCCCCCGTACCTGCGCGCCGTTTAGAACTGGGACTTGAGGTTCTCGATCTCCTTGGCGCGCTCGCGCAGCTCGGCGTAGGCGGGCCGCTCGCGGATGCGGGCCAGGGCCCAGCGGACGGCCTGCGCCCGGTTGGCCGCGAATCCGGCGGTGATCAGCGTGTCCAGGGTCTCCAGGTCGGCCGGCCCGAGCCGGGCCATCACCGGGGTGAGATCACCCGGCGGTTCGTCTGGCCCGGGCATCCGCAGCATGAACTTGCGGCCCTCGCCCTGGCCGCTGACGAGCTTGAACCGGGTGGCCTGCGGCCACCGCTGCGAGATATCCCGCGGGAACTGCCGGATCGCATCCTTGTGGACCCGGTGGAACGCCCCCAGGGGATCCTCCTCGTCTTCCGCGTCGGCCGCGGATCCGACGGTCACCTGGACCACGACCTGGCCCGGCTCGACCGAAGGGTCGTCGCCGTACTGCAGCACCGCGACGCTGTCCACCGCGCCTTCCGGGAAGTGCTCCCTGACCTCCTGCTCGATGAGATCGGTGGTGGCGCTGTCCAGTCGTTCCATCGGCGCTCCCTCATGAGATTCTCCGGTAATCAGAGTAGCTCGAGAATCTCACGCAGCAAGCGACGATGCCGTTGACATGTACGAATTCATGTTCGATCATTGACAGGGTGGGAAGGCACTGAGCGGATGAGCGTGCTCGAACACCGGGTCATGGTCCTGTGCTGTCCCGGGCTGTCGGCGCCAGCGCGGTTCGATCAGGTGCTCACGGCCGTGACCGCGTTCTGCCCGGTGGTCGAGGCGGTGGAGCCGGGGGTGTGCGCGTTCGGGGCCCGCGGGCCGGCCCGTTACTTCGGCGGCGAGACGGCACTGGCCGGCCGGATCACCGCCGCGCTCGCCGACCTCGACGTGCGGGCCAGGGCCGGGGTCGGGGTCGCCGACGGGCTGTTCGCCGCGCACCTGGCTGCCCGTGCGGCCCGCCCGGTCCTGGTCATCCCGCCCGGGCGGACGGCGGAGTTCCTGGCCCGTCAGCCGGTGAGCGTCCTGGTCGGCCAGGACCCGGCCGGGCCGGACCTGGTCGGCCTGCTGAACCGGCTCGGCCTGCGCACGCTGGGGGACCTGGCCGCGCTCCCGGCCGGCGATGTGGCCAGCAGGTTCGGCACCGCGGGGGAGACCGCGCACCGGCTGGCCCGCGGCCTGGGCTCCCGGCCGCTGGCGGTGCGCCGGCCGGCCGAGGACCTGTCCGTGACCCAGGAGTTCGACCCGCCGGAACCGCTGGCCGAGCCGGTGGTGTTCGCGGCCAAGGCGCTCGCCGAGCGGATGCACGAGGGGCTGACGGCCCGCGGGCTGACCTGCGTCCGGGTCCAGGTCCGCGCCATCTCGGCCGACGGGCGGGAGAGCCGGAGGCTCTGGCGGCACGACGGGCTGCTGTCTGCGGCCGCCCTGGCCGACCGGGTCCGCTGGCAGCTCGACGGCTGGCGGGTCCCCGCCACGCCCGCCCAACGGGTCCCGGCCGCGCCCCCCCGCGCCGAACGGGTCCCCGCCGCGCCCCCCGGGGCCGAGCGGGACGCAGGCGACCCCGCGGACGGCGCGGTCGGGGGCATCGCGGTGCTGCGGCTGGTGCCGGACCAGGTGGTTCACGCCACCGGGCAGCAGCTCGCGCTCTGGGGCGAGACGGTGGTCAGCGACCGGGTGGCGCGGGCCGCCCTGCGCGTGCAGGCCATGCTCGGGCACGAGGCGGTGCTGCGTCCCGTCCTGGGCGGCGGCCGGGATGTTTCCGAGCAGGTGAGCCACGTTCCGTTCGGTGAGAAAAGGGAGCCCGCCCTGGCCGCGGGCCCGCCCTGGCCCGGGCGGATCCCGGGTGCGGCGCCTGGCGTGGTTTATCCCTTCGCCCGTGAGGCGGAAGTGACCGACGAGGCCGGGGAAGCGGTCACGGTCACCGGGCGGTGCGCCATCTCGGCCGCGCCGGCCTGGCTGTCGGCCGACGGTGAGCCGCCACTGCGGATCACCGGCTGGGCCGGGCCGTGGCCGCTGTCCGAACGCTGGTGGGACCCGGCCGCCGCGCGCCGCCGGGTCCGGTTCCAGCTGCTGACCGGCGACGGGCGGGCCTGGCTGGCCGCGGTGCAGGATGGCCGCTGGCTGATCGAGGCGGAATACAGGTAATGGGCTGGGACAACCCGCCGGTGCCCTGGCGCGAGCTGCGTCGGCGGATGGCCTGGCGCACCGGGGACGAGCCGCTTCCCGAGGAGCCCGCCGGCCCCGGACCACCTGCCCTCCGGCTGGTCAGGCCGCCCCGGGCCGGGGCCGTCCCGTGGGCCGAGCTGCACTGTCACTCCTCCTACAGCTTCCTGGACGGGGCGGCCACGCCCGGTGAGCTCGTGGCCGAGGCCGCCCGGCTCGGGCTCGAGACGCTCGCGATCACCGATCACGACGGGATGTACGGGGTCCCGCAGTTCGCGCAGGCCGCAGCCCGGCTCCGTACCGAGGGGATCCGCCTGGGCACGGTGTTCGGCGCCGAGCTCAGCCTCGGCTTGTCATCCGCGCAAACAGGCGTGCCCGACCCGGAGGGTCGACATCTGCTGGTCCTGGCCCGCGATGCGGAGGGGTACGCCCGGCTGTGCGCGGTGATCAGCGCTGCCCAGCTGGCGGGCGGGGAGAAGGGGCACCCGGTTTACGACGCCGGCGCGCTGGCCGGCGCGCACGGCGGCCACTGGGTGGTGCTGACCGGGTGCCGCAAGGGGCCGGTGCCCGCGGCGCTGGCCGCCGATGGTCCGGGCGCGGCCTGGCGGGAGCTGGGCCGGCTGACCGAGATGTTCGGCCACGAGAACGTGATGGTCGAGCTGAACTGCCACCATGACCCCGGCGACGACGAGCGCAACGACCTGCTGGCCCGGCTGGCCGCCCTGGCCGACGTGGACGTGGTGGCCACCGGCAACGTGCACTTCGCCGCGCCCGCGCAGGCTCGGCTGGCCCAGGCGCTGGCCGCCGTCCGGGCCCGGCGGTCCCTGGCCGACATGGATGGCTGGCTGGCCGCGGCGGGCACCTCCTACCTGCGGTCGGGCCAGGAGATGGCCGTGCTGCTGCGGCGCTACCCGGGCGTGCGGGAGCGGACCGTGGCGCTGGGCCGCGAGTGCGCGTTCGACTTCCGGGTGATCGCGCCGAACCTGCCCGATGGCCCCGTCCCGTCCGGCCACACCGAGGCGTCCTGGCTGCGCGAGCTGGTCGCGCAGAAGGCCCCGGCCCGGTACGGGCCGCCCGGCGACCCGCGCGTGCCCGGCGCGTACCAGCAGATCGCTAGGGAGCTCGACGTGATCGAGCGGCTCAGGTTCCCCGGCTACTTCCTGATCGTGCACGAGATCGTCAAGTACTGCGAGGACAAGAACATCCTGTGCCAGGGCCGGGGCTCGGCGGCCAACTCGGCGGTCTGCTACGCGATCGGCATCACCAACGTGGACCCGGTCTCGCACCACCTGCTGTTCGAGCGGTTCCTGTCCGAGGGCCGGGACGGCCCGCCGGACATCGACCTGGACATCGAGCATCGCCGCCGGGAGGAGGTCATCCAGCACGTCTACGACACTTACGGCCGGGACCGGGCCGCGCAGGTCGCCAACGTGATCACCTACCGGCCGCGGCTGGCACTGCGGGACGCGGGCCGCGCGCTCGGCTACACGCCCGAGCAGTCCGACGCCTGGGTCCGCCAGATCGGGCCGGGACCGCCCGCCGCCGGGGAGCTGCTGCCCGGCCGCGATCCCGAGACCGTCCCGCCCGCCGTCGTGGATCTGGCCACTCAGATGCAGCGGCTGCCGCGTCACCTCGGCATCCACTCCGGCGGCATGGTGATCTGCGACCGCCCAGTGGGGGAGGTGTGCCCGGTGGAGTGGGCCCGGATGCCCGGCCGCACCGTGCTGCAGTGGGACAAGGATGACTGCGCCTACGCGGGCCTGGTCAAGTTCGACCTGCTCGGCCTCGGCATGCTGGCCGCCCTGCACGACTGCTTCGACCTGGTCGCCGAACACCACGGCGAGCGCTGGTCGATGTCCTCGATCCCCCAGGAGGACCCGGTCGTCTACCAGATGCTGTGCGAGGCCGACACGGTGGGCGTGTTCCAGGTCGAGTCCCGGGCCCAGATGGCCACCTTGCCCCGGTTGCGGCCGAGGCAGTTCTACGACCTGGTCATCGAGGTCGCGCTGATCCGGCCCGGCCCGATCCAGGGCGGTTCGGTCCACCCCTACCTGCGCCGCCGTGACAGTCTTGAGGACGCGGCGATGCCGCACGAGTCGATGCGCGCGGCGCTCGGCAAGACGCTGGGCGTGCCGCTGTTCCAGGAGCAGATGATGCAGCTCGCCATCGACTGCGCGGGCTTCACGCCCGCCGAGGCCGACCGGCTGCGCCAGGCCATGAGCGCCAAGCGAGCCCCCGAGCGGATCGAGGAGCTCCGCCAGCGGCTGCTCGACGGGATGGCCGAGCGCGGCATCGGCCCGGCCATCGCTGAAGACATCTACGTCAAGATCCTGGCCTTCTCCAACTACGGGTTCCCCGAGTCGCACGCGATCAGCTTCGCCTACCTGGTCTACGCGAGCGCCTGGCTGAAGCGGTACTACCCGGCCGCGTTCACCGCCGCGCTGCTGCGTAACCAGCCGATGGGGTTCTACGCCCCGCACAGCCTGATCAACGACGCGCGGCGGCACGGGGTGGAGGTCCGCGGCGTGGACGTGAACGCCAGCGAGGCGCTCGCCACCCTGGAAAGCGCCCAGGAAAGCACCCGGGAAAGCGCCCGGGAAGGCCCGGCCATCCGGCTGGGCCTGTCCGAGGTGCGCACCCTGGGCACCCAGGCAGCCGAGCGGGTGGCCGCCGGCCGGGTGGCGGCAGGGCCCTACCGGGATCTGGAGGATTTCGCGGCCCGGACCGGGCTGCCGACCGCCACCCTGGAAGCGCTCGCCACCGCCGGCGCGTTCGGGTGCTTCGGGCTGAGCAGGCGCGCCGCGCTATGGGCGGCCGGGGCCGCCGCCTCGGTCCGCGAGGGGCAGTTGGCCGGCACCACGGCCGGCCTGACCGCGCCGCCGCTGCCCGCCATGACGCCGGCCGAGGAGACGCTCGCCGACCTGTGGGCCACCGGGACCTACGGCACACATCCGGTGGCTCACATCCGGGCCGCGCTGGCGGCGCGGCGGGTGCTCACCGCGTCCTCGGCCCGGTCCGCCGCCGCGGACCCCGACGAAGACGTGGCCGTGGCCGGCCTGGTCACCCACCGGCAGGCACCGCCCACCGCGCGCGGGGTGGTGTTCATCAGCCTGGAGGACGAGACCGGCATGCTGAACGTCATCTGCCCGCCGCACGTCTGGGCCCGCCACCGCCAGGTGGCCACCACCGCGCCCGCGCTGCTCATCCACGGCCGGATCGAGCGCACCGGCGGCGCCGTCAACCTGGTCGCCACCGCCCTGCGCCCGCTTGGGGTCGCTACCGCCGCCGTCGCCAGCCGCGACTTCCGCTGACCGCCGCGACTTCCGCTGACCGCGCGTCAGCCGACAGCCGCCGCGAGCGCATCACCCGTGGCGGCCGCGTTCGCGCTGAGCCACTGCACCTCGGCCAGCATTCCTGCTTCCGCCCGGCCCGCCCGGACGCGCTTGGCGATCATCTGAAGCCCGCGGCCCCGGATGTACACCGGGATGCTGCGCGCCTCGTCGGCCGAGACCGGAACGACCGTGGCGTAGCCGCGGAGGAACCGCGCGATGCGGTCCAGATCCAGGTGATCGGCCTCCTGGCGGGGACGGCCGCTGCGCCACAGGCCGTAGCCGATGTCAGCCAGCGGCCGCTCCACATGGGCTCCCGCGAAGTCGATCACCCCGGTGACCCGGGGCGGCGTGCCGTCGGCGATGACGTTGTGGTTGGTGAAGTCGCCGTGGATGACGACGCGCTCCCGGGCCAGGTGACCAGTCTGGTCGAGGTCACGCGCGAGCCGCTCGGCTTCGCGCCGGATGATGGCCGTCAGGCCCGGATCGGGGTGAACCGCTTCCAGCTGGCCGGAGAGCAGGATCGGGGACACCTCGGCCAGCGGCAGCGCCGTCGGCCGCTGGCTGGTCGCCTCGATGGGGCGGACCGTGGCATGGTAGCGGGCCAGCAGGGCGCCGATCTCCTCCATCGCGGGTTCGGCGGCCCAGCCTGCCACCCGGCCGGGCAGGAACGACACAACCTCCCAGAGCGCGCCCTCGGCCATGGTCCATGACCGGCCCGCGAAGCAGGGAACCGGCCGCGGCGAAGGGAACCCGGACCCGGCCAGCCGGGTCAGGAAGCCATGCAGCCAGGCGACATCCGCGGTGGGCACGCCAGGCCCCGGAGCGGCCTGCTGCCGAAGCACCACGTGCGTGCCCTCGCAGTCGGCCAGCCAGGCGCGGCCCTCTCGCGGGCTGATGTCCCCGGGGAGGATTTCCAGGCGCGCGTCGGCCAGAAGCCAGCCCGGCGGCTGGGCGTGGTCCACGCCTGGAGGCTCTCACAGGCCGCCCGGCGAGACCACCGTCATGTGGTCGGCGTTCCCGGGGCGAGCCCGGTGGCCAGCAGGTGCGGGCCGATGCCGAGCAGCTCGGGGATCCGCTCGACGGCGCGGGCGGTGTCCAGGACGACGGCCCGGGCGGCCGGATCCGCCAGCCGTTCGGCCAGGTCGGCCAGCAGGAACGCCGGGCCTTCGATGCTGACCAGGTCCGCGACCGTCAGCCCGGCCTCGCGCAGCTCGGCGCGCAGCTGCCGTGGCCGGTGGCAGAAGCCGCTGAACGAGCCCGGGCCGAGCGGCGGCAGCTGCCCGGTCCGCTCGACCTTGATGACCTGCTCACGAATGCGCGGGTACTTCTCGTACAGCCGTTCGCCCAGCTCGCCGTCGATCCGCGGAGCCCAGCGGGAGATCGCGGCCGCGAACACCGGCCCGCCGGGCCGGACCACCCGCCGGGCCTCGGCCAGCGCCCGGACCCGGTCCGAACGCCGGCGCAGGTGATACAGCGGCCCGAGCAGCAGGACCGCGTCGACCGAGGCGTCGGCCAGGTCCAGCTCGCGGGCGTCGCCGACCGCCGTGTGCAGCCCGGCGAGGCCGTGAGCGTCCTGCGCGAGCTGCCGGACGTGCAGCGGCATCAGGTCCCGGTGCTCGACCCGGTAGCCGAGCCCGGCCAGCCACAGCGCGTACCGCCCCGGGCCGCCGCCGATGTCAGCCACCAGCGCCGGGGTGGCGGGCAAGCGCCGCAGGATGATCTCCGTGGTCCGGGTGAACTCCAGCAGCCCCTGACCCGTGCCCAGCCGCTCGCGCTCCTCGCCCCGCGCGTAGTGCGCGGACAGCTCGGCCAGATCCGCGTCCTCCATGACCCGTCACGATGACACGCCGCGCGCCCGCCCGTCGACACGGTAAGCGTCGACCCGCTGAACCCGGATCACCCGGTCGACGACACGATCACGTTCCCGGCGCTGTCGTAGGCGACCCAGCGCAGCGGCTTGGTCCCCGGGCGCAGGGCGAACGCGAACACCTTCTTGCCCCCGACCGTCACGAGCTGGACCTGGACCTTCGTACCGTCGGGCTGCGTGACCACGATGCGAGCCACCGATGCCGCCGCGACCCCGCCCGCTATCTCCGGGGTGCGGCCCTGATTGAGCGTGACAACCCCGGTCCCCGCGGGGACGGACGCCCAGCAGGCACCCCCGGGAGCCGCGCCCCCGCCAAGCCCGATGCAGGTCCCCCACGGACCCAGGTAAGCGGTCGCCGACCAGGGCTTGCCGCCAGCCGTGCCGGAGCCGATCAGCGCCGAGACCCGGGGCGCCATCCTCTGGCCGGGCCGCAGCCAGGAGGTGACCCAGGCCGCCCCGCCCGGCCAGTTGAATGGGACCGCGAAGGCGATCTCGCCGTGCCGCGAGTAGGCGGCCACCTCGGTGATCTTCGCTCCGATCGGGAGCTCGAGTGCGACGGCGCGCACGCCGTACACCGTCACCGGGTGCAGAACCAGCACGGCGCCGTTGTCGAGCCTGACCGTGACGTACGAGACATCGGCCTGGACCGCCGCGATCTGGATCTGGGCCGCCGTCCCGATGGTGCTCGCGATCAGCGGCACCGGACCCGGGCCGGCCCCGGTGCCGAGCGCCGGTACGAACAGGTCCGCTCCTTCGGGCGCCCCCACCCCGGGGCCGGCCACGATAATGCACTGCTGGTCGGCGCGTGCCCCGTTTACGCCCCGCTGGTCCGCGACGATCGACCAGTGCTGGCCGTTGATGGTGCCCGACGCGATCAATCCGGGCGGCCAACCTGGACCGGGAGCCTGAACCGTGACGGTGTAGTGCGGCCGTCCCGGCGAAGCCGGGGCCGGGCCGGCCGTGTGGCGCACCAGGGACGGAACGGCCAGGGCGCCAGCGGCCACCACCACGCCGACGCCGACCGCCAGGGCCAGCCGCCGCCGCCCCTTGATGACCCGGCCCCCGCGGATCGCGTCATCGATCGGGGCCGGATGCGGGCTGATCGCCCCGAAGGCCGCCTCCAGGCGCTCGTGCAGGTCGCGCTCGTCGTCGATTCTCACGTCAGCTCCCCGTCCACGAGTTCCGTGATCTGCCGCAACGTGGCCAGGGCGCGTGAGGCCTGGCTCTTGACCGTGCCGACCGAGCAGTTCAGCGCGGCCGCGGTCTCCTGCTCGGTCAGGTCCAGCCAGTAGCGCAGCACGATCACCGCCCGCTGTCTCGGGCCCAGCCGCTGCAGCGCCGCCATCAGCACCGAACGCTCGTCGTACTCGCGTGTCGCGTCGGTCCATGGCACGTCGATGAGGGCGGTCTCGGGTGGCGCGTCGGTCAGCCGTTCGGTCACCCGGCGCTTGCGGAACCGGTTCCGGTTCTCGTTGATCACGATCTGCCGGACGTACGCGTCGGGGTCGCCGCTGTGCCTGACCCTCGGCCAGGACGCGTAGGCCCGCGCGAACGCGGCCTGCGCCAC
>Ga0187781_10001755_pt1 | contig 16536 bp, 14 predicted proteins | sample 0715_SJ02_MP02_2_FD_132447 | JGI IMG/M metagenome (GOLD analysis project Ga0187781, IMG submission 132447) | Tropical peat soil microbial communities from peatlands in Department of Meta, Colombia - 0715_SJ02_MP02_20_MG | ecosystem: Environmental > Terrestrial > Soil > Wetlands > Peat | place...
AAAAAAGGCCAGGCGTTGCGGGTTTGTGTGACTTATATGTGACAGCGGGCGCAGCCCCCTGCCGCGGGCGCGATTGTTGGACGCGGTCGGTCCAAAGTCAACCGCTATTTACCATACCCCCCCACCCTATATGGAGGAGTCAGGACCGGCCGTCGCGCAGGTGCACCTCGCGCTGCGGGAAGGGCATGACGACGCCCCGGGCGCGGAAAGCCTCGAGCACCGCGGCACACACCTCGCCACCGGCCGCGCCCTGGTCCTCCACCAGCACCCAGGGGCGCACGGCGAGCGCCACCGCAGACTCCCCGAGCTGCACCGGTGCCACGACCGGCGCGGGGTCCTGGAGCACCCGCGGGTTGGCCGCCAGCACCTCGCGGATGATGGCGAGCGCGGCGGTGAGATCGGTGTCGTAGGCGACCCCGACGGTGAAGTCGAGCTGGCGCACCCGGCCGTAGTTATGGAGGATCTCGCCGACGATCTTGCGGTTCGGGATCACGACCCGCGAGCGGTCGAGGTGCACGAGGGTGGTGCTGAAGAGTGTGATGGTCTCCACTGCCCCCTCGACGCCGGCGATCGCGATGTACTCGCCGACCTTGTAGGGCTTGGCGAAGATGATCGAGAGGCCGGCCACCACGTTGCTCAAGACCCCCTGGGTGGCGAGCGCCACCCCGGCCCCCGCGACGCCGAGTCCGGCCACCAGCGGCAGCAGCTCCACCCCGAGGTTCTGCAGCGCCATGATGGCGAACAGCAGCACGCACAGTGCCCAGACGATGCGCGTGAACAGCGCGCGGATCGGCGGCTCGAGCTGGCGCCGCTCGAGCATGCGGGCAAAACCACCGCTCACCCACTTGCCGACGATGAAGCCAGCTACCAGGATCAGGATCGCCGTGAGCAGCCGCGGACCGAAGCGGATCGCCATCTCGAGCATGGTGTCCTTCGCGTGGCTGATGGTCGCGACTTGCTCGTTCATGGGTACCCTCCCTGCGGCAGAGTGTAACCGCAAGGCCCGCCATGCGAGGGTCGCTGCGGCAATAGTTAGGCAGTTACCTAACCATCGCGCCAGTGACTATCAGGCGTGTGTCCCGCCGCCCAGGTAACTACGGCATGCGCTCGCCGCGCGAGGCGACCAGGATCCGGTACCAGTCCTCGCGCGTCAGGTGCACGCCGTAGGCGGTGCGCGCCTCGTGGATGCGCGCGGGATTCTGGCTGCCGATGAGCGGAATCGGCCGCGCCGGATGCGCCATGATCCAGGCGTAGGCGACCGCCGTGCGCGAGGTACCGTCGCGCCGCGCGATCGCCTCGAGCGCGGCGATCACCCGGTCGGTACGCGGGCTGTCCGACAGCGCCCCCGGCGGCGTCGCCAGGCGGCCCTGCGCGAGCGGCGACCAGGCGAGCACTCCGGTGCCGCGCCGCATGGCGGCATCGAGCGTCCCGTCGGTGAGCCCCTCGATGGCGAGCGGCGAGATCTCGTTCTGCACGCTCGCGATCGCAAAGGGCAGATGGAAGGCGAGCGCCTCGAACTGTGCCGCGCTGTAGTTCGACACGCCCGCCGCCCGGATCTTACCGGTGCGCCGCAGCCGCTCCAGGGCTTCGGCGACCTCGCTCGGGTGAGCGAGCAGATCCGGACGATGGATCTGGTAGAGGTCGAGGTACTCGACGCCGAGCCGCCCGAGGGAGGCTTCGCACGCCGCGATCAGATGCGCGGCCGAGGAGTCGTAAGGCACCGGCGGGGTGATGCCGGCCTTGGAGGCGAGCACCATCCGGTCGCGCAGCCGCGGTGCCTCGCGCAGCACCGCGCCGAGCAGCGACTCGGCCGCGCCGAAGCCGCCGCCGCGCGCATAACCATAGACGTCGGCGGTGTCGAACAGCGTACAGCCGGCCTCGAGCGCGGCCTCGACCCGCTCGCGCGGACTCGCCTCGGCCGGTTCGGCGAGACGCCACATGCCCCAGCCGAGCGGGGCGACGCTGAGGCCGCTCATGCCGAGCGGAATGCGCGCATCCGCCGAGGGTCCGAGGCTCATCATGGCCCCGGGAGCTTACCCGATCCCTGGTGAGGATCCTCAGCGCACGGCGGCGCCGGAGGTCTCGGCGCGGTAGCGTTCGCGGGTGGTATGCACCAGGTCGCGCAGGAACGCCTTCTCGTAGGAGCGCAGCAGATGCGCCTGATTGCGCTCGACATAGGCGCCCACCAGGTCGCGGTCGGCAGCGACGCTCAGCAGCTGGCGCAGCGTGTTGGCATCCCAACGCCACGGCAGCTCGAGCTCGCAGAACGCGTGATTCCAGGCGGCCAGCTCCGCGTCCAGGGTGTCGTTGGTAGTCACCGTCTCGCCTCCAGGGCCAGGATGGACAAGGGGCCAGAGATTACCGCCGCGCCATACCCAAGAAAATTCAAAGCTTTCTATCCCGGACATATGATTTACCGTATACGTCGCGCGGCGCGGCGCGTATGCTGCCCGGCGCATGAAGCACGTCACGCTGAGGCAGCTGCGGGTGTTCCTGGCCGCGGCCCGCTATATGAATTTCTCCCGGGCCGCGGAGGAGCTGCACCTGACGCAGCCGGCGGTCTCGACCCAGATCAAGGAGCTCGCCGCCGGCGTCGGGCTGCCGCTGTTCGAGCGCATCGGCCGCCGCAGCTACCTGACGCCCGCGGGCGTCGAGCTCGAGCAGTGCGCCAAGGCCGTTCTGCACCGCCTGCGCGAAACCGAGGACACGCTCGCGCAGCTGAAGGGCATCACCGGCGGACAGCTCAACGTCGCGGTCATCAGCGCCGGGGACTACTTCTTCCCGCGCGTGCTCGCGGCCTTCGGCGCCGGCCACCCGGGCATCACCTTCAACCTCACGGTCCACAACCGCGAAGGCCTGCTGCACCAGCTGGCCGACAACCTCACCGATCTCGCGATCATGGTGCGCCCGCCGCGCGACATGGACATCGTCGCCCTGCCCTTCGCGCCGCACCCTTACGTGATCGTCGCGCCGCCCGATCATCCGCTCGCCGGTGCGCGGCAGATCCCGCGCGCGGCCCTCAATCGCGAGCGCTTCGTGCTGCGCGAGCACGGCTCGGACACCTGGAACTCGATGCGCGAGGTGTTCGGCCGGCAATTTCCGCGCCTCGACATCGCGATGCAGATCCAGAGCACCGAGACCATCAAGCAGGCGGTGGTCGCCGGGATGGGGATCGCGTTCCTCTCCGCCCACACCATCTCACTCGACCTGCGCGCCGGCAATCTGGTGGTGCTCGACGTCGAGGACTTTCCGGCCATGCTCAGCTGGTACCTGGTGCACAACCGCACCAAGCGCCTGCCGCCGGTGGCGGCCGCCTTCAAGGAATTCCTGATGCGCGAGGGGGCGCCGCTGATCGAGCGGCTGGTGCAGTTCGGGTTCCCGACGCCGGCGGGCGGGGCGCGCGTGGCCGCTGCCGCAAAGGGCGTACGGCGCTCCCGCCGCCCTTGACCGTCAATCGAGAAAATCGCCGTAGCGCTCGACGTGCGCGGCGAGATCGAGCGTGTGCTGGCGGGTGAGCCGCTCGGCGAGCTCGGTGTCGCGCCGCTCGAGCGCCTCGATGATCTTCAGGTGGTCGATGATCGAGCGGGCGGCGCGATTGTCCTGTGAGATGGTTGCGCGGCGGATCGCGCGCACGTGCAGGAACAGGTTGCTGGTCGCCTCCTCGATGAGGCGCGAGCCGCCGAGGCGGATGATCATCTGATGAAAGGCGATGTTGGCGTCCGAGTATTCGTCGAGGTGCTCGGCGGGTGGTGAGTTCTGGAACGAGTCGAACAGGTGCCGCAGCTTGCCGATCTCGGCATCCGGCGCATGCAGCGTCGCCAGGCGCGCCGACAGGCTCTCGAGCGCCGCCCACATCTGGATCATCTCGATGATCTCGCGCTTGGACTTGCGCACGATGAAGATGCCGCGGCGCGGGATGGTCTTGACGAACCCCTGCTGCTCGAGGATCGAGAGCGCCTCGCGCACCGGCGTGCGGCTCACGCCCAGGGCCTGCATCAATTCGCGCTCATCGAGCCTGAGCGGCTGACGCTCGCTGTAGATGTCGGTGCTGGCGATCGCCTCCTTGATGCGCGCGTACGCCTGGTCACGCAGGCTCACGGAGTTGAGCGGACCGAGGCGCAGCCCTCCCCGGGTTCCCTGTTTGCGCGGCGTTGCAGTCGGGCTCACTCGAACGGCCCCCGGCCGGATCAGCCAGTCATTTGTTGTATATCAGATATTACCGAAGCGCAGTCGCAGTCGCGATTCGATGCTTACAGCCAAATAGTCGGCTGCGTTTAGCGCCACTTCAAGGACTTACGGCCAATATATTGACAAGCTCAAGATATATCACATATGTTCGACCGCCGTTTCAGGTGACTCCTGATGGCCGTTCCCATGCCGGAGCGGGCACTCGTAAAAAGTCCAACGCTCGGACGTGCCGACCTTAAGAAAGCAGCTACCCGGCCGATAAGTCATCTCATTCAAAGGGGGCGGCGATGATGACCGATTCGAGATCTCAACCGGGCTCGGTGTTTGCCAACCCCTGGATTCAGCTGATTCTTGGCATCGTCTGCATGGCCGCGGTGGCGAACATGCAGTATGGCTGGACGCTGTTCGTCGACCCGATCAACGCCAAGTTCCACTGGGGACGACCTGCCATCCAATGGGCGTTCACCCTGTTCGTATTCATCGAGACCTGGCTGGTGCCGGTCGAAGGCTACCTGGTCGATCGCTTCGGGCCCCGCATCGTCGTGATCGGCGGCGGCATCCTGGTCGCGATCGCCTGGTCGCTGAACTCGACCGCAACGTCACTGACGATGCTGTATGTCGCGGCCGCCATCGGTGGCATCGGCACGGGAGCAGTCTACGGAACCTGCGTGGGCAACGCCCTCAAATGGTTCCCGACACGCCGCGGGCTGGCCGCCGGCATTACCGCGGCCGGCTTCGGCGTCGGTGCGGCTCTGACGATCGCGCCGATCTCGGCCATGATCAACAACTCGGGCTACCAGCAGGCGTTCCTCTTCTTCGGCCTGCTGCAGGGGCTCATCGTCTTCATCGCCGCCTGGGGCCTGCTGGTGGCGCCGGCCGCGCTGATCGCCGCGGCCCCGAAGAAGAGCCAGTCGCCGGTCAGCTTCACACCGGGGCAGGTGCTGTCGAGCCCGGTGTTCTACGTGATGTACGTGATGTTCGTGCTGGTCGCCGCGGGGGGCCTGGCGCTGATCCCGAACATCAAGCCGATCGAGAACGACTGGAAGGTCGCCAAGGCTTCGATCGACCTGCTCGGCATGACGGTCGTCGCCGGGACCTTCGCGATCTCGATGCAGCGCGTGTTCGACGGCATCGGCCGGCCTTTCTTTGGCTGGGTCTCCGACTACATCGGCCGCGAGAACACCATGGCGATCGCATTCCTCACGGGAGCCGGCGCCCTGCTGCTCTTGAGCCAGTTCGGCACCAACCCCACGGCGTTCGTGCTGGTCTCGACGCTGTACTTCGGTGTCTTCGGCGAGATCTACAGCCTCTTCCCGGCCACCCAGGGCGACACCTTCGGGGCGCGTTACGCCGCGGCCAACGCCGGCATGCTCTACACTGCCAAGGGTACCGCGACGCTGCTGGTGCCGTTCGCCACGGCCCTCGCGGCCTCGCAGGGCTGGAATACCATCCTGCGGGTCGCGATGTGCGGCAACCTGGTGGCTGCGGCGCTGGCGCTGCTGGTGCTGAAGCCGATGCGCGCGAAGCACTTCGAGAAGATTCGCGCCGCGGCCTGACGGAACAGGAGAGACACACATGAACGCCGCAACCCCGGTACCCGTCCCAGCGGGCAAGTCCACCACCGCGGAAGACACTCTGCAGCGCAAGAGCCGCGAAGCCGGCGTCGTGTCCGGCGGCCACCTGGTTGCCAAGGCCCTCAAGAACGAGGGCGTCGACACCATCTTCACCCTCTGCGGCGGACACATCATCGACATCTACGACGGCTGCATCGATGAGGGCATCCGCATCATCGACGTCCGGCACGAGCAGGTGGCAGCGCACGCCGCCGACGGCTACGCCCGCCAGACCGGCAAGCTCGGCTGCGTGGTCACCACCGCCGGCCCCGGCTGCTGCAACGCCGTGACCGGCATCGCGACCGCGTTCCGCTCCGAGAGTCCGGTGCTGCACATCGGCGGCCAGGGCGCCCTTACCCAGCACAAGATGGGCTCGCTCCAGGACCTGCCGCACGTCGACATGATGTCGCCCATCACCAAGTTCGCGGCCAGCGTGCCGAGCACCGAGCGCATCGCGGACATGATCTCCATGGCCTGCCGCGAGGCCTTCAGTGGCGCTCCGGGGCCGGCCTACCTCGAGATTCCGCGCGACGTGCTCGACCGCGAGGTGGACGCCAGCAAGGCGGTCGTGCCGAAGCCCGGCCACTATCGCGCCTCGACGCGCTCGCTCGGCGACCCGGCCGACATCCAGAAGCTCGCCGACATCCTGGTCGACTCCGAGCGCCCCGCGATCCTCTACGGCCAGCAGGTCTGGACCGCGCGCGGCCACGAGGAGGCGATCGCGCTGCTGCGCGGCCTCGACATTCCCGGCTACTTCAACGGCGGCAGCCGCGGCCTCCTGCCGCCGGGCGATCCGCACCACTTCGACCGCACGCGCAGCAATGCCTTCGCGGATGCCGACGTCATCGTGATCGTCGGCACCCCGTTCGACTTCCGCATGGGCTACGGCCGGCGCATCAGCAACAAGCTGAAGCTCGTGCAGATCGACCAGGACTACCGCACGGTCGGCAAGAACCGCGACATCGACTTAGGTGTCGTCGGCCACCCGGGCGCGATCCTCGGCGCGGTGCTGCAGGCGGCCTCCGGGCGCCTCAAGAACGACAAGCGCCAGGCGCGGCAGGCGTGGATGAAGAAGCTCTCTGACATGGAAACGGCGGCCACCGAGAAGCTGATGCCGCTGTTCAAGTCGAACAACCGCCCGATCCATCCCTATCGCGTCGCCTACGAGCTCAACGAGTTCCTGGCCGACAACACCATTTATATCGGCGACGGCGGCGATGTGGTGACGATCTCGGCGCAGGCGGTGCGACCGCGCGGCCCCGGCCAGTGGATGGACCCCGGCGCGCTCGGCTCGCTCGGTGTCGGCACCGGCTTCGCGATCGCCGCCGGCCTCGCGCACCCCGACAAGGAGGTGCTGTGCTACTACGGTGACGGTTCCTTCGGCATGACGGCCTTCGACATGGAGACCGCCAACCGCTTCGGCGTGCCGTACCTCGCGGTGGTCGGAAACAACTCGGCCATGAACCAGATCCGCTACGGCCAGCTCGCCAAGTACGGCGAGCAGCGCGGCAACGTCGGCAATCTGCTCGGCGACGTGCCGTTCGGCAAGTTCGCCGAGATGCTCGGCGGCTACGGCGAGGAGGTGCACGATCCGGCGCAGATCGCGCCGGCGCTGCAGCGCGCGCGCGAGTCGGTGCGCAAGCTGAAGAAGTCCGCCGTGATCAACATCTGGGTCGACCCGCGCGAATGGGCTCCCGGTACCAAAAACCAGACGATGTACAAGTAGGCGGGCAAGGGAGCGCGGAGACTCACATGGCGAAGGCATTGGACGGCGTTCGTATCCTCGACTTCACCCACGTGCAGTCGGGCCCGACCTGCACACAGCTGCTGGCCTGGTTCGGCGCCGACGTCATCAAGGTCGAGCGCGCCGGCGCGGGCGACATCACCCGCGAGCAGCTGCGCGACATTCCCGACGTGGACAGCCTGTACTTCACCATGCTGAACCACAACAAGCGCTCGATCACGCTCGACACCAAGAACCCGCGCGGCAAGGCGGTACTCGAGAAGCTGGTGAGGTACTGCGACGTGCTGGTGGAGAATTTCGCGCCGGGCGCGCTCGATCGCATGGGGCTCACCTGGGAGCGCGTCCAGCAGCTCAACCCGCGCATGATCTACGCCTCGGTCAAGGGCTTCGGCCCGGGACCGTACGAGGAGTGCAAGGTCTACGAGAACGTCGCGCAGTGCGCCGGCGGCGCCGCTTCGACCACCGGCTTCGACGACGGCCCGCCGCTGGTGACCGGCGCGCAGATCGGCGACAGCGGCACGGGGCTGCACCTCGCGCTCGGCATCGTCGCCGCGCTCTACCAGCGCAACAGCAGCGGCCGCGGCCAGCGCGTGCTGTGCGCCATGCAGGACGGGGTGCTCAACCTCTGCCGCGTGAAGCTGCGCGATCAGCAGCGGCTCGCGCGCACCCATGTGATGAAGGAGTACCCGCAGTACCCGGATGGCAAGTTCGGCTCAGCGGTGCCGCGCGCCGGCAATGCCTCGGGCGGCGGCCAGCCCGGCTGGATCATCAAGTGCAAGGGCTGGGAGACCGACCCGAACGCCTATCTCTACTTCATCACCCAGGCGCCGGTGTGGGCCGAGATCTGCAAGGTGATCGGCAAGGAGGAGTGGATCACACACCCGGACTACGCCACGCCGAACGCCCGCCTGCCGCGCCTGAAGCAGGTATTCGACACCATCGAAGCCTGGACCATGACCAAGACCAAGTTCGAGGCCATGGAGGAGCTCAACAAGCACGATATTCCCTGCGGCCCGATCCTCTCGATGGAGGAACTGGCGGCGGAGCCTTCGTTGCGGGCGACCGGCACCGTGGTCGAGGTCGATCATCCCAAGCGCGGCAAGTACCTCTCGGTCGGCAATCCGATCAAGCTGTCGGACAGCCCGAGCGAGGTCAAGCGCTCGCCGCTCCTTGGGGAGCACACCGCCGAAGTGCTGGCGGAGCTCGGACTGAGCGCCAGCGAGATCGAGACGCTGCGGACCGAGAAGGTCATCTAGTCGACGCGACACGCCGCCTCGACCGGCGTCGGGTCCGGGATGTCGAACTGCATCTCGATCGGCGCCCCATGCTCATCGCTCGCCGTGATCACCACGGTGTGGGCGTGCAGCATCTGTCTCAGCGTACCCCTGGGCACGGAGGCTGACAGCTTGTCGGACGGTCTGGCGGTGGGGATCCGGTCCGTGCCCGCGGGCCACTGCTGCTGCTCGGCTTCCCGGGCGTCGAGACGGTACTCGACCGCCACCTTGGGATAATAGTTGGTGCCGCGGATCTCGGCCGGCTCCACGTAGTCGATCTTCAGCGTGGTGCCGACCAGCAGGTCCGCGCCCAGAAACCGGGCGTGCGTCGAGTCAGTGCGCGGAATGCAGTCGACGCTCAGCGCCGGGCGGTCAGCGGGCTGGGCCGAGCTGCCGAGAAACCGGCCGACCAGAGTAAAGCGCGTGAAGGTATAGGTGTCCGCGGCATCTCTCGCCTGCGACTGGTGCCACCCATGGTCCGCCGCCGGCGCTTGCGCCGCGGGTTGTGCCGCGGGTTGTGCCGCCGCCCATGCAACGTATGAGGCGAGCACTGACGACAGCAGAAGTGGGTTTGGTCTCATGGGTGGTCTCCGTGTCAATGGCGGGCGCCGCAACGCTTCACGCTGTAGGATTCTGCGCGGGCCGTCAAGGAGTCAACTGATGCGAAGTGGTGTGTCATCTGCAGGTGCAACACTGGCGCTGACGCTGTCCTGCCTGGCCCTGGCACAGCAACCGCCGGCAGCGCCAGCCGCCGCTCCCGCCAGCCCGGCGCTGCGTGCGGCGGCACAGCCTGAACTCGCTCAATTGCTGGAAGCGCGGGTGCGCGCGGCCTGGGAGGCGTTCAGGAAGAAGGACCGGGCCGGGTACGCGAAGTTTCTGACCGACGACTTCCAGGCGGTGGAGGCCGACGGTGAGGGCGAGCGCAACCGGCTGCACGTGCTCGGCGAGGTCGAGCACTGCATGTACAGCAGCTACCTGCTGCAGTTCTTCCAGGTGCAGCCACTCGGTCCGGACCACGCCTTCATCACCTACGAGAGCACCATGCAGTTTCCGAAGACCGCGGCACTGCGTTACCGCAGAGTGTTCGTCGGCGAACTGTGGACCCGGCAAAACGGGCAGTGGAAGATGATGCGCTACCAGGAGACGCTGGTCCGCTAGCTCCAGTTACCGGCTACTGTGCGGCAAACACCCCCACGCAGCCGTCGGCCTGCGCGGTCTCGCAGTTGCTGCCACCCGAGGGCAGCGGCACGAAGATGTGATTGCTGATCGGATCGGCCGCGACGCTGTGCGCGTTGCCGTTGGTCGAGACGTTCAGCAGCCACTGCCGGGTGGTCGCGTTGATCACGCCGAGCACGGGCCCGGTGGGCATGTCGCGCGCCGCGAGATAGTAGTTGCCATCGCCAGGGTTGTACCAGGTCTCATCCACGAACCCGACGTTGTTGATGGTGGTGAGAACCGCTCCCGTGGTGCCGTTGATGATCACAGTGGAAGGCGCAAAGGCGCGCCCGTCATGGTCGGCGCAGGCCACCATCACATCAGTGCCCGGCCCGACGTTGACCCCGGTCGGCATGCAGTTGTAGATCGGGAAGCTGTTGATGATGACCGGCACGTAGCGCGTGACACCCTGATAGGTCACCGCGTGCAGCGGGTCGATCACGTCCACGCTGCCGACGGTGATGTCACTGGTGGTATTGGCGTTCGTGAGCAGGAACGTGTGGGTCGGCGGGTAGTAGGCCATCGCGCCGAGCCCGGCGGGTGAGATGGCGCCCACGCACCCCGCGGCCGGGCCGGTGGCAGTCGCCTGGGTCGCACAAAACACCCCGCCCGCCTGGGTCGAAGTGGTCGCCGTAACCTGCGGGCCGTGGTGGCAGGCGATGTCCGGGTTGTTTGAGGGCGCACCGGCGGCGTGGCCCGAGGCCCCCGAGGGCACCGCGGGTCCCGGAACGCCCGGCACCGGCGCTATTCCGGGTCCAGCGCTGTCGAACTGCAACGAGGGATCGGGGCAGGGGAAGGCCGGGTTACCGACCGGCCCGTTGGCGCCGCCGTCATCGATGAACGAAGTGATGTCGTTCTGGTTCGCTCCATCATAGTAGATCTGACCGACGACGCAGGTGGAGTAGTTCGCCGGGAAGGTCGAGAACGGACCGCCGGGGCTGAAGGGCGCCTGATTGCCGGCGCCGGCGAAGCCCGCCTGGTCGGCGTACGACAGGCAATGCGCCTGCACTTCGTTTGCCGAGCGGGTGACGACGCCCGTCACGTCGATGATCGTGACGAACGGCAGCCCCGGATCGCCGTTGATGATGGCCACCAGATAGTGCTGCTGACCATCCTGCGGGAAGGTGACCACGGAGCCCGTGGTTGCGATCTCATCGCCGCGCAGATCCCCACAGCTCGGATCAGAGAATGCCCGGCCGTTGGCGGAGGCCATGCAGCCGGTGATGCCCGTGGGACCGTCATAGTCGGGCGAGGAGCCGGTCGGGATGGTGGCGGTCAGCACCGGAGGCGTAGTGAAGCCGCTGGCGACGGAGGAGGACAGGTCGAACACATACATGATCGAGCTGCCATTGCCCACGAACAGCCAGTTGCCGTCCGCCGAAACCTCGAGGCCGTTGGGACCGGAGAGCGGGTTGAGGTTGTTGGAGCGCGAGGCGCAGCACTGTCCGCCGACGAAGCCGCCGAAGTTGCCGTCCGGCCCGAAGAATCCGGGCAGCCGGAAACCGTTGGTCTTGCAGCCGAAGCGGGTGTAGTTCCCCTGCGCGCTGGTGAGCGGAGGAATGGTCTCCCCGGTCGTGGTATCCATCCAGCAGGGGCTGGCGTTGAAGCCTTCCTCGGCGATGGAATTGTCCCCACCGATGGCCCACAGCGCGATGTTGCTCACGGTGCTGAACACGGGCACATCGAGGCCGATGCGGTCCGACACGTAGTACGCCCGGTTGGTCGGATCGACCCAGCTGATGTCGAAGATGTTGAAGGGACCGCCCGGCTCGCCGTTCGGGTTATGTTCGGGAACGAACATGACGTCGATGAGGCCGATGGACGCGTTCTGCTGCGTGCCGCACACCGGGCAGCCCGCGGGACTGCTGGTGCCGCAACTGCTGAGCAGGAGGAGGACGCCGAGCAGGGCGATGAGGTGCCGAAGGCGAACCGTTGTAGTTTTCATCCGATCTCCTCCGCTTCAAAACCGAAACTGGACGGTTTCGAGGAACACCACGTAATTGTGCGGCAGGATGCCCTGCACGCTGGGTTCCTTGAGCCGATCGAGGTTGACGTCGGTCTTGAGGAGAACCCAGTAGTTGAGGTACCAGTTGAAACCGGCAGTGAACTCATCGGTCGTGTCGTTGAATGCCGGCGAGATCACTGGCGTGATCGGGCACGCAGGCGTCGTGATGGCATCGCACTCGGAGCCGGGAGCATTGCCGCTCAGGTGCGAGTAGCGGAATTTCAGCTGCCATGCGCCCCAGCCGGGGGCGCCGGACTCTCCGGGAGAAGCCGGGCCGATGACCGGATGGATCACGCGCGGGAGCGCGTTGAGCGATTCGGTCTCACCCGTCAGGAAGTAGGTCGCGGCGAGGTAGTAGCCCTCGCCCACGACCGCGGGCTGGGACAGGAAGCCGATGCCACCGGTCGCGATCGAGCCGATGTCGCTGCGATCCTGCTGCAGGTGCGTGTATTCGCCGCGCAGACCGAGAGGCCCGTCGAGCCAGGACACGAAGCCGTTGTAGCGGTTGACGTTGCCGTTGATGTGGAACGACGGGAAGAAGGTATAGGTGTTGTCCACCATCAGACCGCTGAAGCTCTGCTCGCCGGCGAGACCCTTGGAGCGGCTGTGCTCGGCGGAGCCGCCGAACCCCAGGCCCCTCAGCCAGCTGATATCCGAGTTGCGCCACGGCTCGAAGCGCAGCCGGGCGACGATCTCGGGCTCGTTGGTCGTGCCGCTCGCGAGCAGGCCCTGGCCATTGAAGAGGCCGACCCAGTACTGGATCGCCTGGCGATCGAAGTCGCCATGGATGTCCACGCCCGGCGCGCGGAAGGCACCGGCAGCGTCCGGATAGAGCACTGAAAGAATCGAGCGGTTGGAGAAGGCTAGCGCCGTATCGGCGGTCGAGATCTCCATCGAGAAGGGAACTTTCATCTGGCCGGCCATGATCCTGAAGGCCGGATCGGGCTTGAAGTCCATGTAGGCGTCGCGGACCGTCGGGCTCGAGATGGTCTCGATCTGCAGCACGTAGTCGAGCTGCTTGCCGTAGCTGCCTTCGAAGCCAAAGCGCGCGCGGGTGATCGAGAAGGAATCCGGGGGCGCGCCGTACTGGTTGCCGTAGCCGGCCCACTGCGCATCGAAGTAGCCGGTCGGCATCAGGACGAAATTGCCGTCGGAGCTTCTCAGGAAAAAGTGCTCGCCGTTCCAACCGGAGGTCGGCGGCTGATTGGCCTTCGTCTGAAGCGTATCGACCTGCTTCTGCAGCTTGTCGACCTCAGCCTGCGTAGCGGCGGCCGCTGGGGCCGCGGCTGCTCCGGCGGGTGCCGCTGCAGCCGCCGGCGCGGCGGGCGCCTTGAGTCCGGCAGCCTGTTGGAGCTGCTGAATCTGCGCCTTCAGTTCCGCCACTTCGCGCCGCAGCTCCGCGACCTCGTCCTCACGTGCCGGCTGGACGGGCTGCTGCGCCAGGGCGAACGAACCGGGTGCGAGACAACACAGGATCAGGAGCACATGCCACGGTTTTGGTGAGTACATGTTTGTCCCTTTGTTTTTCACTATCGGCACGCGTCGACGACGGCCAACCCGGCGATGCGCGAACGCATCAGGCAGGCTCGCCGCCGGCGACCGGTATTAAAGAGTGTGGTGTCCCCACGCGGGCGAGGCTCTTGCAGCCTGCGTGTGCGAGGCACGTGTCAACGGATCTCCTCCCTCAGGCGATGCGGATCTTGCGCATCGCCCGCCCCTTATCGATCGAGGTTCTCCGAATCAAGCAAGCTGCGAAGTTGGAACGAACAACCTTACAGCCGGACCTTTCTGATATATGACACGCTAATATATGAGAAGCAATATATCAACGGCGGGCTGCACGCGCGAGCCGCGTTGCGTCAGAGCCACAAGCAATCAGGATCCCCAGCGCGGCGGTCGCTTCTCGATGAAGGCCTGAACCCCCTCGAGAGCGGCCTCGTCCATCATGTTGCAGGCCATGGTCTCGCCGGCTGCCTCATAGGCGCTCGCGAGGCCGAGCTCCGCCTGGCGGTAGAACAGCTCCTTCCCCATGGCGACGGCGACCCGCGGCTTGGCGACGATGCTCGCCACCAGCCGCTCGGTCTCCGCTTCGAGCGCGGCGGGCTCGACCACGCGGTTGACGAGGCCGCGCGCGAGCGCTTCCTGCGCGTCGATGAAATCGCCCGTCACCAGCATCTCGAAGGCGCGCTTGCGCGATACATTGCGCGACAGTGGCACCCCGGGGGTCGAGCAGAAGAGCCCGAGGTTGACGCCGCTCACCGCGAAGCGCGCCGTGCTCGCGGCCACCGCGAGATCGCACTGCGCCACCAGCTGGCAGCCCGCCGCGGTGGCGACGCCCTGTACGCGCGCGATCACCGGCACCGGCAGGCGGACGAGGGTGAGCATCATGCGGCTGCACTGCGCGAACAGCCGCTGGTAGTAGTCCTGCGAGGGCTCGGCGCGCATCTCGCGCAGATCGTGGCCGGCGCAGAAGGCCTTGCCTTCGGCCGCGAGTACCACGACCCGCACCGACTCGTCGTCAGCGATCGAGTCGAGCTCGCGCTGCAAGGCTGCGAGCAGGGCCTCGGACAGGGCGTTGTAGGCCTGCGGGCGATTCAGGGTGAGCGTGACCACGCCGCGCGAGTCCCGGCTGCGCTTTACCAACGGCTCATCGTTGCTCATGCATGTTCTCCCTGCGTCATTGTGCCGCGGCCCCGCACCAGCAGCCAGTTCACCGCCGCCGCGACGATGACCGCGAGCAGGATGAGGGATTTGCTGAAGTCCACGCGTGTCAGGAGCACCAGGCAGATCAGCACACCGAGCGCGGGCAGTGCCGCCCCGCCCGGCAGGCGAAACGCCGCCGCCGCGGGCTGCTTGCGGCGCAGTACCGGCACGGCCGCGCACACCGCGCCGTAGTAAAAGAGCCGTGCCACCGCCGACAGCGTGACGTTCCAGGCAAAGCCGCCAAACAGCGAGAACGCCCACACGAGCAGCGCCACCGTGAGGATCGACACGTGCGGGGTGCGGAAGCGCGCATGGATCGCGGCAAAGCGGGGCGGGAAGTCGCCGCGCTCGGCGAGGGCGAAGATGCCGCGCGGAACACTCAGGAGATTCGCGCTCAGGTAGCCGTACACCGAGACCAGCGCGCCGATCGAGACGAGCGCCGCGCCGCCCTGGCCCAGCATGACGCGCGCGGCGTCGGCGAGCGGGCGCTCGCTGCGGGCGGCGTCCGGCAGCACGTCCACCACGATGAGCTGCAGCGCCGTGTAGAGGAAGGTGACGACGATGAGCGCGACGAAGAGCGCGAACACTACATCGCGCCGCGGATCCTTCGCCTCCCCCATGGGGTTGAGCGCCGTCTCGTAGCCGCCGTAGGCGAAGAACAGCAGCAGCATCGCCCCGAGCCACCCGTGCAGGTCCCCGGCCGCAAGCGGCGGCGCGGTCCGCCCGTGCAGGCCGAGGTAGATGAGGCCGACCGCGCACACCAGCGCGAGCGACACGAGCTTCGCCACCACCGACACGTTGCTCACCCGGGTGCCCGAGGCCACGCCGCGGTAGTTCGCGATCGCGAGCGTCCCGACCAGCAGTGAGATGATGATGAAATGCGGCACCGGCGCTGTGGCGGACGGCCAGAATTCCCCGAGCGAGATGACCAGCAGGTTGACCGACGCGCCGCACGCGGTGAGGCGGGAGAGCAGATTCAGCCAGCCGACCTGCAGGCCCGCGAAACGCCCGAAGGCGCGGCGCACGTATATATAGTGTCCGCCGGTCTCGGTGAACTGCGAGGCGACCTCGGCGTAGCAGGCGATGATCACGCCCATCGCGAGCCCGCCGATCAGCACCGCCACGGGACTCGAGCGGCCGACGTGGCCGGCGACCAGCGAAGGCAACCCGAAGATCCCGCTGCCGATTATGCAGTTCACCGCCAGTGCTACCATGCTCCAGCGGCCGATGACACGGACCAGTTGCGGCGGCATCAGTCTGTTGTATCACAAGCGAAAGCCACGAGTGCCCTACTCCTACGCGACCCATCTCGAGTGCAGCGCGACCGGCGAGCGCCATGACATCACGCGGCTCCAGGGACTGTCGGCCGCCGGCAAGCCGCTGCTCGCCCGTTATGATCTCGCAGCCTTGCGCCGCGAGCTGACGCGAGCGGAGATCGAGAGTCGCGCTCCCGATCTCTGGCGCTGGCGGGAGCTGCTGCCGGTGCCGGAGCCGAGGCACGTGATGAGCCTCGGCGAGGTGGAGACCCCGCTGATCGAGCTCACCAACAGCGCGCGGCCGGCGGGCTTCGCTCCACCGATCGTCAAGGACGAGGGGCGACTGCCGACGGGATCCTTCAAGGCGCGCGGCCTCGCGCTCGCCGTCTCGATGGCAGAGTTCTTCGGCGTGCGCCGCATTGCGATCCCCACCAACGGCAACGCCGGAGCGGCGATGGCCGCCTACGCCGCGCGCGCCGGGATGGAGGCGTTCTGCTTCTGTCCCGACGACACTCCGGAAATCAATTTGAGCGAGATC
>Ga0187781_10001758_pt1 | contig 16518 bp, 10 predicted proteins | sample 0715_SJ02_MP02_2_FD_132447 | JGI IMG/M metagenome (GOLD analysis project Ga0187781, IMG submission 132447) | Tropical peat soil microbial communities from peatlands in Department of Meta, Colombia - 0715_SJ02_MP02_20_MG | ecosystem: Environmental > Terrestrial > Soil > Wetlands > Peat | place...
AGACATATTTCCTCCTTGTTCGGTGACAACTGTTCTTCGAGCTGAGTCGGATGCCCCAAGTCTAGAAAAACCGGAATCGGGTGGGGGCATACTCGCCATCCCGGTTTTGGCCGACGATGGTTTAGGCCGCATCGACTTTCTTTACTTCGGGCGTCAAATCCATCGCCTCGACGATCCTCTTGTAAGGAATCTTGGCCGTATAGTTCAGTTCCTTGACCAGCTCGGAATTTGCGGCTTCAAAAAAGCACATGCAGTGCGCTTCTCCGGGAACAAAGGCGCTGCGAATGTAGCGCACCTGTTTTCCGTCCTTCGTCATTTTCTGGCCCAATTCGATGGCTGCTTTCTGTGCAGCCGCCAACTGCTCCATCTTGATTCCCGGCAATTCCCGATCAACCATGTAAACCGGCATACAGTACTTCCTCCTTTTGCGAAGTGTCCTTTCTGTTACTGCGTCACCGTGAAAGTGGCTTTGCTCGTCGCCACGCCGCCCAGAGTTGTGATGCTGATGTTTCCCGTCACTGCCCCAGTCGGCACCGTTGCTGTCACTTCAGTATCGGAGTCCACGGTGAAGTTGTTGGCGCTTACTCCGCCAAAGGTGATCGCGCTGGTCTGCGTGAGGCCGGATCCCGTGATGGTCACGACCGTGCCCACCGGACCCTTCTTGGGCTCGACTGTCTTGATTGCCGGTAACACCCCGAAACTCACGGGCGTGCTGAGCGTGCTGCTCGGCATCGTGACCGACACCGGACCCGTGGTCGCGCCCGCGGGTACAGTGGCCTTGATTTCGGTGCTTTTGGGGACGGTGAAGCTCGCGGCGGTCCCATTGAAGCTGACGGCGCTAGCACCCGTCAGATTGTTTCCCAATACCGTGACTTTGGTTCCTATCTTGGCAGCCGTGTTGACCGTCTGCGCGAATGGCGGCAATCCCATGGAGAGACTGAAGATTGTTCCTGGATTGTCGCCTCCGTTGGTGGTTCCATAGAAGGAACCGTTAGTGGCTTGCAACAACACGCCCATCGGATATTCGCCATCGGAGACGTCAAAGCTGTGCAAGGTAGTCAAGTTGCCGGCCAAGGTGATCTGAAAAATCGTGCCGTAGAAGGAATATTCGTCAGCGTTGAAACCGCCTTCAGTGGTCCCATAGAAGTTCGCGTCAGTGGCTTGGATCAGCCCAGCGGATGGGAAGGCTCCGTCGCTGCAGTTGGCCTGGGAACAAAAACTGTAGAGCACCGTCTCGCACCAGCCATTGCCGGCCGTGCTTCCAGTGGCGCAGCCGGTTATCGGCTGGGGGCTTAGCTCGAAGACCGTGCCACAGCCACCCCATGCCGGACAGTTGGCCCCACCATAATAAGTTGCCCCGTAGAAGTTGCCGTTGGTGGCTTGCACCAGCCCAGCGGGCGCGTCGCCGTCCGGGCAGTTGCTTTGCATGCAAAAGCTGTAGAGCGAAGTGAAGGTTCCGCTGGTTGTGATTTTGAAGATGGTGCCATTCGGGTTATTGCTGGTGCCGAGGCCCCCGGTGACAGTTGTCCCGTAAAGGTTTCCATCTGTGCCCTCGACCAGCACGGCGCTAGGATAGGCGCCATCCGCGCAGTTGGTTCCCATGCAAAAGCTGTAAAGCGTGGTGAGTGCGCCTTCTGACGTCATTTTGAAAACGGTGCCTGAACCATTCATCCCGCCGCCGAAGGTTGTGCCGTAATAGTTCCCGTCGGTAGCCTGAATTAGACCGGCCTGCGGGTTTGCACCATCCGCGCACTGTGTTTGTGCGCAAAAGCTGTACAGCCTGGTGAGCGAGCCCCCCGAGTTGATTTTGAAAGCCGTGCCGAAGCCGTTCGCGCCGCCACTTCCAGTTGTCCCATAGAAGTTTCCGTCAGTGCCAAGAATTAGACCGGCTTCGGGGTACGAGCCGTCGGTGCAGTTCGGTTGTGAGCAAAAGCTGTAAATCGCCTTCACGGTTCCCGTTGGAGTAACCCGGAAGACGGTCCCATAACTGTACCCACCGTCGTCGTAGGTAGTTCCGTAGAAGTTTCCGTCGGTACCTTGCACCAGCCCAGCCTCTGGGTTTGCACCGCTCTGACCGGGGCCGCTGCTACCTGAGAAGGTGGCGAGATTGGTAAAAGTCTGTGCCGACGCAGGGACCTTTGCTGCAGCCGTCAACCAACCCAGGATTGTCAGGATAGTAAGAACTCGGTATTTCATGCGGCTCCTTTCGGAACTACCGGAACAGTTCCAACCTGCGGCTGCGTTGAGTCATGCGTCACTGTGGAACTGATTGCCTAGCGAGCCATCGCATGACCTGGTTTCAGTTCCGCGGTCTCAGCTGCGACCGCCGACGAGCGAACCTTCGACAATGACTTTTCTCTCTGGCTTGCGGTGCGCAAGGCCACTTCCAGCGCGCCCACTTTCCCCGTCAGGCGCGCAATCTGCCGCTGCTGTTTTTGAATCTGCTGCTGTTGCTGCTTGACCGCCTCGATCAGCAACGCGGTCAGACGGCTGTAATCCACGCCTTGCGCGTCTTTGCCGTTCTTCTCGTAGCTCACTACTTCCGGCACGACTTGCCCGACCTCTTCTGCAATCACTCCGATCTCGTGCTTGCCCGAATCTTTCAGGTCGCAGGAAACGCCGCGCAACTGCTCGACTTTGCCGAGCGCGCCGTGCAGGGTTTCAATGTTGGTCTTCCAGCGGCGGGAGCTATAGGTGGACCAGCCATCGGCGTAGGCATCGCCGAACCCTTGGGCAATCGTGAAGATGTGCGCTGGCGCGGTGGTGCCGATGCCAACGTTGGTATTGGACGTGGCCCCGTTCACGCCGCTGATACTGCCCAGCACCAGCGCGTTGCTCTCGGATACTTCCGCGAAGGCCCCGATGGCGGTTGCGTTGCTGAGGGTTCCTGTCGAAGCGTAGGCGACAGCGCCGACAAAAGTATTGTTCGACCCGGTCATGTCTGTCAGGTCAACCGTATAACCTGCACTCACGCCGATGGCGGTGTTGTAGTTGCCGGTGGTGTTGGCGTAGAGCGCACCGCCGCCATCGGCCGTGTTGAAGTAACCGGTGCTGTTGGCGTAGAGCGCCTGGGTGCCGTCGGCGGTGTTGAAGCTGCCCAAGGTGTTTGAGTAGAGTGGCTGGTAGCCGCTGGCCTCGTTTTGCTTACCCGTTTCGTTGCTGAAGAGCGCCTCGTAGCCAGTGGCGGCATTGCCGTCTCCCGTCATCGTGGAGTTCCCGGCGAAGCCGAGAAACGCGTTGTTATTCGCGTATGAGCCGAAGGCGAACGGGACGCCTCCAATCTGGTAGCTATTGCCGGTTGACAAGCTCAGGTTCCCGGAGCTAAGTAGAGGAACCTGCGTTGTGTTCACGCTGATGGTCGGCGCTTGTCCGCTGCCGACCAAAATGCCCGTGCCTCCAGCAACAGCGAGAATTCCGGTATTGCTGATAGTCGGTGCTTGTCCACTGCCAACCGAGATGCCGGTGCCTGCGCCAATGCTGAGAACTCCGGTATTGGTCAAAGTGACGGCCCCACTCGACCCTCCGCCGCTTAATCCGCTGCCCGCTGTAACACCGGTAATCGTGCCCGGACCAGTGCCTGGAAACGCTTGCCCCGAAGCAAAGGTGACCAATCCGGTGAAATTCCCCGTGCCATGTACGTCCAGCGTGTACTGCGGCGTAGTCGTGCCGATGCCGACGTTCGTGTTGGCAGCCGCATTGTTCACGCCGTTGATGCTGCCCAGTACTAAGGCATTGCTCTCGGCAACTTCCGCGTTGGCTCCGATGGCCGCTGCGTTGCTCAGCGTTCCTGTGCTGAGAGCGGAGTTCGCTCCCAAGAAGGAGTTGTTCGAGCCGGTGAGGTTGGAACCGTCCGCGGTCTGGCCGGCGGTCGCGCCCATGGCGGTGTTGGAACTGCCCGTGGTGTTCGAATACAGCGTCTGAAAACCATTGGCGGTGTTGCTGCCGCCGGTGGTGTCGGTATACAACGCGCTCGAACCACTGGCCGTGTTGTAGGAGGCCGTGGTATTAGCGGCCAGGGAGTTTGCTCCGTTCGCGGTGTTGTTGCCACCGCTGACGTTCGCTTTCAGCGCGTTGAAGCCGGTGGCCGTGTTCCACCCTCCGCTGGTGTTGGCCGAGAGCGCCTGCATGCCCACGGCGGTATCGAAGTTGGCCGTGGTCAGCGCCGCCAGAGCTGACTCGCCGACGGCTGTGTCGTCGGCACCCGTTGTCGTCGAATTTCCGGCAAAACCGAGAAATGCGTTGCCATTCACGTACGTACCGAAGGCGAACAGGTTGCTGCCGATCTGGAAGCCGCTGCCGGTCGCCACTCCCGCCGCGCTCAGATTCCCATCCACCGTCTGATTGCCCGCGAAGATGTTGGCAGCGTTCAGTTGCGGCACCACTGACGTATTGATGCCCAGCGTGACGTTGCCGCTGGTGCCGCCGCCCGTTAAACCAAGTCCCGCCGTCACGCCGGTGATTGGCGAAGAGCTTCCGCCTCCACCACCTCCTCCTCCTCCGCCGCAGCTCACGATGTTCGCGGACCCAGAGCCGGGTACGCCATCGCTCTTGATTCCACCCTGCGCCGCAGGCGCCTGCACGCACACCAGCTCGGAGCCGTTCCATTGCAACTTGCCCGCGGTGGCCAAGACCACATCGAGCTCGGGAGAATGCCCGGTAGCCGTGTTCTCCTTGCTGTCAAAACTTGCGTTGAACGCGCCGTTCGCCACCAGCGCAATGCCGTTGTTCACCTCGCTCCCATTCAGCCAGGCCTGCACCGCCGGGGTCACGTTGATCAGGAGGTATTGATTCTTATCCTCGGCAGTAACCGAGACATTAGAGACGATCGTTCCGCCCAGGGCCGGAGCCAGTTCACTGCTGATCGTGCTCTCCGACCACGCACCGTTGACGTAATCGACGTTGAAGCTGCCGGGCGTGGCGACGCCGTTCACGTAAAGTTTCAGCGTGGCCTGGCTGACCGCTGCGCCCGGGGGAATCGAGGCTAGATTGAACTGGATGTAGGTGGTCTCAGCAGCGCCATTGACATGGAGCATGGCGTCAGCCCCATAGTTGGTGGTGGGCTCAGCGCGATTGGGTAGGAGTCGCCGAGGGGCGTGATCTGGGCGTGAACTGTCGTCCACGAGAACAGACTCATCAACACAACCAACGCCAGGAACTGCAGTTTGCGGCTTTTCATGGTGACCCTCCCCAATGAATCCAAGTTGTTGACAGCCTGCATCAAACGACTGCGCCCCCACTCCAGCCGGCTATTGCAGATCCTGCTCAATTCAGATCTGTTTTACCGACAGATCCCCTATCAGCGGGAGCTTGAACTGCTCACGCTGGTAAGCCTTGTACATGAGCAACAGCCACAACAGAAAAACCCCCAGGTCTAACAACCAATGCAAAAGCCAGATCAGAGGCGACAGTGGTGCCGGAAGAATCGCGAGGAAGAGGCTGAGTGCGAAATAGACGGCGAACCAGGTCACGTTTAAGAAAATCGATTGGAATGCGTGAAAGCGAACCACGCGATCCCGCCGGTAAGGCTCCATGGCAAGAAACAGAATCCCCGTGACAACGCCCGCCAGATAACACAACGCGCTGGCAACGTTCGACTGCAACCCAGGTTTCGCCGCTTCGATGTTCCCTACTGGCCTTGATCGGGTGAGGCTTGCTGGCTGGCCGCAACTCGGGCAAAACGCGGCTCCAGCGACCATCTCGACACCGCAGTTGGCGCATTGCACGCCGCCACCTCCCGCCCACAACGGGCGCGATAGTATGGTCGTCCGGCAGGCAAGGCAAATGAGTTCTGCATGAAGTTGATCTGAGTATGTATCTGTGTGATTTCGCAGCTCTTGGATGGGCAGCTGAGGATCGCCCTCTCAAGTGTCCTGAGCGATGCTATAATCTGCTGACTGCCCAGACCCTGAGGATCGTTCCCGTGGGTTCTCCGCCTGCCGGTAAGATTTTGCGGTTTGGCCCCTTCGAACTGGACCTTCAAACCCAACAGCTTCGCAGGGCGGGCGCACTCTTGCGCATCCAGCCTCAGCCCCTCAAAGTGCTCTCCGTATTGGTTGATCATGCCGGCCAAGTTGTGACCCGAGACCAGCTGCGTCGTGAGTTGTGGGGGGATGAAACCTTTGTGGATTTTGAGCAGGGGCTTAACTACTGCATCCGGCAAATTCGCGCAGTGCTGGGCGACGAGGCACAGACTCCCCGCTGGATAGAGACGATCCCACGTCGTGGCTATCGTTTCCTCGCACCTGTGGACGGTCTCCCCGAGAGTCCGCCGCAGGAGCTGCAAGCCAACGCTGTTTCAGAGAAAAAGGCTTCGCGCCGCGTTTGGTGGGCGGTCGCGGCGATCTCGGTTGTGATGCTGACCGCCGGTGCTTACCTTGCGAGGAGCCACTTCGCGCACCGATTCACAGCGAAGGACACGATTGTGCTCGCTGAGTTCGCCAACACCACTGGCGACCCGGCATTTGACGATGTTCTAAGAGAAGCGCTGGCCATCCAACTCGAACAATCGCCCTTTCTCAAGATTCTTTCCGACGATCAAGTAGCCAAGACAATCCGGTTGATGAATCGAAACGACCAGCGACTAACGCAGGCCGTTACCCGAGAGGTTTGCTTGCGCACCAATAGCAAAGCCATGGTGACGGGCGCGATTGCCAGCCTAGGCAGCCACTATCTGCTGGTGGTTCGGACGATCGAATGCCAGACCGGAGATACTTTGGCCAGCGCCGAAGCAGACGCTGAGAACAAGGACAAAGTTCTCTTTGCACTGCAACGGACGGGAAACCAGCTCCGGCAGAATCTTGGGGAATCACTGGCATCGGTCACCCGATTCAACCAGCCGCTTCCGGAGGCGACAACTTCATCGCTGGAGGCTCTCAAGGCCTATGCGCAAACAGTGGCCACTAGCCGGCCCGAATCTCTGGTTCCGCTGCGGAGGGCGGTTGAATTAGATCCCAACTTCGCTCTCGCCTGGGCGGGGTTAGGGGTTCGCTACGCGAATTTCGGCGAACATGCTTTGGCCAACGCCAGCTTCAAACGAGCTTACGAACTGCGGGATCGCGTAAGTGAGCGCGAACGGTTTTATATCGAAGCCCACTACTTTGGTGGTATCGGCGAAACCGATAAAGCAATTCAAACTTACCTGCAGTGGGCTCAAGAGTACCCCGAAGACTTTACTCCGTACGGAAATCTGGGATACGAATACGCCAATTTGGGGGAGTATGACAAAGCCCTCTCGGCCACCAGTAGGGCGGTTCAATTGTCACCCGACTTCGCGACCTTTAATGGCAACCTTGAGGGTGACTATCTCGCGCTCAACCGCCTGAATGACGCACGCGTCCTGTTCGACCAGGCCGTAGCGCGGGGCGTGGACGGCGTCGTACTCCGAGCCAATCGCTATTACCTGGGTTTTCTTCAGCACGACTCCGCAGCGATGCTGGAACAAGTTGCCTGGGCCATGGGCAAGCCAGGCGATGAAGACTGGCTTCTCTCTGCTGAATCGGATACGGCCGCCTATCTCGGCCACGTCTCTCAGGCACACGATCTTTCGCAACATGCCGTGAAATCCTCCAAGAGCAACGGTTCCAACGAGACGGCTGCGCTCTGGCAAATGAACGAGGCCTTGCGCCTGGCTGAATTTGGCTACCCCGACAAAGCTCAGACGGCAGTATCGCAGGCCCTGGCTCTGGCCTCAGATCCGGATGTCAGAATTCTAGGAGCTCTAGCCCTGGCACGCTGGTGTAAGATGAGGCAAGCACGGGAGCTTTCGGATGCCTTGGATGAGGAGTTTCCGCTCCATTTCACGATGCACGCTTATTGGCTACCGGTAATTCGCGCCTCATTGGCCCTCGACCAAGGCAGTCCGGTCAAAGCGCTTGAGCTGTTGCAAGCAGCTTCACGGTATGAACTGGGATCAACCGAAATTTTTCAAATCGGAACCATGTACCCCGTGTACTTGCGCGGTCTCGCCTACCTCAAGACCGGACAAGGTCAAGAGGCCGCAGGTCAGTTCCAGAAGATTCTCGATCACCCTAGTGTCATCGTGAACTTCCCGTTGGGTTCTCTGGCTTACCTCCAACAAGCGCGGGCCAAAGCGCTGCTGCATGACCAGGAAGGAGCCCGCAGGGCCTATCAGGACTTCTTCAGCCCCTGGAAAGACGCCGATCCTGACGTCCCCATCCTGAAGGAAGCCAAGGCGGAGTACGCGAACTTGCAGTAGTATGGCAACACCCCTGGGCTGAGGAAGCGTTCTTATCTACGCGTTCAGCTCTAGTCGGCTCGCTCCAATTTTCCCCTCTTCATCCGTCCCGCCCCTGCGAGCATAGAAATTTCCCGCCTGGGCAAGACGCTGCGATTATCGGACAATCCCGCTGCGCAGGGCGCGGGCTACGGCTTCTGATTTGGAGTGGACATGCAGCTTCTCGTAGATGTGCTTCATGTGGAAAGCTATGGTGTTCACGCTGACGTTGAATTCTCGGGCCGCAGTTTTGTAGTTGTGGCCCTCCGCGAGCAGTTTGATCAGCCGCAATTCATGGGGTGTAAGGTCGTGGCTGGTGACGTCAGATGGCGGCCGAAATTCCCGAAAGAGCGAGATCACGCGGCGGGCGATCTCCGGCGACATGGGTCCTCCGCCGTCAACTGCCTCTTTCAAACTCTCCAGCAAACGCGAGGGCGGAGTTTTCTTGAGCAAATAACCGCAGGCCCCGCTGCAAAGCGCGGCAAAGATGCGATCATCGTCCTCGTAAACGGTAAGGACCAAGATTCGGGCTTGCGGACAACGTTCCCGCAGGATGGGAATGCCCTCGATTCCTGACATTCCAGGCAGACCAATATCTACCAGCATTACGTCGGGAGCGGTCGCAGCGATGCGCTCCAGTGCATCTTCCATGCTGAAGAACGCACCGGCACAGCGGTGGCCCGGCGTGCCATCAATCAGGGCGCGCAGGCCTTCGCGGATTTCTCCCGTATCCTCTATGATTGCTGTACGGATTACACGGTCATCGGGCAAAAAGGCTCCTTTGGGCATTCCTGCCGGCCGATCTGTTGCGGGCAGAAACGCCTTCTACCGGGCAATTGTAGATCGATTACTCGTTCGTTGCCTTCGATGGTCACGTTTACGCTACTTCGAATTCGTACAGCCGACGTGGCTGGGCGTGGAGCACGAGATCGCTTCAGCCGGTACGGGTATGCTCACGATCTATTGAACCGTCACCGTTATCTGTGCCGTGTGCTGGATCGGGCCTGAGGTGCCGGTCACCGTGACGGTATAAGTCTGCGGTGGAGTCTGCGTTGTCTGATTTTGAGTCTGCGAGTTTCCTCCGCACGAGGCCAGCACAACCAAGAACAGGAGCAGGAACCCAGCCGACAGCAACGCCCGGCGCTTGTTCGGCCTGCCCCAAATGGCGATGCCAAACAGCAAGGGGAGCCACGCGGCGTAGAGTCCGAGCCGCGGACGATAGGATGGCGCGAGCATCGCCGCAGGCGTCGGCGCTGTGATGGTCAGAGTTGCCGTTCCGTATGTCGGGCCCGGGGCAATGGACGATAACGAGAGATCGCAAGCGGGCGTCGGCGAAGGGCCCGCTACGGAGCACGACAAATCGACCACATTACCGTAGGGCGGCCCCACGACGATCGTATCGGTGGCTTGTCCGCCGGCCGGTACTGTCAAACTGGCGGGCGTGGCTCCGAGCGCGAAGTCAGGCGGCCCGCTGCCCGCAATCCCCGCGATCACGCTCACGTTGTTGCTTGCCCCATTGCCGACATAGACGGTGTTCGTGAGGGGGTTGAGGGCTATCGGCCCGGTACCGGAAGCATTGGGAAGCGTGACGGTAGTAAGCGCGTTGGTCGTACCGTCAATCACCGTGACCGTCGCGCTGCCGGAATTGGTGACGTAGATCTGGTTGCTCATCGCATCTACTGCCACTCCTGCCGGCCCCAATGCACTCTGATCCTTCAGGGTGGTGGTGGCATTGGTCGCGCCGTCAATTACAGTGATGTTGTTCGATCCGTTGTTGGCTACGTAGATTTGGTTGGTCACGGGATTGATCGCGACGGCAGCGGGAGAGTCGCCGACAGGGACGCTTGTGGTAGCGTTGGTCGCGCCGTCAATCACCGTAACGGTTCCGTTGCTGGTGTTGTTGACCACGTAAACCTGATTGGTGAGCGGGTTGACTGCGACCGCGACCGGCGAGTTTCCAACCGGAACGTTAGTGAATGTATTGGATGCCCCGTCGATCACGGTCACGTTAGCGCTGCCATTGTTAGCCACGTAAACCTTGTTGGTGACGGGATTCACATCAACGGCACACGGATTCACGATGCCAGAGACGCTAACCGTCGTTACCGCGTTGCTGGCCCCGTCTATCACAGTGAAGCCATATTGCGGGCCGCCGGGACTGTTGTTGCTGTTGTATGTGCCGTAAATCTTATTCGTGGTCAGGTTGAGAGCCACAGCCCACACGGAGGATGCGCTGGTCGAAGTCACCGCATTCGTGGCGTCGTCGATTACGACGACGTTTCCCCAACCTGCGGATACCGCGTAGGTCTGGTTTGTGATTGGGTTCACGACCGCGCTGCCCCACCTGCCTGAGTAGCCGCCCAAAAAGTAGTACGACTGGCTACCCCAAAGCGTTGCCGCCGAATTAGAGCCGCCATTGATAGCGGTCGCGTTTGTCGTGATCCAGGGAGACCACTTCTGAGTGAACGGATTGTAACTCGCCCCGGTAGTGGTATCGACCACGTAAATCTGGTCAGTCGAGGGGTTAACGGCTACAGCGCTCGGCTGGCCGGGAATGCTGACGGTAGCGGTAACGCTTTGCGCCGCGGTGCGCAATGGCGGCACGGACAGCAGTAGCAAACCAGACACGAAAGACAGCAATGTACGATTCCTGAGCTGCATACGACCTCCAATTCGTCGCGGTACTTTCACTCCATCAACTTGTCCAAGTCGCTGACTCGACTGCTGGCATTGCGCCTCTCGTAGCAGCGCTGCAGGGGCTGCCCCACCCACTCGTCACTGGCCACCATCAATCACCGTGACATTGTTGCTTCCGGAATTCGCCACATAGACCTTGTTGGTCACTGAGTTCGCTGCCACTGCGATCGGGTTCGTCGCTTTCGGATCTGTCAATGTCAAGGTCGAATTCGTTGCGCCGTTGATCACGGTTATGCTGCCGGGATCGCCGGTGCTGGGATTTCCATAATTGGCCACATAAACAAAATTGGTGACCGGATCGATGTCCACGGCTATAGGCTTTGTCCCCGCTGTCACCGTCGTGACGGAATTCGTCGCCCCGTCGATCACGGTGACATTGTTGCTTCCCTGGTTGAGTACGTAAATCTGGTTGGCCGTCTCGTTGATGGCGAGAGCGCTCGGAGAGATCGCGTTGGGATCGGTGATGGTGGTTACGCTATTGGTGGCGCCGTCGAAGACGCTGATGTTGTTGCTGGAAGAATTGCATACGTAGATTTTGTTGGTCGTGGTATTGACGGCCACCTCTTCGGTCGGGTTTGTGGCGTTGGGATCATTGAGGGTCGTAACCGCATTGGTGGCGATGTCGATGATGCTGAGGCCGTCGCCAGTCACGTAGATCTTGTTTCGGATCGAATCCAGCGCCATGTACCAGCCAACACCGACCGCTATGGGTATGGTGCCGGTCAGAGTGTTCGCTGCTCCGTCAACGACTTCTATCTCTCCGGCACCGTGGTTTTCTACGTAGAGAGTATTGTTCGCCGAATCCACCCCCATGCCTATTGCACCCTGCTGTCCCGAGGCGATGGTCCCTATAGCGGACAATGTGGTGGCGTTGTAGCCGCTCAGTGTCGAGGGGTAGAGGCAGCCGTAACCCACTATGAAACGGGCCCGACTGAGCAAATAAAGTGTGCCCGTAGCGGAGTTGAACGAGATGGCGTACGGGAAAGGGGCTCCCGGACCTGCCGTGGAGACGGTCGTTGCCGAGTTTGTGGCCCCATCGATTTCAGTAATTCCTCCCGCTTCAAAGAAACACTCTGGGCCGGTGAAATCTCCGGAATTAGCCACATAGATTTTGTTGTTCGTAGTGTCCAGGGCCAAAGCATTTGGGGCCGTTCCTGCAGCAACGGTATCGACGATGGTCGGATTAGACGATCCGTTGCTTCCAGATCCACCGTTACCGCCGCTGTTGCTGGACGTGTTGGCTACCCCACCGCAGCCGAAATTGACCGTGGCCAGGATCACTGCCAAAAATGTTGCCACAGCAGATGCATTGTTCCGACCCATAACCCACCTCCCGTTTATAGTCTGCGGTTTTCTGCCTTTACCTCAATTGAGAAAAATGTGCCGAGCACGCTGTTGTTTTAATTCTTGACCACCTGCTTCACCGTGTTTGACGTGCTGGTGGTGAAGTTCAGGTCCCCACGATAAACTGCGTCGATCTTGGACGTGCCCACGGGCAGGGTCGAAATCATGAAGGTGGCTGAGCCGGCGGTCAGCGACCCCGTTCCCAGCACACTCGAACCTTCCATGAAATTGATGGTCTCACCATCGGGCGGTGCGGGAGTGACGACCGCGGTGAAGGTCACCGTTTCTCCCGAAGTGGAGGGATTCGGAGATGCCGACAGGGTCGTGGTAGTTGCAGTGCTCGACGGATTCACTTCGAACACGGCCCCGCAGTTACAGTTGCTCGCGCCTATGCTATAGCCGCCAAATTCCGTCGTTCCGTAGAGATTGCCGCCGTCCAGAAGCAAGCTGGCGACCGGATAATCGCCATCCGTATCATTGAAAGAGAAGAGAATTTTCTCTTTGTACGTGGTGCCGCTGACCGCTAATTCGAAGACGGTGCCGCGGATATTCGGGCCACCCACCGTCGTCGTGCCGTAGATGTTTCCGGAGGAATCGAGCGTGGGGGTGGCAAAAGGATAGGCGCCGTCTTTCCCGTTAGTGAAGGAATGAAGAACCTTCTCCGTCCAGGTTCCTTTCTTTCCCGGAGTCAGCTTCCAGACCGTTCCATAACCCTTGGTGCCGCCGTATTCGGTCGTCCCGTAGAGGTTGCCGGCGCTATCGAATACGGGGCCCTGATACGGCCCGCAGCCATCATTTTTCTTGTCGCAGAAGGTGTAAATGTTGTTGGCATTCCACCCGCCACTGCCGTTGGGCGAGAGCTCGAAAAGGTTACTGTTCGCATCAACACCGTAGATGTTCCCTTTGCTATCCATGGCCAGAGTGGTGTAAGTGATGTAGTCGTTGTAGATGACCTGCTCGTTCCAGCCACCGCTGCCGTTCGGAGACAGCTCGTAAACTGATCCGTTCGAAGGCCCTTGGCTGGTGGCACCATAGAGGTTGCCCTGCGCATCCCAGATCACGCCTGTGTATGGGTAGTAGCCATCGACTCCGTTGGCATTAAAGCTGTGCAGCACGCTTTCGCACCAGCCGTTACCGCTAACGCTGCCGCTTGGGCAGCCGCCTGCTGGCTCGGGGCTTAGCTCGAAGACGGAGCCGTAGCCATAGGCGCCACCGTCGAGGGTGGTGCCGTAAAGGTTCCCTATGCTGTCGAAGATCAAATTGTTGTACGCGGGATTCGCCCCATCTGCGCAACTCGGCAGAGAGCAAAAGTCGTAGAGCACATTCTCGGTGTAGCCGCCGGTACCGTTTGGAGAAAGCTCAAAGAGAATGCCGCCAGCGCTCACGCCTTGGTAATCATCGCCGCCTGTATAGGTGGTGCCGTAGAAGTTGCCTGCACCGTCGGGCGTGAGGCTAGAGTACGGCGCGTCGCCGTTTACGCAGGGGCCCTGAATGCAAAAGCTCCAGAGCACAGTTTCTTGCGCATGCGCGGACTGAACCGCAAGCATCGGCATTGAAAGCACGGCCAGAGTGACAATCGCCACTGAGGATGCACGTTCTATCCATCCAGGTCTCTGTCCGACAAAAGAGATGTTCCAGTTAGGTTTTCGGCTTTTCATGGTCATCCTCCCCGAATCAGTTTTCGACATGCTCTGCGTCTGCTGATCCGAACGTGCAGGCGTTTACGGCCCTGCCCTTTTGTATTGCGACTGCACGGTTGGCACTTGCGCTTTGGCAGTGTGAATCTCCGAGCTCGCTAGTTCGGACTGCGCGAGGCGCTATTCTGCCCCCGCGACGACAGTCAACGTGACGGCCGTGCTCGTGTAGTTCACTTCAAAGTGTTCACTCGAGTTGATGCTGGTTCCGTTGACCGTAGCAAATGTGCCGCTGAGTATGCTGCCGGTCACAATGGTGAAACTATCTCCGACTGCTGGGACAAATTTGTTGACGAGCTTGATGGTTAGCGTGCCGCCCAGCGAGACTCCGTTAGAGACGGCGAGATCGCCGAAGGTTCCGGCGGCCGTTCCTCCGACGTAGATGTCCAAAGTTCCCTTCGACTGCTGGGTGTAGGTTCCAGTAATGGTGAGCGTTCCAGGCTTCTTGGAAGAGTCGCCGGCTGTGACCGTAGCGCCGCTGGATGTAACCGACGCTGCGACCGTGCCTTGGCCAAGCAGCGAGCCTTTCTGCAGCGTCATACCCGATGGAGCAGTAATCGTGCCATCGACGGTTGTCGTTCCTGCGGTTTGCGTGTAACTGCCACCCACCGTGAAGCTGCTGGCAGCCTCGACGGTTGTTTTCCCTGCAGTCGAGAAGGCCGGGCCAGTAGTAAGCGACTGCCCGCTCGCTAATGTAAGGGTTCCCTTCTTCGTGTTGGAGGAGAGACCGGTAAGGGCGTTGGAATTGGGGTTGAGAATTTCTGCAGAAGTCCCCGTCAGCGTAATGCTGGCTGCGTTGCTGACAATGCTGGCTGGAATTGCGAGGGTTCCTGTCACGTTATAAGTTCCGCCGGTGAGCGTACCGGCTCCCGACAGATTGCTGAAAAGGCCCTCGACCGTCAGCGTGCTCCCGCTGTTGACCGTCAATGTTCCATTGTTGGTGAATTCGTAGGAACCGGAGTTGACGGTCAGAGCCGAGGAAGAATTGGCCAGAATGGTGCCGGTATTCGTGATCGGCATGGGGTTGGAATCGCCGATGCTGCCAGATCCTTCAATCGTGCTGGCGTTTGTGAAGGGCGTGCCCTGCCCATAGATGCAAGTGCCTGTGGCCATCGTGAGTGCCCCCGAGCCAGTGAGTGTCGAAGGCTGGTTGATGACGATGCATGCACCATTGCTGAGCGCGATGGTTCCGGTGTTGTTGACCGTGCCCTCGAAGTAGAGGTTGTAACCATCGGAATCAAGCGTGCCGGCGTTCGTCGGAGTATTTACCGTCCCATTCAGCGTGCCGTTTTCAGATTGAATCGTGCCCGTTCCGCTGGTGGTGAGCGTTCCGCCACTGACTGTGCCGGTCAGGTAAACGGTAGAGCCGGTTAAGGCTTCGATAGTGCCGCCGGTGTTGGTAACCGTGGTGAAAATGTCCAGGATGCCCCCGCTGCTTGCTTCCAGAGTTCCCGTATTGGTGGTTGCGCCATTGACCAGAGATAGAGTGTTGTCGCTGATATTGCTGATATTGGCATTGATCGTGCCTTGGTTGGTTAGCGGCAATCCGTAGATTTCGCCGCTGCCCTGAATCAGTTGTTCGTTGGTGAGAGTGCCGCCGGAAAGACCGACGCTGGTGAAGTTGGCCTCGAGTTCACCGGAGCTGCTGAGATTCACCGACCCGGAGCCGGCGAGGGTCACATTGCCGCTCATGAACAGTTGTCCGCTAGACTGCACCTCAATCGTGCCATTGTTCGTCACGGTGCCTTGCAGAAGGGCGGAATTGCCGGAGAGCTGCAAGGTGCCGGTGTTGGTGAGACTGTTTAGGACGGCATCGGCAGAAAGTTGAATGACGCCGGTGCCGGTCGTGGTGAGCGTGCCGCCGGTATAGGTTCCGTCGTCAAGCTGCACAATTCCGCCACTCAGCGCTTGAATAGTGCCGCCAGTGTTGTTGTAGGAGGTTTCGGTCCCATTGACGAGCGCCAACGTGCCGCCGCTGGACGCTTCCAATGTCCCGGTATTCGTCATACTCGCGGGCTGCACGGAAAAAGTGCCGCTGTTGGCATTGATGACGCCCTGATTATTGATCGCCAGTTCCCCAATGCCCAGCGCACCTTGTCCCTGGATCGTCGACTGGTTGATCAACGTAGCACCGCCGCCAGGGGACCCCGCGAACTGGGCACTCGACTCAACCGTCACGATGCCGCTGCCGTTTAACGTAACGGTCGCGTCTGTGCCGTTCAGGATGAGCCCGTTGCCCGGACCGACATTGATGCTGCCATTATTCGTGATCGTTCCTGACCCGCTGATGGCGACATAGCCGGGCGTGATGATCAACGTATCGGCGGCGGCCACACTGAGATTCGCGACAAACGAACCCCCATTCGCCGTGACCGGTCCGCCTTGAATGATGGCGGTGTCATTGTTCTCACTCGCACCGGGATAGTAAGGACAGGTGTTCCATAAGGCGTCCCCACCTTGCTGCGGGCAGGGCTGCCAGTTGCCCGCACCACCCGTCCAGGTCGAAGTCACTTGCGATCGCGCCGGAGTTGCCATCCCCAGCAGGACCGA